>ERZ779885.1468-NODE-1468-length-23723-cov-5.564982_pt1 | contig 23723 bp, 19 predicted proteins | sample MGYA00511554_ERZ779885 | MGnify/ENA primary metagenome ERZ779885 (study PRJEB29588, sample SAMEA2160998) | human gut metagenome | biome: human gut; feature: human-associated habitat; material: faeces | place: Denmark | collected 2008/2010 ... | reverse complement strand
TATGACGTCCTGCGACTTTATATTTAATTCTTTTGCAAGTTCATGAACTCTCATTTTTGCCATATATCTATTTTCCTCCATTATTCAGTTTTATTCGACTGCAGCTTTTTTATCACTGCATTTGCAAGGTTTTCATCCGTTACTGCAAGGGAAGCGCGAAACTCTTTGCCTATTGCATTCCCTAACCCCACCTTGTCACTATAAAAATAAATCGGAACCTCATAGAAAGCAGTCATATCCGAAAAATGCTTCTTTGTGTTGTCTGATGAATCATCTGCAACTATCACTAAAAATGCCTTTCCTGTCTTTACAGCTTTCTCGGTAGAAAACTCTCCGCTAACCACATTGCCTGACTTTGCTGCTAATCCCAGCATAGAAAGTACTCTATCTGTCAATTTGGTTCATCTCCTTTTCAAGCTCCTCATATACCTGTTCTGATACACTAACACCAAGGGAACGCTCAAGTGCCTTTGTCTTTTTAGCCTTTTTAAAGCATTCAAGGCTCTTACATATATAAGCTCCCCTGCCGTTTTTCTTGCCGGTGTCATCGAGAATTATGTCGCCCTCCGCAGTCTTTACCACGCGAATAAGTGACTTCTTTTCCTTCATCTCCTGACAGCCTACGCATTTGCGCATTGGAATCTTTTTATTTGCCATTACTGCTCATCACCACTATCTGCCGCATCATCTGTCTCATCGATATCAGAAGCATCTGCTTCTAAAGCTGACGCATCATTTTCTGTACCTGCTGCTTCGTTCTCGTCAGCCTCTGTATCTAAAGCCTCTGTCTGTACATCTGCCTGTTCTGTATCAGCTAATCTCTCGTTCTCAGCAAGCTCATCATCCGAATAATCATAATCGTCATCATAATCATCCTCTTCATAGTCATTCTCATAATCCATGAAGTCCCCTGACTCTCTGGCCTGTGTCTCGCTCTTGATATCAATCTTGAAGCCTGTAAGTCTTGCTGCAAGTCTTGCATTCTGTCCTTCCTTACCGATTGCAAGTGAAAGCTGATAATCCGGAACAACAACCTTTGCTGATTTCTCATCTGCATCTGCGATAACAGAGATAACCTTTGCAGGGCTAAGTGCGTTCTGGATAAGTATTGCCGGATTCTCATCCCATGTGATGATATCTATTTTCTCACCGCGAAGCTCATTTACGATAGCATTTACTCTGGCACCATTCATACCTACACATGCTCCTACAGGGTCTACGTTTGGATCATTTGACCATACTGCAATCTTTGTTCTGCTTCCGGCCTCACGTGAAATAGCCTTTATCTCAACTATGCCCTCTTTAACCTCTGTAACCTCTGACTCGAAAAGTCTCTTCACAAGCTCAGGATGTGTTCTTGAAACAAGAATCTTTGGTCCCTTTGATGTGGACTTAACCTCAAGGATATATACCTTGATACGCTCTGTAGGCTTGAATACCTCACCCTTTATCTGCTCACTCTCAGTCAGAAGTGCATCTGCCTTACCTAAGTTGATGCTGACATTCTTTCCGATGTATCTTTGAACAACACCTGTCACAACATCCTTTTCCTTGCTGTTGTACTCGTCAAATATTACCTTTCTCTCCTCCTCGCGGATTTTCTGAAGGATAACATTCTTTGCGTTCTGTGTAGCGATACGTCCGAATTCCTTTGACTTAACCTCAACTCTCACGATATCTCCAAGCTGATAGTTACCGTTTACCTTGTGCGCATCTGCTAAGGAAATTTCCTCCACCGGATCCTCAACCGTATCTACAACCGTCTTCTCCTGGTAGCATGAAAAAGCACATGTCTCAGGATCTATTTCTACCTTTACATTGTCTGATTTACCAAAATGGTTCTTGCAGGCAGTCACAAGAGAGTTCTCAATTGCCTCAAGTAAAGTTTCTTTACTGATGTTTTTCTCCTGCTCTAATATATTTAACGCTTCTAATAACTCATTGCTCATTATTTTTTCCTCCTATTTGTGTTATCGTGCGCTTTAATTAAAAATCCAATGCCTGACGTATAAGCGCAATGTCACTCTTATTGAATGTAGTCTCATTGCCGTCTTCATCGGTTATTGTCACTGTATCCTTATCATAGGCTTTAAGCAGACCATAAAATTCCTTTGATTTGTTGATAGCCCTGTATGTGCGAATCTCTATCTCCTTATTCATATTGCGCACATAGTCCTTTTCCTTCTTGAGAGGTCTTCCAAGCCCCGGCGAGCTGACCTCGAAGGTGTACGAATCAGGAATATAGTCCTCTCTGTCGAGAATCTCATTCATCTGCCTTGCAACCACTTCACAGTCATCAACAGTTATGCCACCCTCCTTATCGATATATGCTCTCAGGTAGTTCATGCCGCCTTCCTTAACATACTCGACATCAACAAGCTCAAAATTCATGCTGTCAAGAATTGGTTGTATAAAATTCTCCGTCTTTGCCTCATATACACTTGCCTTTGACATTTTATCACCTCTCTTTTTTATATTTGTAACTATTCAGAATTGTTCCAAGTGGTTCTGAATAGCTGCCTGATGTTTATAAACGTGAATTGAGAGAGGACTTTTGCCCTCTCTCAATCTAGTCAACGTTGTTATCATAGGTATAATAGCACTATCAGAAAAAAAAATCAAGTTTTTTTAAAAAAGTACTTGCTTTTTTTGAAACTCCATGATAGTATAATACACGGTTCGTTGGTCAAGCGGTTAAGACGCCGCCCTCTCACGGCGGAAACACGGGTTCGATTCCCGTACGGACTGCTCACTGATATTTATTTAATTAAATACAGCCCAACCCGAAAGCATCGCATTTATGCGATGTTTTTTTATTGTTGTTGACACCGGACGCACTATGATATATATTTCTGCCTTAAAGTAAAATTGCCTTGGAATGCATTCCGTTTACCACAGAATGCTCCAAGGCATAAATAATTTAAGTATAAGCCTGAATTAAAAATTAATCATAATTAATCATCATATCCGTTAGGATTGTTCTTCTGCCATCTCCATGAGTCGGCACACATCTCCTTAATACCATACTGTGCTTCCCAGCCGAGCTCTCTCTTGGCCTTTGATGGGTCACAGTAGCATGTAGCAATATCGCCAGGTCTTCTAGGCTTTATTGTATAAGGAATCTTAACACCTGTTGCAGCCTCGAAATTCTTTACGATATCAAGCACGCTGTAGCCGTGTCCTGTTCCAAGATTGTAGATGCAAAGACCTGCATTCTCCTCAATTTTCTTTAAAGCCTTGACATGTCCAACCGCAAGGTCAACTACATGGATGTAATCTCTCACACCTGTTCCGTCAGGAGTATCATAGTCATCTCCGAATACTCCAAGCTCTTTGAGCTTGCCTACTGCCACCTGTGTGATGTAAGGCATGAGGTTGTTTGGAATACCGTTTGGATTCTCACCCATTGTACCACTCTTATGAGCTCCGATTGGATTGAAGTAACGAAGAAGAATAACGTTCCACTCATTATCTGCCTTATAGATGTCCATAAGTATCTGCTCAAGCATAGACTTTGTCCAGCCGTATGGGTTTGTACACTGTCCCTTTGGACACTCCTCTGTGATAGGAATCTGTGCAGGATCTCCGTATACTGTAGCTGATGAAGAGAAAATGATGCTCTTGCAGCCATTCTGTCTCATCACATCAACAAGTGTAAGTGTTCCTGCAATATTATTGTTATAGTACTCCCAAGGCTTTGCCACAGACTCTCCTACTGCTTTGAGTCCTGCAAAGTGAATACAGCTATCTATCTTTTCTTCCTTAAAAATCTTATTTAAGATGTCTCTGTCAAGGATATCTCCCTTATAGAACTTTACTTCTTTGCCTGTAAGAGCCTTAACTCTGTCAAGTGACTTCTCAGAAGAATTTGAAAGATTGTCAAGTACTACAACATCGTAGCCTGCGTCAAGAAGCTCCACACATGTGTGGCTTCCGATATATCCGGCTCCACCAGTAACTAAAATTGCCATAATAAATATCTCCTTTTCATTTTTGTTAAATTTATTGTAGCGCATTTGCTCATTTTTGTATAGAATAAAATGTAGAAGAAATATGTAAAAATGTTGTAAAGGTAGGCAATATGAATAATAAATACAAAAATTCCTATATCGTAAAAGAAAAAGAGCTTGTATCTCTGTCCGTATATAACGTAGGCTTCCAGAGCTGTGATAGCCTGTATCAGTGGGGCCCCGGTATCAGAGACCATTATCTGATTCACTATATCATAAGCGGTAAAGGCCGCTACACTGTAAATGGCAGTGTTCACACATTAACTCCCGGTGATGCGTTTCTCGTATATCCAAATACCGAAGTGATTTATCAGGCTGATGCGCAAGATCCTTGGGAATATACCTGGGTAGGCTTTACCGGCAGCGATGCTGCAACCATTTTAAGAGCCACTGATTTCACAAAAGCGCATCCATACATACACAGTGTATCAAACGGAAACGAAATCAAAAGACAGCTCATGCATATATACGACGCCAGAGGCACAGAATTTGAAAATGCGCTCGAAATGACCGGGCGACTCTACACCACCCTCGCTCTTTTTGTCAGTGCCGCCACATCAAAGCCGCCGCAAAACAGTGCAAACTCCTATGTACAAAAGGGCATCGAATACATCTCCGCCAACTATTCATACCCTATCACCGTTGAGGATATTGCATCATATATAGGCTTAAGCCGAAGTCACCTGTTCCGTTCCTTCCAGAGCATCCTCGGTGTATCGCCAAAGGAATATCTGACCGATTTCAGAATCAAACAGGCATGCTATCTGCTTAAACACTCCTCATTGTCCATCACAGCAATTGCAGGCTCTATAGGGTTTGATAACAGCCTTTATTTTTCAAAGACCTTTCATAAAATAAAAGGCCTTTCGCCTAAGGAGTATCGCAGTAAATATAAAAAAGCTTAAGAACAAAAAACTGCCGGGCTTCACATGAAGCCCGGCAGCTTTTTCATATATCTCTTTATGCTAAACTAAGCAAGCTTAGATTTAGCAACCTCTACTAATTTAGCAAATCCTGCTGCATCTGTAACAGCCATATCAGCTAATACCTTACGGTTAAGGTCAACGTTTGCTAACTTTAAGCCGTGCATGAACTGGCTGTATGAAAGTCCGTTGAGACGAGCTGCTGCGTTGATACGAGCAATCCATAACTGACGGAACTGTCTCTTTCTCTCTTTACGTCCAGCGTATGAGCTTGTAAGTGCTCTCATAACTGACTGCTTTGCTACTCTATACTGCTTAGATCTAGCGCCTCTATAACCCTTTGCTAACTTTAATGTTCTGTTATGTCTTTTCTTAGCGCCTAAACCGCCTTTAACTCTTGCCATTTGTTGATTCCTCCTTAACTAATACTACCGATTACATGTATGGTAAAATCTTCTTCATATTCTTAACATTTGTCTCATCTGTCATTGTTGCTTTTCTGAGATTTCTCTTTGTCTTTGTTGTTTTCTTAGTTAAGATATGTCTCTTGTAGGCTTTATTTCTTTTTAACTTTCCTGTTCCTGTAACTTTGAAACGTTTTGCAGCTGCTCTGCTTGTTTTCATTTTTGGCATGATAGATTCCTCCTTAAAATAATTATTTCTTTTCTGCCAACACCATGCTGATACTTCTTCCTTCAACCTTTGGTGCTTTTTCCACTACTGCTGTGTCAGATAAGCTTTCTGCGAAATCGTCGAGAATGTGTTTGCTTGCATTCATATGAGCCATTTCACGTCCGCGGAATCTCAAAGTGATCTTCACTTTATCTCCCTTGGATAAAAACTTCTTTGCAGCGTTCATTTTGGTATTCAGATCATTTAAATCAATATTCGGTGACAAGCGAATCTCTTTCAGCTCAACCACTTTCTGTTTCTTTTTGGCTTCTTTTTCTTTTCTTGCCAGTTCATAACGATACTTACCGTAATCGATAATCTTGCAGACAGGTGGTTTTGCAGTTGGAGCGATTTTAACTAAGTCAAGTTCTGCTTCCTCAGCAAGCTTCATAGCTTCTCTCGCTGACATAATGCCAAGCTGTTCTCCGTTTTCTCCGATCAGACGAATTTCTTTGTCTCTGATCTGTTCATTAATCATTAACTCGCTAATGGTATTGCACCTCCAAAATAATTTTTCATGCTTCCACATAAAAAAAGTGGATAGGCAGACTATCCACAATCAATCAAATACGCATATGCGACGTTTGAGGTATTAAACCATGAGACACTGTAAATTTGTGCTCCGGTGAGAGTGGATACTCTACTTTGTTTTCAACAACTCTGATAATATAACATACACACACTCATTTCGTCAAGTATATTTTTGGCATTTCATAAATTTTCTTGAATGAAATTTTATAAATTTAGCATCAGTATTTGCATTTTGCGTTGCCATTTAGTACACTCTTCTTAATATTATAATAAAATTTTTTAAAATACAAGAACCATGAAAGGTATTGACAAATAAACTATGGATCACAGAATTATCGATTTACACGTACATTCCACCGAATCAGACGGAACTCTCACACCCGAAGATCTGGTGGCTGAGGCAAAGAAAGCCGAGCTGGCGGCATTTGCACTGACAGACCATGACACCTGCCAGGGTGTGGGCAAAGCAATGCCCTGCGCAGCTTCTGCCGGGATTGAACTGATACCGGGCATCGAACTCTCCACCGATTATCACGGAAAAGAAGTCCATATCGTAGGGTTATATATTGATATCGAAAATGAGCAGCTTCTAAAAAAGACAGCCGAATACCGGAAATGCCGCAGTGAACGCAATGCACTTATGGTGGAGGCACTTCAGAAGGAAGGGCTTTCCATTACGATGGAAGAACTGGTGGCTGAAAATCCGGACTGCGTTATTACACGCGCCAACATTGCACGTTTTCTGTATGAACATGGCCAGATCAAGAGTGTCCGCGAAGCCTTTGACCGCTATATCGGCGATCACTGCAAATGCTATGTCGGCAGATTGAAAGTCGCTTCCACCGATGCCGTGCGTCTCATCAAAGAAGCCGGAGGAACGGCCATTTTAGCTCACCCTCTGCTCTACGGTCTGAGTAACACCAATCTCCAGAAAATGATCGACGAGCTGAAACCGGCGGGACTTGACGGGTTAGAAGCAATCTACTCCACCTACACCACCGGAGAAGAACAGCAGATGAAACGTCTTGCAAGGGAAAACGGACTGCTTATCAGCGGCGGCTCTGATTTCCACGGCTCAAACAAACCGGATATCGCTCTTGGCAGAGGACGGGGACATCTGTATATTCCTTACTCTGTTTTAGAAACGATAAAAGCCGGCAGATAAAAAAAGGAAGCTTACATATCAACGGTAAGCTTCTCTTTTTTTATAAAATAAACTTCTCGATCACTTCCGCGATTGCATCATGATTATTATCATTTTCCGTAACATAATCAGCGGCTTTCTTGATATCATCGATCCCGTTCTTCATAGCAATGCCAATATGTGCGGATTGGATCATCGGAATGTCGTTCTGCTCATCTCCAATCGCAACCGTGCTGGTATGTGGAATATTTAACAATTTCACCAGATACTGTGCACCGGTTCCTTTGTCCGTGTTGACTGGACAATACTCCAGATACTCTTTGCAGGAGAAAAAGGAGTTGCATTTTCCTTTTGCCCAGGCGGCATTGGCTTTCTGGAAACGTTTTAATTTTCCATCATCCTCCAGATGGATCAGAATAACCTTCTGCGGTTCCGAATCCAGACAATCCGAAATTCTTCTTGTGAGTTTGTAGGTCATATGGGAGCGCTCCACATAGTAATCCAGTTCCTTTGTGTGCCGTTTTGTCACTATGTCCACGGTATTGTATGTCTGTACATAGATGCCGGCTTTATGCGCCCGGTCAAAAATCTCCTGCGTGACCTCGATCGGAAGTGAACTTTTATAAAGCACACGGTCTGCCGCACAGTCATAGATCACTGCCCCGTTAAAGGCGATCATATAACATCCCGGACTGGTCAGCCCAAGATCTTTCACAACAATTCTCCCTGACTCTACCGGTCGTCCGGTTGCCAGAACAAAATAGTGTCCACGCTCTAACATTTTCTGTATTGCAGCCCGGTTCTTTTCAGAAATCGACTTATCATCACACAATAATGTACGATCCAGATCCGCAAATAAAATTTTATTATTCATAGCCATCCTCCCTCACACAATAACTGCTCTTTCCGTACTGCTATTTATTCTACAGGTTCTGCCGGGATAAACACTCTTCCCTGATATCCATGAGATGGTTTTGAAACATTTTCCATTGCCTCCCTGCAGAAAACATCCTGAGATGACAACGCAATCTTTCCGCGTCTGTCTACCTTCTCGTAATTGCCGTCAGCATGCAGCACATGTGCCTTTAAAGTGTCTGCCAGTTCCACATCCAGAATATGTCTGACACGTTTTTTCAGTTCATCATCTAATACCGGGAATAAAATCTCCACTCGTCTGTCTAAGTTACGCGGCATCCAGTCGGCACTTCCCATGTAAAGTTCTTCTTCTCCATCATTGAAGAAATAGAAGATCCGGCTGTGCTCCAGGAAATTTCCAACGATCGAACGGACTTCAATATTCTCGCTCACCCCTGGGATTCCGACTTTTAAGCAGCAGATTCCACGGACGATCAGCTGGATCTTAACACCTGCTGCAGACGCTTCATAAAGGGATTCAATGATTCCCGGATCACAGAGCGAATTCATTTTTGCAATGATCTTTGCAGGTTTTCCCTCTTTTGCATGCTTCGTCTCACGGCGGATCAGCTTTGTGAACTTCGTGCGAAGCCAGATCGGTGCAACCGCAAGTTCATTCCACGACAATGGTTCGGAGTAGCCGGACAACATATTGAATACGGCAGTTGCATCCTCTCCGATCGCACCGTCACAGGTAAAAATACCACAGTCTGTATATAACTTTGCTGTGGAGTCGTTGTAGTTACCGGTTCCAAGATGCACATAACGACGGATACCATCTTCCTCCCTCCGGACAACCAGCGCTATTTTGCTGTGGGTTTTCAGTCCAACCAGACCATAGATAACATGGCAGCCAGCCTGCTCTAATTTTTTTGCCCAGACAATGTTATTTTCCTCATCAAACCGGGCCTTTAACTCCACTAAAACAGAAACCTGCTTGCCGTTTTCAGCCGCCTGTGCCAATGAAGCAATAATTGGTGAATTGCCGCTGACACGGTAAAGCGTCTGTTTGATGGCAAGTACATCCGGATCCACAGATGCCTGACGTATAAAATCAACCACCGGATCAAACGTCTGGTATGGATGATGCAAAAGGATATCTCCTTTTCGGATCTCATCAAAAATATTTTCCCCCGGTACGATCTCCGGCACGCGCTGTGGCGTGTAAGGCTCATTCCGCAGATCGTCACAACCTTCTAATCCATACATTTTCATCAGAAATGTGAAATCAATTGGTCCGTTGATCTGAAAAATATCCTGTTCTGCCACTTTTAATTCATCTTTTAAGAAGTTTAACAGCTTTTTGTCAATACCGTCCTCCACTTCCAGACGGATCACCTCTCCCCACTGACGCATTTTTAACTGTTTCTGAATCTCTTTTAGCAGGTCCGCCGCTTCATCCTCATCAATCGACAGATCGGCATTTCGCATAACACGGTAAGGATATGCGCAGAGTACATCGTAGTTTAAAAACAGTTTATCAATATTCCGCTCAATGACCTGCTCCAATAAAATGAAGGTCTTTTCATTTCCATCTTCCGAAGGGATATGTACCAGGCGTGGCAACACGCTTGGAACCTGAACGGTTGCAAATTCAATTTCCTCTTTTTCTGCTTTTCCTTTTTTCTTGGAAAGAAGTGCTGCAATGTTCAATGTCTTGTTCCGGATCAGTGGAAATGGTCTTGAGGCATCCACCGCCATCGGGGTGAGTACCGGATATACATTGTCTTCAAAATAGCGGTCCACAAATGCAGCCTGCGCCTCACTCAGATCTTCGAATGCATCCATCACAACGATCCCATGCTGGTGCATAAGCGGCACAAGAGAACGGTTATAGGTATTGTACTGAAGTGTGACAAGCTCTCTTGTGCGCTCATTGATCTTCTCTAACTGTTCCGATGCCGTCATTCCGGCAATGTCTTTTTTCTTATAATTGGCGTGTACCATATCCTTCAGGGATGCGACACGCACCATGAAAAATTCGTCCAGATTTGACGAAGTGATACTGACAAACTTTAATCGTTCCAGAAGCGGAATGGATTTATCTCTCGCCTCGTTTAATACACGGTGATTAAATTTCAGCCAGCTCAATTCCCTGTTTTCATAATATTCCGGTTTTTTAAAATCCTGTTCTTTCTCCATAAGATAAACCTAGCCTTTCCATTGGTTGTCTGTCAGCCGTAGACTCTCTTTTCTTTGATCACCGGCTTTATACTGAATACATTTTCAAAGTATGCCGTTTTGGCATCAAACAGTGCTTTTTCCAAAGCAATATCATCCATTGTCTCAATTGTGATCACAAGCTCTCTTCCCTTGACCGCCGCCTTCACATTCTTAAACTTCTGCTTGTGGCTCCGGTCCATTGCATTGGATACACGAAGGATTGCAGAAAGTTTTGCAACGGTCAGATAACTGTCATGATCCAGTTTATCTGCGAGATCTTCATAGTCAGGAAGCGGCCATGTATTATATAATACTGTGTTTGCAATGATCTCACGCTCTTTGTGTGTCAGTCCGATAATCTCGGAAGCCATAATAATGTCATAGGAGCAGGACGGACCGTTGGCAAAACTGATATATTTTCCGCAGTCATGTAAAATGGCAGCCACCTGTAAAAGCAGCCGTTCTCTTCTGCCAAGTCCATGTACTTTTTTCATCGTATCAAAAATAAGGGTTGCCATCTGCGTCAGTGCATCAATATGTGGGGTGTAACTCATGTAACGCTCGGAAAGATTTCTTGCGGCAGATAAGACATCCGCCTCGAAATCATGTTCTACCCGGATCATATTATTCTTCTGTGCATAGTGGAATGCGATACCATCGCTGACATTCGTTCCCGGTGCCCAGAGACTCTCTGCGCCGATGCTCTCCGCCATGCATTTAAAGATCATCATATATGGAATGACAAGCGCATCACTCTCATTCGAAAGGTTCAATTCCTCTGAGATTTCCTCTAATGTCTTCTCATCCAGCTTTCTGATGTACTTTAAGAACTTTGCTGCCTCTATGGTATTGTCTTCCTTGTTTTTTTCTACTTTTCTGCTGATCTCTGATATATAATCACCGATGATGATCAGGTATTTGATCTTCGTCTCCTGAAGATACATAGCTTTAAAAACTTCAAGTTCCTTGTCAACAAGTTCTTCTACCTGAAGTTCATACTGTGCCAGATTATTACTTTTTCTTGCAAGCTGCTCCCGCATACGCATGGTGCCGAGTGCCAGATGCTGTGTTGTGACTACTTTTCCCTTTGAGAATACCGTGATCTGCATACCGCCGCCTCCGGCATCCACAACTGCTGCACCTTTCTGGATCATACGCTCAAAATCTTCCCGCATGGCAACCGATTTATAACTGATAAAGCGATGCTCAGAGTTACTTAAAACTTTTACGAGAAGTCCTGTCCGGATGCGGATCTGGTCTAAGATAAAAAGTTCATTTTCAGCGTTTCTCAAGGCTGCGGCAGCATACGCTTCGTAACTGTCCACCCGGTAGCCGTCCATGATTTTTTTGTACTCGGCAAGCGTATCACACAGCGCCTCCACAAGTTCATATCCGATACTTCCCTTGGAATATGCATCTCTTCCGAGCTCAATCCTGCTCCGGATATAATCAATGTCACGTATTTTCTTCTTTCCTGAAATCTCAAATATTTTAATACTTACTTCATAAGAACCGATATAAATTGCTGCGAATGTATGGATCACTAGATGTCTGCCTCCTCATTTCTTTTGTATATCTCTATTATACCAATTTTTTATTCTTTTCCAAGTAAATAGTTGATAAATTGCTGTGCCGTCCTGCCGGATAATCCGCCGTGGGAAAGCTCCCATTTATTGGCCTCAGCAAGCAAAGTGTCCTCATCCATGGAAACCTGATATTTTTCTGCAAGTACTTTGACAATATTCTGGAATTCCTTCTTGTTCGGTGCGCCAAAGTAGATGGAAACACCAAATCTTGCATACAGGGATAATTTTTCCTGTACAGTATCGGAAGTATGCATATCCTCACGCACTTCCTCTTTATCCGAAAATGTTTCACGGATCAGGTGGCGTCTGTTGGAGGTTGCATAGATCAGTACGTTGTCCGGTTTTTTCTCAAGACCGCCCTCGATCACTGCCTTCAGATATTTATATTCGATCTCAAACTCTTCAAAAGAGAGATCGTCCATGTAAATAATGAACTTGTAATTGCGGTTTTTGATCTGTGCGATGACATCATTCAGATCACAGAACTGGTGCTTGTACACTTCGATCAGACGTAAGCCTCTGTCATAGTACTGGTTTGCAATGGCTTTGATACTGGTGGATTTTCCGGTTCCGGCATCCCCATATAACAGGCAGTTATTTGCCTGCTTTCCGTTGACAAATGCTTCCGTATTGTCGATGAGTTTCTGTTTTGCAAGCTCATAGCCGACCAGATCGTCTAATTTCACATGGGCAATATTTGTGATCGGCACGATCTCCACCTCTTCCTTTTCCCTGTGCTGAATGCGGAATGCCTTGTGAAGTCCGAGTTTACCAACGCCAAAATCTTTATAAAATGCCGTCACTGCATCTTTAAATCCGGACACATCTGTGGAAGCTTCCAGCTTTAACTTCAACTCATTGATGCGCTCCTTGATCCTCTTATTAAAAATCTTTCCGCTCCCTGTCATGCTCTGATAATCAGTGATGGCATCCATACAGTCCATCTCAAAATAAGAGGCAAGTTTTCCAAAATCAAAATCAAACAGCGATTTGATGATCTCAAAGTCATGCAATACGATCTGATTGACAGAGCCCTCCACTTTTCCGCGGATCTCACAAGTTTTGCTGTAAGCATTCTCATTATTTACAAGAAGGAATGCCAGAAAACTGTGCCACAGATTTCCCACAAAGCCATGACTCACTGCCAGTTCCATTAACTGGTTCAAACTCTCATACAATAGAGACTCCACATCCTCTTTATTATAATATTCATTTTCATAATTCTCCATGATCCAGGTCATGTTGTAAAATAAGTTACCATTTTCAAAATCTTTATATAAAATCAGATTCTTTGGACTCTTCATCAGTTTATTCATTCCCTTCTGCACTCACATAATTGCCAAGTATTTTCAAACGGATCGTCTCCTCTGTCAGCCCCCGCAGCGCATTCTGTACGGCTGCATCATTGAGGTTTCCCTCAATGTCAACAAAGAAGCGGTACTCCCACGCTTTTCCCTGCACCGGTCTGGACTCGATCTTGTTCATGTTGATTCCGTTGTAGATAAAATGGGACAGCTTATGGTACAGCGAACCGCTCTCATGCGGAACTTCAAAAGAGATACTGATCTTATTGGCTCTCGATTCAAAAATCTTCTTGTTCGCCACAATGATAAACTTTGTGTAATTGTTTTTATTGTTCTGGATTGCCTCATCCAGCACTTTCAGACCATAAATGTCCGCAGTCAGGGTGCTTGCGATCGCTGCCTTGTTCTTTTTTCCATCCTCTTTGATCTTCTGGGCAGACATTGCCGTATTTTTCAGACTGTGCTTTTCCCAGTCTCTGTGGCTCTCAAGGTATTTTGAGCACTGCATCAGCGCCTGAGGGTGGGAATAAATGTCGGTGATATCGTCCATGTCTGCTTCCGGCAGACCTAAAAGAGCATGGTCGATACGGATGATCTGCTCTCCCACGATATAATTATTGTATTCCACCATAAGATCATAGTTCTCGGAAACGATTCCGGCGGATGAATTCTCAATTGGGAATACAGCGTAATCGGCCTCCCCGTTTTGGATGGCTTCCATCGCATCCCGCCACGTATCCACATGATAACTGTCTGCATTCTCCCCGAAATACTCATTCAGCGCAAGCTGGGAATACGCGCCTTCTGTTCCCTGAAATACGATTTTAGCATTTTTGTAATTCAGATGATCTACTTCTTTAAAATCGGGTTTTTCCGTCTGGCCATGTTCTGTCAGAAGCTGATACTGACGCTTCCGGCTCATGGACATGATCTGCTCGAACAGTTCACGGATACCATGTTTTAAAAATGGCGTAGTTCCTTTTCTGCTCAATGTTTCCAACTTGGAAACCTCACGCTGCTTGTCAAATACTTTCTTTCCTACAGCAATTTTATATTCAGCAACTTCCTCAGAAATTGCCATTCTGCGTTCATACAGATCTACGATCTGACTGTCGATCTGATCGATCTCATCTCTTAGTTCCAATAAATCTCTCATAATAAATCCAAGCCTTTCCATTTATTATTTATAATATATTACATTCACAGTTTGCTTGCAAGAGAACACTTGCGTCATGGTATACAGAAATGCTATACTTTTTATAGATAAAGATTATAAATCAAAGAGGTGATTTACTTATGAAAAAAATCTGGAAATGGCTGCTTTTTGTGTTGGTGATCCTTCTTGCTGCCGGGTGTGTTTTCCTCTACCGGTACATAAACCGCATTCGGTATAATGACGGTTATGTCAACGGCAACACTGCGGGAAATCTGTATAACGAAGGATATTTCTGTGAAAAAGATGGTATTGTCTACTTTGCCAACCCTGCCGACAACTACTGTCTGTACTCCATGAACCCGGACGGCACAAACATCAAAAAGTTAGAGGATCAGAGTGTCAGCTACATCAACGTGGATGACCACTACATTTATTACTGTAAACTTAAGGGAAAAAGCGCTGATTCGTTTTCCTTCCTCCCGGTCAATACCAACAGCTTATGCCGGCTGGACATTGACGGAAAAGGAAAACCTGAAATTTTAGATGATGATCCGTGTATGTATGCTTCCCTGGTTGGAAATTATCTGTACTATCTGCATTATGATACCACTGATGCAACCACGCTGTACAAAGTCAAAATTGATGGCAAGGAAAAAGAGCAGGTAGAAAAACAGTCCTACTTTACCGCAAGTACCGATGGACAATATATTTATTATAACGGACTGACAGACAATCATAATATCTATGAGATGGACACTTCCAATGACCACGCAAAAGTCATCTATGAGGGGAACTGCTGGATGCCGGTGAAAGACGGAAACAATCTTTATTTTATGGACTGTGAAAACGATTACCGCATTGCCAAAGTCGATCTGACAAATGGTGAAAAAACGCTGGTCACGGACTGCCGTGTCGACTGCTATAATGTCACAGGCGATAAAATCTTTTTTCAGAAAAATGATAAGACAAATCCGGCCATCTGTTGTATTAATACAGATGGAAGCAATTATCAGGAATTAAAAGAAGGCAACTACACTGCCATTAATGTGACTTCCACTTATGTTTATTTTAAAGATTTCACAACAGAAACCCCTTATTATACATCTGTTGCTGCCCCGGGCAATGTACAGATTTTCAATCCGTAAGCAGGCGTTGTTACAATGCAATTTTTTACAAAAAAAGAAACGTCAGGAAACTTCATTTTTTCCTGGCGTTTCTTTATCCTGCAAAACAAATATTTATGCAAAATCAAATAACGACAACTGATTGGACTCCGGCATATCGCCCAGCAGTCCAAGATCTGCCATAAGATCGATGGTAGATTTCGTTACTTTGGTTCTCTGACGGAAATCATCTTTGGATAAGAATTTTCCGTCTTTTGCTGCCTCCGCAACCGCGATTGCAGCATTGTCGCCCATACCCTCGATCGTATTTAACGCCGGCATAAGTTTTCCATCGATGATCTGGAAACGATCCGGCAGTGCACGGTAAATATCAATTGGCGTGAAATCAAAGCCTCTCGCATACATCTCCTGCACAATTCGCATATCACGGTAGACATCCTGCTCTTTTTTGGAAAGAGAATCTTTTCTTCTCGTGTAATCTTTATAAAAATATTCCAGACGCTCTTTTCCCTGACACATGATCTCATAGTTGAAACCTGTCGCACGAATGGAAAAATATGCTGCATAATAGGCGAGTGGATAAAAAACTTTACAGTATGCAATACGCCACGCCATCATAACGTAGGCAGCCGCATGTGCTTTCGGGAACATATACTTGATCTTTAAACACGAATCAATATACCATTCCGGTACATTATGTGCCCGCATCTCTTCCTTCCATTCTTCCTTTAATCCCTTACCTTTTCGAACAGACTCCATAATGGTAAAAGACTGCTCACTGTCAAGTCCCATACTGATCAGATAAATCATAATATCATCACGGGTACAGATTGCAGTAGAAATCGTTGCAATCCCCTGCTCAATTAAAGTCTGTGCATTTCCCAACCACACATCCGTACCATGCGAAAGTCCTGAAATTCGGATCAGATCCGAAAATTCGGTCGGTTTCGCATCAATAACCATCTGCATCGCAAAATCTGTTCCAAACTCCGGGATTCCTAAACATCCCAGGGGAATACCGTTGATGTCTTCCGGTTCTACTCCCAATGCAGAGGTATTCATAAACAGCGACATGACTGTCTGATCGTCCAAAGGGATCGTCTGTGGATCAAGTCCTGTCAAGTCCTGTAACATACGGATCATGGTCGGATCATCGTGTCCGAGAATGTCCAGTTTTAATAAGTTATGGTCGATGGAATGGTAATCAAAATGAGTCGTAACCGTTGCAGTCGTCATATCGTTTGCCGGATGCTGTACCGGAGTAAACGTATTAATCTCCTCGCCCACCGGAAGAACAACGATACCTCCCGGATGCTGTCCGGTCGTTCTCCGGACGCCGACACATCCCTGTACAATACGGTCAATCTCACAGTTTCTCTTGTGAATTCCACGCTCTTCATAATAATTTTTGATATATCCAAATGCAGTCTTATCCGCAAGTGTACCAATCGTTCCGGCACGGAATGTCTGTCCGTAACCGAAAATAACCTCACAGTAAGCATGGGCTTTACTCTGATACTCACCGGAAAAGTTTAAGTCGATATCCGGCTCTTTATTTCCCTTGAATCCAAGGAAGGTCTCAAATGGAATATCAAATCCATCTTTTACCAGCTTTTTGCCACACACCGGACAAATCTTATCCGGCATATCACATCCGCTTCTTCCTGAAAATGCCTTGACTTCCGGTGAATCAAAATCGCTGTATTTGCAATATTCGCAACGGTAATGCGCCTGCAATGGATTTACCTCCGTGATACCGGACATGGTCGCTGCAAAAGAGGAACCTACCGAACCACGGGAACCTACAAGGTAACCATCCTCGTTCGACTTCCATACAAGCTTCTGTGCGATAATATACATTACCGCATATCCATTGGAAATAATCGAATTTAATTCTCGGTCAAGCCGCTCCTTTACGATCGGAGGCAGTTCTTCACCATACATGCTGTGCGCCTTGTTATAGCAGATATCACGGAGCATCTGATCCGAATTCTCGATAAACGGCGGACACTTATCCGGTCTTACCGGTGCAATCTTCTCACACATATCCGCAATCTTGTTCGGATTTGTAATGACAACTTCTTCTGCTTTGGTACTTCCAAGATATTCGAATTCCTTTAACATTTCCTCCGTTGTGCGGAGATATAACGGAGCCTGCTCATCAGCATCCTTAAATCCCTTTCCTGCCATAATAATACGGCGGTAGATTTCATCTTCCGGATCCAGAAAATGTACGTCACAGGTTGCCACGACAAGTTTGTTAAATTCCTCCCCCAGTCTGCAGATCCTGCGGTTAATATCCTGAAGTTCTTCTATCGTGTTGACTGGCTCTTTATCACTGCGGAGCATGAATTCGTTGTTTCCAAGCGGCTGTATCTCCAGATAATCATAGAACTTTACAAGTCTTATGATCTCTTCCTGCGGTCTTCCGCCCACAATCGCACGGTATAATTCTCCAGCTTCACAGGCAGAGCCTAAAAGAAGTCCCTCTCTGTATTTGACAAATTCACTTTTTGGCACACGTGGCCTCTTATTATAATACGTGAGGTGTGAAAGTGAAACCAGACGATACAGATTGATACGTCCGATGTCATTTGTCGCCAGAATAATTGCATGGTAGGTCGGCATTTTCATGACCGTTTCCGGGGAGGTGGAAACCATATGGTTCACATCATCGAGATTTTCCATACCGCGTTCTTTTAACATCTCAATAAATTTCACAAAAATTTCTGCTGTACAGGCAGCATCGTCAACTGCACGATGATGGTTTTCCAGTGAGACATTCAATGCCTTTGCAACGGTATCGAGTTTAAAACGATTCAGGTTCGGCAGCAGAATTCTGGCAAGAGCCACTGTATCTATGATCGTAAACTCTCTCTCTATCCCCTGATCCTTGCAGTTTTTCTTAATAAAACTCATATCAAATTCCGCATTGTGGGCAACCATGATCGCACCATCGCAGAACTTCATAAATTCCGGCAGAATCTCCTCAATCTTCGGTGCATCAATGACCATATCATCCTTAATTGAGGTCAATTCCTCGATTCGGAATGGAATTGGCACTTCCGGGTTTACAAATGTCGAAAAGCGGTCTGTAATGACACCACCGACTACTTTCACTGCACCGATCTCAATAATCTTATTCTTATCCGGGCTGAAACCGGTCGTCTCCAAGTCGAACACCACAAAGGTTTCATCAAGGCTCTGTCCTTTCGAATCTGTGATAATATCCTTCAAGTCGTCCACCAGATACGCTTCCACACCGTAGATAACCTTAAAATCGTCATCCGGACTCAGTGCATGGTTTGCATCCGGGAATGCCTGTACATCGCCGTGGTCGGTGATCGCAATCGCCTTATGTCCCCATTTCATGGCACGCTTTACGATGTCTTTACACTCGGACACACCATCCATATCACTCATCTTTGTATGACAGTGCAATTCCACACGCTTCTCCGGACTGGTGTCCATACGGGTGGTCGTAAAGTCTGCAATCTTCTTAATTCCAACGATCGAACCGATTGTTAATTCACTGTCAAACTTATCGATTGTCGTGACACCTTTGATTTTTAAGAATGCCCCTTTTTTCAGATTGCCAAGAAGCTCATCCCTGTCTTCATTTCTTGTAAATATTTTCAGGACAATGGAATCCGTAAAATCTGTGACCGACATGATAATGATTGTCTTTTCGTTACGGATCTCCCTCGTCTCAACCGTCATGACCTGACAGCGGATGGTAACTTCACCCATCTCACCCACGATTTTCTCCAATGGGATGGTTTCTCCATCCTCAATATCACGACCGTAAATTACATCCGGATTATCGGATTTTTTACCTCCGCCAAAGCCACCGCCATCATAACGTTTTTTAAACTCTTTCCGTGGTCCGTCATATGTTTTTTTTGCAGTATTTCCTGCACCATTTGCAGATTTTGCATCGTTTTTTGCAGGTTTTACGGCGTTTCCACCACCTGTAGAACCACTGTCTCCAGATGTTGTAGTCTGACCGGAAGCTGCACTTTTTTCATTGGCATCTGAAGCAACTGCAACTGTCTCTCCGTCCTCATCCTTCAAATTGATATTTTTTAATATATTTTTGATTTCAAACTGAATCTGAAGATCACTGTTTTTCTTGTACCTGCTCTCTTTTGGTTCCTCAAAGTCAAGGTCAACAATCAGGTTCATGCCACAGCGCTCACACACGATTTTCTCTAAAAATTCCACAATTTCATGGGAGCGTGTCTGTGCAATGATCGTATTTTCCAGTACAAGATGCAGATGACTGTCATCCGTAAATTCCATTTTGGAAGCACGCAGCAGATTGTATTCCATCAGACTGTAGGCTTTTAACTCTTCTAAAATACTGTCCTTATACATATCCATCAGCGTGCGGGCGGTATACTGCTCGGAGAGCTGATACTTTTCGATAATACGGACATTCATCCGTTTTCCCTTAAATATCTGCTCCTCAATGGATTTTTCTAACTGCGTAATGTTATTTTTATGTATAAGATGACTGCCCAAAAGATAGACACGGATATGATCTCTCTCATGATTCATCCCTACCTTGGTAACTTCCATCTCAGATAAAATTTTCTTCATATCCCCGGACACATCCAGTGTCGGAAAGACATCAAAAAATAGTTTTGCCATAATTATTCATTCCAATGTAACAGTTCATAGCGGAGTGCCTCTAAAAGTTCTGACTCCGGCACTTTTTTGAATACCTCGCCATGTTTGATAATAAGTCCTTCTCCGATTCCTCCGGCGATTCCGATATCTGCCTCTTTTGCTTCTCCCGGACCATTAACAACGCATCCCATAACGGCAACTTTAATGTCAAGAGGAATGTCGGCAACCATATTTTCTACCTGATTGGCCAGCTGGATCAGATTGATCTGTGTTCGTCCACAGGTAGGACAGGATACTACTTCCACACCGCCTTTGCGGAGTCCAAGTGTTTTTAAAATTAATTTGGCAGATTTGATCTCCTCTAATGGATCTCCTGTCAGGGAAACCCGGATCGTGTCACCGATTCCCTGATGTAAGATCAATCCAAGTCCGATGGCTGACTTGATATTACCGCTGATGATCGTACCGGCTTCCGTGATCCCGACATGCAGCGGATGATCGGTCTGGCTTGTGATCAGTTCATGTGCTTTCACACACATCATAACATCCGAAGATTTAATACTGATGACAAGATTATCATATCCCATATCTTCAATCAGTTTCACTTTATCCAAAGCACTTTCTACCAGTCCCTCAGCCGTCACTCCATGGTATTTCTCCACCAGATTTTTTTCTAAGGAACCACTGTTTACCCCTACACGGATTGGAATGTTGCGCTCTTTTGCGACATCCACCACAGCCTTCACACGCTCTGTGCTTCCGATATTTCCCGGATTGATGCGGATCTTGTCTGCTCCATTCTCCATTGCTGCAATTGCAAGACGATAGTCAAAATGAATGTCTGCAACGACCGGAATCTGCACCTGTTTTTTAATCTCCTTTAATGCCTTCGCTGCATCCATCGTAGGAACTGCACAGCGGATGATATCACATCCGGCAGCTGTAAGCTGATTGATCTGTGCGGCAGTTGCCTCCACATTCTCGGTTTTTGTATTGGTCATAGACTGGATCAAAATCGGGTTGCCGCCGCCAATGATGCGGTTGCCGATCTTCACTGTTTTTGTCATAGTTCTTCTCCCTTTCGTATAAATTCTTACTGGATAATTGCGAAACTTTTTCTAATCTATATAAACAACTTACGAATGTCGTTAAACATGATCAGTATCATGAGTGCAAACAATATCATGATACCGGCAAAATGTACCATGCCCTCTTTTTCCGGGTCAACTTTTTTGCCACGGATCGCCTCTACCAGCAAAAATACAAGTCTTCCACCGTCGAGTGCCGGGAGTGGCAGAAGGTTCATGACACCAAGGTTCGCAGAAAGCAGGATACTGATATACAGCATTTGCAGGAATGCATAGAAGTAGCCGTAGGAAACACTCTGCTCATAGCTGTCTCCGATTGCACTGACAATTCCTACCGGACCACTCATATCATTGACGGTAACGCCTCCGGTAAAGAGCATCTTTAAGCTTCCAAGTGTCGTATAGATCCAGTACTCCACCTCGTAAGCACTGTATTTTGCCAGCGTGAATACATTGTTTGTTGTCTTCTCTCTGGCTGCCATTCCAATAAATCCATATAAATATCTTCCGGTGGTCTCATCATATTTTGGAGTGAGTTCCGTTGTGTAACGTTCTCCATCCCGCTCATAAGTTACTTTCACCGGTTCTCCGGCATGGTACATGGAATATGCACTCACCTCACGGTAAAAATGAATATGTTTATTTCCCATTTTTACAATCGTATCACCTGCCTGAAGTCCCGCTTCCTCTGCGGCATAACCCTCACTCACATCTGAGAGTACCGGAAGATCATATCCGGTGCAGCAGACAAGAATAAAAGAGAAGATAAAGGCCATGATAAAATTAAAAATTGGTCCCGCAGCTACAACGCTGATCCTTGCCCAGACAGATTTGTTGTTAAACGCTTTGTTATCCTGGCTTTCCGAATCCTCTCCCTCCATCATGCAGGCTCCTCCAAATGGAAGCAGTTTGATGGAGTATTTTGTCTCACCTTTCTGGATTCCGAAAAGTGTAGGTCCTAATCCAAGTGAAAATTCATTGACACGGATTCCGTTTGCCTTTGCAAGCAAAAAATGTCCCAGTTCATGAAACAGGATAATAATGCTGAATATCAGTAATGCGATAATAATTTTCATGTAAAAAACCTTTCCTGATGTCTTGTTGCATTTTTAAATGCGTTTTATTTTGCACTCATCTTTTTTTCAATAAACTCATAAGCAGCTGCTTCTGTCCCCAAAATTTCATCCACATCCGGATGATCGATAAACTCTGCATTTTCCATACATGCCTCGATCAACTCTGTGATCTCCGGATAAGAAATCTTCCGGTCTAAAAACAGACTGACCGCTTTCTCATTGGCAGCATTGTACACAGTCGGAATATTTCCGCCCTTTTCCATTGCCTGATATGCAAGTGCAAGCCCGCGAAATGTATCGGTATCCGGCTTCTCGAAGGTAAGATCTGCAATTTCAAACAGATCCAGTCTCCTGCCCGAAAGATTCCGGCGCTCCGGATAATAAAGTGCATACTGGATTGGAAGTCTCATATCCGGCGTGCCAAGCTGTGCGATCACTGCTCCATCCTGATACTCTACAGCAGAATGAATGACACTCTGCGGATGTACTACAACCTGAATCTGATCTAAAGCCACATCAAAGAGCCATTTTGCTTCCATCACTTCCAGTCCTTTATTTACCAATGTGGAAGAATCAATCGTGATTTTTCTTCCCATGCTCCAGTTTGGATGTTTCAGGGCATCTTCCACCTGAATATTCTTAAGTTCATCTGCTTTTCTTCCACGGAACGGTCCACCGGAAGCTGTCAGTAAAATCCTGCTGATCTTATTATCTCCGGCACCCTGCAACGACTGGAAAATCGCACTGTGTTCGCTGTCCACCGGAAGAATTGGCACCTTGTATTCCTTTGCAAGCGGAATAATAATATGTCCGGCAGTGACAAGTGTTTCCTTGTTTGCCAAAGCAATTTTCTTTCCTGCTTTAATTGCAGCAATCGTTGGTCTGATTCCAAGCATACCAACAATTGCAGTCACTAAAATCTCACTCTCCGGAATCACCGATACTTCAAGAAGTCCTTCCATGCCAGACACGATTTTTATGCCGAGGTCTTTTGTATTTGTACGAAGTTCTGATGCCTTTTTTTCATCCCATACACTGACAAGAGATGGTCTGAACTCCCTCATCTGTGCTTCTAACAAACTGATATTACTTCCGGCAGCCATTGCCACTACCTGAATATCCCCCTGCTCTCTTACAATATCGAGTGTCTGTGTACCGATAGAACCGGTAGAACCTAAAATTGCAATTTTTTTCATGTTTTATAATTTCCTTATCTTATAATTTAATAAAGTTCACTGCAAGGAAATAAATGATCGGTGCAGTAAAGATCACACTGTCAAAACGGTCTAAAATGCCACCGTGTCCCGGAATCAGTTTTCCGTAATCTTTGATCTCGTAATTCCGCTTGATGGCAGATGCAGTCAGATCCCCAACCATAGAGATCAACGCTCCAACCGCA
>ERZ779885.1463-NODE-1463-length-23797-cov-2.712998_pt1 | contig 23797 bp, 18 predicted proteins | sample MGYA00511554_ERZ779885 | MGnify/ENA primary metagenome ERZ779885 (study PRJEB29588, sample SAMEA2160998) | human gut metagenome | biome: human gut; feature: human-associated habitat; material: faeces | place: Denmark | collected 2008/2010 ... | reverse complement strand
TGAGAGAACGGTAGCAGAGAATATGTCCACCGGCCGTTACCCGACGAAGAAATTTGGACCGATTCAGGTGATCGACCATAAGAAGATGTTTGAAGAGACAGCAAAATGGCTGGACGATGTTAAGATGCCTTATGACCCGAAGGCAAAACTGGGAACCATGTCCATCGCCCAGATGCAGTCTGTAGAGATTGCCAAGGCTGTATCCTTAAATGCCAGAGTTGTAATTCTGGACGAGCCGACTTCCTCCTTAACGGATAATGAGGTAGAGGCACTTTTCCGCATTGTCCGTGACCTGAAATCAAGAGGTGTATCCCTCATCTATATTTCCCATAAGATGGCGGAGATCCGTGAGATTTGTGATGATATTACCATCATGCGAGACGGTACCTATGTCGGTTCCTGGCATATGGACGAGATTTCGGATGATGAGATCGTCAAACAGATGGTTGGTCGTGAGCTGACCAACATTTATCCTCCAAAGAATGATACGAAGGCAGGAGAGGTGCTTTTGGATGTCAGAGGATATTCCAGTATCCATGACCGTTCGTTCCAAGATTGCTCCTTTACCCTGAGACGAGGCGAGATCCTCGGTTTCGGCGGTCTGGTAGGCGCACAGAGAACGGAGCTGATGGAAGGTATCTTCGGTATGCGCCATATCAAATCCGGAGAAGTTTACATCAAAGGAAAGAAAATGAACATTAAGCGTCCGCAGGATGCGATCCGCGGCGGTATCGGCATGATTACCGAGGACCGGCGTGGTACGGGTATCTTGGGATGTCTGTCCATTGCAGATAATGTATCAATTTCCTCCCTGGATCAGTATTTACATTATGGTATCAAACTGAATAAGAAGAAGATTGAGCAGCTTGTCAAGGATAATGTGGCGAAGCTTTCAATCAAGACACCGAGCAGTAAGACACTGATTCAGTCACTTTCAGGCGGTAACCAGCAGAAGGTTCTGATTTCCCGCTGGCTGGCCAACAACCCGGATATCCTCATCATGGATGAGCCGACCCGTGGTATCGACGTTGGTGCCAAGTACGAGATCTACCAGATCATGATTGACCTGGCAAAACAGGGCAAAGGTATCATCATGATTTCATCTGAGATGCCGGAGCTGATTGGTATGTCGAACCGTATCCTTGTTATGTGTAATGGTCACATTACCGGCGAGGTACAGGGTGAGGAAGCAACTCAGGAGCGTATCATGAGCTACGCGACTAAGTTCTAAAGGAGGAAGAGAGAATGGATAAGAAACAACTGAATGTAAAAGATATATTGATCAATAACGGTATCGTTATTCTGATCCTGTTGATGGTTCTCTTTGTTGGTGTAACAAAACAGAACTTCTTCAGCCGTAGCAACTTTAGCAACATTTCCATCAACGTAGCATGCCGTTTCATCATCGCAGTCGGCGTATCCGGCTGTCTGATTACGAAAGGTACCGACCTTTCTGCAGGTCGTCTGGTTGGACTTTCTGCCTGCCTGGCAGGTACTCTGCTCCAGAAGAGTGATTACAGCGGACATTTTGAGCTGACCAAGGGATTTGGTGAGCAGAACGTATGGCTGATTCTCCTTATCTGTGTCGCTATCAGCTGTGTATTTGGTCTTATTAATGGTATCGTAGTTGCTTACCTGAACGTACCGGCCTTCATCGGCACCCTGGGTATGCAGATGATCGTTTATGGTATTGCGCAGGTTGTTACAAACAACGTGCCCATCGGTGGATACCGTGCAGATTATACAGCTGTTACACAGGGAAAGATCGGCGGTGTATTCCCGCAACCGGCAAGCTGTTCGGACAGCTTCCGTATATGTTCATCATTGCATTTGTGATCGGTCTGATCATGTGGTTCGTATTTAACTACACCCGCCATGGTAAATATATGTATGCAATTGGCGGCAACGAGGCAGCAGCAGAGGTTGCTGGTGTAAATGTTAAGAAAACCAAGATCATCATCTATGTAACAGCTACTGCACTGTATGCCATCGCTGGTTTCCTTCTGGGAGCTAAGTCCGGTGGTGCCGGTGTAAATACCGGTAAAATGGTAAGTGCCTCGGAAATCCTGACCTGAATTGCGCCGGAAGCAAGATTGAATGCACTGATAAAATAAGTCAGTACAACATAGATAGCTGCGATAAGTGCAGCCTGCACGATAAGTAATACTTTTTTGTTTCTCATTTTTCATTTCTCCTTTAGTTTTGTTTTACGAGTGGAAGGTCTCGAACACTCGATGTCACTGCAACTTTCTGATTTTAGCATAATCGTCGAAAAAAATCAACTCCTCCTGCGCACCCATGCAGTAAATGACCAGAATATCCCTCTCACCGGCAGAAACATCAGCCACAATCCGGACCAAATCACATAAACCGGATTTTTCACGCTGATACGACGTCCATTCCGCACAAATGCGGTCAAAATTCCTCTGATCTGATCCTCTTCCACCGGTCCTTCCACCTCTGTCTGATTATCCCCTGCCATATAAAACTGACCGCCTTTTCGTTTTACAACACGGTGCAGAACCAGAATGCTCCCTTTTCTGCGGTACAGCACAACATCTGCGCGCCGGATTTTTTTCACATCCGCTTTTTTTATGACCGCGGCATCTCTGCCCGGCACAAACATCGGATACATACTGTATCCTTCGGGATAGATCTGTATGACCTCTCCCGCTTCTAATAATTGTTCAATATCATATTTCATCGGAAACCTCTTTTATACAGCTTATCATCCTGAATTATTGTAGCATTTCCCCTGTCCAAATGCTATAATATTTCCAATTCATTTGTAATGGAAAGGAACCACAACGATATGAAAACATCTGATGGATTCGTAAAAACAACAATCGCAGGTATTCCCTATCTTCTGCCCTATGGTCAGAAAATTGCCGACCATGCACGCTCCCTGCGCCTAAATGACTCCGGTGCACTTTTATGGGATACACTCTCCCTGGGTGCGGACAAAAGCACGCTCTTATCTGTGCTGGCGAATTACTACAATACAGATGCTGATATGCTCCCTCAGCTTACCTCTGACTTAGACAGCTATCTTGCCTCTTTAAAGCAGCTTGGCATGCTCTCTTACAATGCGCCGGCAGAAAATTTCCCACCTCATTCTGATCAGACCGACAATACGTTTCCTGCACTGTTTTCTGACGATCGTGCTCCAAAATATTATAAGATCGGCGTTCTCTGCTTTTCATGGTTTGGCCCGGACGATCTGTTTGATACCTATTTTAAAGATTTCTCCTGCGAAGCTGCTGTGGCTGATCAGCGCATTTTTATAATAACCGGGAAACCGTCTCATCTTGCAGATGGTACACTTCTGCTCCACACCACTGAACTTACCATCTTTGACGTCACCGACACCTACCGCTTTGTCTTTGGCACTCACTGGGGAATCCATGAAATGCGCGTAAAAAAAGACGGCTCTGCCGCCGTCCTCTACTGTGTTGATGCCGATAATAAAGATCATGCAGAAAATATTTTTCATGCACTGCGTTTTGCCTTCCTGATTGCCGCACAAAAGCAGGCTCTTTTTGTCCTGCACTCCGTTTCTATTTTTTATCAGGGAAAAGCCTGGCTCTTTTCCGGCAGCTCCGGCACCGGCAAATCCACACACGCGAACCTCTGGGCGAACCGGTATCATACTCCGGTTTTAAACGGAGACTTAAATGTACTTGGCATCAAGAACGGCCTGCCTTATCTATACGGTCTGCCCTGGTGCGGGACGTCCGAAACATACACCACCACCACCTATCCACTTGGCGGTATCGTGTTTTTAAAACAGGCTCCTTTCAACCGGGTGAACTCTCTCCCACCGGATGAACAGGCACTTTTTCTGATGCAGCGCATGATCTCCCCGACCTGGACGAAAGACCTGCTGTTAAAAAATCTGGCATTTGCAGAAACACTTGCCCCGCTGACAAAAATTTTCCGGCTGAATTGTACAAAAAATCCCGAAGCTGCAGCCGTCATGAAAGCTGCCATTGATCAGTCCATATAAGACGCTTTCTTTCAAAACTCATCCATCATTTTCTGTACTTCCTCTGCGGTCAGCACAACACACCTCTGTTCCCGGATTCCATACACCCTCCTGCACACCGACAATACCGTTGGGCGGTGTGTGGTCACGATACAGGTGCGCGGTTCATTTGTCTGCATGATATTTTTCAAAACCCTGCGCTCGGTTGCAACATCAAGTGCACTTGTCGCCTCATCCAAAAGCAGGATCGGCGCACGGCGAAGCAATGCCCTTGCGATTGAAAGCCTCTGTGCCTGTCCTTCTGAGAATCCGACCCCCCGCTCTCCGACTTTACTATATATCCCATCCGGCAGTTTCTGTACAAACTCCCAGGCACAGGATACTATCAGTACTTCTTTGATCTCCTCATCCGTAGCATCCGGTCTGACATTCCGCATATTTTCCGCAATCGTGCCGGAAAACATTGTATTTCCCTGTGGCACATAAGAGAACAGACGGCGTGCTGCCGGTGTGATTGTAAGCACTTCCCCTGTTTTTGCTCCCACCAGATCTTCATCCCCGCTTTGTATATGCAGCAGGGCGAGCATAATGCGCAAAAGCGTTGTTTTTCCTTCACCGGAAGGTCCGACTAACGCAACAATCTCATGTGGATGTGCCTCAAAGTCCGCCCGCATAAACACCTTTGTTCCATTGTGATAAGTATAAGACATCTTAGAAATGCAAAGACTGATGCCGTTCTCCCGGTTCTCTTCATAAAATTTCTCCGCATGCTCTGCATCCGAATAGTCCTCTTTTGGCATGCCAAGGATATCCATCAGCCTTCCAGCAGATGTGGTCAGCGAAATCGCCGTCGGTACCAGTGACACAAGCTGATTCAGCGTTCCTGTCAGTGAGCCGGACAATGATAAAAACATCGTCATCGTACCGTAGGAGATCGCACCACTCCAGACGCGGTAAATACCAAATCCATAACAGCTGTATGACACCGCAAGCCCGACGATCGATAACAGGATCGAGGTTGCCATGGACATTTTCTGAAACTCCAGCTTCATACCAAGATATTCTTTTTGCAGTCCTCGCAGACGTTCCCCGTAGAGCCGCACCAGATCAAAAGCCTTGATCGTCTGGATATTCGAAAATGCCTCCTGGTTAAATCCTGACATCTTTGCATTCATAGCTGCGCTTTTCTCATTATTTCCTTTCATTCGCCTTAAAATCCGCCTCGACATCAGCATACTGACCGGCATGCCAAGCATCGCAAGAAGTGCAAACATCGGATCATTGTAAAAGACAAGCACAAACGTACTGATAAACCGCACAGTATATATGATCAGATTCGGAATCCAGCTTAAAATACCATTTGAAATGTTTGAGGCATCCGAATTCCAGCGTGTCAGGAGATCTCCCGTGTGATATTTCTGGATTGCCTCAAGATCCGTCACTAACATTTTATCAAAAATATCTGCCTTGATATCATTGTCCACACTGATACTGATCTTATTGGAAAAATAACTGGTCACCTGTGAGATCAGCATATTCCCTATGGAAAACCCGATATACAGACAGAACGTACGCACCAAAAGCCCCGCCTGCTTTCCGGTGATAATATCGACCATATCCCTTGAAATCAGACTTGAAATCAGTGAAACAACTGTTCCAGACAGACCAAGCAGCGTGTAAAAAATCATCTGTTTCCAGTACTTTCTCGCATACTCATAGATCCAGACGGTCTCCCGCCACATATCTTTTAATACACCCTCTTTGATCCTTTTATGATAAAATTTCAGACTGTCTAACATAATATTTCCCCATTCTAGCCGATTTCCAGTTATTATAACAAATATGAACCACGAAAAAAGAGGTTACCACATGTATATGTCAGGCAATCTCTTCCTCACATACCATATGATAACCCCATCTGAACTCCATATGATCCTACATCGCCCAGTCAGTTACTGTATCATCCGGTCCATATCCTTTCTTTTCCCAGGATGGCTTGCGGTTTCCATTATCAGTATTGTAACTTCCAGCATATCCCGAATCCACATAATGCGTCTCGAGTCCACAGGCTGTAGCTGTATATGCCGGACATCCCAGACATCCGAACTGCTGTCTGTATCCTCTGGTGCCTCCATTCCAGCCTGAATAATCCGGTGCCTGCCAGTTACCATTCATATACTGGCTATCACACTTTATATTATTTGCCGTATCTGAATTATCAGCCGCTCCACCGCTTGCAAGATACACACCTTCTGCCGTATCTTGATATGCGATGATCATTGGTCTCTCATATCTGTTCATTTCTGGTTTATTTCTCAGTTCATTTGTTATCTTTTCTTATTGCGCCTGCCCCTTAGTCCGTAACACTCACACTTGAGATTGCAAGTCCCGGATCCGATTTTACAACCAGATCACCAAAACCGATATTATCGTTCGGATTCTGATGATATCCCAAAGAAACACAAAGAGAACTTGTTCCGTCTCCTGATGTGCACCCCCTGCCACCGGAAACATAAGTAACCGGCTGATTAAATGAGATATTTAACTGCTGTGCTTCTTTAGTATGATCCGCATTATGCACGGCATTCACCTGAATACGGTAATCACCTCTTCCGGTCTGCGGTGTCTGATGGATATATGCTGTTGTCGTATAACAACCGCTTCCGTCGCCACTTGCTAAATATACCCCTTCTGCAAGTTCATCACTGGTAAGTAACACTGGTTTCATATACTCTTTCATGCGAACTTCCCTCTCCCCTGTTCTTTTCACTTATTTCTATCTATTTTAACCATATCTTTTTGTGCTGTCAAGCATTAGTACACGCCTTTTTTCGCCCTGAACCGATTTTTTTATAATGAATTTTTAAAACCCACAATGCTCCAATAACCAGCATCAGGTAAAACCCCACTCCCCTTGTCACGCACATTGCAGGAACCAGATACTGTCCTGAAAATACCGGTAGAAATACCTTTCCATACATCGCCTCCGTGATTCCCTGTGCTCCCGGTACCGGAAGCATATCCACCGCAACATAGATGGCTGCCTGAAGCAGCAGGATCTGGTACATCGCTGTTCCAGACAGTCCAAATCCCAGATACACCAGAAAAGTCAGCAGAAAAGCACTGCTTCTCTGAACAAATGTCATCACAATTAAAATCAGTATTTTTTCTTTGTGATCCCGGAAAAAGAGAACCGTTCCACGGTACCCATCCAGAAATCCGTCCAGTTTTTCCAACCATTTCTCTTTTGGTATTTTCATGCCGCATTTTTGTGCCATGACAATTATTTTTTCGGCCAGATGACGGATCAGAACCGGTCTTAACATGACAAATAAAAGAAGAATTACGAGCAGAACATTTAAGGAAAGTCCCACGATATACCAGAAAAAATATCCGCCAAGATGCTCTTTCAGTAGTTTCTGCCAGAATAACAGGATCATCATTCCGACGACCGCCAGCACAAATTTATAAGCTGTCGCAACAGCCATCAGCACCGCGGTTCCCTCCGGCAGAGGAATACCGTCCCTTTTCATATAATAAAGCTGCATGGGCTGTCCTCCCGATGCAGACGGCGTGATCCCGGAAAAAAAGAACCCGGCAAATGAATATCCAACACACTGACGCACATGTACTATGATCCCGACACTTCGAAGCAGAAAACAGATCATACAGCCTTCCGCAGCAACAAAAAATACTGAAAGGAACAATGCCGCCCCGACATATACCGGCTTCATTCTGATTAGTGTAGATTTCAGTTGTGAAAAATTTTGTCCACGCAGGACTACACCAAATGTAAGCATCATGATCGCAAGAAACAAAAAAAATTCTTTTCCATATTTTCGGTCTGTACTCTTACGTTTCATAAGCAACCGCCTGTTCTTCCCGCACGATCAGATCTGAAAGACGTCCCTCAAACACCACGCGGCAGTTTTTGTATTCACAGACATCCTTCGGGGTGACCAGTGAAAAATGTTTCTCCGATATGAAAATCCCCTGTTCCCCTAACACTTCTGCCAGATAAGATGAACATGTATACTGGTTTTTCAGGTAAAATTTCCGGTGGCAGAGCAGGGCCAACAGTCCAGCAGCCGCATAGTGCATATGGAATCTGTTTTTGTAATCCTTATGCAGGCGTTCACGGATCGCTTCTTTCTGTTCACCGGTGCAGTCCAGTTCACAGATCCGGTACTCAGCCGTCGGAAACGCCCCCTCGATCTGTCTGCTCCACTCGCGCTCAAATCCTGCAATCAACGGGATATACGGATTTCTTCTTCCAAAACTGTAAGCTTACGACAACTGCTCCGGGCAGATCCGTCCATCCTCTCAGACTCGCGTATTTCAATTAACTTTCAGAGTTGTAACATGGAACCACAAAACTCAGATATTTTTCTCTGTTCTCCATCCTAAGCTTCCCTCCCTTTCCTTTCACAGATAATCTTACGGGAAAACTCTTAAGAGAACGGACAGCTTTTCTTAAATATTTTCGAAATTATTTCTAAACAAAATCGGAATCATTTTACGATTCCAGTAAAATGGTTCCGATCTTATATCCTTCCTGTTCTATTTTCTGATCATTTGCGAATGTGATAAAACTGCCGGTCGCCGTATCCCGCACCGCAAAATATACACTGTAACATCCAGCCTTTACACCCCGAAGCGGTATATTTGTTAAAAAGTTCTCCTTTTTTTCTGCTTCATTTCCCCCGGCAAGTGACGCAATATCCCCTGAGGGGATTCCCTCATAAATCGTCTGACCGGTTTCATCTTTCACAAGGAATACCGGTTCACACTCTTTATAGACCGGTGCAAATCCGACATTCTTAAGTGACACTTTTATCTCTGCCGTATCTTCCCAGAAATCATGCTGCATAAAAACATCCGACAACACCAGACGGTAACCTAAATGCCTCTCTATATACGAAAGTCCTTCCATCCCGTCAAAGCAGTCCGATGTCTGTACCGCAGATGACGCCCACTTTTCTAATACTGCCGCATCATAGTCCTGATTCAGATAAGTCACATGCATGGTTTTTAAATCCGCAATAGCGCACTCTAAATCATTATATTCATTGTCTATGATGACCTCCCCGCCATTTGGCACACGGGAACACAATTTTTCCTGAAAAGTAAGTTCTTCCATGCGGTTCCACGCCTGATCTGTACCTGCCTCTGCGGCACTTTTTTCACCATAAGTACCACAGTCATTGCCGCTTCCTAACATTCCGTCATTGAACAGTCCAAGCCTGTCATACAGCGGATTTTTACGATCTTCCTGCAAGTCTGCATCTGCACTTTCCAGGATCTTCCGCCACTGTACCGGTGTCCGCACTGCAAGATACATCTGGCTATCCGTCGATTTTACAAGCTGTTTTGCAAGCTGCTGTAAAGACTGCTGATCTGCATACTTTGTCCCATTGAGTTCCCCCCAGTTGCCGACAAAGAGCCCCTGTAATGTAAAAACAGAGTCACTGTATTCTGTTAATATTCCTCCAACCTGCTGCATATGTTTTATCACAAAATCGATACTCTCCGGTTCATACTTCTCATTTTCCCCATTCCAGTCATACAAAAACCGTACGATCCAGTGCTCTTTTGTCACAGACATCGCCTGAAAAAGTCTTTCGATATTCTGCAGACCTTCCTTTGATATTTCTTTGTCCCGGTATTCCCTTAAATTGATCTGCGCCATGGCAAGGGCATGATCTGTATCTTTTTGCATCTGCCTGTCTAACTGCTCACTCATATCCGCCGATTCATCCGAAATCAGAAAACCATAAATATGATAAAATCCACGATTCGGATTCCAGATTTTCTCCGTAGATTCCGTAAAAGTCTCCGTGGCAAGCATTACCTGCCAGTGAAAATAATCATGTATCCCCACAGCAATTCCGGTGATCATTAACACAAACAAAATGAAAAACAGTAATTTTTTTCTCATCTTATTCCTCGTATTTATTCTTTTGAAACAGCTTCATCTTCGTCACCAGCCGGCTTCGTTTCTTTGCATTTTTTAAGATGGCAATACTTGATATTCCACGAAGTTTCCGATTGCGGTATACAAAACCGAAAAATGTCCTTACCCACAGAATGGGATAAAGTATTTTATACTGCCCGGCTTTCGGATGGCTTAGGTGCATCTGATGATGAAACTCCCTGATATAATCAATCCATCCTGTTCCCCTCATGGCTACCATGCGTTTTGAATCTGCTTCACCAAATTCCTCGGCTTCCATGATCTCTGTAAAAAACTCTTCCAGGTAAGCCTCCTCTTTCATTGCCCCGGCTTCTCCTGCCTTTTCCAGAAACTGCACCTTGTTTTCTGATAATCCCAGATATCTGACACAAAATAACGTAACCACGCATGTAAAATTTAAGATGCCGCATTCTCTGACCAGTGTTAAAAATTTTGCTTCCTCCTCTGCCGTACATCCATGTTCCCAGAATACAACCCAGTCGCAAAGAAGTTTTAAGCCAAATCCGGAACGCAAAAAATGCTGCAGCATATGTAATAACAGATAAAATGCCTGATATGATGGCGAGGCCAGGAAAAAATCCACTCCCATGACATTTTCAGTAACCCTGTTTTCAAAAAAATCTTTCTGACATTTTTCCAAAAAAGTGTTCACTTCCGTTGAATCAAACGGCTCCACTAATGCACTGTGCAGCTCTAAACGGATTCCTTCCGGGCTCATATAAGTAAGATGGTGATTTTCCTGATGTCCGCTCTCTGCCACAAATCCATGCACCTGCAGACATCTGCCAGCCTCCTGCGCCATCTTTCCGTTCTCAACTAAAAGATCAACATCCCCCGACTTGCGCAGTTCCGGCACCGGATAAAGTCCTGCTACGCCGCTTCCCTTTAATAATATCGTATCAATTCCCGCATCTTTCAAAAGACCTGTCACATACCGGCTCATAAAAAGCAGACGGTAGGACTGCCATACAGTCTGCGTACTTCTCTCCTGCACTCTTTTCCAGTCTGCCCCGTCCTCTGGCAGAATATTTTCCAATACGTCATACAAAAGCGGCAGCACACGATGACGATCCGCTATGGAAAGAATACTTTCCCAGTCCGTTTCCTGTTGTTTTAATCGTTCCCATTTCTGCTTTAAAGCTGCCTGATTTTCTACATGCGGTTCTGCATGTAGTGCTGCATCCAAAAGACTGCACAATATAAGTTCTTTCTCTTTATTTTTTTCTTCCATCTGTCCACCTCTTTTTCCATATAGCAAGTGCTTTTCTCTTTACAATTCCAAATTCTTTTGTGTGGCAAAAGCAAAGAAGCATCACAAGGCTCGGCACCACAGCACATATGAAAAATCTCTTTAAAAATACGATCACCCTTCCACCATCCGCAAATAAGCAAAGCCGGTCTGTTCCATACCAGATCACACCGGTTACCGCTGTATAGATCACATAGCGGACAAAAAACGGAGCCACCTTCGCATGCAGTCTGTGTCTGTACAGCACATATGGTTCCACCCATACAGAGGTGAGCATGGTAGAGAGAAATGTTCCGGCAAACACTCCGAATGTTCCAAATTTCCATACCAGAATCAGTGAAATAGCAAGGTTTAACACCGCTTCCACCAGTGCTTTATACCGGTCAAACCAGAACAATCCAAGCGAGTCCCGGAATGTCAGCACCGCTTTTCTCGTTCCATTGATATAAAAGTTAATACATAAGATTAAGACCACCGGCATATCAAACAGATACTGCTTTCCGAAAGCGAGCTCCACAAACGGATTTAAAAGTTCATACAAGCAGATCGCCGCCGCCCCGTAAAGCCAGTTTCCGATAAAAAAAGCAGTCTCAAAAATGCTTTTTACCCTGCCCTCATCTTCTGTAGCTCCCAGATTACCAACACTTGCAGTGATTCCTTGAAAAATCTGGTCTAACACCTGTCTGACTGAGCCGATCAGAAGGAAATAATTAGAATAAATGCCAACACTGATGACGCCCACAAAAGAAGAAATCAGCAGATTATCGGTATTATTGACCACCACATTTCCAAGTTTATGCATCAGCATGGCTTTTATATTGCGGAATATATCTTTTCTTTCATCCTCCGGCAGCTGCTCTTTCGTTTTCTCTTTCAGGTACGGATACATACGATCCGCCTTTCGGGAAATGCAGATATTAGAGAGCAGTGTACATACAATATAAATACTCAGGAAAAAAATAAAGTTGTGTGTCGTAAATAAAATGACGATCTGACAGATATCCTGTAAGATCAGAAATGCCGTCTGGTATAAAAGAACAATATAGTTTAACTGATGCACTTCGATCAGGGTACGTTTATATACCAGCAGATAAGAAACGACTGAATTTGCCAGATATAAAAAATAAATCAGCATCAGATGATCAACATCCGGCCGGTTTTTCATGAGAACATCAAAAAAGGGAATGATCGACAATCCTAACACTACCACACAGCCTGCCGTGATACGATAAAATGTCCTAAACATCCGCATCAGGATCTGCTGTTTTCTGATATCTCCCTGTGCGATTGGACGATAGAGTGCATAACTGATCGCCGTTTCCACACCAAGCTCTGTCAGTGAGAGTACATTTAAGATATCCGTGAAAAGTCCATTGATTCCGACATAACTCTCACTGAGTGTGTGTGTAAATACCACACGTGTCACAAACCCCATCAGAATCGCAGCAATCCTTGAGATCATGGCAACCACGGTATTCATGGTCGAATATTCTGTTCTGCTCTTCTCCATATGTGTTCTCACCTTTCTTTCATTTTTCTCAGAGTTTCTATCAGATTATTCAAATTCTGCGCAGTGCAGCATCCGATAGACCGCACCAAACGCTCTCACACTGACACTGACCACACAGGCACTTCCCTTTAAGTAAAGAGAAACCTTTTTATCTGTAAGATATTGTGGCAGTTTCTGCCTGACGTATTTTTTTATTTTTCTGCAGTCTGCAGCAACATAATTGCCATTCCGGCTCATTGCGGCAGCCATCCCCATCAGGTCAAACAGATAATGGTTCTCAAATAATTTTTTATATTGGGGATATCTGCGGGAATACACATTGCAGTAATCCTCAAACATCATCATTGCCTTCTGGTATATCCCGTCGTATCCACGATTACATATGCCGGATTTTCTCTGCATATAGTAATACTCCGCTTTTGTTCCGCACACAATCGTGTCACACTGTTCTAATACCCGGCAGAACATCTCGTAATCTTCCGCAAACGACAATTCCGTTGAAAAACGAATTCCGTCAAGGACCTCCCGCTGAAACAATTTGTTCCAGACATAGGCACGCAGGTAGCTTCTCTCATGCAAAACACCAAGCGCTTCTCTTCCGTTCATGCAGACCACATCTGCCGGACTTTCAAATTTTTTCCCCACACCGGCATCATATTTATACCAACCGGAGCATGCAGCAATCTGTGCTTCATGTGTTTTTAAAAGCCGGATCAGATAGGTATACATATCCGGTTCTAATACATCATCCGAATCAACAAATGCGATATATGCGCCAGCCGCCTCTTTCAGTCCTTTATTTCTTGCACCGGATACACCCTTATGTTTTTCGTGAAATACCCTGATCCGTGCATCCGTCATCTGAAGTCTGTCACAGATCTCCCCGGAACCATCATCGGAACCATCATCGATCAGAAGGATCTCCAGATCCGGATACGTCTGGTGTGTAATACTTTGCACGCAGTCTTCTAAATAGTTTTTCACATTATATACCGGCACGATCACACTGATCTTATCTGTTTCTTTCGTCATGTTTTTCCATGCTCCCTTTTTATCTGAGATACAACCGTTCTTCTCCCCCTTCATTTGCAAAACGGATTGCCACGTTTCCTCTGCATCTTGTCAGTTTCAGAAAATATCTGTCCTTCTTCTCATCCTGCAGTCTTGACAGCAGAAATACGATTTTTACCGTCTCCTGTCCTGCCAGCATCCGAAGATCATAATCTGCCTGATACACTTCTTCCGTTCCATCCTCATTCTCTCTTACAAGTGCAAGTTCTGTTTTATCACAGATATTTGAAAATCCTGTATTGGCTATCTCCACCTCAATCCTGTCCGTATAAAATACTGCACTCCCTGCCACAAAACGATACCCCAGATGTGCACCGATATACTGGTAGAAACTGCCCCATTCCCCATATTCCATCTGCTTCCACCGGTTCAGAACCTGCTCTTCATGGATACTGTTCAAATATGAAACCCGCAAATCACACAATGCCCGCAGCATTTCCTTTGCAGCAGGATTCTGACCGGAAAGCACCTCGCCTCCAAACGGGATCTGACCACAGGTTTCCTGCATATAACCGATTTCATCTGCAATGCACCAGTCCTCTGTCCATGCACTGTCCGCACGACGTTTCACTCCAAAAGTTCCCATGTGATTTTCTGAGCCAAAAATCGCATCATCAAATACCCCTGGTACTGCTTTGTCATTCTCATTTGTCACTGCCATACGGCAAAAAGACGGTTTCCTGAGCGCGATTCTGATGTCGGGTCCAATTGCCTTCCTCCATGCAGCATAGAGTTTCCGGATGTATTCCTGATCTAAAAACTTTGATCCATGCATTTCTCCCCAGTTACCGATAAATAACCCCTGCGTGATAAGGATATCGCTCTCATATGCACGCACAACAGCTCCAAGCTGCCTCATATGAGTTAAAACAATGGAGAACAATGTCGGTTCCCGTTCCATTCCTTTCCCCTGTGTATCATACAAAACGCGCAGAATGATTTCTTTTCCCCGGCTGTGAAAACATTTTAAAATTTCATCTGCATATTCCAGTGCCTCTTCTGAAAGGCTCATTCCACGAAATGCCCCGATATCAAACCGTACCAGCACTAATGTTTCATCATCCCAGTAAGGCTGATATAAAAGTCCATCTTTCTCTCTTTTATCCAGTGTAAATGTATAAATATGGTACCATCCTCTGCCCGGATTTGTACATACTTCCCTGCTCTCCTCCGGAAATCTGACTGTAAAATGTTTTTTATTTCTGTTCTTCCAGAAAAACATCTTCGTTCCCCGCCCCCGCATCAATTTTTAATACTTTTACACGGAATACCACTCCGATAATCGAAAACACCATGCGAAACATATAAATAACCGGTTTCAGTCCGGAATGCATACTGACTCCCGTCTGCCTGTTGTGCATGACTGCCGGTATCTCTTCCACTTTAAATCCAAGCAGCAGCATCTGAATGATCATATTTGCATCCGGATACTTATCATCAAAATGCTTATATTTAGAATAGTACAAAAATGCCTTCCGGCTAAGTCCCTGGAGTCCTGTCGTCGGATCACAGATATGACGTCCCGTCATCATTTTGATCATCTGGCGGAACAGCGCATATGCCAGTTTTTTGGTCACGGAAACCGGAAAATCAGAACTCCCCTCCATAAACCTCGATCCAAGCACGATATCCGGATATCTTCCATCTGCATCCTTCTGCCGGAGTCTCTCATAAATCTTTGGAATATTGCAGACATCATGCTGCCCATCCGCATCCATCTGTATCACATATTTGTATTTTCTTCGTATTGCATATTTATATCCAAGCTGCAGTGCACTGCCATAACCAAGGTTAAACACATGCGTAACTAATGTATGGCCATGTGCCTTCACCACCCAGTTTGTTGAATCAGAAGATGCATCGTTCATAACAAGAATATCCGCAATGGATGAAATTTCCGGCTTTTCCAGCTCATAAAGCACCGCTTCAATATTCTTTTCCTCATTATAAGCAGGCATAATAATCAATAACTCTTTTTGCTTTTTCATTTCCATCCCACTCCTCTTTTTTGCTGTATGTATTTTTTCTGTCAGCGAAACAGTAAACCGGTAAGCAGCTCCATATCTTTCTCATAGACAACATTTTTCTTAAGAGATGCCTCCCGATACCGGTTTCTCAGTTTCTCATCTTCCATCATCCTGCATACAGCTTCACTAACCGCTTCCGGTTCTAATCTGCATAAAATACCATCCACGCCATTTTCGATCTGTTCCCGGTTACTCTCCGATGCAATGATTGGAAGTCCAAGCGTCTGTGCCTCCTGTATTGCAATACTTTTTCCTTCAAATCCGGTCGCATGTACATAGATATCTGCACTTTTGTAATACGGATACGGATTTTCCACAGAACCTGACAGAATAAAATCCTCCTGTAATCCCAAAGAATCGATCAGATGTTCGAGTCTCTTTCGTTCCGGTCCTTCTCCGAGAACATACCAGCGGACATTTTTATGTTTCTCCTTGATTTTTTTCATCGCCCTGATTGCTGTCGGGTAAGATTTCTGTTCCGTCAGCCGGCCGACTGTAAGAAGCCTGATGCCATCAAAATCATCAGAAAATCCGCCGGGCAGCGATGCTTTTGTTTTTATTTTCTCTGTATCGATAATATTATGAAAAACCTTTGTCCGGCCGGCACATTCCGGGTAGACTTTTAAAAACTGCTGCTTTACATCCTCCCCGATTGGGAAAATGGCGTCGTATTTCAGATAGCAGTCACGGTCTAACTTTCTGGTATAGCCTGCCTTTGTGTAATCAATATGTATAAATGCCGCCTTTTTCTTTGCACGGACATGATCTGCAACGTAATATGCAGATCCACCCTCTAAATAGGCAACTGCAAGATCATATTCTTCCGCAAAACGTTCTCCTCCATCGGAGAGCACACGCCAGAGCAGCTTATCCGGCAGCACCTTCCGCCGTTTTAACATATCCGCAAGTGATGACAAAAGATATGGCAGCAGACAGAATACGGTACCCCGGACGAACATGGTCTTTAAAATCGTCCTATACATAAAATGTCTTCCCTCTTTCTGCAAAACCGACAGAGGCTGATAAGATTTATTTTTCAGCAGGACCTCTTTGGGCAGTTTTTTCACCAGTTCCCCCTGCCCCATCAGAACATAAAGAGAGATCTCATACTGCACATCTTTTGTCTTTTCATTTTCCTTTTCCAGTTTTTCAAGCAGTTCTAAAAGTGCCATCTCCGCACCGGCTCCGCCTAATGTATTAATCACGAACAATATTTTCTTTTTCATCCACAAGCCCTTTCAGTTCCTGCAATATTCTTTCATTTTCCTGATTGAGCAGTGATACCTGCATCGCCAGTTCCTGGTTTTTTACCACCACAACAGACACTGCCATACTGATTTTAAATAAAAACAGGATTATAACAACAAACACAGCAAATGCAAACAGTACCACACTTTTTGCTCCATTCCACAGGTATGTGGCTGCATCCGTACTTACCGCAATGCCAGATACAAGAAATGTCGCAGAAACAATCGCCCAGCCAAGTCCGATCCCATCCGTCAGTTTCTGCCTTGCATACATAAAAAGATCCAAAATGAGCAGAAAAATTCCAAAAACAATCAACATCATTTTCAATATCATGCTTTTATCCCCTCTTTTCTGTCATAACTTTTTGCGGAAGGTTTTCTTCCCCGCTTTATCTTAAACAATTCACCCTGGCAGAAAATATGTACATCCATATGGCGTTCCACCCAGCGAAGCCTGAAATATCCGACGGTAAAGCCAAAGAAACTTCCCATGACAAGTCCTGCACCATACCAGATATCAGGAAGCTGTTTTGAAAACAGCGTTCCAAAAAACGTACCCAGACAAAAGCAGACCGCCGTTAAAAGTGCTCCTGTCATATCATTAAAATAATACAGAAAAATCAGTTCCGCATACAGCAAAAAAAGAATAAAGTAACCGGCTGCAAGACACGGATAAATCTGCATCACAAGTCCTGAAAAGCCCATTCCCGGCAAAAATATCACACAGAGCAGATAAAGCACGACCGAGACAATAAACTGGATTCTCACAAGATTCATAAGTTCAGATGCAAGCTGGCGGAACATTCTGTTTTTTGCATTATTGATATCTTCCCATCTGCCACCGATAACAGCCTCCGAATATGCCTTGTACCTCTCATGAAAATGCATTTCCACGCGGCTGATAAAAATGATGGTCGACGAAAGATTCGTAAACATTGCCAGACAGGTCGCCATATCATATGCAGGCGCATAGACAAACGTATGTGCCACCGTCATCTTTAAGTCCGTCGTCCAGAATATAAAATTATGTATATACAATCCTAACGTATACAATAGGTTTGTCGCAATAAGGTGCCAGTAAATTTTGAAATAATGAAGCACCTTGCGGTACTGGCGGCTGTTCCTTTTAAAATAACTCTTAATCGTTGCCGCTGATATCGCCGCCGTCAGGAAAAATCCGATCGTAAGTGAAAGAAGCATGCTGTATATGATGTCCCTGTGAAACACTTTCACGAGCAGCCACGCAAGCCCAAATGCCGCTGCCATACCCATCAGGAAAAATAATGATATTTTCTGATAGTCCTTGCAGATCGACAGATACAGCATGGAATAAAATACCAGAAGAAGCGATATAAAGCCGCAAAACCCGGTAAACACAAACACCAGATCCACCTGCCCCTTCAGATACTCTCTGATACAGAACGGGATTGCAAACAGACACCCGAAACAAATATTTAAAAATAATCCGACATCATAACATGGCAGGATATCTTCGTACTTTTCCTCATAAATAATATCGGACATATATCTCGATAATACAGCATTAAACGGTGCCGCAACCAGCAGGGAAAATATAAAAATATAAAGTACCGTGCCTGAAAATAATCCTCTTCTCGCATACCCTACTGTCTCGTATCCAAGAAAATGGCTCATTAACATCACATTTCCGATCACGACAAACATGGGGGCGATCGTGACCATGGTACTGTAACCGAATCCTGCCAGATTTGCAAGGATCGTGCGCCTGTCATAAATTTTCTGAAGTTTTACGCCTATTCCTGCCATAGATCACACATCCCCTTTCTTTCCCTGCACTCTGCCTTCATCCTCAAATTGCCGGTAAATCTGCCGGTATGTTTCTTTCATATCCTCCACAAGATACCGGCTCTTTAGTCTCCGGTATCCGTTTTTTCCCATGCCAATCCTCTTTTCTCTGTGGCATGCCAGATCTACCATCGCTGCCGCAATCTCCTCCACATTCATGATATGTGTAATGATCCCTGCATCCCCAAATGAATCGCCTTCCCCGTAGATCAGCCCCCTGCAGTTGCCTACATCCGTTGCAATCACCGGTTTTTTTGCCGCAAAACTCTCTAAGATCGTCAGTGGCTGTCCCTCACTGATGCTTGTGAGTATGGTCATATCCATCTTCCCAAGATATTCTGTCACATCGACTTTTCCGGTAAAGATCACATCCTCCACGCCAAGAAGATCCACCAGTTCAAAACATTCTTTGGCATATTCTTTTTCCTCATCGGATGGACCCATGATCCACAATGCGAGTTTTGGTGCCTCTTTCTTGGCATAAGCAAAGGCTCTTATCATCGTTTTGACATCCTTGATCGGCGCAATTCTTAACACCGCTCCGATATTGATGGTGTCATCTTCTTTTCTCTCTTCTTCAAGACATCTGACAAATCTCTGATCATCAATACCGTTCGGTGTGATCTTTATTTTTTCTGCCGGACATCCGAGTTCGATCTGAAGTTCCATGGCATGCTTGTAAAGACAGGTTACCTGATCTGCATACCGGTATGCGAGCAGGGACATTTTTTTAAACTGTTCGATCCAGATATTTTTATAGATACCGCCTACCCACTTTGCACGGATCAGCTCCTCCTCCCGCTCCCTGGTATAAATTCCATGCTCCGAAACCATTAGTCCGCATCCATATCTTTTTTTTGCCATGCTTCCGATCACTCCCGCATATCCGGTCGCAACACAGTGATAAAGATCCGCCTCGGGCAGTTCCATTTTCAAGGTCAGAAACAGTGGCAGATAAATGGAACGCATGGTCCAGAGGAAATCAGAAAAAACAACCTGTGGATATCTGAGCTGATAACATTCCCGCACAGCATTTAAAAAATCTTCTCCCATCAAAAGCGCGTTCAATGAAAAATTTTTCTTTTCAAACAACGTAAACAACGTATCCCACTCAACATCCCGGTTTAAAAGTAATGACCGCAGTGCCTCATATTCATTCTGACGCAGATGCAGTTTTTTATTTTTTTCCTGCTCTACCCAGTCATAATCTTCCAGATAAAGCTCATAAACTTCCGACACATTTTCCGGCAGTTCATAAACAAATTTTCCTCTGTATGAACGGTTTGCCACAATCGCAAGCACCACGAATTCTATGTCGGGAAAAGCTTTTATCATACTGTTGATCCAACTGGAAACGCCGCCCACCACATAAGGATAACATCCCTCTGCTACAATACATACTTTCATTTTCAATCCTCATAATAAAACAATTGCTTTTCTTCTTCCTCACTCAACCGGATTTTTACCTCATCCTCTTCTGCACAGATCAGGTAAACACCATCCTCCACTACAGAAAAACTTCCTCCCTGTATATCCTCTGCTTCGCGTGTTCCCGTATGCAGTAAAAACCATGCTTCCTCTTCTAATCCGTCAACATGCAGGGAAATCATATTATCTTCAGATTCTGCTGAATAAGAAAGTGCCAGAAATCTCCTTATCCTCTGATCGCTCTTTGAGATCGTTGTCTCATCAAATGCCGTAAACGGTTTCTGATAAGTACAGATATTAGACGCTGCTTCCTTCGAAAGGATCTCCCACGCATCATCCTTTTTCTCCGGATATGCTGCTGCAAGCAGATCCCATACCGTATTCGAATACCCCAATGCGGTCTGGATACATCTCTGTCTGAAATCATCCATAAATGTATGATTCACACCATCTCCGGTAGCACGCTGCAGTGTCACCTCTTCCCCTGCAAAGGAAACGATCGGTTCGTCGCTGGTCTGTGATTCCCTGGTTACAATCGTCCTTATTCCATCAAGTTCCTCGCATTCCAAAGCATCCCCCAGTTCGTCTTCATTTTGCAGGTATAATGACTGAAAACAATAATCTGGTGCCTCTTTTTTCCAAAACGTTTCGTCTTTCTCCATTTTTTCCGACAGCCCGGTTCCAGATACATTGCCGGATGAAAGTCCTGCCTCCCCGTATTCTTCTTTCAATAATTTCAGATAATATGCCACTTCTCCCTCCCGTGGCTCATTTTCATCTCCATAATCAAACTGCGGTGTCATCATACAGGTCAGTTTTGCATCGATCTTTCGTTCAATTGCGACCAGCGACGGCCAGATAATTTCTCGAAATAATGCCTTTTGTGACTGACTGTATATTTTTTCCATTTTATTTTCATTTTCCGACGCAAATCCAGGATAATTTGCAATCACAAGATTCTGTACATTGATCACCGGGTAAATCTCAAACGAATACGATTCTGCCATCATTGCATCCAGAATGCCAATACCGGAATTATCCTTTAAATAATTTCCATTAATGCAAAACACACAGGCATTTTCCAGTCCGTTTCTCCATATAATGGCAGGCTGTCTTCCGCTGTCCGGCCGAACATCTGAGAGTATTCCGACCATATAACTTTTTGTGCCCTCCCCCGTCACATACCATGGAATTTTAAGATCCATATCCTGATTTTTCTCTTCTTCCTCATCTTTTGCCTGATAGATCACTTCCCCGCCGAGCAGAAATCCTTCAAACAAGTGTATGCCGTCAAGTGTCACTTCATTCTGTTCCACATATCGGATTCCAAGCAGCTTTCTCAAACGGTCGTTCTTCTCAATTTCCTCTGCATCCGGCAGTCCTGAAACTATAACATTTACTCCCTTTTCGGCTGCATCACTGACCGCCTTTATATTATCCCTGGTATTCAGACAGGTTCCATCTAAAACCAAAATATCCGTCAGCCTGCTGTCTTCCGACACGATACCATCAAAAGAGTCCGCTGTCTGAAATTCACGTTTGCTATATGTACACCACCATTTTACGGTATTCTTTACTGCCTCACTGTTTCCAATATACAGCACACCTGCTGTTTTCTGTATATTCTGCCCGGATGCCAGATACATATCCTGTTTTGTCAGTTCCGTTGTGGCACTTTCCTTGTATTCATTGATCCCATATTTACTTAATTTATCCTTCATCACACCCGTAAATTGAAACATAAACAGTAAAATAATTAACATGATCGTGATTGCAGCAAAATTTCTTCGGGATACCATCACATTTTCCTTTCCAAATCCATCTCATCCTGCAGCCATTATTTTTTCCGTCAATTATATCCATAATCGATTGAAAAATCATATAAACTGTAGGTATTCTGTTCTACCACATAGCAGATAAAATCATCTGTTTCATAATACACCTGCATTTCTTTTCCATACAGTTCCATAAATGCCTGTGCCCAGTAATACATTCTTGACATTACGATCCATCGGTTTTCACCTTCATAAACCGAAATATCTCCTGCTGTTGGCAGCGGTTTTTTTGCTCCTTCTTCTGAAATGAGCTGTCCGCTTCCCTCATATGCCACGGTATAATCAAGTGGTATCTTCTCAATAAAGAAATATACGCGGTCTGTCGGCAGCGTCAGATTTCCATTGACCGCATCTCCTTCCATACTCCGTAAAAATGTAATTGTTTCCTCATGACGTGCATAATCTTCCATCATTCGCAGTTCATCATTCGCAGAACAGATTGTATATTTATACTTTTCGTTCTCCCGCTTTATATTTGCCAGACAGGTAATCGCCGCATTCGACTGCAGTGCCGTCAATATTGACGGTGTACGGATCTGATTTCCATTGACAAGTGTCGCAACAAGTGCCGCTGACGTCATCAGTGAAACAAGATTCATCCAGATATTCCGCTTAAAAAATCCAAAGACCAATGTTACCATACCGTCCATTCCAAGTCCGATCGCTACCGGTATCATATAAGCGACGTAGATACTGCACCGGCTTGCATCCATGATATGTGGCAGTCCAAAACGCCATGCAGAAAGAAACATCATCAAAAGCAGCAGACCAAATCCTGCGGACATCAGCATTGATCCATAATCATGTTTTCCAATGAGCGTAAACAATAGTCCACCGATCAGGCAGAATCCCTCGCACCCAAAAATAAACAACATCCATGGCACGCTTGCCTGAAGCATTACAACATTGTGCACTCCTGTCCACAGATAATCCAATCCGTTTTGGGTAATATCCGTAATCCGGAAACGTATCTTTTCCACCAGCATACCAAACCTTGTTGTTTTTACCTGCGTCCCTTCTGTCATCTGTGCATTTTCCACACCATTTTCTGACATTGTCTGATCCGTCATGCTCCCGGCAGTATCCGTACTTTCCGTCATGCTCTGATCCGTCACACTCTGTGTATTTGTATTTATTTCTTCCTTTTCACTGCCAGGGATATCTGCTTCATCTTCCTCCTCAGCACCCGTATTATTGCTGCCATTAATTACATTGAGTCCCCAGCCCAGCGATCCCTGTAAAGGCGTACCCTGTAAAAAGGCAATTCCCATCGGAAACACTGCCAAGAAGATACTTAAAAGACCAGTCGCAAGAACCCTGAAAAAATACTCCTTTTTGAAAATACGCAACAGGTATCCTCCTGCAATACCGATACAGAACAACCCTGCTACCATAGTATCATAAAAATGTACGATCAGCGTAAGTCCAAATCCTGCAATAAATCCCATAAGATAACGGGTACTTTTGCATTTCCAGGTTTTTAATCCGGCAGCGTTTCTTTCCTTTTTGCATTGATTCACTTCTATCTTCCGCTGTTTTAAAAAGGCATACATAAAATAAATGCCGGGCAGGATAAATATCATGCCAAATTCCTGAGGCAGCGAACTGTAATAACGCGAGTAAGTATTCCTGTTAAAACATGCAGCA
>ERZ779885.1459-NODE-1459-length-23858-cov-4.368903_pt1 | contig 23858 bp, 19 predicted proteins | sample MGYA00511554_ERZ779885 | MGnify/ENA primary metagenome ERZ779885 (study PRJEB29588, sample SAMEA2160998) | human gut metagenome | biome: human gut; feature: human-associated habitat; material: faeces | place: Denmark | collected 2008/2010 ... | reverse complement strand
AGCTATCACAGCAGCAGCAGCCGGTTGCCGGGCAGCCATAGATACGGAAAAATATTTGTTGGAAAAAGGTTTATAATATCCCCTCTCTCCTCCATCGAAAAAGACAGACATATTATTGTCTGTCTTTTTATCTTTTTAGGAATTCATATAAATCGTATAATCTATTTTCTCTAAATGCAAGATAATACATATTCATATTGTGTTTTTGCTATCCCGACTATACAAGTCAATAGAAAATGGTTATTTTCAAAATAAATCTTTTGCATTCCACCTCTTTTTTCTTATATTTGCGTTATATAACACTGTTATATAACAGCCATGGTGAAGAAAAACTCAATAGAGGCCCTTATCAACGAAGCTCTTGCCGGAATGCTTTCCATTCTCAATGACGAAGAGAAACGCCTTATCATAGAAAATTTCCATATTCAGACTTACAAAAAAAATGAGATGATCTACAATGAAGGCGAAAAAGCCGAATTGCTTATGTGTCTCATCAAAGGGAAAGTAAAGATTTTCAAAGCGGGAATAGGCGGTCGTTGCCAAATCATGCGATTGATTCGTCCCATACAATATTTCGGATACCGAGCCTATTTTGCCGGAGAAGATTATATAACCGCTGCCTCGGCTTTTGAAAATGCAACCATCGGTTTTCTTCCCATGCCTCTCATCGAAAGCCTCGTCAAACAGAATAACCGACTTGCATACTTTTTTATCAAGGAACTGGCGATGGACTTAGGAATGTCCGATACCCGCACCGTAAATCTCACACAAAAACATATCCGAGGCCGTCTCGCCGAATCATTGCTCATGCTCAAAGACAACTACGGTATGGAAGAAGACGGCGCCACACTAAGCATCTATATGGCACGAGAAGACTTGGCCAATCTATCGAACATGACTACATCGAATGCCATACGCACCCTATCTTGTTTTGCCGACGAAAAAATCATTGCTATCGATGGTCGGAAAATTCAAATCATCGATGAATCCCGATTACGAAAAATAAGCCGTTTCGGATAACACCCATTTCGAAAACTCTCTTTTCAGCATTTCAGATACCGAGTTCCGCTTTAAGGTAACGGGCGGTATATCCCACATCGGTATGCGAAGCTATCTCTTCGGGGGTTCCCGTCATCAATACCATACCTCCGTTACGCCCGCCTTCGGGGCCCATATCAATAATGTAGTCTGCCGTTTTTATGACATCGAGGTTATGCTCGATTACCAATACAGTATTTCCTTTATCGACCAAACGATGCAAAACGCCCAACAGTACGCGTATATCTTCGAAATGCAGACCCGTAGTCGGTTCATCGAGAACATACAACGTTTTTCCCGTATCTTTCTTGGACAGCTCCGTTGCCAATTTTACCCGCTGACTTTCGCCACCCGATAATGTCGTCGACGGCTGTCCCAATTTTACATAACCGAGACCTACATCTTGCAAGGTTTTTACTTTGGTCAGAATTGCCGGTATACCGGCAAAAAATTCCACAGCCTGATTGATCGTCATATCGAGAACATCGGCTATCGACTTGCCCTTAAACCGCACATCGAGCGTTTCGCGATTATAGCGTTTGCCCTGACAGGCTTCACATGGGACAAGGACATCGGGAAGAAAATTCATCTCGATGGTTTTATATCCGTTACCGCCACATACTTCGCAACGACCGCCGGGTACGTTGAAAGAAAATCGGCCGGCCTTATAACCGCGAATTTTAGCTTCGGGCAACTCTACAAAAAGATTGCGGATATCTCCGAATAATCCCGAATAAGTCGCAGGATTGGATCGCGGCGTGCGTCCCAATGGAGACTGATCGACATTGACGATCTTGTCGATATTTTCAAGACCCTCTATCCCATCATAAGGTAACGGTTCGGCCAAAGAACGATAAAATTTCTGACTGATGATCGGTTGCAAAGTACCATTTATCAAAGAAGATTTACCACTCCCCGAAACTCCGGTTACACAAATGAACTTTCCCAAAGGAAATTCTACGGTTACATTCTTCAAATTATTTCCGCGAGCACCCTGCAAAACAATACTTTTACCATTCCCCTGCCGGCGAGTTTGTGGTACGGGTATAGACTGTTTACCATTGAGATAGGCCGCAGTCATGGTATCCCGGGAAAGCATCTCCTGAGGTGTACCAGAGAAAACGACCTGACCGCCGAGACGACCGGCACGAGGGCCGAGATCGACGATATAATCGGCTTCCAGCATCATATCTTTGTCATGTTCCACCACAACGACGGAATTACCCATATCGCGCAACTGCTTCAAAGAGTGAATCAATCGTATATTGTCGCGCTGATGCAGACCGATGCTCGGTTCATCGAGAATATATAAGACATTCACCAACTGCGAACCTATCTGCGTCGCCAAACGTATACGCTGGCTCTCTCCTCCCGACAATGTCGCCGAGGCTCTTGACAAGCTCAAATATTCCAGTCCCACATCGATAAGGAATTGCAAGCGGGATCGTATCTCTTTAAGAATCTCCCGGGCTATCGCGGCCTGCTTTTCGGGAAGGCGGTCTTCAATTCCGTCGAGCCATTGATACAACTCGGCAATATCCATACCCGTCAATTCGGCAATATTTTTACCGTCGATACGATAGTGAAGTGCCTCCTTGTTGAGACGCGCACCACCACACTCGGGGCACGAAACCGTCGTAACGAATTGTCCCGCCCATTTTTGGGCTTTGGCAGTCGCATCGGATTGCTGTTGCATCTCAATATACTTGACCAACCCGTCGAACGTCAAAAAATAATTTGAATTTCCCAATGAAAGATTTTTCACATTAAGGCGTTCATCGGTTCCGTTTAAAATATCATTCAACGCCTCTTCGGGCAAATCTTTTATGGGGGTTTTCAACGACGCTCCATATTTCTCGCATATAGCCTCGATTTGCCAAAAAAGCAAAACATTCCGATATTTGCCAAGCGGCAATATTCCTCCTTGATAAATCGAAAGAGAGGCATCGGGTATGATTTTATCTTTATCGATAATATTGACATACCCCAAACCTTTACAGGTCGGGCAAGCACCTTGCAGCGAATTGAACGAAAAATTATGCGGAGCCGGCTCACTATATGACAATCCTGTTGCCGGATCCATCAACGTGCGGCTGTAATGGCGCAATTCGTTTTTATCGACATCGAGTACCATCAGCAATCCATCGCCCTGCTTCATGGCAACGCGCACGCTGTCTTTCAATCGGCGGTCGTCTTTTTCCGACACCACCAACTTATCGACCAATAATTCAACGCTATGGTTTTTATAACGGTCGAGTTTCAGGCCGGGCAATATCTCGCGAATTTCACCATCGACCCGCACCGACAAGTAACCTTTGCGCCTGAGTTGCTCAAAAAGTTCCTTATAATGACCTTTTCGATTCCGTACCAACGGTGCAAGAATATATGTTTTCCGCCCTTGATAACGCTCCCCTATCAGTTGCAAAATCTGTTCCTCGGTGTACTTGACCATCTTTTCTCCCGACAAATAAGAATAGGCTTCACCGGCACGAGCAAAAAGCAAACGGAGAAAGTCATATATCTCGGTCGTCGTACCGACCGTCGAACGGGGATTTTTATTAACGGTCTTCTGCTCTATCGAGATGACCGGGCTCAATCCCGTAATCTTATCTACATCGGGACGCTCCATATTACCCAAGAAATTACGGGCATATGACGAAAAAGTTTCGATATAACGGCGTTGGGCTTCGGCATAAATCGTATCGAATGCCAAAGAAGACTTACCACTACCGCTCAATCCCGTAATCACTGTAAAAGCATTCCGGGGAATTTCAACATCGATGTTTTTAAGATTGTGCACCCGGGCACCCCATATCTCTATTTTTTCTTCGTTATCGGTCATAACTATACGTGCAAAGGCTATTTATTTTTAGAGCGCAAGATATTGATATGTCCCTTCAATTTATATTTCTGCCCGTCGGCACCACGAGCCTCTATGACATAATAATATACGCCCGGTGGCACCAACTTGCCGTGATAACGGCCGTCCCAACCGCCGGAAGGATCTTGATAATGATAGATTTGTTCGCCCCAACGGTTGAATATCCAACATTTGAATTCTACAATCGATTTATAAGCGACTTTCCATTCATCGTTTACCCCGGGACTTCCATAAGGAGAAAAAACATTGGGTGCTTCGAGCTTCGACTCACCTACCGATATTTCAAAAACCGTATCCCTTTCACAGTAATCGTTATAGGCATGCAAGCGAACATAGGTCGTACCCTCGTTCTTGAAACTGTACGCTAATTGCCGCTCGGCATAAATGGCATCGACAGCCGAAAAATCCGGAGTGGACGAGAACTCCCACGCATAATAATTATCCCCGTTGACATACGCCGTAAAAGACATATCGACCGGAGCCGAACCGCCGAAACCGCCCGACGGCTGCTCGGCAGCCTCATTGGCCGCCCCCCGCAACGTTTGTTCCGCAACGGCCCGCATCAAAATAGCGGGCGAAACATAATCGCCGGTAATCGTCCGCGATATGGAACCACCCCAAGCCAAAGGTATAGAATCGACAACTGTAAATTGTGTCGTCCCATAGGGTGTCGGAATCTCCATTTCGGTATCGGAAAGAACTTCTGCCTCAGACACGACAGAAACATTATCGAGAATCGTTCCGGCAGCATCGTCCCACTTCGAGGTTTCATAAGAAATCCATCGGGGCAGATATTTCTTTTGGCCTTGCGTTGTATAATAAGGGATAGCAAATCCTTCTCCCGAAAGCAATACTTTCTCACAAATGTTTTCCTGCTCTTCTCCCGCTTCACACAAACCAACGGAACGATATGAAGAAACCCAGAAACACAAGGAATCGGTATTCTGCTTTACCATATAACCGCAATCTTTATAAGAAGAAACCAGCACCGAAACATTTCCGCTCTGTGTTCCCATCATCTCGACCCGAGACGAAAGGCCTTCCGCATCGAAACGATACCAATAAATTTCATCGGTCGACGACGAGGTATAATGCATTGTTACCGAATTTTCATTCCCGATTACATATACTGCCGATAAACCCGTCGACGAGTCGACATGACGAAAACAGCTCGCATCGACACTCACCTGCGCAAATACAAGTACAGGAAACATAGAAACAATCAAAAAAAGAAATTTTTTCATCGTTCGGAACTTTCGGTCAAAGGTAAGTTTTTTCACCCTAAGGAGGAAATAAAAAAACTAAAAAGAGGCTTTTCATATACAATCCCAGTTTCGATATGCAAGATTTCGCAAACAGTCTTAAAATTACAGGAAAGAATAGGGCAAAAAACGATTTTTTCGTACCTTTGTCTCGTTAGCTTATCCATACGAAATAAAACGATGACACGTCTTTGCAACAAAACGATAATCACATTGGTTGTTTCGCTTATTTTTTCCGGTATCGCCTTTGGACAGACATCAACCAATAAGAATAAAAACAAACCGCCCCAAACTACATTTTCCCGCAAGACCATAGAAGGAAAAGAGTATTACTTTTATCGTATCGAAGAAAACGACGTTCTCGACAGCATCGGGTTGAAATTCGATGTTACTCCCGATGTCATCAGGCAATACAACCCCGAAATAAAACAAGCACCACTCACCGAGGGGCACTTGTTGATTATTCCCGTACGGTACAATACGGCGCAGATAGCCAATGCCCAAAAGACATTCAATCATGTCGTCGCTAGCGGGGAAACGCTATATTCGCTCTCCCGTATGTATGGCATATCGATAAACCGTATCACAGCGCTCAATCCGGGAGCAGATGAAGTCATAAAAATAGGCGATACACTGAGAATTCCCCAAAATGCCATTGTCGGCAATCCCATACAATCGCAAGATGCCTATGTCTATCACACCGTAGCACAAGGGGAAACTCTCTACTCCCTGTCAAAGAGATACCGTACTACGGTAAATAACATACTGAAAGAAAATCCCGGTATCACACCGCAAACTTTACCGGTGGGAGAAGTAATACGCATTGCCTCCGACAATAAAGAATTAACAAAACCTCAACCTAAACCGGAAATCTTTTATTACAAGATAAAAGGCCGCAAAGAAACCATCGAAAGCATTGCCGAAGAATTCAATGTAACAGTCGATGAAATACTCGCTGTAAACAATGGAAAGAACAAAGTACAACGAGGAAATACGATCGCCATTCCCAAGAAAAATACCCAAACCGAAGTTTCTCAAACGCCCCCTGTCCAACTCAAAAGAAAAGAAAAAGCCGAAGGAGCGCCTTATAATATAGCTCTTATCCTGCCATTCATGACAGATAAGCCTCTCGATACAAGATCAACACTCTATGCCGAATTTTATCAGGGTTTCCTTCTGGCAGCCGACAGTATGAAAAGAGCCGGTATGTCTCTCAATATCTACGCCATAGACACCCGTGGCAATCATCAATATGTCAAATCGCAACTTGACTTGCTGGCCGATAAAGATCTCGATCTGATTATCGGCCCGGTCGAAGATGACGACATCTCTTCTGTCGCACAATTTGCAAAAAAGCACGATATCAATATGGTAAATCCGTTTGCCGTAAAAAATATCGAAGCAGAACGCAATGACAAAGTATTCCAATGCAACATACCACATGAGAACCTATATACGCAAAGCCGAGAAAAAATCATCGAGGAAATAAACGGCCGATATGTCGTCTTCATTATCGACGACAGCGGAAAAGAAAACAGTAAAAACAGTTACCTCGACCTCATCAAAAAAAGCCTCTTGCAACAAGAACGAGATTTTGTCGAAATCTCCCTGGGACAAGACCCATATATGGAGACTTTCAGCGAAATGGTACCGAATGCGACCGACATCATGTTCCTCACTAACGCATCAAGTCGTAGTTCGGTAGGAAAAGTATTGGCACCTTTAAGTAAACTGAAAGAAGAAAAACCTTACCTGAATATTTCGCTTTATGGATATCCCGAATGGCAACTCTATACCAAAGAATATATCAACCAGTTCCACCAACTGAATACCACTTTCTTCTCCCGTTTCTATACCCTACCTACCGACTCGGCTTCGATGGAAATACAAGACAAGTTCCTATTTTGGTTTCACAGGGATATGTTGCCGGCCAATCCCCAACATGTCTTGTTGGGCTACGATACGGGACTTTTCTTTATGACGGCCCTGCAACAGTTCGGCCGCTGTTTCGATCGGGAGATACAGACATTGGCATATCCCGGAATACAAACGGGATATCACTTCCAACGTATCAATAATTGGAGCGGATTCAACAACAACAATATCTATTTCATACGCTTCAAACCTTCGCTCGAAATCGTACGAGAAACGATCACCGAATAATATCCACTCATGAAACGACTATCCAGCATCGGATTCCTTCTCATCTTATTCCTGTCTCTCTGTGCACAGTCTCATGCCCAGAGACGATACAACAACTACCGTTCGTTATCGGTCGGTGTCAAAGGCGGTGCAACTTTCTCGAAAGTCAATTTCAGGCCATCGGTACGGGAAAGCTTTCTTCCCGGCATGACCGCCGGCGTATCGGTACGATATATCGAAGAAAAGTTTTTCGGTATTATTGGAGAAGTAAATTTCTGTCAGTTCGGCTGGCAAGAAGACTTTTCCAAACAAATTCCGAATACTTACGAATACAGCCATACGATGAACTATATTACCGCCGCCATGCTCTCTCATATCTTTTTCGGAAATGAACCCATTCGGGGGTTCATCAATATGGGACCGCAAATCGGTGTATACGTCTCTGACAACTATTCTTCCAATTTCGATATTTACGAGTTACCGAATTTTTCCGAAAGTTGGGAAACGGGACAATATTACGAACCGATTCAAACAAAATTCGATTACGGTATAACCGCAGGTATCGGCCTCGAACTAAAACTGAAAAAACACAGTATCATTCTTGAAGGCCGTTACTATTACGGGCTGAACGACTTTTTCGAGAACAGTAAAGGCAAAGATGCCTATTTTTCCGCTTCGGCGCACCAACAAATATCGGCAGCCATCTCCTATATGTTTCATATCAAATAAGAAGCACAATAAAAATAAAACGATAAAGGAGGGCAGTATTTTTATACTGCCCTCCTTTATCGTTTTATCCCCCCTGTTATTGCACAGACAAATGCTGACGAGTCATTTTGCGTATATGGTACAACAAAGCAACAACGGCTATAATAAATGCAACCGTATCGGCTGCGGGAATACTCCACCAAACACCGTTGGTTCCATAAAAACGGGGTAATATCAACAGACAAGGTATCAAAAACAACAACTGCCTCGAAAGAGACAAGAAAATAGAAATCTGCGATTTCCCGATCGATTGGAAAAACTGTGTTATTACGATCTGCAAACCGACAATAGCAAATGCAGCACTCATTATACGCAAACCGTTGCGGGAAACGACCAACAACTCGGGGCTGTCGGTAAAGAAACCTACGATCACGCCGGGAATCAACTCATTTGCCAAAAAACCGATTGTCGTAATACAACCGCCGAAAATCAATCCATAATGCAATGTCTGCCTTACTCTGTCAAAACGGTTGGCCCCATAATTATAACCGATAATAGGTTGCATACCTTGCGTCAACCCCATAACGACCATGACGAAAAGAGTAAGCATACGATTGACAATACCGTAGGCTCCAATCGCCATATCTCCACCATAATTCTGTAATGTCGTATTGATGATTATTACCACGATACATGCGCAAGAATTCATGAGAAAGGGCGACATTCCGATACTCAAAATAGAGGCTATAATACGACGATGAAGTTTGAAACAACCTTTTTTAAAAGAAATGAAACTCTTTTTATTCAAAAAATGCGCCAAAACCCAAACCAAACCTGTCAATTGCGCTATGGCCGTCGCCATAGCTGCACCGCGAATTCCCCAATCCATGACAAAAATGAATATGGGCGCAACAATCACATTGACCGCAACTGTAAGAAAGGACGAAAGCATCGCTTTCTTAGGATAACCTGTCGCACGCATCAGGTTATTCAGTCCGACAAACAAATACGCAATAGGATTGGCTATCAGTATAACTTGCATAAAATCTCGGGCATAAGGCAATGTTTCGTGGCTCGCACCAAAAAACAGCAAAATAGGGTCGAGAAAAATAAGGGTTACAATTGTAACAAGCAACCCGTTCGCAAGCAACAAAATAGCCGCATTATGCAAAACAAAGGTCGCCCTTTGAATATCTTTCTGCCCCATATATATGGAACTTATCGTTGCAGCTCCTACCCCCACAAGGGTACAAAATGCAATAATGAGATTCATCAAAGGAAAAGTAATGGCAAGACCGGCGATAGCCATCGCCCCCACGCCATGCCCGATAAAAATACTGTCGATAACATTATACAACGACACTACGGTCATGGCGATGATAGCCGGTAAAGAATACTCTACCAATAATTTTCCGATAGGAGCCGTACCCAATATTTGAGGAGACTGTTTATTCGACATAAATCATATTTTTCTTTAAATCCTTTAACGGCCGCAAAGGTACAAATTATTTGTGTAGTCGGGCGATTTTTATTTCCTTTGCAGCGTTAAACAAATACAATAAAGTCCGATGGATACGACTATCGCCGCCCTTTTCGATTTAGACGGAGTCATTATCGACACCGAGCCTCAATACAGTGTTTTTTGGGATAAAACCGGTGCCGAATATTTACACGACACCGACCACTTCGGCATGAAAATCAAAGGAAATACGTTGCGCCAGATTTTCGACCTTTTTTTTGCCGGGCATGAAGATTGGCAAAAACAAATAGCCTCGGATCTTCTGAAATGGGAGAAATCCATGCGTTTCGACCTGATACCGGGAATTCTCGAATTTTTAAAAGCATTACGTGATAATCATATCCGCACTGCGATTGTTACCAGTTCGGACAACGAAAAATTAGACAGCCTGTGGCAGGCACACCCCGAACTTAAAGGATATTTCGATACAATTATATCGGCCGATGACATTACCCGTTCGAAACCCGATCCCGAAGGTTATCTTTTGGCCGCACACAGATTGGGAGTGAAACCTGAAAAAGCTTTCGTTTTCGAAGATTCCCGAGCCGGATTGCTGGCTGGTCGCGCAGGCGGCATGACGGTCATCGGCGTAGCAACCACCCTCTCTGCCGATGAAATAATACCCCTCGCCGATCGCGTCATCAATGATTTTACAGGAATATCTCCTCAGGAAATTTTAGTATAACGTTTCTCCTGTTTATCCGGGAAAATTTTTCACCGCTCAAAAATCACGGACAATCGGGGTGATGATAACGACCTTTCTTTTCTGAAATACGGCCATATTCAATAGCCCTCACGGGACAACGGTGTATACAAGCCAAGCATTGAACGCACCCTTTCTTCTTCCATCGGGGACGACCTTCCCGATCTCCCGAAATCGTTTTTGTAGGGCATATTCGGATACATTTTCCACATGCCGTACAAGCATCGGTTACACGAAACGAATTTCCCGAACAAACGTATTTCCTGAACAATGGATATACGAGACTTTTCAATCCCGGTAACTTTCCCGAACCGTACAACCGATGCGCTCCCCCTCGTCTTACTGCTTCGACTATGGCTTGTACGCGGACAGAAGCCGCATTTAACTTTTCCTCTGCAACAGACGGTGCGTCGACATCGAACCCGGGCAGTAAAATATAATTATTCGGCATCTGTACAGAAAAAGCGGATGTCAGCCGCAAACCTTTACGATGCAACATTTTATCGACGATTTTATCTGTCCGACCACAATCGTCCCCACATACGCATACTATATATATCGGTTGACCGGTATAATCATCGGTAACAAATCCATCGATAAAATCAAACATTGGGACAGCCGGCCCCCATGAATGGACGGGGAAAACAAGAAACAACGGTTCTTTATCCGAAAAAACAGATAAGCGACTCCCCTCTTCTTTCCGAGATACCACCGAATGTAACGACATGCCGAAAGCATCGGCCAACTGCCGGGCGACCCACAAAGAATTTCCTGTTGCCGAAAAATAAAAGACCATAACTACTCGATAGCAAAAGTATTCACAACCTTCCGCAAGGCAACCAAGCAACTCAGCAAGGAATCCAATCGATGAAGAGGTAGCATATTGGCACCATCGGATTTCGCTTTTTCAGGCTCCGGGTGCGTTTCCATAAAAAGACCGTCTACCCCGACCGCCACACCGGCCCGGGCTATCGTCTCGATAAGACGGGGCATTCCGCCGGTTACCCCACACATCTGATTGGGTTGCTGCAAAGAGTGCGTTACATCAAGCACTACGGGGAAACCGCTCGCCTGCATTTCGGGAATACCTCGGTAATCGACAATCAAATCCTGATAACCGAATGTCGTACCTCGTTCGGTAAGCATGACATGATTATTGCCGGCTTCGACGACTTTGTCTGCTGCAAACTGCATGGCTTCAGGCGAAAGGAACTGTCCTTTTTTTATATTCACTATTTTCCCCGTTCGAGCCGCAGCCAGCAACAAATCGGTCTGTCTGCATAAAAATGCAGGTATTTGCAACACATCGACATATTCGGCTGCCATAGCAGCTTCATCGGCCGTATGAATATCGGTTACCACCGGAATACCGAATGTCTCACGTATCTTACGCAATATGAGCAACGCCTTTTCATCGCCGATACCCGTGAATGAATCGATACGGGAGCGATTGGCTTTACGGTATGAACCTTTGAATATATAGGGAATCTTCCACTTATCGGTAATTTTTACGATAGTCTCGGCTATATGCATAGCCATTTCTTCTCCTTCGATAACGCAAGGACCGGCCAATAGAAAAAACATTCCGGAACCGGTATGTTTCAGTTGTTCGATTTGGGGATACATCGTTTTTTATTTAACTATGTTATTTTTCATCATATTCATCACATGTAACGTATGGCAAGCAACCAATCCTGCTGTTTCGGTACGTAAACGGGTATCGCCCAACGATATGGGACGGAAACCGTTTGTCACGGCCAAATCGACTTCTTCGGGACTGAAATCGCCCTCGGGTCCTATCAATATCACGGCATCGTGCCCCGGCTTGTAACAATCGGTCAACAGTACCCGTTCATCGTCCCGGCAATGAGCGATATATTTTTCACCATCGAACGGACGTTCGACAAAATGTCGAAAATCGGTCATTTCATCGAGACGGGGGCATACGGCTTTGAGCGATTGCTTCATCGCCGAAACGAGTATTTTCCGCAACCGATCGGTTTTCAGTTCCTTCCTCTCGGAAAAACGACAAAGCAACGGCGTTATCGAGTCGATACCTACCTCGGTACATTTCTCGGCAAACCACTCCATACGATCGATATTCTTGGTTGGGGCAATAGCGATATGCACCTTAAATTTCCATGAAGGAGGCGTCGGAATCGTCTCGACAATTTCTACGGCACAACGCTTCGGGTGAGCCAAAGATATAACCGCTTTATAAAAAGTTCCCATGCCATCGGCCAGTAATATTTCCGCTCCTTCGGGCAACCGCAACACTTTTACGCAGTGATGAGATTCTTCTTCGGGCAATTCACGGACAATGGCAATATCCGGGGTATAAAATATATGCATCTTTCTATTTTTTGAGATATGCTATTCCGGCTTTCCAAACCGAGCAAGCTCCGATAATGCTTACTGCGCAAAGATACGAAATAGCACCGATTATTTTCAGAAATACAGAGTGATCTTTCACGGGATACACCCTACCCTTATCGGGAAAGAGATTTTCCAACAAGTACAAATCATACTCCCTCTCTTCACTCATGATGGAAGCGAATCCTCTCCCGAGCGCCGTTTCAGTTCCTGCTGTATGCGAGAAGCCTGCTCATATTCTTCTTTATCGACGGCTTGTTGTAAACGCCTTTTCAATTCGTCCGTACTATACGATTCGATAGAAAATTTTTTTACCGGAATATCTGTCTCCGTATCTGCATTTTTTCCCGACGATATTTCTATGGGATCGGGGATAATTCCCGCACTATCCAATATAGAACGTGTCGTAAATATAGGCGCATGCATACGCATGGCCAATGCTATCGCATCGGACGCACGAGCATCGATATGTACTTCCCTGTCTCCATCATTAAAAATCATTTCGGTCGAGAATAGTCCGTCCTCGTAATGATATATAAATATCTCTTGCAACTGTATACCGAAAGCCTTGGAAAACGAAGAAAACAAATCATGCGTAAGAGGTCGTTGAGGGACAACCCGCTGTATGAACGCCATAATAGATTGAGCCTCGGCCAGCCTAATGGCAATAGGCAGCTGCCGTACACCGCCCTCCTCTATCATTATCAAAATATAGGTTTCGGGGTGCGTTCGATTATATGTAATGCCTAAAACGTTTAACGCCACTTTTTCATTCATATCGGTTTCGTTTTTCTTTATAACGATTTTATCCCGTAATCAGTTGTAAAAGAGTATATAATAAAACTCCGACTCATCTCATTGTACCGTATCTTTCTCGATTGTAACCAAACAACCTACCGTAACAAGGTCTACCAACTTTTCTACATCTCTGTTGTGAAGACGTATGCAACCTTCGCTACAACGAGTCCCGATCGACTCGGGAAAACAAGTCCCGTGTATCCCTATTCCTGTAAACCCTTTCACACCTAATCTGATAAAATAAGGGCCATAAGCTTTTTCGATAAGACCTTTACCATCACAGAAATCATGAGCCCAACGGGAAGAGTTCTGTATCTGAGTAATAGGGAAACAGCCTTCGGGAGTACGATTGTCGCCTTTCTTCTGCTTGTTTCCCAGTTCCTTGCCACAACCTATCATACAACGCAACAATACTTGCCCGCCGATACTATAAACCGTAAGTTCCATATCCGACTTCGATATGTGAACATAATTCGATGACTTTTCCTGTGCCGATAGATTTATCCCGCACACAGACAAAAGCAGTGCCAGCATACACAGATATATCGCTCTCGAATAAAAAGCCATAACCTTCCTAAATTTACAAATTTATTTTCGTGTGTAAATATAGCAATAATATTTACCCTCTACTCAATATTTCGCCTTTATTCACCCCTATTTTCTCTTTTTTATTACCTTTGTCTTCATAAATATTCTATTCCGATAATGCACGTTAAAGAAATTCCCGACAACAGAATTATGGTTCTCGACGGAGCCATGGGAACCATGATCCAACAATACGGCCTTACCGAAAAAGATTTCAGAGGTGAAAGATTTTCCGATACCGGCATTTTGCAAAAAGGGAACAACGACCTGCTTTGCCTCACCCAACCGCAAATCATCACAGCAATACACAAGGCATATCTCGATGCCGGAGCAGACATCATCGAAACCAACTCTTTCAACTCCACACGCATATCGATGGCCGACTACGGAATGCAAGAGCATATTGCAGAAATAAATTTCGAAGCGGCCCGAATTGCCCGAAATATCGCTGACGACTATACGAGAAAAACTCCTGACAAACCCCGATTCGTTGCAGGTTCGGTAGGCCCAACCAACAAGACTTGTTCCATGTCTCCCGACGTCAACAATCCGGCTTTCCGCGCATTGACATTCGACGATCTCGCCGAAGCATATCGGGAACAGATAACGGCACTCATCGATGGCGGCGTAGATTTACTCCTCATCGAAACGATTTTCGATACCCTCAATGCCAAAGCCGCATTGTACGCCGCCGCCGAATCCATGCAAGAAAGAAAGAAAAATATCCCCATCATGCTCTCGGTTACTCTCTCCGATATAGGTGGACGTACTTTATCGGGGCAAACGCTGGACGCATTTCTCGCCTCGGTACGACATGCAGATATTTTATCGATAGGACTGAACTGTTCTTTCGGTGCCCGAGACATGAAACCTTTCCTGAAACAACTGGCAGAAACAGCACCATACTACATCTCGGCCTACCCCAATGCAGGATTGCCCAACCGTTTCGGGCAATACGATGAAACACCCGAAACAATGGCTGCTCAAATCAAGGAGTTCATAGATGAAGGTCTGGTCAATATCATCGGAGGCTGTTGCGGAACGACACCTGAACATATCTCCGCCATCGCTCAACTGGTAACAGATGCCACTCCCCATCGTCCGCATATAAAGGAAAACATACTCTGCTTATCGGGCTTGGAGGAATTGAAAATTATTCCCGAGAATAATTTTATCAATGTCGGTGAACGGTGCAACGTGGCCGGTTCTCGCAAATTCTTGCGACTGATTTCGGAGAAAAAATACGATGAAGCTCTGGGGATAGCCCGCAAACAAGTGGAAGACGGGGCACAAATCATCGACATCAATATGGACGACGCCATGCTCGATGCACAAAACGAAATGGTAACGTTCTTGAATCTTATTGCTTCGGAACCCGAAATTTGCCGTGTTCCGATCATGATAGATTCTTCGAAATGGCCAGTCATTCTCGCCGGACTGAAATGCATACAAGGAAAAGGCATCGTCAATTCCATCAGTCTGAAAGAAGGTGAAGAAACATTCCTCGCTCATGCCCGCATCATACACAGGCTCGGAGCCGCTATGGTCGTAATGGCTTTTGACGAAACAGGTCAGGCCGACAGTTACGACCGTAAAATTGCCGTTTGTAAAAGAGCTTACGACTTGCTCGTACACAATGGAATCAACCCCAATGATATTATTTTCGACCCCAATGTTCTGGCTCTCGCCACCGGTATCGAAGAGCACCTCAATTACGGCACGGACTTTATACGAGCCGTAAAATGGATAAAAGAAAACCTCCCGGGAGCAAAAGTAAGCGGGGGTATCAGCAACTTGTCTTTTTCATTCCGAGGAAACAATTACATACGCGAAGCCATGCACGCAGTCTTTTTGTTCCATGCCATACGCGCAGGAATGGATATGGCCATCGTCAATCCCGCAACGACAGTCGCATACGCCGATATTCCCCGGGAACTGCTCGCCTGCATCGAAGATGTCATCTTCAACCGACGCCCCGACGCGACTGAACGGCTAATAGAGGCTGCGGAATCTCTTAAAAACGAATCGGTACAAAGCACCCATACCCCACAAACTGACATACGCGACGAAATGTCTCTCGACGAACGGCTCGAATACGCTCTCGTCAAAGGCTCGGCAGACCGACTCGACGCCGATCTGCATGAAGCCTTGTCTGTATACGGTAACGCTGTAAAAATCATCGAAGGGCCGCTGATGAACGGAATGAACCGAGTGGGGAAACTTTTCGGTGAAGGAAAAATGTTTCTTCCGCAAGTGGTAAAAACCGCTCGTACCATGAAACAGGCCGTTGCTATTTTGCAACCCTATATTCCCATACAAAAAGAGAGTTCCCGGAAAAACGGTAAATTTCTCTTGGCTACCGTCAAAGGAGATGTGCATGACATAGGAAAAAACATCGTCGCCGTCGTACTCGGTTGCAACAACTACGACATTATAGATCTCGGCGTCATGGTTCCTGCCGAAACAATCATAGAAACCGCCATACGGGAAAAAGTAGATATAATAGGTGTAAGCGGTCTTATTACTCCGTCTCTTGAAGAGATGTGCCGCATTGCCGAAGCCATGGAAAAAGCGGGGCTGCAAATTCCGCTTATGGTCGGAGGCGCAACAACCTCGAAATTACACACCGCCGTAAAAATAGCCCCATGTTACAGCGGCCCTGTAATCCATACACGCGATGCCGCACAAATTCCTACCGTTGCGGCCCAATGGCTCAATCGGCAAACACGAGAAAAATTCTTATTGGAATTACGACGTGAACAAGCCGAATTACGCCACTCTATCGAAAACCGGCAAGAAGCGTTGGTTTCTTATCCGGAGGCTAATGCAAACGCATTTGTCGCCGAGTGGAAAAATTACAAACCGACAGAACCTCAATATCCCGGAGTAACAAAGGAAGAAAGGATTTCGATACAAGAGATACGGCCTTATATCAACTGGAAATATTTTCTACACACATGGAAGCTAACCGGGAATCAACTCCCGGACGATTGTAGTTGCGAACACTGCAAGGCTCAACTCCCCATAACAAAGACGGCCGGAGAAACTGACAAATCTTATGAAACGCATCGTCTCATAACCGATGCGGAATCGCGGCTCGACCAACTTGAAAAAGAGAAGGATTCGATGTTCCTGCAAGCCCGTTTCGGAATCTATCGAGCTAACAGCGAGGGAAACCGAATTATTTTTCAGACCTCCGAGGGAGAGATAAAAATTCCTTGTCTACGACAACAAAAACAAAAACCGGAGGGAAAATTTCTTGCTTTGTCGGACTTCGTTATGCCACAAAGCGAAAACCATACCGACTATGTCGGCGCATTCGTTGTAACGATAAGTCCGGAATTAGCTGCAAGAATCGAATATCTCAAACGGTGCAATGACCACTACGAGACCTTGATGCTGCAATCACTCTGCGACAGAATGGTCGAAGCCGCAACAGAATGGCTGCATTATCGTATCCGAACCCGTTACTGGGGATATAACCCTATGGAAAAACCGCATATCCCATCGTTGCTTTCCCAGCACTATCAAGGCATACGTCCGGCCATAGGATACCCTTCCTTACCCGACCAGTCGCTCAGTTTCGTACTCGATGAAATTCTCGATTTCAAAAAAGTAGGAGTTTCTATAACCGAGAACGGAGCCATGTACCCCACCTCTACCGTCTCGGGAATTCTCATTGCACACCCGCAATCGACCTATTTCCATATCGGGAGTATCGATGAAGCACAACGAAAGGCATATTGCCGGGAACGCGGATACGCGATCGAGGATTCTTTCAAATGGCTCTCTGTCTCATGAACCAAAAATCCGATCATTCTGTTTACTCATAATAAGTAAAATATTAACTAACTTAAAATCAGACAAATTATGGCTACTGTAACTTTCAAAAGCACACCGGTACACACCGCCGGAGAATTACCCAAAGTCGGAACAAAAGCTCCAAAATTCGAATTGGTCAAAGGCGATCTTTCCACTCTCAAAAACGATGATTTAACGGGCAAACGCGTTGTTCTGAATATCTTCCCGAGTCTCGATACGAGTGTATGCGCCACCTCGGTACGTAAATTCAATCAGCTGGCCGCAAAAATGGAAAATACGGTCGTACTGGCCGTATCGAAAGATCTGCCTTTTGCACAAGGCCGCTTCTGTACAACCGAAGGTATCGACAATGTAATTCCCGTATCGGCTTTCCGTTCTGCGGAATTCGGTACAGATTACGGAGTGGAACTTATCGACGGCCCTCTCGCAGGACTTCTTTCCCGCGCCGTTGTCGTTCTCGACGAATCGGGTCAAATCATTTATGAAGAACTTGTTCCCGAAATTACTCATGAACCCGACTACGATGCAGCTGTCAAAGCATTGAAATAAACAAACAACCGGCCCGATAGAAATGTTTCTATCGGGCCGGTTTCCTACCCCAGAGCAAATCTTCAACGGAATATTTTCAATCGGTAATCCAGCGGAGAAACTTCTTTTTCTCCGGGTTCTTGTAACGGATTTCCAAACGGCATTTGCGCATTCAACAACCACGTTTGTGGCAACCCCCATTCTTTACGAACCGCCTCATCTACCAACGGATTATAATGTTGCAATGATGCCCCGAAGCCTACGTCTTCCAACATCGTCCACACTGCCAGTTGGTGCATAGCAGCGGTTTGTTGCGACCAAACGGGAAAACGCTCGGCATAAGTCGGAAAAGATTTTTGCATCTGCTCTATAACCTCCGAATCCTCAAAAAACAAGACAGTCCCGCAACCGGCAGCAAAAGACTTATCGATTTTCTGCTCGGTTTTCTTAAAACTTTCCGGCGGAACGATCTCCCGCAACGTCTCTTTGGTTATATCCCAAAAACGACGATGAGCATCGTCTATCAACAACACCAAACGGGTAGACTGGGTATTGAATGCCGAAGGAACATAAGTCAAGGCATCATCAAGTATTTTTTTTACAACATCGTACGACACAGGCGATTCATTTCCTATCGCATAATAACTCCGTCGATGTCGTAAGGCTTCTTCAAAATTTCGTTTCATAATAATTATTCTTATATCGTTTTATATAAACAAATAACCCTCTTCGTTGTTTCGATTATTCTCCATAAAGAAACAGTTTTTATTTCAAAAAGCAATTATCAACCACCATTTTTTCAAAATAGTTTTTTCAATTCCATACCATAATAAAAATCACAAAAGAACTCTTTTACAAATCATTACACCTTTCTTCAAGGTTATTTTCCATTTGATATACAACAAAAAATGCTCTTTCCTTGTTTATAATATAATAGTTCCTACAATAAAGGCGGAACTATCGGACAGATACTCATCTTACTGTCCCACTAAAAGAAAGAAAATAAACATGAAAAAAAGAAACGTAGAACTGGTAGCACTTCCACCAGAACCCCACTGGGTAGGCAACGGTTTCAGGGTACACAACTTCATTCCGGGCGGTTATCATCTGGAAATGGAACGCATGACACCTTTTATCTTACTGGATTATAATTCCAAATATTATTTTCCGCCCTCCGAAACACCACAAGGAGTAGGTGTCCATCCGCACCGAGGTTTCGAAACGGTAACCATCGCTTACAAAGGAAAAATCGAACATCATGACAGTCACGGAGGTGGAGGTACCATAGGAGAAGGCGATGTGCAATGGATGACGGCTGCCTCGGGTGTATTGCACAAAGAATATCACGAGAAAGCGTGGAGCCGTAAGGGCGGCGATTTCCACGTAGTGCAACTCTGGGTAAACCTGCCGGCCAAAGACAAAATGTCCAAACCGAAATATCAAGCCATTACAAACGACATGATGGGAAAATTTCCCCTTCCGGAAGGAAAAGGAGAAATAGATGTCATTGCCGGTGAATACCATGGAGTAAAAGGGCCTGCATTCACCTTTACACCCATACATCTGCTGAATGCCAAATTGAAAAACGGAGCGGAAATAGATTTTGCATTTCCCGAAAACTATAATACCGGAATGCTCATTATCGAAGGGAAAATACGTGTAAACGGCGACACCGATGTTCCTACCGACAATTTTGTATTGATGGCCAATGACGGAGAAAAATTTTCGGTAAAAGCGACAGAAGATGCTATTGTATTGGTATTAAGCGGTGAGCCCATTGATGAACCGATAGCCGCACACGGACCGTTTGTAATGAATACCCGCCAAGAAATATTACAAGCTTTCGACGATTTCAATAAAGGAAAATTCGGACATTTGGAAGAGTAACCATCTGCAATCCCAAACTATTTCGATGAACAATAAGGGCGGAACCTAAAAAGTTCCGCCCTTATTCATTTTACTCCTTTCTGAGTGTAGTATTCTAACCGATCAGAAATAAAACATCAGATAAAGTTTTCCTCCCAAATTTTCTGTACCGAAAGAAAAACCTTTATTCCCGGGAGAAATAAGATCGGTACGGGTATCCACCTGATTGTTCAATGTATTGAACCCCTCGATCTTACGGTATGATTCGGGATTCCAATGCCAAATAGCATTGATACTAACCTCCCCTCCCAACGAAAAATGCGATGCCAAAAAGACCTCGACTCCGATATGGGCACCAAAACCCAAATATTGAGTCGAACCGGCATTATAAGAATCAAGCAGATATGCTCTTGTCCAATACGAAGGAGGAGCCGGAGTTGTTACTGCAATTTCATTTCCGGAAATACGGGTCGGCGTTTGGTTTATCTCGGTAATGGCATTGCCGTAAGACACATGACGATTGCTTTCTCCGAAAGCATAAATAAGGTTACCACCCACAAAGCCTTGTATGCGCCGGTATCCGCGCCGATACTCCACACCGGCCGAGAACGCGGCTCCGGTATTATTTGTTACATTCTCATCGGTAACTTTGGCCTCGGAAAGCGGATTGGCCATACGAGCCGCATCGTCGATATTATAAGTACGTTCATTCTCATGCCTATAAAGAATACCTACATTCATGCGTGCAGCCAGATTATCGGTAATCATGTATTTTCCCATTATCGAAACGGTCGGATTGTTTATAGCGTTCTCATGGGGAGCTATAACAGGTTCACCCCCGAAAGAGTTATAACTGTTATCGGTATTCCCATTAAATAAATTACCCATATATTTAAACATCGGGACGACATCGATACCGAGCCCTATGTCTCCGGCCTTAGGTAATTCTACCGTCCTTCTTTTCTTAGCAGGCTTTTCTTCTTGCGCCGACAATCCCTCTCCCATAACGGTAAACAGCAGTATAAAAGCCATTATTTTATATTTCATAACTCAATTTTTATCGGATTATTACTCGTCAATATTCTTATCCCACAGATAATTACCCCAACCATCGGGCTCAATTTCCGGCACAAACTCCATTTTGGCACACGGAGCAATTATATTTATTGACGACACATCGGGAGAAAAATATCGGTTACTGATATTTTTAGAAGACTTATACTTACCTGTAATAACAGTCTGTATATCGCTTGTTACATCGGAATAATGTATAAACGATACATTTTTGGGATCGTCGGTAGGTTGTACAGAAATTCTATAATTGGGGACTATTTCTGCAACCTGAACATGGAATATAAATTGCCCGTTGCTCGATGTTACAACATCATAAGTCCGACCATCTACCACCACACTTACCATGCGATTGGGGTCATTTTCCCACTTGGGAGCCCATACCATACCGACCTTTTTCTCCACAGCCCGTTTTACATATCCACCGACTGTCAATGTTTCGGTACATCTACCAGCCACACGTAAACTGTCATTTATCCAACCGGCAAGATTACGAGACCAATTTGAAACACTTTCTTCATCAGAAACCGATTTAACAGTATAATAATCGGCTCCTCTGTTGTTCCAACGACTAATACCTTCTACATAAGAAGTAAAAGCCGGTCCTTCTCCGTAAGATACTTCTATCTCTTCTGTCGAAGTGCTTCCCGGCTTACGATAATGAGTTAGATTTGACAAAGGCATTTCTTCATTCCTTGGAATAGCAAATGCGGGTCTGACAACCAAGCTGCTTGGCTCCTCATCGGCATAACGCATACGCACATCGATACTGTACGCACCATTGGCATCTGTTGCTCCGACAAAAGAAGTCGCCTTGCCACTCTCTGTAATCGTTATCATTACCGGCTCATAAGCAGCTCCTTGATATGTACCGTTACGGAATCCTGTCTCAACAGCTTTATAAATAGTTCCCGTAATTGTATTTTTCTGGGTAAGATTTTCATCGACAACCCAACCGGCTAAATCTTCAAACCAATCGGCTACATTGGTCGGAGTAAACTTATTATAAACTGTACCCAATTCATTCCAAGAGACTTTATCCACGTTTGCTTTTTCCGAATATTCACCTGCCCGGGCTTCGGTTTTGCCATTACTTAAATAATGAGTGATATTCTTTTTAAGAGTTCCGATAGTTATTTTCGGATTTTCACCATTTTTTACCGGCAATTCAAACGAGAAATTACCCTCGGCATCGGTATTCACATATACAGCCTTCAACCCCGATGAATACTGCACATTCAAATAGGCCTCTTGATAAGGATTGGAATAAGTTCCTTCACAAAAACCGGTTTCCACAGCAAACAGACATTTTCCTGTTACCGTTACTTTTTGCGGGTAGTCGGCATCGGTATGCAGCCAGCCTGCCAAAGTCGCTCCATCTTCGGGCCAAGTAGCCGGTTTAGTTGTGGGATTGAAGCCGTCGTTATACTCGGGATCGAACATCATGTACATATTTTGCATCGTATATTCCTGCTCAGCAAAATTTTTCAAGGAACTCTTGCTTATATTTTCCTCTATTTCATACTTACCGACCAACTGTACCGATTCTCCGGAAGCGGTAAAATGCTCATACGACACAACTACATCCTTAGGAGTTATTTCCAACTTTTCAAAACCCTCTTCATAAGAACGCAATGGTAAAGCAATAACATAATTTCCTTGTTCATCGGTCGTCGCACCAAATGTAATAGCCTCCGTTATATCTTTATATGTAACTTTGAAGTCGATCGCCATATTAGCTGCCGGCTTATAAGCCCCCTGACGGTACCCCGATTCGTATGCCTGTTGTACATTACCTTTCAATGTAATGCGCTCATCGAAACCATCGAAACCCGACACTTTATTTCCCGTAAGATTTTCATCCAGAATCTCGACGGTTCCAGGCTTCAATGTCAGGTTATTTGAACTATATGTATATTCATATAATGTGGTCTTAAATACGGGAGTAGCACCGTCCATCTTCACATATTCCGATTTAAGCGCTCTGAAATCCTGAATACGTACCGTTGCATTAATCCCTTCCGATTTCGTCGGGACTTCAAATGCCCAATGACCTTCGGCATCAGTCACGGTCTCATATATCTTATTCCCCTTGTTCTCTTTTGTATCAGGCGTACTAGCATTACCACTGGTATTCCCCGGTGCACTTATTACAGATACAGAACTTCCATCGCTTCCTAAATATTCGCTGTAAGGGATTTCGAGATATACTTTCTGTCCCGCAACAGGTGCATATTTATTTACCGTATAATCGGTACCGGAGATATCGACTCCGGCATCGTACACAAATGTTCCCGAAACAACAGCTTTTTCGGTAATAGAATCGAGACTTAACTCCGACTGCTCGGGATCACAGCCCGACAATGCCAACAAACCCGTCGTGGCAATCAATGAGCATAATAGATGGTTGATTTTCATAAAAAAACTATTAAATAAATTTTAGGTCAAATATTTCCAATCCTAACCTCGCAAATGTAAATATATTGAAATAAAAAACCAAAATGTTATATAGAGGAGTTCTATAAATTAAAATATTGTAGTACAGTTGTTTATATGGTTCCA
>ERZ779885.1458-NODE-1458-length-23867-cov-8.475811_pt1 | contig 23867 bp, 25 predicted proteins | sample MGYA00511554_ERZ779885 | MGnify/ENA primary metagenome ERZ779885 (study PRJEB29588, sample SAMEA2160998) | human gut metagenome | biome: human gut; feature: human-associated habitat; material: faeces | place: Denmark | collected 2008/2010 ... | reverse complement strand
AGAAAGACCTTGAGTTCATTATAAACTCTTGGTCTTTCTTTTTTTTCGGGACTATTCTTTTTTCACAGCCCCTTCTTGTTTAAAGATTCCTTTTATTCTTCAGAATCAGTTTTTTCTGTAACAGTTGTTTCAGTGCTGGTATTCGAATCAATATAATTCCATTTAATATTATATTGAATACCACTTGCTTCTCCTAACTGAATAATATAGTTTTCAATCAAAGTCTTGGCTCTATTCTGAGCGCTTAATAATAATGACGAATTTTTCTTTACCTCTTCCTCCATACCCTTCTGAGCTTCATCAATTGCTTTTGTTTGGTCTGTAGCTGTGATTGAATTTTTATTCCATCCATTCTCTGATGAAATATATGAATTCTCATCTAAAGTTTTTTTATCAATGGATGAACTCAATACTTTTGCTTCAGGAAGAGTCACTTCAACATCTGAACCTTTTATATTCATGGTCACTTTAGACATATCAATCCCCAATCTCACTTTACCCGTGTACTCTATCCAAAAAGTTCTTTCTTTTTCTCCTACATGAGTAATTCCTGCTTCTGGTTCTTTGATTGATTTCGCTACATTGTGATAATAACATTCTAATGTAGCAAGATTACAAATATTTCTAATCTGTATAATATCTGGTTCTTTAACATTTTCTTGATTTGTTGAACATCCACACATTGCACAAACTGCTAATGCCATCACAAGAATAAATGTCGTTATCTTCTTTTTCATAATGATTCCCTCACTTTATTTCTACAGTATACTGTTCATCAATTTGTTCTACCCAAGGTGTTATTAAAGCAGTAATTGCATCAACAGCATTTTCCTTTGCCATAGACAATAAATCTTTCTCACTATTTGCTTTTTTCTCAAGATCATCCAAACTTGCTTTGTATGCTTCTTGTGAAACTGTCTCCGTCTCATATTTTTCTTTGTCAAAAATAAACTCCATTGTACCCATATTCACATCGATACTTTGTATTTTTGCTTCCGGAACAACAATCAAGATTTTTTTATTTTGTTCATCTACTGATATATTTATCTTCGTTATATCTATACCCGCAGTCACTTTGCCTTCATATGCAACATGATACTTCTCTTTTCCATTTTCATCTTTTACATCTGTTATTTTGACTTTTAGTATATTTCCTTGTATATCTTTATCACTTTCAACAACTACTCTTATATAGTTAGGATTACTTTCTCTAAAGAAGACTTTGTTATTGTAGTAACCTTTCCTCCATCTGGATTTAATATTTTAGGAAGAATCAGTATTGCACATATTACCAAAACACAAACAATACATCCAACTACAATTTTCTTAAATAGTGATTTCTTCACGTTCCTTTTTTTCTTTCCACCAACAGCATCCCCTAAATTTTCGCAATCAACAGAATCATTCCGCTCCTTCGTATCTTGTGTTTTTTCTCTTTCATTGTTTATTTCACTCATCGCGTTCCTCCCTCTTATGAACTGCAATCATGTCCCAGCTCATTAAATATATGATATTATTACAAAATACACCATGTAATTTTCGCGAGTTATTTTACTCATGCAATTTTTATTACTCAAAATATTTCATTATCATATAGGCATGCTCTTTATTGACCTATTGCAATGATCCTTATTTCTGGGATTTTTCCTCTACCAGCATCTGATACAAACTCATTAGTTCTGCCACACAATCAGACTCTGTCATTTTTGTGCTAAATTTATAGGCTGCCATTACCGCTTTGTCATTTGCGGTGTGAGCTTTTCTCAACTCTGGAGGCATGGCAAGTGGATCATATAGATCGGCAAGACTACTGTCAGGATATAACGCTCTTGTGTCAAGAATGGATTGTGCGGTTTGTTCTATTTTCTGTCTTTGCTGTTCTGTTGGTACTGGCCACGGAAAATTATTATAAACAATATCACTAGAATACCTATAATCGCCTTTTAAGCGTCCACAAACCGCCCTCATCCAAGCCATATGTACATTTGAACATAACACTCCAAAATGGTACAGAGACGCATTGGGCGCTAATGATATACTATCACCTGGTATACTATGTCCGTCTGCAAAACCAAATGGCACATAACGCCGACGTTCTCCTGTATGACGTGGTAATACAATATATGGTGCTTCAACAAATTTGCTACTCTGCCTCATAAGTGTAGGTGTATCTTTTAACTTGTATGCATCTCCAGTCACTTTTTGCTCCGCTCTCCATTTTTGACATTTTTCAACTCGATTTTTTACAAGCGTTAACTGATTGAGTTCTGCAGGTGAAATACCCTTTAACCACAAACACCATCTGTTTTTACCGTAAAGATATTCCTTTGCTGTAATAAATGGTCTAATCCATTTTTCGGCGTTAGGCTCTCTATAAATAATCTCTTGTTTTTCTTCATCATTTAAAATAAGATATCCGTTATCCGTAGGTTGAAAACCTTTTATAACATTCGGAACATCACATATTGGTTTCCTACGTTTATCTATGAATATATTAGGTGCTGCAATTAAATAGCCATTAATATTATTTACTGTTCTACAATTATTCCCATTAAATAGCATATAAGATTTACTGGAAACCATTGAAAAACCAACAATAATACAATATACATGCGCTTTTTCCGTAGCCTCACTATCCCAAACAAACGTATTATAGGCAAAATTTATAAATATACCATTGTCAAATATGTTTTTCCACAAAGGTAAAACTTGCTGACCTTGACAAATTGAATTAGTAGATACAAACGCACATCTAATTTTAGAATCTTTTATATATTCTGCCGCTTTTTTATACCAACAAGCAACATAATCCAATTCTCCAGAATTATTAATTTCTTGAAAAATCCTATTTCTGTCATTTTTTTGTTCATCAGATAGTCTTGCACTTCCAACAAAAGGAGGATTACCCATAATGTAAGATAGCTTATCTGTCGAGATAACATTATTCCAGTCGAGTCTCAAAGCATTTCCTTCTACAATATTTACATACGTTTTCAACGGAAGAAAATCATCATTAAAGCCATAAACAATACTCTTTGTCTCCTCTAACATCTGGGATTCTGCAATCCATAAAGCAGTTTTTGCAACAGTGACCGCAAAATCATTGATTTCTATTCCATAGAACTGTTGGATTGAAACTTTAATTGGATTATTTACTTCTCCTAATGTCATCTGTCCGCCAACTTTTTCTCTTATCACTTCATTCTCCAAACGTCGAAGTGACAAATAAGTCTCTGTAAGGAAATTTCCTGAACCACAAGCTGGATCAAGGAATGTGAGCGAAGCCAATTTATTCTGAAACTCATCCAACTTCTTGTCTTTGGTTCGCTTTACCTGAACCTGTTGAATGTCATTAAATTCATTCTGTAAATCGTTCAAAAAGAGTGGATCAATCACTTTATGAATATTTTCTATAGATGTATAATGCATTCCGCCGGAACGTCTGGTTTCTGGATTCAGTGTAGATTCAAATACGGCTCCAAATATAGTTGGAGAAATATCACTCCAATCAAAATCTTCTGACGCTTTTGTAAGAAGTAATTCTTTAATTTCCTCTGTAAAAGGTGGTATCTCAATAGTTTCATCAGCAAATAACCCACCATTTACATACGGGAACTGAGCAAGTTCTTCCTCCAAATACTCGTCTCGCTCTGATACAGGTGTATCCAATATCTTAAATAATTCTATTAAAGCTCTCCGGCAATCCTTTACTTCATATGTTTCCAAATAATCATGGAACATATTTCTCTTTCCGAAAATACCAGCATCTTCTGCATACAAGCAAAAAACAATTCGCACACATAAAGCATTCAGGCTCTTTAGTTTATGCTCTCTTTTTTCTTTCTGCTCAAATGTTTCATCCTTTTCCTTAATATCTGGTATACGATATTGTTTTAAAAACGCATCATAAAGAAGCCCAACAATACCTCCTGCTTTTATTGATACTTCCATTTCATGCGATATTGTCTTTACTTCCTTTTTCACCAAGAAGTCCAACAATGGATATTTGCTTTGTAATTCATCTAAAGCAATCTTTGTCGGTTCTGGCTGTTTCTGGTTCATATCATAAATCCAAATTTCAGCAAAATTTGACGTAACAATCCACCGAGCTCTTTCATCAAAAGTCAGCTTCCCATTATATCTGTCTGCCTGTTCAAATGGAGTAAGATCAACATCTCCTGAATTCCTGATTTTCTGATCCAATGCTTTTCCAAGACTCTTCTGTTCAATAATTACTCGTGTTTCAGGAATATATACATCAATACGTTTTGTATTTCCATCAATTACAACTTTCTTTTCAAAGTTCAAACGTTCTGTCACATTATCCATTCCCAAAACATTCGTCAATAAATCAATCCAATAAGAACGTCCATCTTCATCTTCTTTCCCTTTTCCCATCCATCGGTTTACAAATTGACGGGCAGCCTCTCTTTGTTCTGCATCTGTCATGCTTTTTCCTCCTAAATAATCGTACATTCACAAATCTTTCTCCGACTATTTTTACATATCATATCCACAGTATATCATAAAATTATTACAGAACAGCATTCATATATCATTATTTGTATTTTGTCTACACACAAGGAACTTCTACCGCCAAATCATAATAATATTGATACATGATCATGTTATCTTTTGCTTCTATATACACTCTCTGAGCTTCTTTCATCAAGTTATTCCAAATATCTTTCCATTCACTAGGAGCCGAATCTAAAAACCACATATTATTAAATGACATTTCTATCGTCCCCCATAAATCATCTTCTTTACGCTCAGTTTTTATATTCATCTGCATATTTCGTGCAATTTCCAATGCATCTTTTTGTAAAAAAGTGAATTTCACTACTTTTTGAGGATCTGGAACTTTCTTAAAACGACGCATATGAGCTTCTGCCTTTTTTATAATTGTTTCCAATTGTTCATCATGCCATTTTTTATCCTCTAGTATCTCTTCTTCTGACATTTGCGCTTTTTCTGCATTAATTTCTCTTTGCATTTCTTCCAATTCACGCTGTGCAATATCATAATATTTCTTTTCAATCACCATAATCTCCCAACTCCATAAAAAAAGAAACAGTCAACATTTTCGTTACAACTGTTTCCTTTATTTTTGAAGTCCCCGGAGCATTTGTATCACTACATTCTGTTCTTTTTCATCAAGATTATTCCAAATATTCAGAACCTCTTGTTGTGATTCTGATAAGCTTACTGGAACATCCATTCCGGCAAAGAATTGTGCCATTGTTACTCCCAGTGCATCACATATCTTTTCTACAGTAGGCATAGTGGGTAAACTTTCTTTAGCAATAATTTTTCCAATCGAAGATTGAGATATACCAGTCAATTGTGACAGCCGATATTTACTCATATCACGTTTTTTACATAAAGCTATAATATTGTCCGCAATATAATCCTCTGTACGCAAGTAAATACACCTCTTTCCGATAGTAGTTACCTTAATTGTAACTAGAAATCCGAAAAAATATTAGAGATGTATCTTACAAGTATTTACTAAGGGAAACAGTAGTATTAAAACAAAAAAAATAGAACTATATAAAGTTGTATTCCATTAATGTCAGCTTATTATCTAAATGCTCATATTCTCTTTGTATTTCTTCAATTTTATCATATAGTTTCAGCACTGTCGAACCCTTTATCATTTTATTTTCTTGGCACATCTGCCGGAATTTTTCTTTGTACTCCCCGCAGTATTCTTCCTTTTTCCTCTAATTCCTCCAGTGTTTTGATTTCCTCTTTATCTGCCATGTATTTTCCTCCCAGACATAATTTTTAATACATAAATGATAACCCTTTTTTCACTGTTGTTCAATTACAACTCATCGCCTTTTTCTCCCATCAATCGACAATCTTCTTTTTGCTATATACATATGATATACTTCTCTTTATACAACCAATTGCTGTTGTGTAGCTCACCATTTTTTCTATCTACAACACAAAAAAGTCAAGTTGTGATGGAAAGGAGGTGAGGACATGGAAATAAATTATGCACTTATAGGCAAACGTATAAGAGAAACCCGCAAACAACGAGGATTATCTGCCGAGGAGCTGGCTGAAATTGCTGATCTTTCTACTGTTTATATAAGCTATATAGAAAATGCCAAGCGTAAACCCAGTTTAGAATCTTTAATCAAAATTAGCAACGCACTTGAAATTACTATTGATGAATTACTCTATGGGAACTTGTTATACAATCCTACTGAATATCAAACTGACATTGATTTATTAATGGCAGATTGTACCAGCACTGAAAAACGTTACATATTCGAGGTTCTTTCAGCCATAAAAAACATTTTACGAATCAATGATTGGCATCTATCCTCAAAACACAATTACGATGCTGATAACCTGAATGATTATTAAATCATTCAATAACAATCAAATATCTATTTCTACATAAACCATCTGTTAATCACTTAACTGATGGTTTATGTCTTTTTCAATCCAAAAATTCTATGATAGTTATATCAACTATAAAGGATGTCGCTATTGATGAAAGAAAGTGAAGAACGAAGCAGTAATATTGATGAACAGAAAGCCAGAATCCGGCAAAGATACAAAGGTATTGATCCAGAAGAACTGGAAGTAATTCCGGCACTTCCACCAGAGGATATTTTTAAAACAGAAAAAAAACTACGAGTAGCTGTATATGCAAGGGTATCTACGGATGATCCACGCCAAACATCCTCATATGAATTGCAGAAAAATCATTATCAGGATGTAGTAAATAAAAATCCGAATTGGATGCTTGTAGAAATATATGCCGACGAAGGCATTTCCGGCACTTCGCTTCAACATAGAGATGCATTCAAAAAAATGATTGAAGATTGTGAAGCCGGAAAAATTGATTTAATCATAACAAAAAGTGTATCCCGATTTGCAAGAAACGTTGTTGACTGTATCCGATATGTACGAGAGCTTTCTTCACTCCGTCCACCCGTCGGTGTATTTTTTGAAACAGAGCATTTAAATACTCTTGATCCCAAAAGCGAAATGATTCTGTCATTCATGTCAACACTTGCGCAGGAAGAAAGTCATACCAAAAGTGAAATTATGAATTCTTCCATTGAAATGCGTTTTCGTCGGGGAATATTCCTTACACCTCCTCTGCTCGGATATGACCAAGACGAAAATGGAGATCTTGTAATCAATCCACATGAAGCTAAAATTGTGCAGCTTATTTTTTATATGTATCTGAATGGAAGCAGTACTCAACAAATTGCTGATTCTTTGACAGAACTCGGTTGTAAAACAAAAAAGAATAATGATGTCTGGTCATCCAGTACCATACTACAAATCCTTCAAAATGAACGCCATTGTGGGGATGTTCTGGCGAGAAAAACATGGACTCCAAATTATCTTGACCATAAATCAAGGAAAAACAATCAAGACCGTAATCAATACAGAAAAGTCGGACATCACGAAGCTATTATCTCCCGAGATGATTTCATAGCTGTTCAAAAATTAATTACAAATGCGAAATATGGAAATAAAGAGATTTTACCAGAATTACATGTGATACAAGAAGGCTCTCTAAGTGGATTTATAAGCATTAATCCAAGATGGTCTGGATTTAAAGCCAGAGACTACTTTGAAGCATCTCAAAGCGTCCTTAAACCGGCAAATATGAATGTACCTGATACAATTACTGCTTCCGCCGGTTCCTTCGATTTAAGAGACTATGAAGTTGCCAGAGGACAATTTTTCTCCTCTGTTGGTCGGATTTCTGTTTCTTTTTCATATAAACAGATCTCTTTTAACAAAGATGCTATACGGAAATTTCCAAACATAAAATTTGTCGAACTGCTAATACACCCAAGCTCAAAACTACTTGCTATCCGACCATGTTCCTCTGAAACAAAAAATAAAGTGCAGTGGTCACGTCTCAAAGATGGTCAACTTATTCCAAAACCAATTTCCGGCGCTGCATTTTTGCCAACATTATACGAGATATTTAAATGGGACAAAAAATGCAAATATAGAATATTAGGAGTTGCCCACCAAAAAGACAATGAAAATGTCCTTATTTTCAACATGGACGATACAGAAATACGAATACCGACAAATACCAACGACGTATCCGCCCTCAACAATAACACGCCTGATACAATATCTGATTCTAAGAGTGTGTTAGCTTATCCTGCCGACTGGATGAATAGCTTCGGTAATAATTACTATACTCAGTCTCAAGCGCCAGAATTAACAGAATTTACAGCGGACAAAAACTGGCAGACTGCTTCAGAAAGTAAACCTTATAAAGAACCCGAGCTACAAACCACTCCCAAAGAAACCATTATACAAAATATAAAGAATATTATTACAGAAATTAAAGGAGACACCCAATGAGCGAGCAACCTATAAATCAATGGAATATGACTACAGAACCTTCTGATATGATGAAAATCAACACACCTATGCCAATAACAGTCGCACCCAGCCCCTCAAATCAAATGGAAGTCATTGACGATGATTCTTTCAGCTATGACGGTTATCAAGTTGTACGTGGCGAATTCTTCGCTCATATTTACGAACCTTCGTTTACGTTTAATAACTACAAGGTATCTGTAAATACCGCCTGCATAAAAAAACTACCCGATGTCGAATATGTGCAAATATTAGTCAATCCCATTGAAAAAAAACTGGCTGTCCGTCCCTGTCGAGAAGAAGAAAAAGACTCTTTTCGTTGGTGTTCCTCTGGAAAAAAGCGTTCGCCAAAACAAATCACCTGTCGAATTTTCTTTGCTAAAGTGATATCTCTCATGGACTGGAATCCTAATTATCGGTACAAGATTCTCGGCAAACTAATTCGTTCTGGCAATGAAATACTGTTCATTTTCGATTTAACTTCACCTGAAATATTTCCTCGTACACTAAAAGACAATGGAACTGTAACCACTGCTAGGACACCTTCTTATCCTGAAGAATGGAAGAATCAGTTCGGTATTCCAGTGGAAGAACATCAAAAATCAATGCAAGTCAATATATTTGAAGGCTACGCAGTATTTGACATACAAGAAAAGAAGAAGGCAACTGATAAATCCATAGAAAAAGCAAAAGAACCATCAACAACAGAAAGTGAGGAAAAATCCTATGAACAACAAACACTCTTCCCATCCACTAATATGTATTGACTTTAAAAAGAATCGTATACGAATCCACCGCAATACACTCCGTCAAATTGGTAACCCAGAATATATTCAACTTCTTGTTAATCCTGATCAAAAAATGATAGGTATAAAGGCTAGTTGTGCGGAGGATAAATTGGCACATAAAGTTAAGGATTATTTTGTCATCAATGGTAACAGTTATGAATTGTACAGCCGAGAATTACTATATTCACTTTCCCAGCTTAACCTTTCTTGGGAGAAATTTAACATTTTTCGTTTAGAAGGCAATATTTACCCAGATAAGAAAATAGCTCTATTTTCCATGGATAACATCATCACAAAACTGCCACAAACAGAATTCAAATCAGAAATAATGGGAGATGAGTATGCGCAATTATAGTATATATACATTAAAAACAAAACTAGAATTCACCAATTTGTATCAATATCTCAGTGAAAAAGATTATAAACAACTTGAACAACAGATATTATGTCATTCCTATCACACCCCAATCTGCACATGGAATGGTATTGTCATTAATGGTATAGAAGCGTATGAATTATTTCGTAAACACAGTATTCCTTTCCGAATAAAAAGACTCCATTTTTCCAGTAAAGAAGATGTAATTTCATGGATATGTACTGACCAACTTAAACGAGAGGATTTAACCAATATCAATAAAAAATACCTGATTGGGAAAAAATATGATGCTGAAAAAATTTTAGTTTCAAGACAACTTTCATCTACGAATAAATCTCATATTTCCGGTGCAAGCATCGCAGCGAAAAAAATATCCGAAGAATGTAATGTAGCAATGGCTACCGTTTACAAATATTCTGCTTACAGTAGTGCACTAGATATAATTGATGAAAAAGTTCCCGATTTTGTCAAACGAGTTCGTTCTGGTCAGCTCTGGATTTCCCAAGCTAATATTATTGAGCTTTCAGGATTACCAAAAGAGCAACTTTTAAGTCTAAATAACTACCTTCTTGCCGAAAAGATAGAACATCTCAGTTATCATGATATGAAAAGGGAATTACTATGGAATAATTACGCCAAACCGATGTTAAGGAAAGAATCTTCCGTTTCTATTCCTTCAATACGCAACCTGCCACAATTTGATCCAGATGCGGAAATTGCAAGTCTTACATTGACGATTCCCTCGTGGAACAGTTCTATCGAAAGAGTATTAAAAGTTTCAGATTTTAAAATTGCATCTGATACAGCAAAATATAAGCTTAAATATCAGCTTATGTGTCTAATATCAACCACAAATAATATTTTAAAAAAATTGGAGGAAATATAATTATGGATGGAAATACCGAAGATTTACAAAAGTTTGTTCCCCAAGTGCATTTTGAGCAAATACCTATTAAAAATTTATGTTCAAATCAAGATTATCAACGTAATCTTTCCATCAAACACGTTCAGCGTGCTGCAGCTAATTTTGACCTTTATCAGATAAACCCTGTAAAAGTAAGTAGACGTGATGGGATAAATTATGTGTTCAACGGACAACACACTATAGAGATTGTTGCTCTCGTCTCTGGATCAAGAGAAACTCCTGTCTGGTGTATGGTTTATGATGATCTTGTTTACACCCAAGAAGCAGATATTTTTGCAAATCAGATGAAATATGTCAAATCGTTATTACCTTATGAAATATTCATGGCTAATATTGAAGCTGGTAATGATAGAGAACTTATTATTCGTGACCTTGTTGAATCATATGATCTCACTATTACTTCTTCCTCTCGCCCCGGAGGTATATGTGCTGTATCCACTTTAATTAATATCTATGAAAAATATGGTTTTCACACTCTTGATCGTGTTTTACGCCTTTGTGTTGCCACATGGGAAGGTGCGCCTATGTCCTTTAGTTCCAATATGCTTAATGCTATTGCCCGTCTGGATAATGCTTATGGAGAAACAATGAAAGATGACACCTTCAAAGAAAAAGTTGGGCGTGTCTCTGTCAGAGAAATCAGTCGTACTGCCAGAGAACGTCGTGCCGGTTCATTAGGATTCGCAGAAGCTCTTTTACTAGAATACAATAAAAAATCCAAGTATTCACTTCCTTTTGAGAAATTATACACTCATAAAACACCCAAAAAAAGAGAACCATCAACTGAAGATGAATCCGGTCAAAGTTCCACTCCAGAAGGTCAGTTAGATTTATTTTCTACGGATCAAGAGAATACTCAGGCTCTGCCAAACGAATAGCGCAGAGCCTTCAGCCTTTAATTCTATCCATACTTTCAAAAGAACACCCTGCTTTAAGGCTCTCTTTCATGCAATCACTATTTTATCTTATCCCAAATTCATCAACCGCTCCATCCGCCACCTTATATATGAATACCCATTCCAAATATTTGCTTTTACCGGATACTCTTTCCTGTAAACAAATACAGTGTGATATTTAACAAAATGTATTCTACACCAATTATGTATATCTTTCATATATATGTTATTTATACCATTCATCCACTGTTCTAAAGCCCATATGTCTTTATCTGACACTAACTCCATTATGAACAGTACATTATAATATTGAATGACACCTACTCTCTTCCTTTCCTCTATTAACCTTTTACACAATAACCTATACTTAATGTTCATATCGTTCCTATGCCCCTCCCTCTAATCTATATTTTCCATCCTTATATACGTTATATATATAATTATTATATAGTACATATAATCGCCTGAAGCATATCAACGACTTCATCGCCCCGCACCTCTCCGACAATAATCCTGCTTGGTCTCATTCGCAGACTGCTCTTGATCAGATCCCGGATCGTAACTGCATGTTTTCCTTCGGTATTTTCTTTTCTTGCTTCGAGACGAACCAGATTTTCCACGCCCTGTATCTGTAATTCTGCGTTATCTTCAATCGTGATGATCCGCTCGTCTTTTGGAATATAATCCGAAAGTGCATTGAGGAACGTTGTTTTCCCGGAACCGGTTCCGCCGCAGATAAAAATGTTGTATCCGGCACACACAAGTTGTTTCAAAAAGTCCGCTACCTCTTTTGAAACACTCCCAAGCTCGATCAGACGCTCCATCGTGATCGGCTCTTTCGGAAAACGCCGTATCGTAATGATCGGTCCATTGACAGCCACCGGCGGCAGTACAATATTTACACGATCTCCGTTTTCCAGTCTGGCATCCGTGATCGGAATTGCCTCATTGACAATGCGGTTGCATTTTCCTGCAATCTGCTGCACAACGTCTTCCAGTTTTGTTTTCGAAACAAAACGGTGCTCCCAGCAGCGTATTCTGCCTTCTCTCTCCACAAAAATGCCGTCTGTTCCATTCACCATGATCTCTGTCACACTCTCATCTTCCAGAAGTTCCTGCAAAATATCAAGTCGGCGGATTCCGTTAAACAGTTGCTGCCTGAGCGTGATTTTCTCTGACAGCGGCATATACTGCCCTTTTGCTTCCTCCCAGATCAGCTTATCAATTTCCACAAGGATTTCCTCATCCGATATTTCTTCCGTATGATCCAGTTTCTCGTTTAAAAGGGCGTACAGTTTTTCCTGTTTCTGTTCCATTCCCTCCACAATGCATCACCCGCTTTCTTTGCGTATTAACTGTCTTACATAATCTCCAAGTTCACTCCAGATCAGCTGCTCCACATAATGTTCCTTTTTACCGAAACTGCTGTGAAACGGCAGCTTCAGTTTTATGGTTTTCCCAAGAACTTCTTCATATTCTCTTGCAACCATGACCTTTTCATACTGAGCAATTTTTGTCACAGCCATGCTGTCCTCTCTGACCGGCATATAGATTTTTCCACAGCGATTCAGAAGTTCCGGAAGGTTATCCACCTGTTCTCCAAAATCCAGGAGGATAACTTCATACGAACTGTAGGAGCAGAGATCTTCGATCAGTCCCAGCCATTCGCTGCACTTGATACTCCGCAGATCAAACGGGGAAAAGGCGGGCGGAATATAGTCCAGATTGTTGATCGTCTGCACAAGTCCTCCAAGTTTACTGATCAGATTGCCTTTGCCACTTCCGGAGAAATACATCAGATCACTGATATCCCCGTCAAACTGTCGGTTCATTAATACATCAAAACCGGCATATTCTTCCAGATTCAGATAAAGGACCGCTTTTGTACTTGCCAGAAGCTGTCCGAGTGTCAGTGCAAAAGAAGTCTTACCGGTGCGTTTGACCGGCGAATAAATACCGGTCACTTCCACTTCCGGCTTGAAAAGTGCAGCTGCCGGTGCTTCCTTTACTCTCGCATAAGAATCCATGACCTCCGCAATCAGACTGTCCGCCGGCTGATATTTATAAACTGCGGAATATTCTGACAGTTCGCAGATCTGCTCTCCTTCGGAAAGAACCATAACTTTGCGGATCTGCAGTTCCCTGACCTGTTCACACAATAATTTCCCCGAAATCAGCAGAATCTCTATTGTTTTCTCTTTCGCACACGCACAGAGACTTTCCACTCCGGTAAACGCCTGCACCTCAAACTCTTCTCCCTTCCGGCTGTGAACATATTCCATAAGATTATAAATATACATACTTTCCGAATCACAGATTGCAAAAACAGCCTTACTCACTTCAATAAACACCTCCTGCACAAAGTAAAATCCCACCTAAAATAGCAATTGCAAAATGAAACCTTCCATCCTGATCCTTTTCATTCAGATATGGCTCCCAGACACCATTCTGCTGCCTTTGAATATAAGAACAAAAGTACAACAGCCTTGTCTTTAGATTTCTTCTTTTGAGCAATACAAAAATCGACAACACCGCCCCGACAAATAACGAAGCAATCATACAATATACCGCCCTCTGCGGTCCCAGAAATCCTCCGACAACCGCCCAAAGTTTCATATCTCCCGCACCCATCATGCGAAAATAATAAATCCCGGCACCAAGCACCACAGGAATGCACGCACCTCCAAGAAACAGAAGCAATCCCACTGCTTTCGCCTGCCTGATCTGGAAACAACAGCCCAAAATAAGCCCGATTACAATAAGCTCATTTGGAATCTTCCCCTTTCTCAAGTCAAAAAAGACTGCACACAAACCAATCGGAATCAGAAAAAAGCATTGGTTTATTTTCACGATCCACCTTCTTTCGCTTTATAAAAGAGTTTTCTTCAGCTAAGACAAAATAAAATTCCCTAAGTATCCGAAAACAAATTTCACTTTTTCAATTAAATGATGTGGGTGTCAAAAGTCCCCAACTATGATGCCTACGGATTGTTCCGTGCGTTGCACTCCCACAATCCTCCTTGGCATCATTAAATGATGTTGAAATATTTGACCGAACCGGTCTGATTAAATGATTTTAGAAATTCACATCTATGATACATCAAATGTGAGCTGGCTCCCGCCTCGGCAGACGGCAAGCAACGAGTTTGTATCAATGGTGGGATTCGATCTCCCAACCGATGAATGTATTATATATCTTTTGTATTTGGATGTCTATAGTAAGTAACTATATTTTTTAACTTTGTGAGATTTTTACAAAACCTTTTTACAAAAACTGACACCCCTCAATTCCATACAATAAAAGCACCCCCGGAACGCCCAGAACTCCGGTTGTTGTCACGCTAATCACATTGCAGCCAACCTTAAGATCCACTCCTGCATTGTCAAAAACCTGATTTAAGAAAAAAACACATGCCATCCCAATAATTATCCGTACCAGAAAACGAGAAATATACTTCATAAAAGCACCCTGTCCTTTTTCTAAATTGTATGAACTCTACTGACAATTCAGTACAGATTGCAGCAAGAAAGTCCTGAATATAAAAAGTATTATACTTTACTCCGGTATTCTTATGATATGAAAAGATGCCAGACAAATTGCTTTGTACTTTTTACTTCCACAATTCTCTGGCACCTTCTTATTTTTTCAGATCAGAATTTAAAGATTGCAATTCCGTATGCCGGCAGATCGTATGCAAAAGAGTATTCTCTTCCGTCACATTCACTCTTCACTGCCTTGTATACAACCGGACGCTCCGTTGTATTTCCGCCAAATTCTGCTGCATCTCCATCCAGCACGAGGCGATACTGTTTTCTTTTTGGTACACCGACGCGATAATCCGGTCTTGCTACCGGTGTAAAGTTGATCACAAAGAGCAGATTGCTCTTACCGTCTTTGGAATGACGCACAAAGCTGAAAATGCTTCGGTCGGCATCATCTGCATTGATCCATTCAAATCCGCATGGATCCTGATCTGCATCATAAAGTGCCGGTGTCTTTTTATAGAGATGAAGCAGTGCTTTGACGTAATTCTGCATCTGCTGATGTTTGTCTTCTGCAAGCAGATACCAGTCAAGTTCTCTTGCTTCGCTCCACTCCTGAAGCTGTGCAAACTCCTGTCCCATAAACAACAGTTTTTTGCCCGGATGACCAAGCATGTATGCATAGCCGGCACGTAAGTTTGCAAACTTATCATCGTAGAGTCCCGGCATCTTATTGATCATCGAACATTTCAGATGAACTACTTCGTCATGTGAGAGTACCAGTATGTATTTTTCTGCATAAGCATACGTCATGGAGAACGTCATTTTATTATGATTCCATTTGCGGAAATACGGATCTAATTTCATATATTCCAGGAAATCGTTCATCCATCCCATGTTCCATTTATGGGAGAATCCAAGTCCGTCCTCTTCCGGTTTTCCGGTAACTTTCGGCCATGCTGTGGATTCCTCTGCGATCATCATTGCTCCATGATTTCTGCCCAGCACAACGCTGTTCAGATGTTTGAAAAACTCGATCGCTTCCAGATTTTTATTTCCGCCGTAAATATTCGGGGTCCACTGACCGTTTTCTCTTCCATAATCCAGATAAAGAATGGATGCCACCGCATCGACACGCAGTCCGTCGATATGGAAATGCTCAACCCAGTAAAGTGCATTGGCGATCAGGAAATTCTTGACTTCGCTCTTGCCAAAATCAAAGACTTTTGTTCCCCATTCCGGATGCTCGCCCTTTTTTGGATCCGCATACTCGTAAACACATCCACCGTCAAATTCTTCCAGTCCGTGTGCATCTCGCGGAAAATGTGCCGGTACCCAGTCAAGGATAACACCGATTTTCTGTTTATGCAGATAATTTACCATATAAGCAAAATCTTCCGGCGTACCATATCTGGAAGTCGGTGCATAATATCCGGTTACCTGATAACCCCAGGAGCCATCAAACGGATGCTCCGCAATCCCCATCAGCTCTACATGCGTATAACCCATTTCCTTCACATATTCTGCAAGTGATTTTGCAAACTCTCTGTAATTATAGAATCCATCCTCGTCCTCTCCATGCGGATGTTTCTTCCAGGAACCCGGATGTACTTCATAAATAGAAACCGGAAGGCTGTCATTATCTCTCTGCTTTCTTGCTTCCATCCACGCCGCATCACTCCATCTGAGTTTCGTAATATCTGTGATCCTGGATGCGGTTCCCGGACGCTGCTCTGCATAATTTGCAAACGGATCGGCTTTGTAAAGTCCTCTGCCATCTTTTGTTTTGATGAAGAATTTATAGAGCATACCCACTTTTGCTCCGACTACAAAACCTTCATAGATACCGGACGGCTCAAGGCGTGTCATCGGATTTGCCTCTTCTCTCCAGCCGTTAAATTCACCGATCACGCTGACAGTAGTTGCATTCGGTGCCCAGACTGCAAAATAAACACCTTTTTTGCCATTCATCACTGCTTCATGTGCACCCATTTTTTTATAAATATCATAATGCGTTCCCATACTGAACAGATACTGATCCAGTTCTCCGATACGGAAATCTTCCTTTGCTGCAGCCTTTGTTCTCGTTGTTCTTTTCGCTGCTGTTTTTGCTGTTGTTTTTGTTGCTGTTCTCTTTGTTGTATTTGCTGCCGTTTTCCCGGCTGTCTTTCTTACCTTTCTTTCTGCCATAACTACCTCCGACTTTTTCTATACATTTCAACCATAAATTGATATCAGAATCACAAAATGCCATACTGATCCTTTTGAACTGGCATCATTTTTTTCTGAATACTTTACTTTCACATGCATCCAGATGAACCTGGAGTCTGCCATCCACCACCGGCACTGCTTCTTTTGTGAACGCATTTTCATAAGTTCCGTCCACTGGAACCGGGATGCTCATATCCGCCGGATTCTCATCGTTATTCGCTGCCACAACGATGGCATCCTGATCTTTGATTCTTGCATAAGCATACTGTCTGTTTGTCAGTACCAGCTCTCTGTATTTTCCATCTGCCAGAACCGGATTTTCTTTTCTCATCTTTCCAAGTGCCGCAATATGTGCTGTCAGCTCCGGATGCGGATTCTCTTTCTGCATTTTTTCAAGGTCAAGCTGCGGACGCATGGCATCATCTGAGGCACCCTGCTTTCTTCCTTCAATGCCCCACTCGGAGCCATAATAAATAGATGGAATGCCCGGCAGCGTGTAGAGCAGTGTATAAACCTCGCGGATATGGTCTTTGTTGTTTAACTTGCTCATCAGACGGTCCACATCGTGGTTATCTACAAAAGAATACAAAGTACGTCCTCTGTAAATACCGCCGTTGTCATCAAACTGACGGCGGATCGTATGGGCGATCTCAAAATAATTATGATCATTGTGTCCCGAATACAGACCCTTGTGAAGCTCATAATTCGTTGTGGAATGAAGCATTTCGTCATTTACCCATCTCGCATAATCGCCATGGATCACTTCACCCATCAGCCAGAAATCCTCTTTCCACTGACCGGTGCGGTAACGCATTTCTTTCATAAAATCAAACGTCAGACAGTCAGCACAGTCCAGACGGATACCGTCAATATCAAACTCCGTGATCCAGAAATGAATCACATCAAACAGATAATCACGGACTGCCTGCTCGTAAAGATTTAAATTGACCAGCTCAAAACAGTTTCTCCATGCTTCATAACCAAATCCATCGTTATACGGAGAATTCCAGCCAAAATTCACTCCTTTATACCAGCTGCAGTACGGAGAATGTTCTCTGTTTTTCTGGATATCCTGAAATGCAAAAAACTCTCTTCCGGTATGATTGAAAACACCGTCCACAACCACGCGGATCCCATTTTCATGTGCCAGTCTGACAAATTCTTTGAAATCTTCATTATCCCCAAGTCTTCTGTCTACTTTTTTGTAATCTTTTGTATCATAACCATGTGTAGAAGATTCAAACAGCGGTCCGATATAGATCGCTGTAACTCCGATCTCCTTTAAATGGTCGATCCACGGAAACAGCTCCCGCAAGCGATGCACGGTCTCCGGTTCTTTGTTTTCCTTTGGTGCCCCCGTCATACCCAGCGGATACATATGATAAAAAACTGCTTCGTTATACCACTTTCCCATTTGCAAATACCTCCATCTTAACTGTAAATACCGTACATAAACTGCTTTACAAGTGCCCGCTTTTCCTCCTCTGAAATCTGCTGCGGTCTGCCTTCCCGGTCGCATGCCAGAAGAATATAGTGATTGATCAGACCGATAAATCCAATCGCAAACTGCTCTTGCCTTCCGTTCATATTTCCAAGCTCATGCTCCGCCGCATCAAAGAAATGTACGATCTGCGAATAGAACTTTTTCACAAGCGGCTTTACCGCCCGGTACGCTTCATTCTCCTTCGCAGAATAAAACATCGCCATCAGAAGTGCATAGACTTTATAATTTCTCATCGCATAATCTAAAAATGCAGAAGCAATATTGTAAAGCGTCGCTCCGACATCCCCTTCATAAAAAGATGCCCGCTCCAGTTCTTCATTCAGAACAGTAAAATGTTTCGTCAGCAAAGTCTCCAAAAGACCATATTTGCTGCCAAAATAGTAGTACAACGTAGGTTTTGTAATCCCCGCTTTCTGAGCAATCTCCTGTACGCCAACGGCATCGTAACCCTTGGCATAAAACAGCTCCAGTGCACACTGCAAAATACGTTCTCTATTGTCCATAAATCCTGTCCTTTACTCCTGTTTACGGTTGCTTTCTTCATTATACCGTTCGGTATATAAAGTGTCAAGGAATATCCCGCTAACTTCATAATAAGACAGTCCGGTTTCCCGGCAGATTCTTGCGACTTCTTCGTACTCCGGATAAATCCTTTTCCCATCCGGCAGATCGCATACTTTTACTTTCATTTTGCCAAACGGCGTGTCGATCTCTGCCGCTTCTCTTTTTAAGATACTTCGTTCCATGTACATTCTGCGGATGCCGATTGTTGTCGTTCCCTGAAAAATAAGTTTCTCCAGCTTTTCCGCATCTTCTTTTTTGCAGATTACATTTACCTGATATGCCGGGCGATTTTTTTTCATATAAACCGGCGTATAATGAACATCCTTCGCCCCCGCCTGCATCAGACGCTCCATCAGAAATCCGAGTGCCTCGCCGCTGCAGTCATCAATATTTGTCTCCAGTTTACAGATCTCATCTTTTTCCATCCAGCTCTTTTCATTCTCGCTTTCCAGAATCATTGCACGCAGAATACCGGCACAGGCGTATTCTCGTTTTCCTGCACCAAGACCTGTTTTTTCGATGAAAAATGACTCCGGAAGTTTATCAGAAGTACGGATCGCCGCCACGATTGCTGCACCAGTCGGCGTAACCAGCTCACCTTCTATCTGCGTAAGTTTCAGTTTCAGATGATTGGCCTGTACGATATTTGCCACCGCTGGAACCGGAATCGGCAGAATGCCGTGCTGACAGCGGACCGTACCTCTTCCTTCGCAAAGTTCTGTCACAATTACCTGATCGATGTCCAGATTATCCAGGCAGACCGCCACCGAGAGAATATCTACGATCGAATCTACAGCACCGACTTCATGAAAATACACCTGATCTTTTGGCACGCCATGTGCTTTTGCTTCTGCATCCGCCAGAACAGAAAAAATATCCGTCGCTGTTTTTTTCGCACGTTCCGTCAGGCTGCTGCTCTCAATGATCTGCAGAATATCCACAAAACTTCTGTGCTCATGTGCATGATACGTGTGCATACTGTGTGCATCTGTCGCATCGTGATGCTCATGCGTGTGCTCCACATCATAATCGTGTACATCATGCCCATGCATATGCTCCGTAGCATGATTATGTGCATGAGTATGACCATGCAGATATTCCATATCATGATCATGATTTTCATGTTCCTTATCAAGAACCACATCAAAGTCGCACGCATCCAGACCGGATTTTTTTACCCTGGAAATGCGGATATCAAATCTCTGTACCGAAAGGCTTGCAAGAGCTTTTTTCAGAACCTGCTGATCTGCTCCAAGATCCAGAAGTGCTGCCACCGTCATATCTCCGCTGATACCGCTTTCACACTCCAGATATAACGTTTTACCCATTCGCCTTCACCCCCAGTCTGTTGATCTGCGTTGCCATATAACCTGCTCCGTAACCATTATCAATATTTACCACCGCAATTCCGTTTGCACAGGAATTTATCATCGTCAGAAGTGCAGAAAGTCCGCCAAGATTTGCACCATAACCGACGGAAGTCGGCACAGCAATCACCGGCTTGTCCACCAGACCGCCAAGCACACTCGCCAGTGCACCTTCCATACCCGCAACGGCAACAACACAGTTTGCACTCTGAATTGCCTCCAGATTTCCAAGCAGTCTGTGGATGCCGCTCACGCCCACGTCATAAACCCTCGTCACTTTCGTTCCAAAATATTCTGCCGTCTGTGCAGCCTCTTCCGCTACGGCAATATCTGCCGTTCCCGCAGTGCAGACTGCGATATTTCCGATATGCTCTTTATCCTTTTTTTCAATTTTTATGATATGGGAAATCGGATCATATTCTACCTGCGGATATTTTTCACGCAATATTTCGTACTGATGCTGTGTTGCTCGCGTTCCGAAAACCTGTCCATCTGCCTTGTATAAACGTTCAAAAATATGAAGCAGATGTTCATCTGCTTTTCCGGCACAGTAGATCACTTCCGCAAAACCGGATCGCACCTTGCGATGCATATCCAGTTTCGCATAGCCCATCTCTTCAAACGGCTTCCTGCGGAGAAATCCTTCCGCTTCTTCCACAGACATCGCCCCGTTTTTTACTTTTTCCAGAATTTCCTGTATTTCCACAAAAACACACCCCGCTTTATACTGTCTTCTCAAGACACACAAGCTGCACGCCCGGAATGCCGTTAAACACGCAAGGCACAATATCCGCCTCCCAGTATCCAAGCCGTGCATACAACTTTCTCGCAGCCTGGTTTTTCGCATTCGTATCCATACGCAGATACGGACAGTTATGTTCCTTTGCATAATCCTCATAAAACTTCACAAACGCACTTCCATATCCTTTTCCGGACTGCCCCGGATCTACGACCAACGTATGCAGAACCATAACCTGTTCCGGCAAAATATCCTGATATTTCCAGTTTGCATCAGCATACTCCGACACCTGAACTTGGTTGATCCTCGCTGCTGCCACAATCCTTCCGGCATCCGTCATAACAAACAGATCGTCATTTTTCACCGCTTCTTTTGCGGTATTTTCCGTCGGATAAACGCCGCGTATCCAGCCGATCACCGCTCTGCCTTCCTCTTCCTCCGTTAAAATATGATCATAAATTGCCGCAACCTGTGCAATATCTTCTTTTGTTCCTCTGCGAATTTCCAACATTTTCTGTCCTCTCTGTCTACTCAGAAACCAAAATCTTCATAATCCTCTTTCAAGAATCGATGATAAATAATATGGCATCCTTCATCTTTAAAACAATAATAATATGGATCGTCCGGTTTATCTTCAAAACGGATCAGAATATCAAATTCTCCATTGTCCATATTTTCTGTAATAATATTATCAGAATACTTATGAAACAAATTCAGAATATCCTCCATCTTGCATCCATGTTTCTGAAGCAACTCGATCAGGCTTTTAATAAATTCATTTTCCTTCATATTATTATGGACGTACTCGCTGCCTTCCTCCGGAATGTGGAAGCAAAATCGCTCCGCTTTGTGTGTCGCAACAACCTCTCCCAGCTTCTCTGTGATCACCACCGGAAGGTGGTTCAGACGCTCCTGCATCTGATCTGCATCATCACTCGTACCAAAAAAATGATTCAAAGAGCTGAGCGGATAATACAGGCGAATTTTTTCTTTTCGAAATCCCAGTTTCGCATGGTCTTCCTTGATCACATCAATCAGATTCTTTAACAGTTTTTTGTATCCTTCATTTCCCGGAAACTGATACAGATTCAATCCAACACCGTCCTTATCATAAAAACGTTCCACTTTTCCATTGACTGTGCGGATTGTGATTTCAGCCGTCGCCGAAATCCGACACTCATTGAGATGACCGCCTTTGACATTCATCTTCTCATCGCAGAGATTAATGTGAATATGAAGATAAGTTTTACCATCCATCGTGGAAACATTTCCCGTCAGAGCCGTGATCTCCATCGGTCCGTTTAGTTCCGTTTTATGGTAAACCTGTTCCCCGACATTATACAGACCGATCACCGCATAGTCTGCCGCACCAATACCCTCGATCGTTGCCAGTGTGATCTTTTCCCTGTCGCAAATCTTTGTCAGAGACTCTACGATCTCCTCGCCACAGTCCAGACGAACAACATATGCATCATCAAATTTCATGTATTCCATATCTATATCAGCCTTTCCTTTTTTTTCCCCATAATACCACGAAAGAAGCAGGGATTGCAAATTTTTATAATCCATTTCATCCACTTACATAAAAATGATTTTTCTAAAACAGAACGTAAAGTTTACGATTATATTGTTCAAAACCCTACAGCTATTGAAACAGCGACGATTACTAAAATTGCTGAACTATGTCAAGTTTCAACTTCTGGAATTTTAAGATTTTGTCAAGTTTTAGGTTATAAAGGTTATAAAGATTTTCGTTTTGACATGCTTCATTATTTGCATCAAGAACATGTTGAAGTAAATTCTGAAAATCTATTTGATGAATTAACATCTAAATATTTATCAGTCATTCGTCAATTCAATAACATTGATCAAAATAAGCTCAACCAACTTATTAAACAAATAAAAAACACCAAAAACATCTATATCATTGGTGTTCATTATTCATCTTTACCAGCAAAGCATTTAGTTTTAGGATTACAAGATTTAGGTATTAATACTTATTTTGCTTATGATTATATGCAAGCAAGTCATCTTTATAATACAATTCATGAAGATGACCTTTTGATTTATTTTTCTATTGAAGGTAATCAAAATAATGTTTCTCGTTTTTTTGACCTTACAAACGCCTCTAAAAATACGTATATGATTACTTTAAATCCAAAGCCTAAATTATTAATTGAAAATACACTTATTCTTCCAGGATATACTTTATCAAAACAATCAATTGTTGATTTACAATCGATTGTTGTAATCTTTGTAGAATTACTTTTAAATATGTTTCATAATACTTTAAAAGAGGATTAAGACTTTTTACTTAATCCTCTTCTTTTTTTAAAAAGGAAAGTATTTTTTCATTAAAAGCATCATCTTCTTTAATTTCATTTAATTGTCCTACTTCATTAGCACATTCTCCACAAATATCAATTCCAATTGTTTGACTGTTTTTAAATAAATAAGCGAGTAATATTTTAAATTCCATGAGTTGCATAGAACCTTGATCCCAATCTGTTTGAATAACATTTTGACTCAAAACATCTTTATCAATTGAAATATATAAAGGATATTGACGTAATAAATCATCAACTTTTTTCCACACTTCTCTATTTTCTAAATCATCATCTGTTAAATAGAG
>ERZ779885.1444-NODE-1444-length-24068-cov-6.931495_pt1 | contig 24068 bp, 17 predicted proteins | sample MGYA00511554_ERZ779885 | MGnify/ENA primary metagenome ERZ779885 (study PRJEB29588, sample SAMEA2160998) | human gut metagenome | biome: human gut; feature: human-associated habitat; material: faeces | place: Denmark | collected 2008/2010 ... | reverse complement strand
TGCGGCCTGTGTGGCCGCAGCGCCGTTGCAGGCTCAGAACCTCGAATTCGGGGGCCTGACGTACAACAATGACCTGATGATGTCCACCGATTTCGCCGCGCTTTCCCGGTCGCATCCGTTCGGTACGGCGCGCGTGATGGGGATGGGCGGGGCTTTCACTTCGCTGGGCGCCGACCTTTCGTCGATGTCGATCAATCCGGCCGGGTTGGGTATGTTCCGCCGCAACGAGTTCTCACTCACGCCTCTGCTGTCGGTCGCCCATGGCCAAACGCAGGGCGCGCCGTCGTGGGTGGGCAATAACAAGACCCGCTTCGCTTTTGCCAACGTCGGTGTGGCGCTCAATGTTTTTGAGAGTCCGGCCAGCCCGCTCACGAGCCTTACGCTCGGTATCGGCATGAACCGTATCGCGGATTTCAATACCCGCTATTCGTTCTCCTCGGAGTCGCGTTACGATCCTTCGAAGCCCGACCAGCTGATGCCGACCATCGCCGATGTCTTCGGGCAGCAGCTCGGGCAGGATGGGATTTTCCCGGATAAGGACGGTAATCTGGGCTACAATTACAATCCCTGGTACTGGCCGGCTATCCTCGGCTATAACGGCTATCTGATCAGCGACGTAGGCGGGCAGTGGGTGCCCGACTGCATCGGCCGCAACGCTTCGGTACGGCACTCGATGGATGTCGTGAGCCAGGGCTCGATCAACGAATTCGCCGTTTCGATGGGGGCCAATTTCAACAATATCGTTTATGTCGGAGCCACGATCGGCATACGCAGCGTCTACAAGAAGGTGGGCATGACCTATCAGGAAGAGTACGGTTATTTCGATGCCGCCGGAAATTCCGCGAATGCGGTCGACAAGAACGGTACTCCGCTCAATGCGCAGCTCGATTACATGAGCCTCTATCAGGAATCGAAGATCGACGGCAGCGGCGTGGATTTCAAACTGGGTGTCATCGTGCGCCCCGTGGCCGGCCTGCGTGTGGGTGTGGCGTTCCATACGCCGACCTACTACTGGCTCGACCGCAGTTACCGTGCCGACATCGAATCGCACCTGATCAATAATAAAACGGAAGACGACCAGTATAATTTCGATTCTACGCCGCGGCAGGACGATATCGGCGGCAACAGCTGGGATTTCGTATCGCCTTCGCGGCTGTTGTTCGGCGCTTCGTACACGTTCGGCAACTTCGCCATCGTGTCGGTCGACTACGAACGCGAGTGGTACAACGGCATCCGTGTGAAGAACGTGCCCGAAGGCGCCGATTTCCACTCCGAAGCGTACAAGGCCGAGTTCAAGAATAATTACAAAGGTACGAATACCCTGCGGGCAGGCGTCGAAGTGCGTCCCCTGCCGATCTTTGCCGTGCGCCTGGGCGGCGGTTATACCGATTCGATGTTCAAGGACAGGCAGCAGTATTACAATTCGCCGAGCGTCTACGAGAGCTACTACATTACGGGCGGCCTCGGGATCAACCTCGGGCGTAATACGGTGCTGGACGTGGCCTACCAGAACGTGACCGAGAAACAGACGCCCTACGAGCTTTTCTTCAGCAAATACCAGAACGGCGGCGAGATGAAGACTTACAGCGGCCTGTACGATACCAAACAGACGCGTCATTATATCTCGATGACGCTCGGCTTCCGCTTCTGAGGCTTTGCCTGCCAATATAAAGGTTCGTCCGTGTGACGAACCTTTATTTTTTTATTATATTTGCAGGCTGATACAAAATAAAAAACAAAGATATATGGCAAAGGAACTCAAAGACCTCACGAAGTCGGACGAGAACTACTCGCAATGGTACAACGACCTGGTCGTGAAGGCCGGGCTGGCCGAAAACTCGGCCGTACGCGGATGTATGGTCATCAAACCCTACGGCTATGCCATTTGGGAGAAGATGCACGACGCGCTGGACAAGATGTTCAAGGATACGGGGCATCAGAACGCCTATTTCCCGCTGTTCATCCCCAAGTCCTTCTTCTCGAAGGAGGCGCACCATGTCGAGGGCTTTGCCAAGGAGTGCGCCGTGGTGACGCACTACCGCCTGAAGAACGATCCCGAAGGCAAAGGCGTCGTGGTAGACCCCGATGCCAAGCTCGAAGAGGAGCTGATCGTGCGTCCCACGTCGGAGACCATCATCTGGAACACCTATAAAAACTGGATCCAGTCGTACCGCGACCTGCCGATCCTCTGCAACCAGTGGGCGAACGTCGTGCGCTGGGAGATGCGTACGCGCCTGTTCCTGCGTACTGCCGAGTTCCTATGGCAGGAGGGTCATACGGCGCATGCCACGCGCGAGGAGGCCGTCGAGGAGGCCGAAAAGATGATCCACGTATATCAGAAATTCGCCGAAGAGTGGATGTCGGTTCCCGTCATCGTCGGCCACAAGTCGCCCAACGAGCGTTTCGCGGGTGCCGAGGATACGCTGACCATCGAGGCGCTGATGCAGGACGGCAAGGCGTTGCAGAGCGGTACGTCGCATTTCCTGGGGCAGAATTTCGCCAAGGCGTTCGACGTGCAGTATGTCAACAAGGAGGGCAAGCTCGAATATGTGTGGGCGACCTCGTGGGGTGTTTCGACCCGCCTGATGGGTGCGCTCATCATGGCCCATTCGGACAACAACGGCCTCGTGCTGCCGCCGAAACTGGCGCCGATCCAGGTGGTGATGGTGCCCATCTACAAGGGCGAAGACCAGCTGGCCGAAATCCGTACGCGCTTCGGGGCCATTGCGGAGCAACTCAAGGCCAGGGGTATCAGCGTGAAGGTCGATGACCGCGACAACGTGCGCTCGGGTTTCAAGTTCGCGGAGTACGAACTGAAGGGCGTCCCCGTGCGTCTGGCGATGGGGCCGCGCGATATGGAGAACGGTACGATCGAATTGGTGCGCCGGGACACGCTCGAGAAGGAGACCGTCCCGCAGGAGGGGCTCGTGGAGCGCATCGAAGGACTGATGGCCGAAATCCAGCAAAATATTTTCAGCAAGGCGCTGGCTTACCGCGAGTCGATGATTACCAGGGTCGACACGTGGGAGGAGTTCAAGGAGGTGCTCGACAAAAAAGGCGGTTTCGTGCTTGCGCATTGGGACGGGACGGTCGAAACCGAGGTGGCGATCAAGGATGCCACGAAGGCTACGATCCGTTGCATCCCGTTCGATGCGCCCGATGAGGAGGGTAAATGTATCTTCTCGGGCAAGCCGTCGCACCGCCGGGTGCTCTTCGCCCGCAGCTATTAGGGCCGGATTCGGACGGGCGTCTCCGCCGGTAACGGGCGAATGGGTGCCGAGGCAGTCCGTTCGCCCTTTTTTGTGCCTTCCCCCGAAGCGGGCGGGCTTCCGTTATTTTGTGGGGCGTGCCCCGGGTAATATTATAAATGATTGGACGTATGCGATATTCTGTATGTTTGTGCGCGGTATGGCTGCTGGGCTTCTGTGCCGCCGTGTGCCCGGCCTATGCCGGGGACGGGGATCATCTGCTGCCGGTTGCGGGTACCCAGTGGAAGGGACGGAAAGTCGCTTTCATGGGCGATTCGATCACCGACAAGGCGCATGTCGGCACGACGAAGAACTATTGGCAGTATTTGCAGGAGATGCTCGGCCTCGTGCCGTTCGTCTACGGGATCAACGGCCAGCAGTGGCGGGACGTGCCGGGGCAGTGCGAGAAACTTAGGGCCGAGCGCGGCGGCGACATCGATGCGATCCTGATCTTTGCCGGGACGAACGATTTCAATTCCGGGACGCCCCTGGGTGAGTGGTATACGACCGGTGAGGTACCTGTCGAGGTGTCCGGCCCCCGGTCGGAGATCCGGACAAGGAGGACGTTGTCGATGGACGGGGATACTTTCCGCGGCCGTATCAATATCGCGATGTCCTACCTGAAGGCGAATTTCCCGGACAAGCAGGTGATCCTGCTGACCCCCATCCACCGGGGATACGCCCGTTTCGGGGACAACAACATCCAGCCCGACGAATCCTATCCCAACAGCCTCGGCCTCTATGCGGATGCCTATGTGGATGCGGTCAAGGAGGCTGCGAACGTCTGGGCCGTCCCCGTCATCGACCTGAACAGCATCTGCGGGCTTTATCCCAATGCGGATTCCCATGCCCGCTATTTCCACGACGCGCGGAGCGACCGTCTCCATCCCAATGCCGAGGGGCATTACCGGATGGCGAAGGCGCTGGCATACCAGTTGTCGTCTTATCCTGCAAATTTCGAATAGTGCCATGTCCTGTGAAGCCGAAGCACGCAAGCGCGTGATTTACCGCGTGACCTTCGTCGGGTTCGTGGTCAACCTCGTCCTCACGGCGATGAAGTTCGCGGCGGGGATCGTGGGCCGGAGCGGGGCGATGGTCGCCGACGCGGTGCACTCCTGTTCCGACATGGCTACCGACGTGGTGGTGATCGCCTTCGCGAAGATCTCCGCCAAGCCCAGGGACGACGGGCACGACTACGGGCACGGGAAATACGAGACGCTGGCTACGATCATCATCAGCCTGGCGCTGGCGGCCGTTGGCGCCGGTATCCTGCTCAGCAGCATCCGCGCCATCCGCATCGTCGTCGATGGCGGGGAGTTGCCCCGCCCGGGCGCCGTGGCTCTGGCCGCGGCGGTGGTGTCGATCGTCATCAAGGAGATATTATACCGATATACGGTGCGTGAGGGGCGCCGGGTCGAAAGCCCGAGCATGGTCGCCAATGCCTGGCATCACCGCAGCGACGCCCTTTCGTCGCTGGGGACGCTGGCGGGCATCGGATGTGCCTATTTCCTCGGGCAGCGGTGGCGCATCGCCGATCCCATCGCAGCGTTGGTCGTCGCAGTCTTTATCTTCAAGGTTGCTTTCGACCTGATCCGCACGGGGCTCGGGGAGTTGCTCGAGCGTTCGTTGCCCGACGAGACGGAGCAGGAGATTTTGGGAATCGTTACGGCCGATCCCGAGGTGGGGGAGCCGCACAACCTGCGAACGCGCCGTATCGGGGCCGCGATTGCCGTCGAAGTGCATGTTAGGGTGGACGGGGCGATGAGCGTCGCCCGTTCGCACGAGCTGACGGTCGATATCGAACGCCGCCTGCGGGCGCGTTTCGGCCAGGGGACGATCATCTCGATCCATGTCGAACCCGTGAAATGTCCCGCCGAAGCCGGAATCCCGGGCGGCGACCCGCCTTCCTGCCCCTGACGGCCCCGGAAAATGTATCTCCTGTCCGCGATTTTTCCCTTGTTATTCCGCTTTTTTGCTGATAACTAACGGGATACGGCTGCGGCCGATTCCGGCACGGAATTTGTAAATTCAGCAACCGGAAAAACAGCGGGGATTTCCCCCGGCGGAGTAGAAAGAAATTTGGTTTTTCGGAAAAAAGTATTTATCTTGCCGCCGTAAAGGCTCCGGAAACCATCGTTTCAAAAGCCCGAACACACGAAACTGACGCGCATACAACATTAAAAGGATAGCCTATCGGGAAAAATTCTACTCTTTATAACTATAATTAGGAGAAAAGAGTATGAACGTACAAGCATTAAGTGACCAGGTATTGCTTAATCATTACCTTTCAGGTGACCAGGGTGCCATATCCAAGCTCATCGAACGCCACAGCCGCCGTGTGCGGGACTACATCAATATGATGGTCAAAGACCGTGGCGTTGCCGAGGACATCTTTCAGGAAACATTCATCAAAGCCGTGCGGGTTATCGACGACGGCCGTTATACGGACAACGGGAAATTTCTCTCGTGGATACTTCGTATTGCGCATAATCAGGTGATCGACCACTTCCGCGCCCAGCGGCAGAACAAGACCGTCACCGAGGCTGAGGCGGGTTATGACGTACTGGGGTCGCTGCGTTTCGCCGAACGGAACGTCGAGGACGCGATGGTCAGCGAGCAGATCGAGCGCGACGTGCGTGCTTTGGTCGAGCTGCTGCCTCCGGAACAGCGCGAGGTGGTGATGATGCGTTACTTTTCCGGTCTGAGTTTCAAGGATATCGCGGAACAAACCGACGTGAGTATAAATACCGCGTTGGGGCGTATGCGCTATGCGCTTATCAACCTGCGACGGATGATCAAAGAAAAAAATATGGTTTTGTGCTGATTCCGCACAATATTTCCATGGGGCGGGCGTTTAGTTAGTACAAAGCAAAATATTAGATGCCTATGGAGGATATTGACAAAAACGAGGTTTCAGACGAAGGCATCTCTGATGACGAAGATCTTATGATGCGGGAGGTTGTCCAGGGTGACGCAGATCTTTTCTTTTTACACCATTACCTCTCGGAGGTTTTCCGAAATGGAGATAATTTTTAAGGGTTAATTTTTGATGGGGAAGGGCGCCGGGAGGCGCCCTTCATTTTAATGCCCTGCATCCGGTGCGGGCTTTGCGGAAATCCTGTCCGGAATGTTTTTTGCGACGTCCGGGTAAAAACCGATCGTTATGACACGGATACGTATCAAGCGGGTTTACGAACCCGAGGCTCCGGAGGACGGCTACCGGGTGCTGGTCGATAAATTGTGGCCGCGGGGCATCCGCAAGGAGGCGCTCCGCTATGACCTGTGGGCCAAGGAGATCGCCCCGACCCCCGGGCTGCGGACATGGTTCCATGCCGCCCCTGAAGAGCGGTGGGAGGAATTCCGCCGCAGGTATACCGGGGAATTACGCTCCTCGCCGGCCGTGCGCGACTTCGTCCGCCGGATCGCCGGTAAGGATACGGTCACGCTGCTGTACGCTTCGAAGAATGCGGCCGGGAACCATGCGCTGATCCTGCAGGAATACCTCGCCCGCGCCACGGCTGCGGCCGGGGTTACAAACGCCCGCTACTCGTAATGCGGGTTGCACCCTGCCCGGGCAGCGGCCGGTAGACGGTGTCTTCCTGCCTTGGAAGCCTGCGGATCACGGGTGGCGGGCATGGCGGTTCCGTCCGGGCGATGGTTCGTGTCCGCTACGGATGAAAAAAGCACCTCGACGGTGCTTTTTCACGCGGCCCTGCCCGTGTTCCCGGAATTTTTATACCGGTCTTATTTGCGGCCGACCTCCATCCTGAATTTCGGATTAGCGGGTTCGGTATGCGAAGCCGAAACGAATTGCCACATCCGGTCGATGATCTCGGGATGCTGTGCGGCAAGGTCGTGTTCCTCGCGGGGATCGTCACTGAGGTTGAATAATTCAAAGCGGTCGTTCCCCTCCTTCACACGGCGCAGCAAACCTTTCCATTCGCCCCAGCGGACGGCTACCCAGCCTTTGCTGCCGGGGAACTCCCAATAGAGATATTCGTGCTGCGGTTGTCTGCGCCCTTCGAGGGCCGGCAGGAACGAAATGCCGTCGGTCGCGGGGGGCTCGACCCCGGCCAATTCGCAAAGGGTCGGCATCACATCGGGGAAATAACCGACATGGTCGCTCACCTGCGGGCGGAGTTTGCCGCCCCACGCCACGATGAAGGGCATCCGGATACCGCCCTCGCGCAACGACGACTTGCCCCAGCCCTTGCCGCTGCGGAACGGGTGGGCGCTGTCGAACCACTCGCTCGACGAGCAGGAGTTCGACGCCGGGCCGTTGTCGCTCGTAATGACGATTACCGTATTTTCCCAGATGCCGAGCCGTTTGAGTTCGGCGACCAGCCCGCCTATCTGGCGGTCGAAGTAGGTGATCATCGCGGCATAGGTCGCCCGCGGCCACCGCGAGGGGAAATAACCCTTGCCCTCGATGGGTTGTTCGTCGCCGAATTTACGCACGTAGTACTGTACGTCGGCATCGGGCGCCTGCATCGGGCTGTGGGGGATCGGCGTCGTCCACATCAGGAAGAACGGCCGCTCCTTGTTGGCATTCACGAATTCGAGCACCTGGTCGTACATGGCGTCGGGGCTGTATGTGCGCTGCGTGTATTTGTCGTAGCTGCGCGGGTCGTAGGGGTCGGCCCCTGCGTCGAGCGGCGTGCCCGGCGGCAGCAGTTCGTTGTCGAGGTAGACGCGCCGGTCGTTTTGCCACAGGAAGGGCGGGTAGTAGGTGTGCGCCTGTCGCTGGCAAATGCAGCCGTAATAGGTGCCGAAGCCCATTTTATTGGGCGTACCCTCCGTCGCGGGGCCTCCGACGCCCCATTTGCCGATCATGGCCGTGGCGTATCCGGCCTGCTGCATGACCGAGCCGAGCGTCGGGGTGCCGGCTTCGAGCGGAGCCTGTCCTTCGAGCGTCGAATCGCGCAGCATTGCCTCGTGGTTCCAGACGTCGCCCCGCCATTCCATCTCGTCGTTGGCGCGGATCTGCGCATGGCCGGCGTGCCGCCCCGTCAGCAGGCCGCAGCGTGCCGGCGAAGAGAGCGGTGCCGCAGAGTACATGTCCGTGAAGCGGACGCCGCATTCGCTCAACGCGTCGATGTTGGGAGTCTCGATCTTTTGCTGCCCGTAGCAACCGAAGTCGCCGTAGCCTGCGTCGTCCATCAGGATGAAGATCACGTTGGGACGCGGAGCCGGATTTTCCGTACATCCGGCTGCGGCCAGTGCGGGAATGGCCGTCAGCAATGTCCGGGGGATTGATGTTTTCATGGATTGCTTTTTGGGCTGTTTTTTTGCTGTTAGATGCAAAAATAATAAAAAAAGAATAAAAAAGTTCGCAAAAAGAAAGTTTTTGCGATCTATCTCTGGTCGAAGAAACTCCCCTTTGTTTATCGGGGCGGTCGGGGAGGGGGTGTTTTCGGGCGGAGATCGGCTGCCCTGTTCCCCCTGGTGTTTCAGGATTTTGCAGGGCCGGGTACGAAAAAGCCCCTGCCGCGGCAGGGGCTTTTGGGTGATATGTCGTGGCCGCTTTAGCGGTCGCCGAGGCAGCGGTGCGCCCGGTGGAGCTGGAGCGAGAGCGAGCAGGCGGCGACCCCGGCAAAGAGCAGCGAAATGCCGACCCATACGATGACGGCCGTGGTGCCGAATACGAGCGGCTGGAAAAGGATCCAGAGCGAACAGAGCAGCAGCAGGATGCCGCTGAAAATAGTCCAGCCCGACCCGGCGATCTGCATGGCGCCCATGTCGCTGCCGAGCCCGATGGCACCGAACGCACGCAGCATGAGCCAGAACCCGAGGAATATCGGGAGCGTAACGGCCGAAAGCGCGACGTTGAAGATCAGGATGATGCCCAGCACGATCTCGATGATGCCGCCCGCCAGCATCCAGCCGCGTCCGGTGATGAAATGTTTGTTGACCGATGAGAGTACGACTTCGAGGATGCCCGAAATCAGCATCAGCCACCCGAACAGGAGCGACATGCCCAGGTAACTTTGTGTGGGGTAGACGAATACGAGGATGCCGACTACGAACAGGGCGATGCCGATGATAAGCAGCAGCCACCAATAGCGCACGGCGCGTTTCGAATTTTCGATCAGGGTTGAGAAATTTTCCATAGCATACGGATTTTCCCTCCCTGACAGCAATTTACATACCAGAGTTCCCGACGGTTCGATCGGCGGACGGTTGGGCTGGGGTGTACGCCGTACATCCCTTTCGCGGCAGGCGGGCACCTGTCTGCGGGGCTGGGCTGGATGCCCTGCCCCGCGCCCCGGGTGTAGATGCCCGGGGCCGGCCGGAATGCCGGGCTCAGGGTACGGGGACGGCTGCGGGTGCATTCCGCAACGGGACTACTTCGCCGATCTCGGGGCGCAGTACATGCAGTGCGGTGTCTGCGGCCAGTGCCGCTTCGGTCGCCAGCGGTTCGTCCCAACGGTGTCTGGCGAGGGCGAACTTGGAGTGGTGGACGGTTATGATCTGCTTGGCACCCAGTTCTTTGGCCGCCAGGGAAAGTTGGTCGGGCATCGTGTGGATGTATTTCCATGCTTCGTTGTACTGTCTGTTTTCGAGGATCGCCAGGTCAATGCCGGGGAACTGCCGGCCGATCTGCGCGAAATGCTTGCCGTAACCGCCGTCCCCGCCCATGTAGACCTGCCGTGCCGGGGTTTCCAGCAGGAACGATGCCCACAACGTCCGGTTGGGATTGAGTCCGCGTCCCGAAAAGTGCCGCGACGGCAGGCAGTGCACCGCGAACCCGTCGCCGAGCGCAGCCGTTTCGTGCCAGTCGAGTTCGATGATTTTCTCCGGCTCGAAACCCCAGTATTCGAAATGCTCCCCGACGCCGAGCGGGCAGACGACCTTCCCGATCCGGGATTTGAGTTCGGTGACCGTCCGGTAGTCGAGGTGATCCCAGTGGTCATGCGTGATGACGAGCAAATCCACGTCGGGCATGTCGCCGGGACGGTAGATGTCGGTGCCCTTGAAAGGCCTGTTGAGGAAGGAGAACGGTGCGGCGGCCCGGAATACGGGGTCGACGAGCACACGCCGCCCTTCGGCCTGGAGCAGGTAGGAGGAGTGCCCGAACCACACCAGCAGGTTGCTGTCCCGATCCAGTGCGCGCAGGTCGGTCTTGAGGGCCGGGACGGCCGCGTCGGGGCGCAGCCCCTCCTTTTTTCGGAACAGGAATTCGAGGATGCCGCTCAGGCGGCTTTTGTCGCCCGTCATCATCGGGCTTGCTTCCAGGTTGCGGAACTGCCCGTCGCGGTAGTTCGGCGATTGCAGGATGCGTTCGAGCCGGCTGCCCCGCGGCAGGCGTCCGAAGGCCGGGAGGTTGAGGATTATCAGGCCGGCGATCGCGGCGGCGAGTATTATTCCTGTCAGGATTCCCATTGTGCGTCTTATTTTCGTGCTGGACATATCGTTTCCCACTGGTTGTACGGTGCAAAGATACCGTTTCCTGCGGAATTGCGGTTATACGGATTACGGTTTGGGTTACCATAATCCCCGAAATCTTTGCCGGCACCCGGAGGGCATCCTGGAAATGCCCCGCTGCATTTTGTCGTGCAAAGGGGAATTCCGGGCTGTTTTGAATGCCGGATAGTCGGAATAGTTGCTAAAATTTCCATTTATTATACGATTTATATGCCAATTTTTATAATTTTGTACTTAATTGTTCCATAATAGTGATGCCTTTTACGTATTGTCTGAGAAAATTGTGGCCGCTGCACAGGGGATGGAAGTGCATGGCGGCCCTGCTTGCCTGCCTGTGCCTGTTGCCGGACATGGCGGCGCATGCCCAGTCCCCGCCCCGGAAGGTGGTTGTCAACGGCCGTGTCGCCGATGAATCGGGCGATCCCGTCGCCGGGGCTACCATTGTCGAACGGGGTACCTCGAACGGGGTCGCGACCCTTTCCGAAGGCGAATTCTCGATCGCCGTCCTGCCCGGTGCCGTGCTCGATGTCTCGTGTCTGGGGTATATCGACCAGAGTATCGGGACGGGAACCCGTACCGAATTCGAAATCGTGTTGCAGGAGGATGTGAAGGCGATCGCCGAGGTGATCGTGACGGCGCTGGGGCTCGAACGCAACTATGCCGACCTGACCTATTCGGCCGATAAGATCAGGGGGGCGCAGCTCACGGCGGTGAAGGATCCCAACTTGATCCTGTCGCTTTCGGGCAAGTCGGCCGGCGTGCAGGTGAACAAGAACTCCTCGGGTGCGGGCGCTTCGGCCAAGGTAAGCATCCGCGGCGTGCGGTCGGTCGCCAGCGACAACCAGCCGCTCTATGTGGTCGACGGTATGCCCATTCTCAATTCGACCCCCGAGCAGGCCTACTCGGCCATAGGCGGTGTGGCCGATGCCGGGAACCGCGATGGCGGCGACGGCATTTCGAACCTCAACGCCGAGGATATCGAGAGCGTCTCGATCCTCAAGGGTGCCCCGGCCGCCGCCTTGTACGGCAGTCAGGCCGCCAACGGCGTGATCCTCATTACGACCAAAAAGGGCAATGCCCGCAAACAGCAACCCGTGACGTTCACTTCGAACCTTACGCTCCAGTCCCCCTTCAGCCTGCCTGCGTTCCAGAACCGTTACGGGGTGAGCGACGGGGTGGAAAGCTGGGGCGCCCGTGCGCGGATGAAGACCTACGACAATGCGGGCGATTTTTTCCGGACGGGGATCACGGCGATGAATGCGGTCTCGGTTTCCTCCGGGTCGGAACAGGTGCAGAACTATTTTTCCTATGCCAATACGGCCGAGCGGGGAATCACGGGTTCGAACCGCTTGATGCGCCATAACTTCAACCTGCGCACCACGACCGGGCTTTTCCGGCAACGGCTCAAGCTCGACGGGAATATCAGCTTCATGCGCCAGGTGGTCGAGGACAAACCCGTGCCGGGCGGTTTCTATATGAACCCGCTGGTCGGGCTTTACCGCTTCCCCCGCGGGGTGGACATCACGCCTTACCGGGAGCATTTCGAGGTCTATGACGCCGGCCGCAAACTCAATGTCCAGGATTGGATCGCCCCGAGCGACGATTTCGAGCAGAACCCCTACTGGGTCGTCAACCGCATCCGCAGCAGGAGCCTGCGCAACCGGGTCATGGCCTCGTTTACCGCCGATTGGAAGGTGAACGGCTGGCTGCGGCTCAAGGCGCGCGGCAATGTGGACTATGTGAATGACAAGGTGCGGCAGAAATTCTATGCTTCGACGGCGCCTGCGCTGGCCGGTGCCAACGGGCGCTATATCGAGAGCAGCTACTCGGAAACCCTGTTCAACGGCGAGGTGCTGGCGATGTTCGACAAACGCCTCTCCCCGGACTGGGAGTTCAGCGCGACCGCAGGTGCGGGGCTGAACGACCGGACGGTCAATTCGCTGCGTATAGATTCCAAGACGGCGTCGCTCTATTTCCCCAACGTGTTCAACGTCGCCAATATCGTCATGAACGGTTCGGCCTATGTCGACGAACAGATCGATGCGCGGCGCCAGACGCAGTCGCTTTTCGCCACGGCGTCGTTCAAGTATGCCGGAAGCCTCAATTTCGAAGTCACGGGACGCAACGACTGGGCATCGACGCTCGCCTACACCTCGCACGAAGGCAGCGGGTTCTTCTATTATTCGGCTGGCGCATCGTGGGTGATCGGCAAGATGTTCGAACTGCCCCGGTGGATTTCGTTCGCCAAGGTGCGCCTGACATGGAGCCGCGTGGGGAACGACATCCCCATGTTCATCACCAATCCTAAGTCGCACGTCACGGCCGGAGGGGGCATCAATGCCGCCGACGCCGCCCCCGGCACCGACCTCAAGCCGGAGATGACCAACGCCCTCGAGGCGGGGCTCGAATGGCGGTTCCTCGACGACAGGCTGGGCATCAACCTGACCTACTACAAGACCAATACGCACAACCAGTTCTTCAAGCTTCCGGCCCTTTCGGGCGAGGCGTACGCCTACCGTTACGAGAATGCGGGCAATATCGAGAACCAGGGCGTCGAGGTGTCGCTGAACGCTTACCCGGTTTACGGAGGTGCGCTGACGTGGCAGTCGACGGTGAACTTCGCACATAACAGGAACCGCGTGATAAAACTCCATGACGAGCTGCGCGAATATGTCTACGGTCCGTCGAGTTTTTCATCGTCTTATGCCATGAAACTCGTCGAGGGCGGTTCGATCGGCGATATTTACGGGCGGGCGTTCGAGCGCGACGCAATGGGGAGGATCGTCTACGAGGCCGAAGGCGATTCCGCCGGGTTGCCCCGCACCGTGGGCGACGGCAATACGGTGAAGGTCGGCAATGCCAATCCCGTGTTCTCGCTCTCCTGGGGCAACACGTTCTCCTATAAGGGCATGTCGCTGTCCGTGCTGCTGGACTGCCGCTATGGCGGACGGCTCCTGTCGCAGACGATGGCCGACCTGGATTCCTACGGGGTGTCGGCCGCAACGGCCGATGCCCGCGACCGGGGCTGCGTGATGCTCGAAGGGCAGCGGATCGACGACGTGAAGGGTTTTTACAAACTGGTCGGCGGCCGCGCAGGTGTGACCGAGTATTACATGTACGATGCGACGAACATCCGGCTCCGCGAACTGGCGGTGTCCTATGCGCTGCCGCAGCGTCTGATGCGCCGTACGCGGGTATTCAGCGGCATGACCGTGTCGCTGGTGGCGCGCAACCTCTTCTTTATCTACAATGCCGCGCCGTTCGATCCCGACCTCGTCCTTTCGACGGGCAACGACAACCAGGGGATCGACGTCTACGGCATGCCGACCGTACGGAGCTTCGGCTTCAACATAAAACTGGAGTTCTGAGAATCATGAAGCGCTTTTACATATATCTGTTCGCCGCATTTTGCACAGTCTTTTTGGGTGCCTGCACGGGGAATTTCCGGGATATGAACGACGACCTCACGGGGATTTCGGACGAGGATCTCGAGGCCGACGACAACGGCTTCGGATACCGCCTGCAGATCGTACAGCAGGGGATTTATTTCAACTACGATTTCGGCAAGGGCAAGAACTGGCCGTTCCAGATGACGCAGAACCTCAATGCGGATATGTTCTCGGGCTATATGCACGATCCCAAACCGTTGCAGGGCGGCAGCCACAACTCCGATTACAACCTGCAGGACAGTTGGAACAGCGCCATGTGGCAGTTTACCTATTCCTACGTCATGCCCCAGATTTACCGGCTGGAGCAGACGGCACGCGAGAAGATGCCGCCGTTCTATGCCATTACGAAGATACTCAAAGTCCTGGCCATGCACCGCGTGACGGACTACTACGGGCCGGTGATATACAGCCATTTCGCCGACCGCGGCAGCGAATATGTGCCCGACAGCCAGCAACAGGCCTACAATTGTTTCTTCGATGACCTGGACGAGGCGGCGGACATCCTGGCGGCCTGGGTCGAGGAGCAGCCCGAGGCCGGCGAGTTTTCCAGGTTCGACCTGCTTCTCGACGGCAGCTATACGGCCTGGCTCCGTTTTGCCAACTCCCTGCGCATGCGCCTTGCCGTGCGTATCGCAGTTGCCGCGCCCGAAAAGGCCCGTGCGGAATTCCGGAAGGCGGCGCAGGCGGCCGGAGGGGTGATCGAGACCAGTATGGAGAATGCCGCCGTGAAGACCTCGGGCACCTATTCCAATCCGTTGGGCGAGATCAACCTGAACTGGAACGAGGCGGCCATGAACGCTTCGATGGAATCCGTACTGACCGGGTACGGGGATCCGCGGCTGGAGAAGTTTTTCAAGCCCTGCGGCAGCGACCTGGTCATTGCCGGCGATGCGGGCGACGGGACGGTCGTCCTGAAGGGGCAATACCATGGAATCCGTCAGGGGACGGGGTTCTCGCATAATTATTACGCGGCATTTTCCCGCCTTACGGTGGATACGGATACCGATGCCGTCCTGATGACGGCGGCCGAGGTGTGGTTCCTACGTGCCGAAGCGGCATTGCGCGGCTGGACGGACGAAGATGCGGAGCGCTGTTACCGCAACGGCGTTGCGGCATCGTTCGCGCAATGGCAGCTGTCCGGGGCCGAAAGCTACCTGGGGAGCGACGCCATGGCGGCCGATTACCACGATCCGGTAGACCCGGGGAACGACATCGCCGCCCGGTGCCGCGTGTCGCCCCGCTGGGATGCGACGGCGGACGACGAACTGAAGCTCGAGCGGATCATCACCCAGAAATGGATTGCCATGTATCCCGAAGGGTGCGAGGCCTGGGCCGAACAGCGGCGGACGGGATATCCGCGCCTGTTCCCCGTGCGTCTGAACCACAGCAAGGGCTATATAGATACCGAAACGATGATCCGCCGGCTGCCGTTCCCGGCCGCGCTGGCGACGTCCGATCCCGAGCAGTATGCGGCGCTCGTTGCGGAACTCGGCGGCGGAGACCACGGTGGGACGCGCCTGTGGTGGGACGCGGGGCGCAATTTCTGATCCGGAAGCCCCGGACTGGCCCGGGCGTTGCGTCGTGCGGCGGTTGTCAGAATTTCCAGCTTGCGCCCAGCAGGATATTGCGCGGGCGGATGGCATAGCGGTAGGAGCTCGAGCTTACTCCGTCGAAGGTCGTATAGGCATATTCTTCGCGGCCGAAAAGGTTTGCGGCGGTCGCCGTAGCTTCCCATTTCCCGTTTATTTTCCAGCGCAGCGATGCGTCGGCCAGTAGCAGGTGCTTGCTCCGGTCGGCCGAAAGCTGCGAGTAATAGTGCTCCGCCGTGAATTGGATCACCCATTTCTTCGACGGTACGAGGTTTACGGTCAGCCGCTGGTTGAAATCGTACCGCCCGTCGGGCTCCCGGCCGCGGATGGAGAGTGTCGTATAGCGGTATTCCAGCCGGTATTCGGTGTTTACCCAGGCGGCGAACCGGAAGTTGAAACGCGGCGCGACGGTCAGGGTGGAATTTTCATAGGAGGTCGGTACCTCTTCCAGCAGCAGTTCCGTGCCGCTGAGGTTGTAGCCGACGTTCAGGCCTGCCTGACCGTTGAGGGCGTCGATATTCTGGCTGACGTCGCCCGACAGGTACCATGACCGCACGCGGTTCGAGCTGCGCACGTAGTAGTTTACGATATAGTCGCCGTCGAAGCGCTGCGCAGGCAGGAACGGCAGGTCGTTCCACGAACGTACCGCGAGTAGGCTGGCGAAGAACCCGCCGATCGGGTTCTTGTAGGCGATGCCTGCCGAGAGGTTGCGTTGCAGCGCCTGCCGGTATTCGTTTACGCCGCAGAGCACCGAACGGTAGTTGCGCAGGACGGCGCCGTTGCCTATGCGGCTGTCGTCCGCCGCGTCGCGGCCGACCGTACCCGATGCCGAAAGCGAAAGGCGTCCCGTGGGGCTCCATTTCACCGCGAAGCGAGGCTTCCAGGTGAAAATGCCCGCCGGGTTTCGATTGCCGTCGATCCTGTCGTGCAGCCCATAGCGGCGGTAACCTGCCGGCAGGTCGAGCGTCAGCCGCAGCCGCTGCGAGCGGTAGGTGATGCCCGGCTGGAGGTAGACGCCCGCGTAACCGGCCGAAAGGTCGTTCGCGGTGCCTGTCCCGAGCCCGGTGCCCGTCAGGTCTGTTACGAGCCCCCGGAAGAGTGCCGAAACTCCGCCTTTGAATGCGAAGGCGAACCGCCCGGCCTGCGCGCCGAATGCCGCGTTGTGGTTCATGTAAAAAGCGCGGTCGGCGATCGTCTGCCGCTGGCTGCCCGTTTCGCGCACCACATCGAGCGACTGGGGGCGGGTAAGGTATTTCAGGTAGGAGGTGACGGTGAGCGAACGTGTGCCGGTGCGCCGGATATATTTCAGGTCGTTTTCGATGCCGTAGGCCGGGGCCACGGCACGCTGGCGGTTGGGGTAGCTGCCCGAGAGCACGGCACGGATGTCGTTCCATGCCAGCGAAGCTTCGAGTTTTTCCTGCATGTAGAACCGCTCGGTGTTGGCTTTCAGTGCGATGCGTGCCGAAAGCTGTTGCCGGCACGAAGCGGCCGACTCCTGCTCGGTGTCCACGCGCGTGCCGTCCGCCAGGTACCAGCTTTGCCGGGCGGCGCGATCCGAGGCCAGGCGGTCGTAACCCCAAGTGAGCGAGCTGCTGAGCTGGTAGTCCTCGGAGAGTTTGCGCAGGTTGTTCAGCCCGGCCATGTGCGAGCGGTTGAAGCGCGTGCGTGTATCGTCGAGCGGCGCGGACGAAGTGCCGACCGAAAGGTGTGCGGCGGGATTGTAGTCGTTGGCTCCGCCGTTGAGGATGTCCTCGACCGAAAGCCGTTCGGTCTCGGCCGAGGGGTTTTGCCCTGTGTTGTCGGTTTTGAGGTTGACCATCGACTGCCCCCGGGCACCGATGCGCATGGCGAAGAGCGCGCCGTTCCACAACGCCGGCGACCAGCCCGCACCGCCGCGCAGCGTCCCCGTCCAGCGGGCTTTGGCGTGCGGCTTCAGCCGGAGGTTGATGGCTGCGCGGTCGCTGAATACGATGTCCTTGAGCGCCTTGATCGGCTGGTGGTTCTCCATCACTTCGACGCTCGCCACGTCCTGCGGCGCGATGTTGTTGGTCGCCTGTCCGTAACGGCCGTCGAGCATGTCCAGCCCTTCGATGTAAAAGTTGTTGATCGGCTGGCCGTTGTAGCGTATCTCGCCCGATTTCGCCACCTCGATGCCCGGCATCTTGCGCAGTACGTCGGCGATCGAGCGGTCTTGCGCCTCGGTGAAGCGCGACACGTTGTAGCTTACGGTGTCGCCCCGGAAGCTCAGCCGCGGGGCGCGGATCGTCACCTCGCGGATATCGGTCGTCTCGGGCGTCAGCAGCACGAGCATCAGCCCGGCGTTGGCCGGAACCGACTGCCGGCGGTAGCCCATCGTCGAGAAGTCGAGCTGCGCGGTTGTCCCGCCCCCGCGCGGCCTGAGCACGAAATCGCCCGAGGCCGAGGTCGTCGTGTAACCCAGCGGCTTGCCCAGGGAGTCCCGCGCCGTGACGATGGCCCCGGCGCCGGCCGCCCCGTCCTCCTTGCCGGCTACGTGGCCCGTATACTCCTGGGCCTGGGCGGCGATTGCGTCCAGCAACCAAAGCAGGGTCAGCAGGTACTTCATCGCGCCGCGGGGTTATTCTGTTTCCAGCGGATTGTATTCGCGGAGCAGGTCGGCACCCTCGCGCGGCGTCCCGTCCTCGTTCCTTACCGTGATCCTGATGTTCGAATTGGCCTGCATGTAGCCGATCGGGTCGGTCATGAATTTGCGCTCGGTGGCCAGGAATTTTTTGCGCGAAGTTTTCAGGTAGTTCAGGTCGGCCATCGTCACCGGGACTTCGGCGCGGCGGATCCCGGTCGCCTCGAAGCGGATGATGCCCCCGTCGTCGCCCGTGTCGTTCACGGACAGGATCAGTCCGGGCAGCCCGTGGAATTTCCAGGGGCCGGTGGCGAGCGGGAGCTCCTCGGTGTACCAGGCTTCGTAATCGCGCCCGCGGAAGCGGCAGGTCGCGCGGCGGCAACCGTAACCGATGAATTCGCGCGTCCCGTCGCGGAGCGTCCACTCGATTTCGGGCAGCGGCTCGGTGTAGAGCATGTTGTCGCGCGAGATTTTGTCGGTGCAGGTCAGTTCGCCTGCGGGGTAGTTCTGGAATACGACAGCTTCCAGGCCGCCCTTGAAGTTGCCCACGTTGGCCAGCACCTGCTCGGTCGGGGTGATGCGCAGCAGCGAGTCCCGCTGGAGCGTCTTGTAGGAGAAGAATTTCGTAACCTTCCCTCCGGCCTGCAACAGCAGCAGGTCTTGCATCGGCTCCTTGCTGTCGGGGCGCCGCAGCCACTCCATGCGGTAGCTCACTTCGAGCGTGGCGGTGTCCAGCACGGTCTGCCGTACGCTGCCCGTTTCGAGGGCCTGTGCCCCGCCGTCGGTCGAGTAGGAGATGACGGTCTGCGCCCGTCCTGCGGTTGCGGCGGCCAGCGCAGCGGCGATGATAAGGAAGGTGAGTTTTGTTTTCATGGCTTCGGTGTGTTGGTTTACGGTGCAATATTACCCCGAAAAACGAAGGGCGATGGTTAACGCCGCGTTAAGAAGTGTTAAATAATGTTAACGCCGGCGGCAGGAGTGTTTTTATTCGTATTTTTGTGGTATAAACCCCTCGGCCGTGGATAAGAACCGTTTCAGAAATATCTCGTTCTGCGCGATCGGCGCCCTGCTGGCGCTGGCCTTCGTGCAGGCGTGGAGCTTGTGGCGGATGTATGCCGACCGAGCGGAGGAGTTTTCGCGTAAGGTGACCCTCGCTATGAACCGCGCGGCGTACGACGACCTGCTGATGGGCAACCGGCGCCGGACGTCGCAGACCCGGACGTCGGTCGTGACGACGGGCAATATCGACTCCGTTAAGCTGGATATGATCGACACGATCTCTGTGAAAAGCCTTGGGGCGGCCGGCAAGGTGCTTTCCATCCGGTCGAAGGTCGACACGCTGCGGACGAATATCGCCCTGCGCCGCGGTGACAAGACCCGTTATATTTATCAGGAGGTGCATATGCCTTCGTTCACGGCCCTCCAGTTCAACCTGTCCCGCTACGACTCCCTGCTGACGCGTTACCTGGCCGATTCCGGCATCGGCCTGCCCTACAGCGTCGACGTGATCCGCGGCCGGGACGGCGGCGATGTTGCCGAAATCCGGCTCGACAGCCTGGCGGCGCGGACAACGGGGGCGGAACGGGAGGAGGCGGTCATCGCTTCGCAGAAGGATGCTCCGCAGATACGGAACCCGAAGGTGTTCACCTCGCGCGTTACCACGGACGACAAGCTGCTTTTCCGGGTGAAGATCGAAAATCCCCACCGGGAACTGCTGCGCGAGCTGTTCGGCATCATCCTCACCTCGGTGCTCATGCTGCTCGTCGTCGCGTTCGTGGTCATCTACCTGTTGCGGACGCTGTTCCGGCAGAAGACGCTCGAGGAGATGAGGATGGATTTCACGCACAATATCACCCATGAGCTGAAGACCCCGATCGCCGTGGCCTATGCGGCCAACGACGCGCTGGAGAATTTCGGGGCGGCCGACGATGGGGTGCGGCGTGCGAAGTATCTGGGTGTGATCCGCAGCCAGCTGACGGCTTTGTCGGAGATGGTCGAGCGCATCCTCACCATGTCGCGCGAGGAACGTGAGGATTTCACGCTCCGCCGCGAGCGGATCCCCCTGGCCGGGATGCTCGGGGTGCTGGCCGAGAAGTTCCGGATGCAGGCGGCCAAACCCGCACGGGTTACGGTGGATGTTTCACCCGAAGGGCTGACTGCCTTCGCCGACCGCTTCCACCTCTCGCATGCCCTGGACAACCTGGTCGACAATGCCCTGAAATATTCCGGCGAGGAGGTGCATATCCGCATTTCGGCCGGGCGGGACGGCGGCCGGGTCGTCCTGCGCGTCGCCGACGACGGCGTGGGCATCCCGCGTGCTGCGCAGGCGCATATCTTCGATAAGTTCTACCGCGTGCCTACGGGCGACATTCACAATGTCAAGGGCTTCGGCCTCGGGCTGTATTACGTCGGGCTGATCGCCGCCAAACACGGCGGCTCGGTCGCAGTGGAGAGCACCGAGGGGCGCGGTACGACTTTCACCCTGATACTTCCGGACGATGGGCGATAAGATCAGACTGCTGCTCGTAGAGGACGAGCAAACCCTCGCGGGGATCATTGCCGATACCCTTTCCGAAAAGGGGTTCGAGGTGACGGTCGCCCATGACGGCGAGGTCGGGTTGCGGGCGTTCCGCGGGTCGCGCCCCGATGTGGTCGTGTCGGATGTCATGATGCCTTGTATGGACGGGTTCACCTTCGTCGGGCGTCTGCGCCGCGAGGCGCCCGGGGTGCCTGTGCTTTTCCTTTCGGCGCGCTCGGCGGCCGAGGACGTGGTGCAGGGATTCGAGACCGGGGGCAACGATTACCTGCGCAAGCCCTTTGCCATGAGCGAGCTGATCGTGCGGGTTAGGGCGCTTGCCGGGCGTGCGGGCGTCGGGAAAGCGCGTACGGAACGTGTGTTCGAACTGGGGCGTATGCGTTTCGACGCCGAGCGCCAGCGGCTCTCGTGCGACGGCGTGGTGACGGAACTTTCGGCCCGCGAATCCGAAGTGCTGCAATACCTCTGCCGGAATGCAGGCGAGATCGTGCCGATGAAAACCCTGCTGGTGAATATCTGGGGCGACGATTCGTTTTTCAATGCCCGCAGCCTGCATGTCTTCATCACCCGCCTGCGCCACCGCCTTGTAGCCGACCCGTCGATCCAGCTGGTGAACGTGCGGGGAGTGGGGTATAAGCTGCTGATGCGCTGAGGCGGGGATTGCCGCACTGTATTGAAACCGGAATTTATTCCCTCTCCGGTTGCCTTTTCCGAAGGGATCCGGTTTACGGCAATGCAAATTCTATGACTAAATTTCCAACCTGATTGTTGGATAGTTTATTTGTGCTAAACCCTAAAGGCGTGATATTCAGCGAGCCGATCTCGTTCACGAATCTTCCGATCAGTTCGCTGCCGCCCGTAACCGTTTGCGGGTTGTTGCCTTTGTCGAAATAGACATAATAGACGAGAAGATCGGCTTTAACCTGAATGTCATCCGCACTCAACTCTTCCTTTTTGATAATTTTATCAACAACGCTTATTGCCTTCGTATATTCCAGGTCTGTCTCAACGAAAAGCAAAGACATTCGGCCAAAGGTCAGGTGGGTAATATAGGACATATCGGGCAGTTGTTCCTCGCTGATTGTTTCTCGGATTAATTTATCAGGATAGTCCATCATAATAGTAAACATTTCCCGGGAATAGTTATAGAAAAACCCCGTCCGTTTCCCCATTTCTTTTTCGGTGTAGGGTTTCCCGCTTAGCAGTTCATCGAGGTTGAGGCCCAGGTTGCCTACCCCCAGCAGGTGCAGATGCCTGTGTGAGTGGTATTGCAAAGGGCCGATATAGTTGAATTGCTGACTTTGAGCTGGTAATTCGGAGGTTATTTGCTGCACCATTTCATTCATACCGTCGAACGAGGGCAGCATTTCTTTTTCATAAAGCGTCCTGTTGACATAGGCGCTTATGTTAATCGGGTTGTAAGTATATTGGTCGTAGACCGTCAATGTCCGGTTGTCAGTATGGCAGTTAATCAAATGTCCCGGATAAACCTGCGTCCTGAACGCCGGGTTTACAAATGACTGTTCGGCCGAAAGCCGATATTTGCGCGTGACATTGTCCGGCAGGAGGTCGTATTTGTTATCGTTGAATTTATTAACTGCGAACGTATGCCACTGCAAAGGGTCGTATTCCGGCTTTTTTTGCCCGGCTTGGGAAACGAACAGGTCGGCGGTTGTCTGTTTGTACCTGTCATGCAGGCAGGCAAGCGTTATTGTTGCCTCGCGCGGATTTTCCGTGTCGTTCGGCAACACCTCTATATCCAGATACTCAGCGTTATCCGCAACGGCCTTTTCGATAATGCACCATTGCGGAATATTTCGGATACTCCAGTCGCAGTTGGCCGAAACTGCTATACGTTGCTGAATCCCGGAATAATCTGCCCTGATTTCATCTTCATCGAGGGTGATGTAATACTTCTGCTCCGGTTCATCGTTGTGACAGGCTGCGCAGCAGAGCGCCAAAAAGAAAAGACCCCAATGTTTCATCCTAAAAAGTGTTTTAGTTAAACGATTGGGGGAAGAGGCAGATTGAAAATATGCGTGTCCCTGCGCGGTGTTGCCCGCATCGGTCATAAGGGTTGGTTTCAGTTTCACCCCCCCCCTCGGATTTCGATTTAAAGGTATGAAATAAACACGCATTTGCAAAATAAATCTGCAATTTCCGCCCAATACGGGGATGGAAGGCTTCTGGGGCCAGATCGGCTTGCGATTCGCATTTGTCCGGCCTGCCGCCCGAAAAAAATCTCCCAAGGAGGCGACTTCGATGTGCGGATAACGGAATACCTGCTTGTCTTTTCAGCAGCCTGAATGTCAGTCTATGCGTTATTTATCTCTTTCGGCAAATGCAGTCCGTCAGGTGATCGTCGATAAATCCTGCCGCCTGCAGGTGGGCGTAACAAATCGTGCTGCCGAAGAATTTGAATCCCCGTTTTTTCATGTCTTTGCTCATGGCATCGGATTGGGGCGATGATGCCGGAATCTCGCTCAACGACCCAAAGGTGTTGGTAATCGGCTTCCGGTCGGGAAAGAACGACAAGGTGTAGTTGTAGAAACTACCGAACTCTTCCTGTATGGCAAGGAATAGCCTTGCGTTTGTGATTGTGGATTTGATTTTCAACCGGTTCCTTACAATGCCGTCGAACCGCATCAGCCGTTCGACATCGCTATCGGTCATTTGTGCCACCTGCACGGCGTCGAAGTTGCAAAAGGCCTTGCGATACCCCTCACGCTTTCTGAGTATCGTTATCCAGCTCAACCCGGCCTGGGCACTCTCCAGGACAAGAAATTCGAACAGCGTCTTGTCGTCGGTCACCAATTTCCCCCACTCCTGGTCATGGTATTTCACATACAGCTCGTCGGTTCCGCACCAGCCGCACCGTCCGTTTATCATGTCCTGCATAGTCATCATGTTTGTAATATGGAGTAAAGATAGCTGATTTCCAGCTTCGTGCCAAATTTTAAGCCCGCTTCGGCCCGCTACAATTTGTCAATATAATAAACGTTGCGATGAAAGAATCCGAATCGGTAGGTGCGGAACGTGCTTTTATCGGAACCACTTTTGCTTTGGCAGAGAATTGTGCTTTCGAGTATAATATACTGACAATCAGCTTAAAATGTGCTTATTTGTAACATTGTGTCCACAAAAAAGTCTCCGAAAGGAGACTTCAATGTGCGGATAAAGGTGCTCCTGCACATTTGTAAGCCTAATGTATATCAACGGTTT
>ERZ779885.1432-NODE-1432-length-24175-cov-5.269071_pt1 | contig 24175 bp, 29 predicted proteins | sample MGYA00511554_ERZ779885 | MGnify/ENA primary metagenome ERZ779885 (study PRJEB29588, sample SAMEA2160998) | human gut metagenome | biome: human gut; feature: human-associated habitat; material: faeces | place: Denmark | collected 2008/2010 ... | reverse complement strand
GGACGGCGGCGCTCTCCGCGTCGCGCCAGAACCGCGGGATGGCCGGAGACGCCGCCCGCCACTGCGTGACGATGTCCTGCATCTCCTCCTCGGTCAGTCCCATCTTGTCCGCGCCGAACGCCCGGAGCGCCCCGACGCCCCCGCCGTAGCCGCAGGCCAGCTCCGCGATCTTGCCCTTCTGCCGCAAATGCCCGTTGACGCCGTGCTTCACGACAGGCACCCTGAACATGGCGGAGGCGGAGCTGCAGTAGATATCCCCGCCGCTGCGGAACACGTCCATGCGCCACTTCTCCCCCGCCAGATACGCGATCACGCGCGCCTCGATGGCGGAGTAGTCGGCAACGTGGAAGATGTTCCCCTCCCCGGCCACAAACGCCGTGCGGATCAGCTGGCTGAGCACGTCCGGCACGCTGTCAAAGCACAGCTCCAGCGTCTCAAGATCGCGCTCCCGGACAAGCTCGCGTACGAGACCGAGCCCGGCGAGATGGTTCTGCGGCAGATTCTGGACCTGGACGAGCCGCCCCGCCCATCGTCCGGTGCGGCCCGCGCCGTAATACTGCAGCAGCCCGCGCACGCGCCCGTCGGCGCACACGGCGTTCTGCATGGCCTCGTATTTGGTGACGCTGGTTTTCCCCAGCTGCTGCCGCAGCTCCAGCACGCGGCGCGTCGTGGGGTCTGCGGCCTTGTCCTTCAGCTCCAGCACCGCGGCCTTGTTCAGGCTGTCCGCGCTCATGCCGGCGGTTTCCAGCCAGTCCTTGAGCTGCGCCACGCTGTTCGGATTCTCCAGCCCCGTGAGCCGCCGCATTTCGGCCATGCGCCTTGTCGTGAATGCTTCGTTCTGCGCAATGGCAGCCGCCACGAGGCCGGTGTCGATCCTGACGCCGCGCTCGTTGATCCTCGCGTCCAGCGCCCATACCTTTCTCTCGAAGTCCGTCACGGGGAAGCTCCGCAGCCGCCGGTAGATGGCCTGCTCGACCTCCACGTCTCTCTTGCAGTAAGCCTTGAACCGCTCCCACTTGTCCGGCGCGTGCTCCGGCCGGTTCCGCGTCCGCCCGCCGTTTGCAGCCGCACGCCGCCGTTGGCGATGGTGGGCTTGCACGGCTTGCAGAAATACGATATGAGCGCCGTGCCCTCCCGGATCTTCTGATCCCGCAGCTCCAGCGCGGCGCCGGCGGCTTCCAGACTGAGCGGCAGACCGTTCATCGCCGCCAGGATCATCGTGTCCTCCCACTCCTCCGGCGGCAGATCGCGGCCCAGATACCGCGTCAGACAGGCCCGCTCGAAGGCGCTGTTGTGGGCGACCTTCACGATGTTGGGGTCAAGGATGCCGGACATAATGTCCGGCATCTCATCGTGTCCGTTCGGGTCGAGCAGATCCAGCATCCGCACCGGCTCATCGTCCCATGCGTAGGCGAGCAGCATGATCTCAAAGTCGTCGCTCTCGACGTACTTAAACGCGCCCGCCTTGGTAATATCGACGCTGCTGTACGTCTCCAGGTCAATGAGCAGCCGGCGCTTAGTTGAGGAAGTCATCGTCGGTCTCGGCGTCGCGGTAGCCGTCGTCAAAGTCATCCGCGCTGCCGCGGCTGCCGCCGAGCGCCTCACCGTCGTGCAGCTTCTGGATGCTGAGCAGACCGGCACTTATGCCCTTTTTGCCGTTGCTGCTGTAGCCGAAGAAGTTGATGGACGCCCGACCGTAGCAGCCGGAATACACCTCCAGCGGATCCGTGATCGCGTTGCGCATATTGTCCACGACGATCGGCTTCTGCCTGCTGCTCACGGTGATAACGTAGCAGCCCTTGCACTCAGAGCCGAACTCCTCCCCGCTGTCACGCATACCGTCGCCATCGTGCAGCGTGTGGTTGGGTCGGGCGGGCAGGGCGTTGGCGCCGTTGCGGCTGCAGAACGCCTCGCGCGCGTCGGCAATGGCCAGCTTGATCTTGTTCAGCGTCGCGGTGTCGCTCTTCGGGATCAGCAGCGTGACGCTGTATTTGGGGTCTCCGCCGCCCTGCGGCTCCCGGGGCTCGAAGATGCTGCAGTAGGAAAAACGTACCTTTCCGGTTACGACCTTGGTGTTTGCCATTGTTCTCGATCTCCTTTTTTATTCAAAATCTTTCATCGCTTCCGCCGCCCGGTCGAGCGGCGGGCGCTTATCGCTCGCCGGTACGATCGTCGGCGCGCCGGGCGCGCGGTCGATCAGCGTCTCCAGCAGCTCGGCGACCTTCTTCTTGCCGAGGCTCTTGTCCATGGCCGCGGGGCTGAGCAGCTTCGTCTCGGTGTACTCATCGGCGCCGTAGCCCGCGGCCTTGAGCGCCTCGGCGACCTTGAGCTCGTCGGTCCACTTGCGGTTGCCGAGCTTGCCCTCGACCCCCTTGACCCCCGGGCCCTCGCCGCCGCCAAGCAGTGTGTCCATGGCCTGCGCCTTCACGCGCTTGAGCCAGAGACTGATGAGCGGCTCCATCTCCAACACTCCCGCCACCTCGTGCGGCGCCAGCACCGGCACGGCCACGCGCAGGCTGTGCGTCTCAACATACTCGGTGCACGTCTTCGTGAGCTGACGGCAGCGGCCCGCGTGCGGACAGAACCGGCACCATGCCCCGGCCTTGTATTTGCCCTTGCCCTTGGCGGCCTCGGCAGCGATCCGCTTGACGGTCTTGTCCGCCCAGTAGAGCAGATCCGCGGCCGCGGCGCTCCATGTGCTCACGTTGTTGATGCGCGGCTGGTAGATGTGCATCTCCACCGTCTCGATATCGAAGAGATCCCCCAGCAGATTGAGCGCGCCCAGCGCGTAGAGCATCATCTGGGTGTTCTCCTTCGCGTCCACCGCGACGCCCTGCCCGTACTTGTAGTCGATAACGGTGATCGTCCTGTCCTGCACGATGATGCAGTCCGCCGTGCCGAAGCCGTCCGGCACCCAGGTCGAAAAATCCACGCGCTGCTCGAGCAGCACGGTGGCGCCGTCGGTCCTGATCTGCTCCTGAATATAGTCCCGGTAGCCCTCCGCGCACTCGATCATCTGCTGTGTGACTTCCGGCGCAAAACCGTCCCGTCCGCTTTCCGGCCGGATGTGTTCCCGCGCCACGATCTCCGCCACCTCGTGCGCCAGCGTCCCCTCGCGGGTAAACTCCGTCCCCTCGTTGGGGTAGGCCTCCGCCGCCACGGCCGACGGCGGACAGTTGAGCCAGCGGTGCGAGCCGGACGCGCTCAGCAGAGCGTGCGCCCGGGCGCTGTGATCATTAAGCTCTTGCATGCAGCCATTGCCTCCTTCAGTTCTTTGATGCTGCGAGCCCAGGGCTTGCCGGTATACTCGCAGTAGCGGTGCTCCAGCGAAGCGCCCCGGCTCCGGGAGCTGCCGGGCAGAAACAGCACCGCGTCCGCGGCGTCGATCATCGCCAGACAGATCCGCAGGGCCTTCTCGTTCTCCATGCCGTCCGGCATGCGCGCCGGGCTGAGCGGCAGATATCCCGCGGCGGTCAGCTCGTCCTCGGCGGTCTCAAAGGCTTCCCAGTAGCGCGGCACGCCGGTGATCGGCCCCGCGATATAGATCACCTTTTTCATTCGGCGTCCCCCTTGGCCTCCCGGCCTCTCGGCTTGAACGCCCTGCGCAGCAGCTCCAGCAGCCCCGGTCGTCTCCTGGGCGTCTGCCGGAAGATCGTCCGGCGGGCGTGGCCGCTGCAGGCGGAGCGGTGCCTGGCGTAGGAGCGGCGGCTCCGGGCTCTGTGGTTCATCGCGCTCGACATGCTCACCCCTCCAGTCCGGCCAGCCGGGCCATGACCTCGCCGAACTTGTCCGCCGGGATGGCGCTCACCTTCTCGGCGTAGCTCTTGACGATCTCGCGCACCTCGGCTTTCTTGCCGCTCGCGGACAGCGCCACGACCTTCTGCTGTATGTCCTCCGGCTTGTACTGCGGCGTCTCCGGCTTCGGCTGCTCAAACGGGACCGGTTCCGTCTTCGGCAGCTCCTCGAACGGCTCCGTGACCGGGTGCTGCTCCGCCGGTTTCCCGGCGAGCTCCGGCGCGGCCCGGCGCAGTACCTCGCCCATGTCGATCTTCTGGCTGCCCATGACCCGCAGAATCAGCTCGGTCAGATTGACGTTGATGTGGTCGAGCCGGGCGCGGTCCTCCGCGCACAGCTCAATGGTGATATTGGCGCTCATATTCTTTGTCCTCCTCTCATGATTGCCGTGTCCGGCATCTGCAGCCAGCGGCAGCAGTCGTCCGCAAGGCTCGCAAAGCCGTACACCGCGAAAATGCCTTCGATGATCGTAAAGCCGAGGCCGTTTCCAAACTTCCAGACAAAGAAGATCACGGCGGCAAGCAATGTCATGATCGCCGTGGTGGCGAACGCCGCCTTTGTTTTTCTCATGGTTCTTGTCTCCTTTTAAGTATTTTTGTCCGGGCGCCGAAGCGCCCGCGTTTATCGGACCATCCACTTAGCCAGTGCTACGAGGTTCACATACCACATGCGCTTGAACTTCCGCATCGGAAATGAGTGGTTGGCATGCAGCGTCCGGGGGTCTACCCGGAGATACCGCGCCGCGTGTGACAGCGGGATCATGACCTTTCCGGGGAACGCCGCTTTCAGCTCCGCGAGCTGAAGCTCCAATACCGCGTTATCCATGTTCTCTTACCTCCTTATTGATTTATGAGTTTTCTATATCTTGTATTTGTTATGCGCATTACTTGAATTTTGCTTCAATATGTAGTATACTAATAGTATCTGGTGGCCACCGGAAATCTAAAAGAAAGGACATATTGCATATGGCGAACACCAAGCAGACGAGCAAGCGCGCCGCAACGGCTGCCTCTAAAGTTCTTCGTGACGGTCGAACGAGCAAGGCAAGCAAGACGGCGGCGGGCAGCGCTCTGTCTCAGACCCCTGGCAGAAAAAGTAAATAGTCTACCAGCTGAGCCGGTTCATGCCGGCTCAGTCTCTTTTGAAGAGATAATCGAGACTGCAATCCGGGAAATACCGGTCACGGATCCGCAGCGCCTCGTCAATGCGCAGCGAGCCGTTGAAGTTCCGCGAGAGCGTGTCGCGGGCTCTGCCGAGCTCTGCGGCCATGCCGGATATGGTCAGCCCCCGCCGGGCGATCTCCGCCAGCAGATTCGGAAAACAGCTTTTGGGTTTCACGTCATCACCTCCCCGCTCTTATGTTCGACTCCCTGATCTGAACCAAAACTTCCGCAATGCCCGCCATGGCGTTGGAAAGGTCGACCAGCTCGCGGGGCATGCAGCATCCGTTCTTGGAGTGCTCCTGGAGTAGTTGCAGCTGCTTCATGAGCATTTCTTTCAATTCGTTCATGTTCTCACCTCCCCTTGAGTTATTTCTCCTCAAGGTCGAGCTAAACATATTCGATCCGGACCGTTAGCCCGTCCAGCATCTTGGCCAACGCAGTTGCCGCTGCGTTGGCTTTTTCTATTGCCGCATACAGCTCGCGGACTTTACTCAAAGCCTCGTCCACATTCTTCGTGTTGAGCCGAAGCTCAATGCTGCCGTCTCGATCGTTCATGTTCTCACCTCCTCTTGTTTGTCTAAAATTTTAGACACTACGATCAAAAAAAAGCTCACCGACAGTTGTATCCAACGCAACTGCAATCTTTTCAAGCGTCTTGATTGAAACGTTCTTATCCGGCGCATTCTCGATGCTTGAGATTGTCTGCCGACTGACGCCGCTTTTTCGTGAAAGATCTTCTTGCGACATCCTTAGCATTTCTCGGCGCTCTTTAATTTTGCACCCCATGCTCCCCCTCCTTTCGCTGTCTAATTCTTTTGACACTTTGATGTTAACACTCACCGCGCCGAGTGTCAAGTTCTTTTTACGAAATTGTCAAAAACTTTTGTCATTTCTCTTGACTTTACTCGCAGCAGAATGTAAAGTGTATTTTGCAATGAAAGCGAGGGCTGCTCAATGAAACTGTCCGAGATTATCAAAAAATACAGGAAAGAACACGATTTGTCCCAGCGCCAAATGGGCGCGCGGTGCGGGCTTTCTACCGGTTATATTTCTTTAATTGAAAAAGAGATCAACCCGCAAACCGGAAAGTTAATGGTTCCGTCTTTGCCCGTAATGAACAAAATTGCTAAGGGCATGAATCTCACCCTCGACGACTTGTTGGCTGTTTGTGACAACATGGACGTTAACCTATCTGACAAAGAAACCATCGTCTCAGCCCCCACCGCCGAGCGCGACATCGACCCGATCTACGACGCGCTGAATATAGCCGGCCGGCAGGCCCTCTGCGCCTATGGCCGTTTTCTCGGCTCGCAGACGGAATACCGCGCCCCCGAAGAGCCGTTCGCCGCGCCCTCGCGCATCATCCCCCTGCTGGGCGCTTCGTTCGCTGCCGGCACGCCGGAGACGCCCGGCGATCTTTTTATACAGGACTACGCCACGACCGACCCGCACGCCGAGTTCGCCATCCGCGTCAACGGCAACTCCATGGAGCCGTATCTCGCCGACGGCAGCATCGCCCTCGGTGTGAAGCGCGCGCCCCGCGACGGTGAGGTCGGCGCCTTCTGGCTCGACGGCGGCTTCCTCGTCAAGCAGGTCTGCCAGGATCACATCGGCAACACCTATCTCTTCTCCCTGAACCGCGACCGCGCCGACGCCGACGAAACCATCTGGCACGACTCCGACCGCGACCTCCGCCTCATCGGCACCATCCTCATGTCCCAGCGCCTCCCCCTGCCCTGAGCAAAAAAAGCCCGCTCCGGGAAATCCCGGAACGGGCAATAAAAAAGCTCCCCTCACGGGGAGCAGAAAAGATGCTTGTTTTGTTGTTGAAGGAACTGTAGCAGTTACACGGTTTTCACCCGGATCGTCCTCAGCCGGAAAGCTCTGTACCCTTTTCAAGAATAGCGAGGTACTGACTAAAGGCGTATGTTTTATACCTTGCTTTTTCCGGGGTTAAATCCGTGAGTATCCCCAGTTCGCAAAATGTTTCAATAATCGTCCCTGCGGTCGGAGTGGACACACCGATATATTCAGCAGCTTCCTTCTTCGTAAGAACGGGATATTCAAACAACTGATCCAGCAAACGCTGGTAGTTGCTATTGCTTTTATCCTGATCGTACAGCACTTTGGAGTACATCGTCTTCAGTGTAATGATCTGTTTAGCAGCTTCCGTCGCCTCGTCAGAAACATTCGCCACGCCGCGAAGGAAAAACTTGACCCAGCCTTCCCAGTCTCCCTTCGTGCGAACATCCATCAGCCGGTCATAATACTCCGTGCGGTTCTGCTTGAAGTAATAGCTCAAATACAGAAGCGGTTGAGAGAGGATCTTCCGCTCACACAACCAGAAAGTAATAAGAAGGCGTCCCATTCTTCCGTTGCCATCGAGAAACGGATGAATCGTCTCGAATTGTGCGTGAATCAGCGCGATCTTTATTAAGGCTGGAATGTCATCATCCTCGTGTATGAAAAGTTCCAGGTCTCCCATTGCCTGTTCCATTTCATGGACATCCGGCGGGACAAAGACTGCCGTCTCCAGTGTGCATCCCGGTGCTCCGATCCAGTTCTGCGACCGCCGAAATTCTCCAGGTTCTTTTTCAGAACCGCGGACGTCTTTCAGAAGGACTTTATGAATGCCTTTTATCAACCGCAAACTGAGGGGAAGTGTTTCCAGCTGATGGAGCCCCCATTGCATAGCATTAACATAGTTTACTACATCTTTAACACCGGCCGGACTGTTTTCTTCCCTCTCGTCGCCGGGAACATTGAGTACATCAACGAGTGAAGCCTGTGTTCCCTCGATCTGCGCACTGAGTACGGCTTCTTTCTTGACATACATAGCCACAAACAATTCCGGGTTGGGAAGTATCTCCGTTATTCCGTCGAGCCTTCCCAGCTTTCTGTCTGCTAAAGACAAAAGTTTTTGCATCTCCGTGTCAACGGCAACGGGAGGCTCTGGTGGAAGCTTCGCCGGCATAAATGCGGAATAGCCCCGCAATGTTTTCATCGCATACCCCGCTCGTTTTGATTTGATTTCCATATTTCTACCTCATCTTATGCTTTGAACTCTAAATTATGCGGCTGTATTATAATCGAGCTGCGACCGCGTAAGGAAAATCTGCTTATCTTAAAACCGCGAAAGAAAATCTAAGTAAAAAAATTATATCATTTTTTTTCTTAAAGTCAAACGCAACAGATTTAAGTTAAACATATTTTCCTTAGAACAGCCTTCGCATACCATAGAGTCGGCAATTGCGTCATGCAGCGTTTAACAGCGTTTAACATTGCATGACTGACTCAGCAGCAAGCAACAAGTCGGAACGCTGCACTACAAATACACGGGAGGATAAAGCAAATGGTCCGCCGATCCGATGGCCGCTGGCAGCAGAGCGTCACGGACATAGACGCTTTCGGCCGGCGCAAAACAAAATACTTCTACGGCAAAACGAAGAGCGAGCTGCTGCAGAAGATCGCCGCCTACAACGCGGAGGCCGCCGGCAGGAAGCGCGGCGTGACCTTCCAGACGCTGGCAGACGGCTGGTGGGAAGAGGCCGAACCGGCGCTCGCCCCGAACACCACGAAGGGCTACAAGGCTGCCATGCGGCGCGCCGCCGGACACTTCGGCACCGCATATGCGCAGGAGCTCCGGCCGGTGGACGTGAGCCGCTTCATAAAGACGTTCTGCAAAGAGACGAACGCCGCGGAAAAGACGGCACGGAATCAGCTCAGCGTTATCAGTCTGATCCTCAGCTGGGGCGTTGACCACGGATACCTGGATACAAACGTCGCGCGCGAAGTCAGCGTTCCGAAGGGCCTGCCGAAGCGGAAGGTCGAAATGCCGTCCTCCGAGGATATCCGGCGCGTTAAGGAAAACACGGATCTGCCGTTCGGCATGTTCGCCTACTGGGCGATGTATACCGGCCTGCGTCACGGCGAGCTGCTGGCGCTGACCTGGGAAGATGTGAACATAGAGAAGCGCACGATCACCGTCAATAAGAGCCTGTACCACGTCGGCGGGCAGAAGACGAAGGCGCCGAAAACCGAAGCCGGCACGCGGGTGCTGCCGCTGCTCGACCGCCTGGCCGAAAAGATCACGCCCGGCACAGGTCTGATCTTCCCGAACCGGCACGGCGAATATATGTCAAGCGGCACGTTTACGAAAAAGTACGACGCCTACCGCCGCGCGTCCGGCGTGACCTGCACCCCGCACCAGCTGCGCCACGCCTTCACGACCATGCTAATCGAGGCGGGTGTCGAGCCGTCCGACGCGCAGGGGCTGCTCGGCCACGCGCAGCTCTCCACAACGATGGACATCTACCGCGAGATCCGCGAGATCCGCCAGGAAAAGGTGCGCGCCTCCGTCCTCGCCGTGGATATCGAATAGAGCGTACGGTGTCAATTTCGTGTCAAAGCGGAGAAAGCCATTGTAAAACCACGATTCAGCAACGGTTCGAATCCCTCCTTCTCCGCCATGAGTCCACCGTAATTCTGAAGGAATTACGGTGGACTTTTTATACCCGAATATGATAAAAATGAATTGCAGACCGGCGACTCTCTGCGGGCACAGCAAAGGAGTTCCTGCACGAAAAGAGGAAAATGCCGTGAAAATCGGATCAGCTTCCTCTTATGCGCTGATAAAAAACGGTGATATAGTCCGCAATTACCGCAGGATCAGCAAAAACCGGAAGGACTACGAGAAAACCTGCGAAAACTACAGAGAAGGAACGGATACGTCCTCCTTTCTGTTTCACGGCGTAGAGATGACCGCTGCGCTGTGCGGCGATCTGTGGATCTATCCGAAATCCTTCCGGTGCAGCGGCCTGCTGATCTGGCCGGTCTATGTGAATTTTGATCTGGACGAAAGCGAATCCGGCGAATACGCAAAGCAGGCGGCTATGGCATGCGGGAAAGCGCTGTTGGTTAACCCGCTGTCCAAGGAGCCCGCCAGCCGAGGGAGAGCCTTTTTCTTTGAGAACGGTAAAGTCAAACAGAGCCTCGGTCTTGATAAAGAAGGGGTATTGGTCGTAGAAGTATAACACAACCATTCCGGTTTACTGAATATAAGGAGGAGCATACGATGGACAAAGCCGAGCTGACAGAGATTTTTGATAAATACTGCAAAAAGCTGCGGATCGTTCCGGCGTGGGACGTGAAGCTGGAATTTGTGGAGGACCCGTCCTGGCGCAAGACCGGCGATTTCAAGGTGGACTGCGAGGATAAAAAGGCCGTTTTCCTGCTGAACACGGTCAATCCGAAGCAGGAGAATCTGGAAGAGATCATCGTGCACGAGCTGATGCATCTCAAAATGTACCCGCTTGATCAGGTGACGGAATCTCTTATCACAAGCACTTTTGAAGAGGGTACTCCGGCGAGCAATTTTGCTTACCGCCAGTTTTTCAGCACGCTGGAGCAGACGGTGGAGGAGCTGGCGAAGTGCTTCCTTCTGGAATTTGGCGACGATCGAGAGTTCTCCTTCGGCCGGTGCAAGGACATGAAGTCCTTCAACGAGCTGTACGACGGACTGAAAAATCTGGACTGACATATGCGCCGTGTTCTTTGAGAATGCGGCGCTCTTTTAAAATATGGGCAATGCGGTCTGCCATAACGACGTTCCCTTAATCAGCTGAGCATATTACCGCACGTCTTGCTATACATCAAGCGAATTCTCAGCTAGAAGCGACAGCAATAAAGCATCGAGGAATTGAAGTACGATCGATTTTGTGTTATGATTTTTTAATCAGATAGATTATACACTGCAATCGCGACGAGAAAACACGGGGAGGCAACGGATATGAGCAGCACCTATCGTGTCGTAAAACTGCTAAAAAACCATCTGTACCCGACCTATCAACTGCACGCGTTCATGGCGAATGAAAAAACGACACCACAGGATGGGCTCAGGCTTGCTGCTCTCACAACGATGCAGTGGCTGAAGATCCGTCTGGGGGACGATGTGCCAGAAGAATGGAAAGCGCTCCCGTCTCCGGAAGAGTATCTGTCCGCGACCGATGACGATCTCCCCTCCCTGTACATTAACCAGGGACATGTAGTCAATATCGTGTCACTGCCGGATAAGGGCATGTGGACTTTGCAAATCACTGAGCCTGACCTTGGCTCTGATCCGGGCAATCCGGAGCAAACGCGGCAGGCCATTCCCGGCCGGATCATTGAGACAAATATCGCTTTCCTGATCGTCGGCAAACAGCTCGAATGCGGCTTCAAGACCATCATCTCTGATCCCGTCGGGGCCAAGCCGGAAGCGGAGGTTTATCGCATCGCTGTTGTCCGGCAGCTGATGCGCAATCCTGCATTCGGCCTCAAGCAGGTCACGGACATCCCCATGACAGCGCTCCGGCTGACAAACGCTTCCCAAGTCAAGACGATGCTCTATGTGACGCATCATGCGGACAATGCGCTGCCAACTGTTATCTTCACGCAACCCCTGGAAGAGCAGAAAACCATGCCGGGTATCATTGACCCGAGCAAGATACGCCTGAACAACAGCTTCCCGCCCCCGACTTTGAAGTTTGATCTGCCGGGGATGAGCCTGCCAAAACCGGCAGCTGCCGCGGGGAAGGTTGAGACTGTCGCCATTGATCCCCCGTATGATCTGGAGAAGTTCTGTTATTACACCTTCTCTCATTGCAGAACTTATATTCTGGAAGATGGCGCGAGAAAGAGCTTCTCCTCCCAAAGCGGGATCCGTTTTGTCCCCGGGGATGTTGTCGTGCTGTATCCAACCGCGTATGGCGGCGGACAAGAAATTATTCCTTTCAGGAAGAATGCAGAAAAGCGTGAAGAAGCCATAGAGATCATAGAGATGGGGGTTAAATCCTATCTGAAAGCCCGGCCGATAGACTTCGGCAAGATTGAATTCCTGTCTGGCGCTCGTGAGCATCTACTTTGGATGTCAGATGAGTTGATGGATAGTGCCGAGGCAGCAGACGCCCATTTTAAGCAGAAGCTGGAACAGCTGAACTCTTTTTGGAAGAACGAAATGGCACAAAAGGACCGCGATTTAGAGGCGGTCACCGCACAGCTGCAGCGGCAGAAAGAATATGCTGCCCGCTTGGAAGAAGAAAAGTCGCAGATTCGCGAGGAATGCGCCGCTGTACAAGATAAGATGCAGTCAGAGATCGACACCCGCGAAGCGACCATTGAGTTCCTGCAGCGTCGGTATGATCAGCCAAAAGACTATGACGGTATTGCGGCCTGGGTTGAGAAGCATTTCAGCGACCGGCTATTCCTGCACCCGAAAGCCATTTCCCGGATGTTGACAAAATCCAATCAGTGCGCTGACATTGCCCTCGTTTGTGATGCATTGGATTACCTGGCCACGGACTATTGGGAGCAGCGATATTTACAGCTTCCAAAGGAGATCGCACTCACGCGCTGCGGCGAGAAGTACGGCAGGCCATTCGATGTAAAACCGACAGGCCAGATGACGATTGAGTTTACGCCGTCTGAGTACCGCATTAAGTATTACAAGAACGCGCAGGGCAAGGATGCCGACAGCGACCTCGATTATCATCTGCGTGTAGGAAATGACCCGGAGAATCTTCTGCGGATTTATTTCCTGCATGACGATGCCCGGCGGCGGATTGTTATCGGGTCCCTTCCTGATCATCTGAAAACAGTAACGGTTCAATAGTCGTCGGATCGAAGAAAAATGTTTGAATCGTTGACACGTTTTATTTCTGCGATGGATCGGAAAGAATCTGTCTTCTCCGGGCATCCGAACCTGTTTGATGAGCTATACAGATTGGCGGACGAATACAAAGAGTATCGTCTGCATGAGTATGGCAGAGTTTTAGAAGAATATGAGCTCAAATGGGACGAGAGGGATTTGCGTGCCGCCGATGTATCCGAAATGGATGCACAAGGAGTCGTTGCTGTTCTCTTTGGCGCGTGTAGGGCAGATCACTTCTGTGAAGGTGCCTTTGATGACTTTGCCCAAGATGGTTATGTCAGCAAGTGGCTCAAAAGGCTAAAGGAATTGGATGAGGAGGCCGCTATGGGAATGTCGTTTGCAACACTGAGTCTGTACGGTGCGGAGCGCTCCGCTCTCGAAGCGGCGCTTGCGCCGGGCGATCTGCTCCGCGACCGGAATCTGCCGTGGCTGACCCTTGTGCCGGCGCAGGAGGAAGAGGGCGATTTCCCGCTGCGGCTGGAAAAGGCCGCCCGCCGTCTGACGAAGGGCTCCGACGCGGTTGCACTGCTCTTTTTTTATTACGACGATGACGCTTTTGTCTGCCGACTGTATCGAAACGGTCGGCGGGCCGCCTCCTGTCACAGCGACGAATCCTGGGCAAAGCTGGGAAAACAGCTCGACGAGCTGTTCGGCGACACATCCGCCTCCAAAGCGTTCCGCTATGCTTCGCGCTGCAGTTCTCTGGAAGAAAAGCTCGCACTGCTGGAGGAGACCGTCGGTGCGGCACTGTACGATGTGCCGGAAGAGGACGCGCCGCGCGCCGTTCCGCGCTGCGATGCCACGCTGCGCGCGGTAAAGGCGCGGGAGTCGATGCTGCGGAAGCGCCCCAAGCAGTTCGTTCTCACGGAGCTCGCGGAAGAAAGCTGGCCGGAGGAAATGAAGATCATGCAGACGGTCTTCCGGCTGCTGCGGCCGCAATGGAGGCACTGTGAGCTCAGCACGCTGCTGTATCACCCCGACCCGCGGCCATACATGGTGCCGGGCGACACGGGGCTCTTTGCCTACCCCTATATAGATTTTCATCCGCCCTATAACGTAGATCAGTCATGCGAGCCGTTTCCGGAATTTCTTTTTTTGTACAACGCAGAAACCGGAGCGCAGCAGACACTGGGGCCGTTTGCCAATCATGTCCGGCGCATTATCCGGCGAACAAAAAGCGGCGATCCCGTGATGCTTTCCGACGGTCTGCCGAAAGTGTATCGGGTGAGAAGCCGTGAGCTTGGGCTTCCCGTTCTGCCCACAGTCACTTGTTTGGGGGAAGACGGCACGGTGCGGTGGAGCTTCAGCACGGAGGTCAGTATCGGTTCCTTCCATGCCGCACCTGACGGGGTCATCACGCTTTTCGGAAGGGCCGACGACGACAGTGCGGCGATAATACAGATCGACGGCGAGACCGGAGAGCTGCTTCGCACAAGGCATTTTCCTCCCGAGGAGGGTATGCGCGAAATAATCTATGCCGAGCCCATCGGCGCTCTGGTCTGCCGCAGCGACGCCTCCGGAGAGCTTGTCGTTCTGGACGAAGCGCTCGAAGAAGTGCGGCGCATGCCGGACAGCGGCTTTTCCTGTGTTTCCGAATTTCACGGGAATTGCCTTTGGAATCTCTACTATAGTCCCCCGTCGATACGTTTTCTCGATCTTTCCGACGGTTCCGTACATAGCACGCCGCTGGAGATACCGGTTTTTCCGACCAACGTTCTGCCGGACGGGCGCATACTCGGCGTGAACGGAAAGCAGGATCGGCTCACCGTGTTCGACCAAAACGGCACCATGGTCTCCCGCTGCTCCGTTCCCGGAACGCTCTGCTTTTCTTTCATCTCCGGCGGAGAGGTCTTTCTGGCGGAAATGCGTGGGCTGGATAAATACGGATGGCTCTGCGACGAGCTGTTCGACGAGGCCTCGGCTCATGTGTGGCGGCTCGACCCCGCGCCGAAAAAATAAACATATTCCCCGCGCACGTCGGGCGAACCGCCGTACGCGGGGATAAACCGTTTTCGGGCATTGCTTGACAGTCTGCCGGTCGGCAAGTATACTCCGGGGCGATATTTTTTATGAAAGGACGGACGGAAATGAAAAAGAAATCCGTTCTCTTTTGTCTGCTGGCAGTGCTCGCCGCCGGGCTTTCCGTATTCCTCCTTGTGCGCGGCAGCCAGGGCTCCGGCGCCTTTCGCGGCTCGTTCGTGAAGAATTCGGATTCCTATTTGCTAAATGCGGAGCGCATGACCGGCACAGACACCCACACACTTGCGCTGCAAAAGGGTGATGTGCTGCAGATCCATTTTGCCGTGGAAAAAGGCTCGCTCAAGCTGACGATCACCGCGCCGGACAGCACGGAGCTGTACGCGGGCAACGGCACGGAGGCGGAAGATTTCACGGTGAACATCCCGGCGGACGGCGTCTACATCATCTCTGTCGATGGCCGGCAGGCAGCGGGAACGCTGCATATCCAGAGAACCGCAGAGTAAATCTTTTCAGCCGAGCTCTGTTATGGTAATCGCGCTTCCATGACGGAGAAAGACTGTTTTTCGCGGAAAAATGTATTTGCAAACGGCGGGTCGTGCTTTATAATGGCAGACGGAAAGTGAGGTCATCTCCATGCTGCTCGGTTCTCTTGTCAATGGCGCCGCCATTCTCGCCGGTTCTGCCGTAGGACTGTTTCTCCGCTTTATTCTCCGCCGTTCCTCCCGCCGAAGCGAGAGTGAAAACGGGATCGGAGATCGTTTGCAGAAGATCGTCATGCAGGGGCTCGCGCTGTGCACAATGTATATCGGCATCAGCGGCTCGCTCGAGGGGAAGAATACGCTCCTTGCGATCCTCTCGCTCGTGATTGGCGCCGTGATCGGAGAAATTTTCGATCTGGACGGTGCAATGAATCGCGCCGGGAACTGGGTGCAGAAAAAAGTGACGCACCCCGACGAGGAGGGCGCGGCCTCGACCGTGGCAGAGGGTTTCGTTACCGCATCGCTTCTCTTCGGCGTCGGCGCGATGTCGATCGTCGGTTCGCTCAACAGCGGGCTGCTGGGCGACCACACCATGCTCTTTGCCAAATCGCTTCTCGACGGCGTTTCCTCCGTTGTATTCAGCGTGTCCTTCGGCATCGGCGTGCCTCTCTCGGCCATTGCCGTGTTTGTGTATGAGGCGCTCATCACACTCGCTGCCAGCGTCCTCGCTCCCCTGCTCAGCGACGCCGTTATCGCCGAAATGACCTGCGTCGGCTCACTGATGATCATCGGTCTCGCGCTCAACATGCTGGGGCTTACGAAAATCAAGGTAACGAACTTCATCCCCGCCGTTTTTCTTCCGATCCTGCTTTGCCGGTTTATGTGACGGACGCTCTTGTGTAAAGTTTGAACCCGGCCCCCTCGTCAGAAGGGATTTTTCATACAGTCAGTTGTCGGTTGGCGAACCAAACTTCACTCTATTATCGGAGGTTTTCTTTTTCCATCCATAAGTAGAACTCTTCGCGTCCACCGGCATAGCCGGTGGTTTCCTTTCTTGAAGAAAAGTGTGGGCTCCCCCCTACGGGGATCCCACACTTTTTTGATCGGCCTTATTCGCAGTATTTCTGCAGCTTTTTTCGGATCCGCTGCATGGTGTTGTTTACCGACTTGACGGTCTTATTCATCGCATCGGCAATGTCCTGATAGTGCTTTCCCTCCATATAATACCGAAGGACCTCTTTTTCCGACGGCGTCAACACAAGATGGATCGTCCGCTCCCAGTTTCGTATTTCCTCTTTGGCAATGATATGTTCTTCCATGTCGGGCGCCGCTTCGTCTTCGATAAGCCCCATGAGCGAGGCGTCCTCCGTATCGTCCACGGGCGCGTCGAGAGAAATGGAGGAATTGAGCATCAGATGCTTCTGCCGGTTGTATTTCTTTACGGCGGAAAGTACCTCCCGGGTGATGCAGATCGAGGCAAAGGCGGAAAACGAATCGCACTTTTCCGCATCGTATGCGTAAATAGCCTCGCAGAAGCCCAGCATTCCCTCCTGCAAAAGGTCATCCTTCTCGGCGCCCGGCAGAAAATAGGGCCGGGTCCGCTCGTATACCAGACCTTCAAAACGGCGGATCAGGTGTTCTTCCGCAAGACGGTCTCCCGCGGCGGCCAGCGCTACAAGCTCTTCATCCGACATCGGCGCATAACGGTCCAAAACGCCACCCCGCCTTCTCATAAGTAAAATCATTTGAAAACCCGATGTTCGTTTATTATCGCATATTCTGCCCGATTCGTCAATTTACCGTTCTCCCACGGCCGGCCGGCGGCAGCATCCTCTTTCCCGGAATAAACGTCAATTATGCCTTTTGCAGAAAAAAATGGACGGCACAAAATCGTTCATGACTTTATACCGTCCATGTTGTTTTAGGTTCTGTTTGCAGGAAGAAAAACGTCGTTCACGCCGTTACAGCAGCCGGAAAAGGCTGCCCGGCGCATTGCTTTCATGAATGCCGAGCTTCTGAAGCGTGTACCAGAGCGAGACCTGGTTGCTCGTCAGGACCGGCTTTTGGAAATCCGCTTCCATCGCCGCGATCCCATCCATGACCTGGATTCCGGTACAGCTTACGAACACGGCGTCCGCATTCGCCACCGGCAGCTCATTTGCCAGGCGGTACATCTCCGCCGTTGTTGTGCGCGGCATGCAGTTTGGGTCCGTATAGCCCAGTCCGCGGATATCCAGCACTTCATATCCGCTGTCTTCCAAAAACTGCTTTTCCGCCTGGTTGACGCTGTCGTAGTACGGCGTTGCGATGACCAGCTTGCGGATGCTCATGGCTTTCAGGGCCGCCACAAGCGCCGTGGACGTCGTTACTGCCGGGATATGCGCCGCTTTCTCCAGCTGGGCGATCAGCTTTGCGTCATAGCCGAGCCCCTGGATCAAGCTGCCGGTCGTGCAGCCGAACAGCAGAATGTCCGGCTTCGCGGAAGAGAGGATCTTTGCCGCTTCAACGCTCCGTCCCGCAAGAGCGGACAGGCCTTCTTTATCGACCTTTTCAAACAGGATCCGCTGGGTCATGACCGCCACGCCGTCCGGCACATATTCATGAAATTCCATTTCCATGGAGGTCCCATTGGCCGGCGTGATCACGCCGAGTTTCGCTCGCCATCCGTAGTACATACGTTATCCTTTCTCTGTTTGCGTTTTATTCGGAGAAGATCCAGCCGAGCTCGGCCACATCCTCGCAGTCCTCCAGATGAGACAGGGCCTCGATTGCCTTTTCGATTTTGTCCGCATCCAGCGTGGGCGCGGCCTCGATGCGGAAGCGGTCGCAGAACTTCTCATGGCTCATCATGTTTCTGGGATGGCCGGGATGGCAGTCCATGCTCTCGGAATAGGTCTTTCCGTCCTTCGTGGTGATGGTCACAGTCTTCATCGGGAATTCGCCGCGCTGGAAGCCCTTGAAGCAGAGGTTGATGATATCCGGGCTGCTCTTGCCGGGTTTGACCTTTGCGGCCAGCTCGAGGACTTTCGGGTCGCGCAGCATGGAGAGATCGAACCAGTTGGGACCGGGCACGGGGTTGAGCAGATACATGGCGATCATGTAAGGACCGCTGAACTGCGCCTGCGTCAGGGAATTGAAGCCGGCCGGATCGAAGAACATGCGGCCCAGCGTCGGCGGGTCGAGAACGATCTCTTCAATGTCTTCGGGCTTGATGCCGTTCTTCGTGGTGATATTGTGGACCAGCTCAATGGGCGTCTGGAGCCACATGTTAGCCGGCCAGTGCTTTACCAGGACTTCCTTGGTCAGCCAGCGGCTGCCGAGCTCTTTGGTGTACCAGTCGCGCTTGGGCTCACGGGTCATGTGATAGTCGAAGGAATAGGTATCATCGAAGCAGTCCATGTAGTTTTCCACGCCGGCCTTGGCCGTCAGGGCCGCCAGAATGCCGTCCTTGGCGCGGAAGCCGTGCTCATAGTGGTACGCATCGGACATGGTGATATGATGCAGATTGCTCTGCACCGGGCAGCACAGCACGCCGAAGCCGAAGGCCTGGTTGATCTGATCCGGCGTCAGACCCATGAGCCGGGCCGCGGGCGCCACACCGGCAAACACCTGCCAAGACGTCAGGCCCCAGCCCTTGAACACGTCCTCATCCTCCGGGGGCTGCACAACCATGGCGATGCGGGTATACACCTCATACGCCGCGACGATTGCGGTGATCAGCTCCTTACCGGAGCGGTGGAAGCCCTCGGCAGCAGCCCACGACACGGGGATGACACCGGCGGAAGGATGGCCCGTCCAGGCGCAATCCTCCCAGTCGAGAGCGTCGGCCAGCGTGCTGTTGGTAAACACTGCGCTGCTCATGCTGACCTTGCTGCCGTCTACCCAGAGCGTCGCTTCCGGCTCGCCGACGCCGCAGGACTTACCGATAGCGATCGCGTCATTGGAAAGCTTCATTCCCTTGGTGCCCAGCGCCACGCCGATCGTCTGCATAGCAAGATGCTTGGCGCGCTCCCGCACGTCCTCGGGGATGTCTTCATATTTCAGATTTGCCGTGAACTCGGCCAGTGTCTGTGTATAATTGGTCGTAATATCTTTTGCGTTTACACGATAGCCCATAATAGTCTCCTTTTTTAAGTACAAAAAAACTTACATTTCAAATTCCAAAATACCGGTACTGAAGTACGGCCAGCCGCAGCTGGACGAGATCGTCGATATGGTAAATGTCAAAGCCGGTGATTTCCTTGATCTTGCGGAAGCGGTACTGCAGCGTGTTCCGGTGGATAAAGAGCTTCTCCGCCGTCTGGGACACGTTCCCGTTCATTTCAAAATAGGCGAACAGCGTTTCCAGCAGGCTGTCTGCGTGATTTTCGAGCAGCTTGCTCAGAATATCGCGCTGGAGGATCGGGCGGATCTCCGGAGAAAAGCTCGCTACAATTCGGCCAAGCCGCATCTGGCTGTAAAAGTACAGTCCCTCTCCGTTCTCAGTCTTGGCTCCGATCTCCGCGGCCATCCGGCCCTGACGCAGAGCCAGAGGGATACCCATATAATCGCCGCACTCCTCGCTGACGCCAATCAGCGCCGACACCTTGCATTGCTCCCGCAGCTCGGCATACAGCCGCGCCGCCGCCTTTTCGATCTGCCGCCGGCGCTGCGAAGCATCCAAATGCTTTCCGGCCGTCAGCAGCACGGTCTCCCCGGTATCATATTCATAGAGCAGATCCTCCTGTTCGGAAAAGATGCTTCGGATTGCCCGGTGCATCGTTTCCTTGATTTGGGAAAGCTCCAGCGGGCTCTTTTCATCGAATTTCTCGAGATTGATCTGCACCGTCAGCACATAGCGGGGACGGGACAGATCGATCTTATAGGTGTCCGCTCGCTCTTTGATCCATTCCGGGCTGCCGTACTGTCCCTGCAGAAGCCGCAGAAGGAATGCCTTTTTGTCCTTGGAGATCAGCTTCAGTTCGTCGCTTGCCTTTTTCCGGTCCAGCATCAGCTGCAGTACGAGCTGCGCGGTTTTGATACTCTGCTTGATCTCCTCCGGCGCACCCACCAGACCGATCAGTCCGATGCACTCCCCGTCGTAAATCACCCGTTCGCCGTAGCCCAGCTGAACCCCCTCGGGAACATTCACATAGGAGTCCGTGGCAATGTCCCAGCTCTCGATGGGCTGCCGCTCGCAGAGGATCTCGTAGGCGGAAGGATGAAACTGGTTGAGGCGGGCCGGGTCACTGCTGCCGACGATATACCCGTTGGTGTCGGTGATCGTGACCTTATAGTGGAGCGCCTCCTCCAGCGTCGCGATAAAAGGCTGTACGATTTTCGTTGTCAAAGTCATCATGGCATTTCCTCCGGGTCTTCCGCAGTTTCTTATCAGGCTTTGAAGCGCCGGATCAGTTCCTCCCGGCTGAGATCGCCCCAGCCCAGATTTTCGAGCGTTCTGCCTTCGGCGGTGAAATCGCGTCCCGCCGCAGCGGATAGCAGCCCCACAACGCCTTCAAAGAGCGGCACCTTCACCCCCGCGGCATGCGCCACGGAGACGAAGAAGCACGTGAGATACGGCACATCCTCGGTGATATAGCGGTGCTCTAGACTGCCGGGGCCGTCCATGAGGCGGAAATAGCGGTAGTCCTCGTTCTGTACGTCCATAACGCCCGCCAGCATTCCCCGGGGCGCCGGAGATGGCTTGCAGCCCATGGCCTCATAAACACGGGCCTTTTCCTCCCAGAGCGCGTCCGTAACGTTCAGAAACCCTTCCGACAAGCCGTCGGTAAAGAGGCAGAACTTTCCGCCGCTGCGGCTGATCGCCGAGGCGTTCAGGATGCAGCCCGCGCTGTGGCAGATAAGGTTCGGGCCGTTAAAGAGCGCGTCCATCATGCTGCCGCAGGGATTGAGCTCCCAGACCTCCGCGAAGCGCTCCGCGGCCTCCGCGGCACGCTGCGGCGGGAAGGACGTCACGCCCTTCGGTGCCAGAGGAAGGCCGATCGTGGACTCCCCCGCGCCCGTCACGCGGGCGGGGAAGAAGTTGCCCGCGGTCTCGGCGGTCAGCACATCGCCTTTCCCGGCCTCTTCAAAAATCTTGTGGTACACGATCGTCGCGCCGTTGCCGGCGCCCACCAGAACGGCCTGATCTTTTGTCACCACTGGCGCAAGTGTCCGGGCGATCTCCTCATCGCGGTTGGAGATCGTGCAGCATACGATGAGCTCCGCGCACCGGACCGCCTCCTCAATGTTGGAAGTGACGAGTGCAGGGCGCCCCTCGCAGACCTTCGTGCCCTTCGTACGCAAAACTCCGGCTTCCTGCGCAGCTTCCACTACCGTTTGATTCAAATTATCGGTCAGATAAACCTCATGTCCTTTGGACGCGAGGATCGCACTCAGCGCGACACCGGTGCCGCCTGCGCCGATCACAGCGATTTTTTTCATTATACCAAATCCTTTCTATAGATCCAAGGGGCCATCCATATCCGGTGCGGGCCATCAGCCTGCGCTCATTATCCCAAAATAAAGTTGAAAATGCTCAGCACCAGAACGCCGGAGAGGAAAATAAGCAGCGTGCCGAAGCCGGCGAATTTGACTCTTTCCTTCATGTCCGGGATCATATCGTGCGAATGGTAGATCGCAGCGGGAGAAGAGGAGCCCGGCAGGCAGTAGCCCTGCTGCACCATGAACACGACGGCCACGCAGGCGACGACCGGATTCAGGCCGCTGGCAATAACGAACGGAGCAACGATGGGGATCATGGCACTGCCGAAGGCGATGTTGGAGCCGATCTGCGTTGCGATCAGCGGGACAAGAGCCGCCACGACGAGCGTGACCCACTTGCTGCTGCTGCCGAACAGGGGCTGGAAAACTCCGCTCAGCCAGGCGCTGATGCCGTAATCCGCCTTCGTCACCGCGGAGGCCAGCGTGATGCATGTAGCGCACATAAAGACACTGTTCCAGTTGATCAGGTTCTTTGCGTGGACCTTGAAGTCCAGGCAGGCTTTACCGTCGCCTTCGCCGCTGGGCAGGATCATCAAAATCACCGCGCAGATGGCATACATACCGGCGTTGGTCAGATCGCTGTTCACGAGCTTCTTGAGCGGGTTGCCGGCGGGCAGCGCCGTAGCGACGATGCAGATAATAACGGTGATCATATAAACGATGAACACGCGCTTGGCTCTGGGGCGGAGGTGCTTCGTCTCTTCCGGCATGCGGTTCGTATCATAGGCCTGCAGACGGGAGAGATCCACCTTCAAAATCGGCTTGAGCAGCAGCACATAGGCCGTAATCGCAAGGAGGAAGATCAGCGTGGTCATCAGACCGAAGAGGACGAGGTTGATCTCGCCGCCGACCGCCGCGCTCCATGTCTCGGCCAGGCCGAGCTTCCAGGACGTATAAGGGATCAGGCTGTCGCCGGCCGTGCAAGCAAGCATGATGCCGGTGAAGCCGGCGTAAACGAATTTGGAGTTCTTTTCATAACCGCAGCTCTCCGCGATGTCCGCCCAGACCGCATACAGCAGAACCTGCAGCGGGACCGTGTAGATCACGACGGCGGAAAGGCCGAAGATGACCAGGAAGCACCAAATGTAAACGGTCGGCTTGCCCTTGAATACCTTCCGGGAAAGAGACCAGCGGACAAACCATTTGCTGAAGCCGAACTCAGAAAGAGCGCCGGCGGCCAGAAACGCGCAGATACTCTGAAACACTACGCTCTGGCCCATCATCGCTTGGATGCCATCCTTCATAGTAACGGCGCCGGACAGGCCGTAAGCGACAAAGCCGAGGATGGACGGCCACGCGATCTCACAGGTGCAATAGCCGTAGATAACGCCGAGGAATACACCCAGCACGTTCATGCCGACCTCAGTAATACCGCCGAAGGGCGGGATCACGCGGCCGAACAGGAACATCAGAAAAATCGTAATTGCGGAATGGATCACTTTTGAGACCGGATACTTGGCCTGTGCGGCAGCCTTAGCCTGGTTCATATTCAAGTACTCTCCTTCTCGTTTTAAATAGTAAGACAGATTTGTATCTCTTTCGGATTTGAGCGTTCCAAGCGGATACATGCCTCTCTTTTGCACGGTATACAATTCGACGTTTTTTGTTCCGCTGCCTTTGGTCCATCGACTATTTATAGGAAGTTTTTTGAATGTATTTTATGTCATTCGACCTTATTTTCCAAGCTATATTCCTTTGACTGATTTTTCATGCTATAATTTTGCAATAATTATTCCATTGAACAAAGGCTGTTTTGTCGATTTTGTTGAATTATTAGGCGAGCGTTCCGGGAAAATCATGCACGATCACAAGCATTGCGTCGGTCCGTCCGATGTGGGCATCCGTTACGGATCCCTCTGCACAATACGGACCGGGACACCTATTTTAAATCAGAAAACAGGAGGACAACTATGTTTTACCAGTGCAAAATGGGGCAGAACACTCTTGAGGATGTGGTGGATAAGTTCAACATTCGTGAGCTTATTGAGTTTGAGCGTTATTGCCGCGACTACAAGCTGTGGGACGAGATGCGTCCCCTTTACCATGACGACGCCAAGATCGTCGTCTCTTGGATGACCGGCACGCCGGACGAGTTCGTGGCCGGTTCCAAACGCATGAACGCCCCCAAGGCGCCCGCCAAGCACAAGGTCTTTGATACCGTCATCTGGAAAAACGGCAACCGCGCCGTCGCCGAATGCATCACTGCCATCCAGATCCGCTGCCCCATGGGCGATGACACCGTGGATATGTCCACGCATACGCGCCTGCACTATCACGTCGAAAAGCGCGACGGCGTATGGAAAATTCTCTCCATGGCCCCCATTTACGAAAAGGACAGCATGCATTCCATGTATACGGACGGCACGTTCCATGCCAGCAAGGAAGAGCTGGATCAGTACCGTCCCTCCTATGCCAACATGATGATGCGCCAGGTGCGCTACGGCCTCACGCCCAACGGCGAGCTGGCCGGTGAAGACCGGCCCGAAAGCGTTGCCGAGCTCTACGAAGAGAGCAGCAAGTGGCTGGGCGTCTGAAAGCAGAGAAATAGTTTATACAAAGGCCGCCGGAACAAAAGTTCCGGCGGCCTC
>ERZ779885.1426-NODE-1426-length-24237-cov-4.201224_pt1 | contig 24237 bp, 20 predicted proteins | sample MGYA00511554_ERZ779885 | MGnify/ENA primary metagenome ERZ779885 (study PRJEB29588, sample SAMEA2160998) | human gut metagenome | biome: human gut; feature: human-associated habitat; material: faeces | place: Denmark | collected 2008/2010 ... | reverse complement strand
AGGCAGGACAGTCTATGCTTGCTCAGGCTAACCAGTCTACTCAGGGTGTATTATCCTTATTACAGTAATCATTATTGTAGTAAATTTAAAAGCCGGCAGTTTACTGCCGGCTTTTTTCAGCTTAAAGGTCAGATAGCGAGTGAGTAAGATAGAGGAACATAATCGATGGATACTGTAAAATTAAGAACAGACATAGAACATGCAACCGAGTGCCTGTACCAGAACAGGGGGCAGGATGGATTGGAAGCAGTCCGCAATTTATTGCCGCAGTTTCAGGAAATGATACAGGTAATCTATGCAGGGGCAGACAGTGCGCGTGCACTCGAATTTCTGGAAGTGTTAAAAACTTTAATCGAGAACTATCAGGCTCAGGATATGCTGGGGATGGCGGACTGCCTGAAGGGATCGACAGAGGAAATGATCCTTTGCCTGGGAGCAGAAGAGAATCAGAGTCCGGAGAAATAAGGGGAACGAACAGATGACATTGCTCGATAAGAATGAAAAAGCATGGAAACAGAGAAATAAAGCGCTTTTGAAACAGCTTTATTCTATAACGATAGATAACAATATCATAACGGCAGAGACAGAGAAGCAGGAGAAGATCTTTGGAATTCAGACGACGGACAGGGTCTGGTATTTAAACAGCAGACTGGATCCGGAAGCGGCGGCAAGATGCTACGCAAAGCGGTATCCGCCGCGGATTTACGAGACCTATTTTGTGTTTGGATTGTCGGATGGACGACACATCCGGGAACTGCTTGGGCAGTGTGACGACACCAATCATGTCATCGTGTATGAGCCAAACGCTTCCTTTTTTTATCTGGTGAACTGTGTCATGGATTTGTCGGATCTTATTGCGGATGACAGACTGCAGATCTGCGTTCCCGGGGTGACGGCGGATATAGAAACCATTATGAGATTTACGCTGCAGGATCTGAATTTTATGATTATGGAATTTTGTATTCTGCCGGGATATGATGTCTTGTACCATGATGCGTGCGAGGAATTCATGGATGCGATACAGGAACGTCTGCAGGAAGAGATTGTACACAAGAGCACGCGGCTGACCTTTCAACGCATGGTGCCGCAGCATACGCTGTACAATATGAAACATATGATCGGATGCAGAAATATTTACCAGATCAGGCAGGCACTTGAGGGATTAAACGTCGAGGAGATACCGGCGATTCTGGTGTCCGCCGGACCGTCCCTGGATAAAAATATTTCAGAATTGAAAAAAGCACAGGGAAAGGCATTTATTGTGGTGGTTGACGCCGCGCTGCGCACGGTGCTGCGGGCGGGCGTAAGACCGGACATGGTGTGTACGATTGACCCGGAATCCCCGGACCGTTTCTTTGAAAATCTGGATGTGACGGATCTGGCATGGTGCTGCAACCGCATTACCCGTCCGTGGGTATTGGAACACTGTGCGAAGCGGGTGTACTATTATGGCTTTTTTGAAAAGCGCTGGAATCAGATCCTGGATGAGAACATGGAGTACCCGTTTCCGGATATTCCGTCCGGCGGCTGCGTTTCTGCGACGGCGTTTGCGCTTGCATGCTATCTGGGCTTCCGCAAGCTGATCCTGATCGGCCAGGACATGGCGTTTACCGGCGGAATCTCACATACGGCGGGAATTGAAGGGGCGTTCGGCGACAATGACGAATATATAAAGAGCCGAAACCGGATCCAGGTCGAGGGAATTGACGGAACCATGTTAGAGACGGATTTCCAGATGTGGTACTACAAAAAATGGTTTGAGAAGGCGATCCGTGCGAACGAGGGGCTGATTGAGGTTATCGATGCGACAGAGGGAGGCGCACGCATCGAGGGAACCCGGCTTATGACATTGAAAGATGTCGTCGCGGAATATTGCAGTAGACCGCTTCCGTTCGAGGAGATTGAGAAGAACATTCCGGATGCATATTCGGCGGAGACGAAGACAAAGCTGGCAGCGGAATGGCATAAGATGCGCCAGCAGATTGACAGCATTGGCACGCAGGTAAAGCAGGGACTTGCGATACAGGAGAAGCTGCTGCAGGAACTGCGCCAGCAGCGGTCTGTGGCGGAACTGATGCCAGACCTGAAGCGTATGATGGATCACAACGAAGAACTGGAACAACTTCCGCTGTTTGGTATGATGGTGTCTTATGCGCAGACAGAAGAATATGCGCTGGGAGATGAAATCTATCAAAAAGAAGAGATGGGAATCGAGGAACTTGTAGAGAAGAATTATACCCTTTATCAGGGATATGAAAGAGCCGTGTCGCTTCTGACGGAAGACATCGAAATGTATGCCTAAAAAGACTGCCGCATAAAACGGGCGGTTGATTTTGATGTGCTAAGTAATATGATAAGAAACACATCCCACCGATTTCAGATGGAAATGCAGATGGAATATTCGTTGAAAGAAATGCCGTATTTTTTGATCCGAATTTCCAGATGCATTCCATCTGAAATCGAAGGGCATGCTCTTCTCCTCATATTACTTAGCGCGTCAAAGCGACTGTCCGTTTTATGCGGCGGGCTTTTTAGATAACATTCAACATAGCGTTGACGCGGTGGACAAACGTGTGGGATTCCGACATTTTCCCAAGGCAGTTTGCCGCGATCTGTCTTCTCTCAGCATCATGTGAGAGGTAGTAAGTGATTTTGCCAAGAAAATCATCTTCGCTCTCATAAAATACGAGATCTTCGCCCGGCTGAAAATCATCCAGGAAATCTTCCTGATAGTTCGTCAGCAGGAAACCGCCGCTGCCCATGATGTCCATGCAGCGGAGCGGAATGCCGGAATGAATACTCTTTAACGTGATGTTCAGGTTGATGCGGCTGTGTTGAAAAATGTAGGGCATCGTGTCGTAATAGTCAACGGGACCGATGTACTCCGCCTTTGGGAGCAGAGGACTGGGATGGTGTGTATACAATTTGAGTGGAAAGCGGTCGGAGGCAAGGCGCAGCAGTGACAGGCGCTCGTTGGATGTAATTTTCCTGCACAGGAAGTAGTTGGCATATACAAATGCAGCGGATTCCGTGCCGTCCGGAAAATCCCGCTTCCGACAACAGCGGCCTGCCGAAAACGGTTCAGAAACCGAACAGTTCCAAAAACCACTGCGGCGCCCGCAACGGCCGGCGAGTAACCGCATCGACGAATACAAGCACGACCGTTCCCGTATTTATCAGGTCGCCCGCCTCGTTGTATATCTCGTGCTCGAACCTCAGTTTCACGCCCGGCCTCTCCGCAATCCGTATACGAACCGTCAGCAGGTCGTCATAATAGGCAGGCGCCAGGTAGTTCAACTGTACTTCGCGCACGGGCAGCATCACTCCGCGGGCCTCCATCTCCTTGTAGGAGAGCCCACGCCCGCGCATCATCTCGGTACGCGCCACCTCGTAATAGTTCACGTAATTGGAGTGATGCACCACCCCCATGTTGTCCGTCTCCTTGTATCTGACACGTATCCGAACCTCGGATTCCGGCATCTTTTCCATCCTTTTCTCGTCTATATGAACGTTATCAACACTCCGCCGCAATCCCCGCCGTTCCATTCGGCGAGCCGCAGCGTTTCCTCTCCGACAAGAAGCTCATCCCGCCAAAGTTTCCCTCCGGCTTCGACCGTAACGGGATATGCGCCCGGAGGCGGCAGCAGCTTATCCCTGTCGCCGGGCAGTACGCTCCGGCCCCGGATATCCGCAATGAGGATATATCCCCTCGTCAGGAACTCCGCTGCATGCGCCATCTCTCCGGAGGCAATCATATTGCGGACGACGGTCGAACTCACCTTCTCTTCGTGCACGTCGCGCCGGCCGACACGGACGGCAACGAACCCGAGCTCCCCCTGCATACGCTGCAACGAAGCGAAATCACCCTGCTGACCGCTCCCGAAACGGTGGTTGTACCCCACCACGAACCGCTTCATCCCTATCTTTCCCACGAGTATCTCCCGCACGAAATCGTCCGAAGACATTCGGGCGAATTCGGCAGTGAAAGGCAGCACGACCACATCGTCGATGCCGGCCTCCCGCAATAGCCAAAGCTTCTCGTCGAGCGTATTGAGCAACTTCACTCCGCCCCCGTCGGGCAGCACCCTTCTCGGATGGGGCCAGAAAGTGACTACAACGCTCTCTCCGCCCGCCTCGTCCGCCATCGTCTTCACCTGCTCGAGCAAGGCGCGGTGGCCGAAATGCACCCCGTCGTACGAACCGACCGTAACGACCGGGAATTTGATTGGCGGCAATCCCTCCGCCGAACGGAACACCCTCATGACGACAGGCTACATTTCATTGTTCTCTTCATTCTCCTTCACGAAATAGGCGACCTTTTCGAGGAGAGTGGTGATATCGTAGTTCTCCACCACGATGCCGAGCGGAAAGTTCAGCGGTTTGGAGGTAAAGTTAAGCACCCCCTTAATGCCGGCATTGACTATCGGTACGACCAGGTCGGAGGCTATCCGCGACGGGCACGAAAGCACCGCTATGTTGATATCGAGGCTCGACACGTCGGCCTCGAAGTCGTCCATACTGTAACAAGGTATCTCCTCGATGGTTTGACCGACCTTTTCCGGGTCCACGTCGAACGCGGCTACTATTTTCAGATTCAGCCCCTTGCCGTTAAAATAACGGGTGATGGCCTGACCGAGGTGTCCCATCCCTATCACGGCGATGTTCATCGGCGTAGGACTGTCGAGGATGCCGTTGATGAAATCTATCAGTACCTCGACGTCATACCCTTTTTTCGTATCGCTCGAAAAGCCTATCAGCATCAGGTCGCGGCGCACCTGTACGGCCGTGATGCCCTGCATGCCGGCGAGCACATGCGAAAATATGTGCGTAATACCCTGACGGTGCAGATTCATCAGCGTGCGGCGGTACTCGCTCAGTCGCTCAATGGTCTTCTCGGGAATATTGTTATTGGACATAATCGAATCGTTTTTGTATTTCTCTCCGTCGGAGGATTACCGGACGCTGATGGTATAGTCGTTGCCGTAGGTCACGAGCGCCCACTCGGTATTGCCCGTATTGCCGCCCGCACCCGTTTCAAAGCGGTAGGGCGTCTGCAGCGGTACCATAACACTGCCTGACAGGGCCGGTACGGCATTGCCCGCAGCGACCGCGCCGCCGAACATCTTCACCGCGTCGTAACCGCGGTAGGAGTAGAGCGAGGGCACGCGCCCGAAAGCCTCTATGTACCGCCTGTCGAAATCCAGCACCGCCTCATTACCGCGGTCGGCATGATAGGAGGTGACGAACGAAACGTTCAGTTTGAAAAACAGACTCCGGTCGAGGTTACGATAGCGCACCCACCTGGAGTTGCCCACCACCATGATGTGTCCCGTCCGTTTGGAACGCGCCAGCCGGCTGTTCTGCACCGAACTGAGCGCGGCCAGAATGAGGTCCACGCCGGTCTCGTCTCCGGCCAGCACCACGAAAACGTTATCCGTCCCGCTGCCTGCCAACATCTCGTCGATTTGCTGCGAAGGCGTCCCTTTGCGATATACCACCCGTTGGTAGGGATTGCCTCCTACAACAGCTTTCATCTCCCGTTCGAAAGCGGCATCGTTCACGTCCGACGTGATGAAGACGATGTTCTTGTCACCTTCGAAAAGAGGGCCCATCTTCTCATAACGGCGGGAAGGCTCCGGTGACATGCTGAACACCGTAGCGCCATATCCCTCCCCGAGGTCGGCGAGCGGCGAGACCACCGGTACGCCGGTCAGCCTCGAATATTCGGCCACCGGGGCCAATTCGTCCTCATACACCGGCCCGATGATGACATCGGAGTGCCGGAAAGCCTCCGCGGCGGTTATCGTCCGCACCGTTTCAGGCGAACGTTCCGTATTGAAAAGATTCAGCACCACCGAATGGCCGGCATTTCTCAGTTCATCGGCCGCAATCAGTGCCCCTTCGTAAAACTCCATGAAACTCGCCCGCACCGTATTGTCGTCCGACAGCGGCAGCAGCAGTGCAAGTTCCATCTCCCCCGCATAAGGGCGGCTTTCCCGAAACGGCACCTCCGTTCCGGGCAGAAGAGGATGCTCCTCCCCTCTGACCGCACCGGCCGCCTCCCCTGCGGCGGTATCCTTCGCCGCAAGCTCCCGTCCCGGGACGGGTATCCGCAGCAGCACCCCCGCCTTCAGCCCGCCGCGGACATCATTGCCGGCCTCTATGTCGGCTACGGTCACACCGTATTCGCGGCTGATGGCATAGAGCGTCTCGCCCATCTCGACGAGGTGGTAAACATATTCATCGGACACTTCCGTCAGCGTCGAGGCAAAATCGTCCATCTGCGACAGGATTTGCTGCGGCGAGGTCTTGTCCATCTCGGACTTGCGGATGAGCAGTTCCTGCCCTGCCTTCAGATGCGACGGGTCGAGCCCAGGATTGTCCCGTATGAGTGTATTGATTGCCAGCGAGTAACGCTTGGCGATAGAGTAGGTGGTCTCGCCCGGCTGCACAGTATGGGTTACGAACGTCCGCTGCATCTTGCGGCGGGACAGCTCTATCTCCGGCACATCGGTACAGAGCACCCGGACCGTTTCGCCCGCTTTCAGTCCGGCCTCCTTCACCGCCGGATTGTCTTCGTAAAAACGCTCCTCGGCGACACCGTACAGCCTCGACAGGGAATAGACCGTTTCGCCCGGGGCAACCCGATGCAGATAGTAGTCCGTACCTGCCATGCTCACCACTTCGGACGACCGCGTACCGGGGACCTGGGCGGCGGCCTCTCCGAACAGGAGGACAGACGCCGCCAAAACTATCAGCCAACTCTTCATCATCGCTCTCCTTTGACATTCATCACGCTATTCCGGCGGAATCTTCGTCTCCTCCGCCGCACGACGGGCTCCGGTACCGCCGGAACCCGTTCGACCATGCGCTATTTCTTGTTCAGCGCCGCATCGCGCAGACGTATCTCCGTAATCACCTTTTTCGTGTACATCGGAAAATCGCCGTTCATCATCCACGAATAGTACCCCGGCTCCTCCCGGAAGACCTCCGCCACCGGACGCCCCCTGTACTTTCCGAAACCGAAGACCTCCACCCCGTCCTTATCATAAAGGATACGGCCGGCATAGTCCGCACAGCGGTTCTGCTCGGTAAATTTGGCCAGGAACTCCACGTCGTTTTCCAGTTCGGGATACCGGTCGAGCTGTGCCTTCAGCACCTCGTAGGTAGCCAGCGTATCGGCTTCGGCCGAATGGGCTCCCTCCAGCTCCCGGTCGCAGTAAAAACGGTAGGCGGCGACGAGCGTACGCTGTTCCATCTTGTGGAAGATGTTCTGCACGTCGATGAATCTCCGCTTTTTCAAATCCACATCCACTCCGGCACGCAGGAACTCTTCCGCCAACACCGGAATATCGAAACGGTTGGAGTTGTATCCCGCCAGGTCGCACCCCTCCATGTAGGCGGCGAGCGACTTGGCTATCTGCTCGAAACGGGGTTCGTCCTTCACGTCGTCATCGGCAATGCCGTGTATTGCGGTCGATTCCGGCGGTATGGGCATCCCCGGATTGATGCGCCGTGTCTTCACCTCCTTGCTACCGTCGGGCTGCACTTTCACCAGCGAAATCTCCACGATTCGGTCTTTGGCCGGGTCTACCCCCGTGGTCTCCAAATCGAGGAAAACTATCGGTCTCTTCAGTTTCAGTTCCATCGCCGCGCACCCTATGCGTTAATGAGCATGGGCATGAGTATCATCAGCGTATCGCTCGCCTGCACATCGTCGTAAATAGGCTTGAAAACACCCGAACGGGTCGAATCGGCCAGCTCGATAACAACGCTGGGAGTCTCGAGGTTAGAAAGTATCTCCACCAGAAAAGTCGATTTGAACCCTATCGTCACGGGCGTCCCCTCGTAGCTGCACGACAGACTCTCGTTGGCTGAATAGGAGAAATCGAGGTCCTGGGCCGTGAGGTTTATCCGGTTATCCCCGATATCGAACTTTATCAGGTTGGTCGCCTGGTTGGAGCAGACCGCCACGCGTTTGATGGCATTCAGCAACTCCACCCTGTCCACGATGAGCCTGTTCGGATTGTTGGCCGGTATCACGCCGTTGTAATTCGGGTAATTGCCCTCGATGAGGCGGCACATAAGGGTACTGTTTTTCAGCGTGAACTTCACGTTTTTGGAATCGAACGCCACCTTTACCGCGTCGTCCTCCTTGAGCAGAATGGTACGCAACAGGTTGGCCGGTTTCTTGGGCAGGATGAACGAAGCCTTCGGGCCGCCCTCGGTATCGACCGTATATTTCACCAGTTTGTGCGCATCGGTGGCGACGAAGATGTATTGCGACGGAGTGAGGTCGATGAAGATGCCGTTCATCACGGGCCGAAGTTCGTCGTCGGCCGTGGCGAAGATGGTCCTGTTGATACCGCCCAGAAGCACGTCCACATCGAAAGTGAGCTCCTGCGCATCGTCGGCGAGAGGCTGGGCGGCCGGATAGCTCATGCCGGAGGTACCCGGCAACGCAATGGAGCCGGTCTTCCAGCTAATCTTTATCTCCCACTTCTCCTCGTCGGCCTCGAAGGTCAGCGGCTGTTCGGAGAACTCCTTGAGCGAGTCGATGAGGAGTTTCACCGGTGCGGCTATCACGCCCTCCGATTCGACGCTCTCGGGGATTATCGTGGAGGTAATGGTCGTTTCGAGGTCGGACGCGGTCACTTTCAGGCTGCCGTCCTTTACCTCGAACAGAAAATAATCGAGTATGGGAAGCGTATTCTTGCTGCTGATAACCTTCGATGCCGTCGAAAGGAACGACAGCAATGCGGAACTTGATATGACGAATTTCATGCTCTGTATATTTTATTGAACTGTTGTTTTCCCGATTAATTTTCAAAAATAGGCATTTTCATCGATTCCGCCAAACCGCCCCTCCGTACCGGCATAAAGAATGTAACAAAACATGATTCCGCTATACAAAACCAATGTAATTATACCTATCTTTAAGGCGCGGACGGGTCCATTCCGAATTTCCGTCCTGTCGAAATATGTACCATCACCATCTCAAACATATCGCCATGGCCGCTGCCGCCGTATCGCTGTCGGTCTCCTGCGTCAGGGACGACGGAGGAAACCACCCCGCAAGAGAGTATGTCCGGGTAGGCATGACCGTTCCCGCCTTCAGCGTTTCGGGAGAAGGGGGGCGGACTTTCGACTCTCCCGAAGGATTCGCCGGCCGGACGACGCTGCTGCTTTTCTTCGCCACCTGGTGTCCCGACTGCCAGGCGGAGCTGCCCGTAATCGACGCCGTATGGCAGACGGTAGCCGGCGAACCCGGCTATGACGTCGTAGCCATATCGCGCGGCGGCGCGGAAGGACGGTACGAACAGAGTCCCGATATCCTCTCCCGGTACTGGAAAGACCATGACCTTCGGATGCCGTGGTATCTCGACGGCGACCGTTCGGTCTTCGACCGCTTCGCCAGTGCCGGTATCCCCCGCGTCTATATCGTCAACGCGGAAGGCGTCGTGGTATGGCAATCGGCCGCTCCCGAGCTCGATGCGGCAGGTTACCTCGCCCTGCTCCGGCAATACCGGTAACACGCGGCAGCGACAACCATGACCTATCCGGGGACGGACACATTTGTCCGTCCCCGGATGCCGTATACCCCATCCCCTTTCCCACCCCACCGCCCCTTCTTCCGTTGCCGGCTCCGGTCGGAAGGGCTTCCGGCAAAGATGCGCTCCGGTGAACCGGCCCCGTCCGTACCGCCTTCCCGCATCGTTCTTCCCTGCCTGCCAACCCGGCATGTAACATCTGCAAAAAACACATTTTCTTATTTTACCGACCTTCCTTTATGTTGAAAGTGCATTTTTTCTCAAATACATATATTATTGTTTTATCAATTTAATTTTACTTAATTGCAACCGCAATTTTAAAAACAATAGTATATATACAACAAATACATTTTTTTTCGCTGCACGGCAGGCCGACCGGTAGGCTTGCCCGCAGTAACACTTAAACAAACACCAACTATCTCTACGATGAAAAAACTATCCTTTTTCGCTGCAGCCGTGATTCTGCTGGCCGGCTGTACACAAGCCCCAAAGAACGAGTATGTAAAGCTCAGCGACGCGGCATGCACTTTCCGGGCTGCCGACAACCTTCCGCAGACGGTCCGCGTCAATGCTTCGGGCTCCTGGACGGCGGAATCCGGCGCCTCGTGGCTGACCGTGGAACAGCAGGCGGACGCCCTCGTCCTCACGGTTGCCGACAACGACACCGACTACGACCGGAGTACCGAAATCCTCATCGCCTCCGGCCGCGCCGAGGCATCGATTAGCGTCAGTCAGCTGGCTGCCGACAGCAACATCGCCCGGCTCCGTGTCCTGAAAACCTTCTCCGGCGGTACGGTCATGTCCAAAAGCGGACGGTACGTCGGCGGCATCATATCGGAACTCCAGCCCGATGAGAGCTACTGTTACTACCCGGTCATCATCGACCTCCAAACCGACGAATGGACCAAGACCGGCCCCTTCCCGTCCGCTCTGTACATGCTTCTGAGACCCTATGCCATCTCCGACCAGGGGCTGTTTTTCTGCTTCAACGCCCAGGACGGCTCGAGCCCCGGCATCGACCTGCAGGGCAACGTCATCATGCCGAAACAGGTCGAGGGCTTCAAACTGAATCCCCACGTACAGGGCATCTCGGAAGACGGCCGCATCTGGGTCGGCTATAACCAGACGGGCGATTACGACAACAATAACCTCTTCCATCCGGTCAAATGGGTGGACGGCGTTCCGGAACTGCTGCCCATGCCGGAAACCAGCCTGCGCGGAGTTCCTTTCATAAACGGCTGCATGGCCCGCGGCTGCTCCGCCGACGGTTCGGTCATCTACGGCTCCTCATGGGACAATCTGGATTTCGGCATGCTCTACTGGAAAGACGGCAAGGTCGACTGGGCAGGCAGCGATGTGCGCCGCATACATACGGAAATAAACCGCTACGGCGAGGAGGAGATATGCGTGGATGCCATGCGCTGCATGGCCGACCTGACGCAGATAAGCCCCAACGGCAAATGGATAGCGGGGGCATACCGCTATGAAATTATGGAAGACGGCAATTATCACATCGAAACCTATCCGGCCGTCTTCAATACGGAAACAGGCAAGACCGTCATCATCAAGGATTACGGCGAAAGGGTGGTTTCGCACATCACCAACGACGGCATCGTCTGCATCGCCAACAGCTCCTACCTGCCCGACGACGGTTTCATGTACGACGTGAACACCCAGACCAACCTCGGCAGCGTATCGGAATGGATTCGGAGCAACTACGGCATCATCGCCCCGCGGGGCTACATCCGCCACATATCAGCCGACGGGCAATACCTGATGGCCCATACGCTGGAACCAAGCGCCCTGACCGTACGCGTAGTAGGATGGTATCTCGCACCGGCCCTGGAGAAATAACACATTCACCTTAAAACCCGAATCAGTATGAAAAAGTATCTTTGGCTGGCGCCGGTGATGCTGCTCGCCGCCGCCTGCAAACCCGAAACAGACAACACGGCATCGCTCTCCGCGACCCCGACCGAAATCGAGTTCGCCGCCACCGGAGGCGCAGCACAAACCATTGCGGTAACGGCCAAAAACGTTGCCTGGGACTACTCCGTACCCGAAAGCACCGGGGCATGGATAACCGCCGAGAAACGTGACGGCGGCCTGTCGGTCATGGCTGCGGACAATATGAGCAAGGACGGCCGTACCGGCCAGATAAGAATATTCGCCGAGAACAACGACAAAGTCCCGGCCATCAGCATCACGCTCCGTCAGGCGGGCAATGCGGATGCCCCCGACCTTTATCTGACCGTCGAACCCGCTTCCCTGACCTTCGAGGGCGAAGGTGCTGCCCCGCAGGAGGTGAAGGTCACACCGTCCGTCGAGACACTCGCGTGGAGCGCCGCCGCAGAGGACGACGCCGCAGCCTGGATTACCGTCGAGGAGGGGAACGGAACGTTCACCGTATCGGTACAGGACAACCCCGAAGAGAGCAGGCGTACCGGAAGGATTATCGTGACACCTTCCGAACCGTCCGCCGAAGCCAAAGCGGTCATCGTGGTGCAGGAGGGCAAAATCGTCCCGCCGTCGCTGACCGTCACCCCGACCGACCCGCTCGCATGGGAATACGACGACCTCAACCAGGCCTACCTCACCGTTACCGCCGTAAACTGCACGTGGACGGCCAAAGCCGTGGACGAAGAGGGAAAAGCCACCGACTGGATACAGCTCACGCCCGACAAAAACGACACGCAGCTCAACGTCCGCCCCGCTACGCGCAATACGACCGCCTCGTCCCGTTCCGGATACATCATCATCTCGGTCGATGCGGAAGGCGTGGATGAGGTGCGCATCGCGGCTTCCCAAACCGCCGCTCCGGACCATTTCTCGACCTTCAACAACGATATCGACCTCAATACGCTGGGTTTCTCCTGGGCCCGCTCGAACCTGAACCCGAGATACCCGGACGACCTGTTCCTCTATCCCTGGTCTTCCTGGGAAATCAACATCCTTTCGGACGGAGTCAATTTCAATCCCAATACCGGCAAATTCGACGGTACCGGTCATAAACTGTCGTTCAACATCATTACCGACCGCAAAGAACTGAACGACGAGATGAACTACGTCATTCCCGACGGTGACTACATCGTCGGACCGGCCAAACCTGCTCCCGAGGACCCCGACGACCTCGCTACAAGCGACCCGTTCACCATTCTCCAGGGGTCGAAAACCTCCAGTTTCTGGGCACCGTACAAAGGCTTCTGGTACATGGCCCTGACAGACGGCGCGACGGACGGCGACATGGCTCCCATCATCACGGGTACGGTCACGATTACCAAACAGGCCGACGGCAATACCCTCTACCGTTTCGATTTCGACCTGACCGACGACATGAACAACCGGATAACGGGCACCTACGAGGGCTCGATAGGACTCTATGTAAACGGCGTGCAGATACCCGAATAACGGGACGGCGGGCCGCAAACATAGCGACAGGTTCTTGCAGGGGGAGCCGCAGCGCAATGCTGCGGCTCCCCCACTTTCATTCTGCGGCACCGTCCGTCCGCGCACCCCGCATTCGTAACGGAAGAAGCGTTCCGACCGCCGGACAACACGGGCTGGGCGGCCATGATTCATGGCCGCCCAGCTCATACACAAATGTCAAAATATTACTTCGCCCGGCTCATCTCGGCGAAATACCGATAGAAGAGCGCAATGGTCTCGATGCCGCGGTAGAAGTTGTCCAGCCCGTAACTCTCGTTGGGCGAATGAATCGCATCGCGGTCGAGACCGAAACCCATCAGGATGGACTTGGTGCCGAGTATGGATTCAAAACCGCTGATTATCGGGATGCTGCCACCCGAATAGAACGGCAGGGGGGTCTTTCCGAAAGTCTCCTCCATGGCCTTCTCGGCGGCATGGTAGGCCGGCAGGTCGGTAGGCGACACATAGGGCTGGCCGCCGTGCAGCGCCTTTACCTCCACGCGCACGCTCTCCGGAGCGATGCTGCGGAAATAGTTCTCGAAAAGCACCGCGATTTTCCGATAATCCTGATGCGGCACGAGCCTCATGGATATTTTCGCCGAAGCCTTCGAAGGGATGATGGTCTTCGTTCCCTCGTCGATGTAACCGCCCCAGATACCGTTCACGTCAAGCGAGGGACGCACTCCGGTACGCTCGGCAGTCGTATAGCCCTTCTCGCCCTGTACGGCCGGGATATCGATGGATTTCTTGTAGCGCTCCACGTCGAACGGGGCACTGTTGAGCGCACGCCGCTCCGCGTCAGACAGTTCGCGCACGTCATCGTAAAAACCGGGGATGGCGATGTGTCCGTCGGCATCGACGAGTTTCGCAATCATGTCGGCCAGCACGTTCGCCGGATTGGCCACCGCACCGCCGTAAAGTCCGGAGTGCAAGTCCTTGTCGGGGCCAGTCACCTCCACCTGCATGTAGCAGAGTCCGCGCAGGCCGCAGGTGATGGAGGGGGTATCCCATGCGATGAGACTCGTATCGGAAACGAGGATGATGTCGGCTTTCACCAGCTCCCTGTGTTCCTCGCACCATTTGTAAAGGCTTCCGGAGCCTATCTCCTCTTCCCCTTCGAGCATGAACTTCACATTGCACGGCAACTGCCCCGTAGCCACGAGCGCCTCGAACGCCTTGGCGTGCATGTAGAGCTGCCCCTTGTCGTCGTCGGCACCGCGGCACCAGATGCGCCCTTCCTTCACGACAGGCTCGAAAGGCTCCACTCGTCCACCGGGTCTTCGGGCATCACGTCATAGTGGCCGTACACGAGCACCGTCGGCAGCGACCGGTCGATGATTTTTTCCGCGAAGACCACCGGATTGCCCTCGGTAGGCATCACCTCGGCCCGGTCGGCGCCCGACTTGAGCAGCGCATCCCGCAGCCACTCCGCCGCACGCACCATATCCCCCTTATGAACGCTCTGGGCGCTGACCGAGGGTATCCGGAGCAGCTCGAACAGCTCCTCCAGGAACCGTTCCCTGTTCTCTTCGATATACTGTTTTACCATATTAATTAGTATTGATGAAACGTTCCTTACCGCACACTCCGCCGGTCCCCTCACCGGGCCCCGGCAAGCCGCTCTATCTCTCCGGCGAACCGGGCGGCGAGCCGCCGGGCCTCCTCCGGGTCACGGCTCTCGCTGTAAATGCGGATGATGGGTTCGGTATTAGAACTCCGCATATGCACCCATCCCTCCGGGAAGTCGATTTTCACGCCGTCCGTATCGGTGATTCTCTCCCCGCTGTACGCATCTTTCATGCCGGAGAGTATCTTTGCCACATCCATCCCGGGCCGGAGCGTTATCTTGTCTTTCGCCATGTAATACTGCGGATAACCGCTGCGCAGCTCCGTCATACGTTTGCCGCTGCGGGCCAGCGAAGTCAGCAGGAGCGCCACGCCCACAAGGGCATCGCGCCCGTAATGGAGCGCCGGATAGATGACGCCGCCGTTCCCTTCGCCTCCTATCACGGCACCGGTCTCCTTCATCTTGGCGACCACGTTCACCTCACCCACCGCCGAGGCGGCATAGTGTCCGCCATGGCGTTCGGTTACGTCCCGCAGCGCCCGCGTGGAGCTGAGGTTAGAAACCGTATCGCCCGGCGTCGCCGACAGTACGTAATCGGCCACGGCCACGAGCGTGTACTCCTCGCCGAACAGCTCGCCGTCCTCGCAGACGAAAGCCAACCGGTCCACATCGGGGTCCACCACGATACCCATATCCGAACCGTTGCGGCGCACCGCCTCCATAACCTGCGAAAGGTTTGCGGCAATGGGCTCGGGATTGTGGGCGAAATCTCCCGTAGGTTCGCAGTTGAGACGCTCCACCTCCACGCCCATACGTTCCAGCAGTCGGGGTATCACAATACCCCCCACGGAGTTCACGGCATCGACCGTCACCCGAAAGCCCCGTTTCCGGACAGCCTCCGCATCCACCAGCGGCAAAGCCAATACCCGGTCAATATGCTCGTCGCCGAACGAGGAGCGCTCTATCACGCAGCCGAGCGCATCGACATCCGGATAGGCGAAATCCGGCGCATCCGCGAGCCGCAGCACCTCGCGCCCGTCGGCATCGCTGAGGAACTCGCCCCGCGCGTTGAGCAGCTTGAGAGCGTTCCACTGCCGGGGATTGTGGCGCGCGGTGATGATGATTCCGCCGTCGGCCGCCTTGGCCGTTACGGCCATCTCCACTCCCGGTGTCGTGCAGAGTCCGAGGTCTATCACATCCACCCCGCACCCCATAAGGGTACCCTCCACAAGGCTGTAAACCATCTCGCCCGAAAGACGGGCATCGCGTCCCACAGCGACCACCGGCCGCCTGCCGGAGACCTGCCGCAACAGCCACCGTGAGTATCCGACAGTAAACCGGACGATATCCGAAGGCGTCAGGTTGTCGCCCGCCTCTCCGCCAACCGTTCCCCTTATACCTGAAATCGATTTTATAAGAGTCATGATTCGTTTCTTCCTATTTGATTTTCATAATTCCACGAAAATAACTATTTTTAGCTCAACTAAAAAATAAACCCTGTCTTTTATGAGAACAATTCCCCCTTCCGAACTGCTGGTAAACGACGACGGCTCCGTGTACCATCTCCATTTACGGCCTGAAGACCTGGCCGATACGGTCATCCTCGTAGGCGACCCCGGCCGGGTAGCCATGGTGGCCGCCCATTTCGACACACGCGACAAAGAGGTCTCCAACCGCGAATTCCACACCATAACGGGAACCTGCAAAGGCAAACGACTGACCGTGATATCCACCGGCATCGGGACCGACAACATCGATATCGTCATGACCGAACTCGACGCGTTGGCCAACATAGATTTCAAAACGCGGCACATCCACAACACACTGAAAAGGCTCACCCTCCTCCGCCTGGGAACATCCGGCGGACTGCAGCCCGACCTGCCCATCGGGACGCTCGTCTTTTCACGCACCTCCATCGGTCTGGACGGCCTGCTGAACTTCTACAAGGGACGCAGCGAGGTATGCAACCACGACATGGAACGGCATTTCGTGCAGGAAACGGGCTGGGACGACCGGCTGGCAGCGCCCTATGCGGTCGATGCCGACCGGGAACTTTTCGACCTGTTCAGAAACGACACGACGGAGGGAATCACCCTATCCGCCCCCGGCTTCTACGCTCCGCAGGGGCGCTGGATACGACTCGAACCGGCCGACACCGACCTGTTCAACCGAATAATCTCCTTCACTTACGAAGGCCGCCGCGTAACCAACTGCGAAATGGAGAGTTCCGGCATTGCCGGCATGGCTGCAATGATGGGCCATCGGGCTGGCACCATCTGCACCATCATCGCACAGCGTACCTCCTATCAGTCCGATACCGACTATGCGCCTTACATCGAACACATGATACGGCTCGCGCTCGACAGGCTCGTTTCGCTTTAAAACGTCTGCCGGCGTCGTATCGCAAACCGAAAGAGGAGAAGATGCAGCCGAAACGGTCTGCGGGAAAGCGGCCGCCGTGCCCTTCCGACGACAGACCGAGACAACGACATGACAGACCGCACGGGCGCACGAAACAAGTTCGTGCGCCCGTGCGGTCTGTCGTTCGCCTTCGCCGGTCAGAACTCCGACGTAAAATAGAACCGAATGTCGGGAAACTTCTCCTGCGCGAGCTGGAGCGCATAGCTCGTATCAGCCAGATAGACATTGCGGCCGTGCTTGTCCACCGCCATGTTGGTATGTTTCCGTTTCATGAAATCGGCCAACTGCTCCGCATTGTCGGACTCTATCCAGCATGCCTTGTATATCTGAATAGGTTCGTAACGGCACAGCGCGTTGTACTCGTGCTCCAGCCGATACTGAATGACCTCGAACTGCAAAGCACCCACCGTTCCGATAATCTTGCGCCCGTTCAGCCGGCTCGTGAAGAGCTGCGCCACCCCTTCGTCCATAAGCTGGTCGATACCCTTGGCAAGCTGCTTGAACTTCTGCGGGTCGGCATTCTCAATGTAACGGAACAGCTCCGGCGAAAAGGAAGGAATGCCGGTGAACTTCAGATTCTCCCCTTCCGTGAAGGTATCTCCTATCTTGAAATTACCCGTATCGTGCAATCCCACGATATCGCCCGGATAGGCGAAATCGACGATGGATTTCTTTTCGGCCATGAAAGCATTGGGCGAAGAGAATTTCATCTGCTTGCCGCTGCGTACATGGAAGTAATTCCTGTTGCGCTCGAACGTCCCGGAACATATCTTCAGGAAAGCGATACGGTCGCGGTGGTTCGGGTCCATGTTGGCGTGTATCTTGAACACGAAACCGGTCATCTTGGGCTCGGTCGGCTCCACCGTTCGCGTCTCGGTAGGCGAAGGACGCGGCGAAGGAGCTATCTCGATGAAGGTTTCGAGCAGCTCCTTCACCCCGAAGTTGTTGATGGCACTCCCGAAAAAGACCGGTGCGAGTTCGCCGGCCAGATAGAGTTCCCGTTCGAAAGGTTCATACACCCCCTCCACCAGCGACAGGTCGTCGCGCAGTTTCCGGGTATAGGGCCGGATATACTCGTCGAGCTGCGGACTGTCGAGCGAAAGTTTGACAGCCTCAGACACAGTCTGCCGGTCATTGGAGGTGAATGCCGAGAAGCTGCCGTCGTATATGTTGTAAACCCCCTTGAAAGCGGGGCCGCTGCTCACGGGAAAGGAGAGCGGACGGACGGCGATTTTGAGTTCCGTCTCTATCTCGTCCAGCAGGTCGAACGGGTCGCGGCACGGCCTGTCGAGCTTGTTCACGAAGACCATTACCGGCGTTTTGCGCATGCGGCATACGTTCATCAGTTTGCGCGTCTGCGTCTCCACGCCCTTCGCACCGTCGATGACGATGATGACACTGTCTACGGCCGTCAGCGTTCGGTAGGTATCCTCCGCGAAGTCTTCGTGTCCCGGCGTATCGAGGATGTTCACCTTGATGCCTCCGTACTCGAATCCCATGACCGAGGTAGCCACCGAGATGCCCCTCTGGCGTTCGATTTCCATGAAGTCCGAAGTGGCCGTCTTGCGTATCTTGTTGCTCTTGACCGCGCCGGCGACATGTATCGCCCCTCCGAAAAGGAGCAGTTTCTCGGTCAGCGTGGTCTTTCCGGCGTCAGGATGGCTGATGATGGCGAACGTCCTGCGCCTGAGTATCTCTTCCTTCAATCCCATGAATCCTGTCTTGCAGTTCGTATCTTAAAACTCGGAGGAGCTTTTACGCAGGGCCGCCTCGACGGGCTGCTCTATCGGATAGTCCAGCGAATAGTGCAGTCCGATGCTCCGCTTCATGGCCTGCGCCTGCTTGATGATGAGGTAGCCCACGTCTATCATGTTCCTCAGTTCGCACAGCTCCTTGGTAGGCGTCGATTTGAGGTAGAGCTCCTCGTTCTCCTTGAATATGATTTCCAGCCTGCGCAACGCACGCTCCAGCCGGAGGTTGGAACGGACGATGCCCACGTAATTACTCATTATCTGCTGCATCTCCTTCGCGTTCTGGGTAATGAGCACCATCTCCTCGGTCGCCGTCGTTCCGTCGGCATTCCATGCCGGGATACCCTTCTGCAGGCCGTATTCGTGCAGATGGGCGGCACTGTGCCGCGCCGCCTGGTCGGCATAGACCACCGCCTCCGTCAGCGAATTGGAGGCGAGGCGATTGGCGCCGTGAAGCCCCGTACACGAAGTTTCGCCCAACGCATAGAGCCGCCTGATGGAGGTCTCCCCGTTCAGGTCCACCTTCACCCCGCCGCAGCAGTAGTGCGCCGCCGGGGCCACCGGTATCATCTCCTTGGTGATGTCGATACCGATGGAGAGGCATTTCCGGTAAATATTCGGGAAATGGCTGACGGTCTCCTTCGGGTCGCGGTGCGTGATGTCCAGAAAGACATAGTCGTCGCCTCGCACCTTCATCTCGTTGTCGATACTGCGGGCCACCACGTCGCGCGGAGCGAGCGACCCCATCGGATGGTATTTCTGCATGAACTCCTTGCCGTCCTGCGTCTTGAGGATAGCCCCGAAACCCCGCAGCGCCTCGGAGATGAGGAACGAGGGGCGTTCGCCGGGATTGTACAGAGCCGTGGGGTGGAACTGGATGAACTCCATGTTTTCAATCACGGCCTTGGCCCGGTGCGCCATGGCGATGCCGTCGCCCGTCGCCACCCCCGGATTGGTCGTCACGTTATAGACATTCCCCACGCCGCCGGTGGCGATGACCGTCACCCTGGAAAGAATGGTCTTGATACGCCCCCTCTTCAGGTCCATCACGTAGGCACCGTAACACTCGATACCTTCCGTATGCCGCGTCACGAGCTGCCCCAGATGATGCTGCGTGAGCAAATCTATGGCGAAATGATATTCGAGCACTTCGATGTTGCGGTGGCTCTTGACCTGCGAGATGAGCGTCCGTTCGATTTCGGCCCCCGTCTCGTCCTTGTGATGCAGAATACGGTACTCCGAATGCCCCCCTTCGCGGGCGAGCTCGTATCTCCCCTCCCGGGTTTTGTCGAACCGCGTCCCCCACTGCACGAGGTCCTTCATCAGCTGCGGAGCGCGCGTCACGACCAGCTCCACCGCCTGCATGTCGCAGATACCCCCGCCGCACACCATCGTATCGTCTATGTGCTTCTGGAACGTGTCCGGCTCGTAGGTCACGCAGCAGATGCCCCCCTGCGCATAGTTCGTATTGCATTCGTTCATCTCCCCTTTGGTGACGACAATCACATGGGAGTGCTCCGCCGCCTTCAGGGCGAAGCTCAGGCCGGCAGCACCACTGCCTATCACCAGATAATCCGTTTCGAGGTTCATCGCATGCCTAAATTTTACGTCGTCAATCCCTACTGTGAAACGATTAACGGCAAACAGCGGGGCAAAATTACAAAATTGCCGACAATAATAGCGCCGCACCCGTCATAACCTTCCCCGAAAAAGCCCCTTCCGACCCCTGTGACGGAACGGTTCCGGCCGGAAAGCTCCCGACAGCGCTCGCCGGATACGCCCCAGCCAGGAGATGCCCGGTCAATCGGCAAAGGCCGCTATGCCTCCCGACGGCAGACCACGACCGCCCACCCTTCGCGAACACGCATCCCCTCGGGACGAAGACCGAGCCCGACGGCACGCTCCCCGATGGCCTCTACGTCGCGTTCGAGAATACCGCTCATGATGAGTTCGCCCCCCTCCCGGAGCGCCTGTGCGTAACGCGGCATGTCGGCGAGCAGGATGTTGCGGTTGATATTGGCCAGGATGAAATCGTAACGTTTTCCCGCGATGGCGGACACATCCCCCAGCAGGGGCGTGACACGCCCTTGCACACCGTTTTCCGCAATGTTCTCCCGGCTGTTCTCATAGGCCCAGTCGTCTATGTCCACCGCATCGACGTGCACGGCCCCGCGCTTTGCGGCCACGATGGCGAGCACGCCCGTACCGCTTCCCATATCGAGACCGGAAAGCCCCGACAGGTCACGCTTCATCAGTTCGGCCGTCATGAGCCACGTCGTGGCATGGTGCCCCGTACCGAAAGACATCTTGGGCATGATGACGATATCCAGTCCCTGTACGGGCGCGGGCGAAAAGGGGGCGCGGATGGTACAGACACCGTCCACCTCCACCGGTTCGAAATTGGACTCCCAGAGAGCGTTCCAGTTCTGCGTCTCTATCTCGATATAGGCCGCACCCGTTATTCCGAGACCGGCCAGCATCCTGTCCGTCTCCTCCTTGCACCCGTAGAGCGCCTCCTTCGGAATATAAGCCTTCAGTACACCGGCCTCTTCGGCGAAACTCTCGAAGGGAAAATCGGCCAGCATGGCCGTAACTATCTCTGCCTGCCCGGCATCCGCCACGGGCACGTTCAACTCGACATAATCCATACCGCATGAAGAATCATAAAGTCCGAAACAGTTCGTAACTTAGCGCCAAAGATAACCATTTTACGCCAATACCGCATCCGCCCGGAGAGCCACTCTCGGCGGAGCGTTCCCGAACGACAAGAATACACAGGATGACACGGGCAGAGAAGGAGTGGGAAGTCTATTCCGGCAAATACAGAACATACATCAAGACGGAAAGGGGGCTGGCCGCCAATACGGTAGAGGCCTATATGCGCGACCTGCGCCGCTTCCGCCGCTTCGTCACGGAACGTTACCGGCTCTCCCCTCTCGAAGTGGAAACCCCGGTGGTGGAGGAGTTCTTGAACTCGCTCTTCGAGGCGGGAGCCGAAAAGAGTACCCAAAACCGGACACTGAGCGGCGTAAGCAGCTTCTACGACTTCCTGCTGCGCACGGACGTGCTGGAAAAGTCGCCTGCCGAATTCGTCGAACGTCCCAAATCCGGCCACTACCTGCCCGACACGCTGAGTATCGAAGAGATAGATGCCATCCTCGATGCGATAGACGTATCGACCGCCCACGGTTACCGCAACCGGACGATGATAGAGATGCTTTACAGTTGCGGGCTACGCGTATCGGAACTCACGTCGCTGCACATCTCCGACCTTTTTTTCGACGAAGGTTTCATCCGCGTGCTCGGCAAGGGGAGCAAACAGCGCCTCGTCCCGGTCAGCGACCGCTGCCGCATGCAGGTGGAGACCTACCTGCGCGAATACCGCGGAATACCGGGCGATGAAAAATCCTCCGATACGCTTTTCCTCAACCGCCACGGCCGGAAGCTGTCGCGCATCATGGTGTTCAACGCCATCAAGGCGGCCGCTGCGGCCGCCGGAATCGACAAGGAGGTGAGTCCGCACACCTTCCGCCACAGTTTCGCCACCCACCTGCTCGCGGGCGGGGCCAACATCCGCCAGGTACAGGAACTGCTCGGCCACGAATCCATCACGACCACGGAGATATACACCCACCTCGACACGGGTCGCCTGCACGCCGCACTGAACGAACACCACCCGCTGGGCAAACGCTACCGGGAACGGTAACCTCCGTACCCCGACAAAAAACACCCGACCGCATCGTCTGCGGTCTCCCTCCCGAGTGTCCGCCACCGTCCGTTCGCTACAAAATTTTCAACACGGGCATGGGCTTATCCGAAAAATATTTCCGATATTCGCATACGAAAACAATGTACGATGCGTTGATTTGTCGTTTTCAAAATTACAGCAGCCGCAAAACACCGAGAGAACATACAGGAGGGCCAGCAGCCGGAACCGGAACCGAACCGGTTTCCGGGTTTTTGTTTACGGATACCACAGAAAACCGAAGTGACCGGTTCCTCTCTCCGCACCGCCGCCAGGCGGATGCACGGTCTGCTTCGCATCCGAATCAACATCCTGCATACCGTACTGAAAGAGTGACGAGGCCTCCGGCCTGCGGCACCGGCCCGTCACACACTCTTCCCTGCCGCACCGAACAGAAACAACGACCGTATCATTCATTTTCAAATCAACTATGGAAATCGTTATCATCCTGCTGCTGATTGTTCTGAACGGCATCCTTTCGATGTCCGAGATAGCATTGGTATCGGCGCGCAGGTCGAGGCTGGAGACGGAAGCCCGCAGCGGCAGCAAGCCCGCCCGCGCAGCCCTCGCACTCTCCGGCGAACCGGACAGGTTCCTGTCCACCGTACAAATCGGCATCACGCTCATCGGCATTCTGACCGGTCTCTATTCGGGCGAAGCTTTCGCCGCCGACTTCGCGGTCGTCATCGCACGCGCGGAGATGTTGGCCCCATACGCTTACGGCATCGCCAAAACGGTTATCGTCATCGCCGTCACCTACCTGACGCTCATCTTCGGGGAGCTCGTCCCGAAACGCATCGGCATGGCCATGGCGGAAAAAGTATCGAAAGCCGTGGCAAGGCCCATGAAGGCGCTGTCGCTTGTGGCCGCGCCGTTGGTATGGTTGCTTTCCAAGAGCACGGCACTGGTGACCAAAGCAATAGGGCTCAAAGAGAGCGAAAACAAAGTGACGGAGGAGGAGATTAAGGCCATCGTCCGCGAAGGCATGGACACGGGCGAGGTCCAGGCCGTCGAGCACGACATCGTGGAGCGCGTCTTCAGCCTCGGCGACCGGGACGTTGACTCCATCATGACACACCGCAGCGAACTGGTGTGGCTCGACACGAACGACTCCGCCGAAGAGATACTGCGCAAGGTATGCGCCGACATGCACGACGTCTATCCCGTCTCCGACGGCCGGCCGGACGAACTGGCCGGCGCGGCACACATGAAAGACCTCTTCGGTAACATTCACCGGCCGGATTTCCGTCTGTCCTCCATTCTGAAACCGGCCAACTGTCTTCCCGAGAACCAAAGCGTCTATGAAGCACTCGAAGAGTTCAAGCGTACCAATTCGGCCTACGGCTTCATCATCGACGAATTCGGCGACGTGCTGGGCATCGTGACACTCCGCGACATGATGGAGGCCCTCGTGGGCGAGGTACCGGATGAAGACGAGGAGGCGGAGATGGTACGGCGCGAGGACGGAAGCTGGCTGGTAGACGGACAGTGCTCGTTCTACAACTTTCTCGAACAGTTCGACCGCGAAGAGCTCTACCGCGACAACGAATACAACACCCTGAGCGGACTCCTCCTCGACGAGCTGAAACACATCCCCTCCACCGGCGAAACACTCTCCTGGAACGGTTTCCGTTTCGAAATAGTCGACATGGACGGTGCACGCATCGACAAGGTGCTCGTGCACTATGCCGCCCCCGCACCGGACGGTACCCTGTCATAAAACTCCTCCCCGCTCACAGCGGATGCGGTACGGAGGGACAACAAAATTACGGCGGG
>ERZ779885.1423-NODE-1423-length-24301-cov-4.084550_pt1 | contig 24301 bp, 19 predicted proteins | sample MGYA00511554_ERZ779885 | MGnify/ENA primary metagenome ERZ779885 (study PRJEB29588, sample SAMEA2160998) | human gut metagenome | biome: human gut; feature: human-associated habitat; material: faeces | place: Denmark | collected 2008/2010 ... | reverse complement strand
CTCGCTGAGCGGCGGTGAGGCTTTCGAGGGATTGAGCAACGCAGCCGAGACGGGAACAAACATGATAATCGTAGTAAATGACAACGAGATGTCTATCGCCGAAAATCACGGAGGCCTCTACCGAAACCTGCAATTACTGCGCGAAAGCGACGGACAAGCAGCCTGCAACTATTTCCGCGCATTGGGACTCGACTACATTTATGTCGAAAAAGGGAACGACCTGCCGGCTCTCATCGCGGCATTCAAGCAGGTTAAAGACTCAATACGCCCGATTGTCGTCCATATACATACGCAAAAAGGAAAAGGCTTCGCACCGGCCGAAAGAGACAAGGAACACTTTCATTGGTGTATGCCGTTCGACCTTACGACCGGCGCACCGAAGGTTGTCGATAATGAAGAAGACTATGGTGAACTGACCGGAGGGTTTCTGATCGATCAAATGAAAAAAGATCCGAAAGTCGTTGCCATCACATCGGGAACTCCTGCCGTATTCGGATTTTCACCCGAACGTCGGAAGGAGGCCGGCCGACAATTTGTCGATGTCGGTATCGCCGAAGAACACGCCGTAGCCCTCGCATCGGGTATCGCAGCCGGGGGCGGACGTCCTGTGTACGGCGTGTACAGCACATTCATTCAACGTACTTACGACCAACTTTCCCAAGACATTTGTATCAACAACAATCCGGCGGTCATCTGTGTGTTCGCCGCTTCGGTATGGGGTATGAACGACGTAACACATCTCGGCATATTCGATATTCCCCTCATCGGCAATATTCCGAACATGGTCTATTTAGCCCCGACTTGCAAAGAGGAATATTTCGCCATGCTGCAATGGGCCATGCAACAAACAGCACACCCCGTCGCCATACGTGTACCGAGTAACGGAGTCATAAGCTGCGGCGTTCCTGTCGAGACCGATTACAGTACGCTCGACCGATATAAAATAACGCAACAAGGCGATACGGTAGCCATCATCGCCTTAGGCTCTTTTTATGCCTTAGGTGAGAGCGTTTCCCGTCGATTACAGATGGAGGCGGACATTACACCGACCCTCATCAACCCTCGTTATATTACCGGCCTCGACAGCGCCTTACTCGACCAATTGAAAACGTCGCATCGCGCCGTGATCACTCTCGAAGACGGAATCCTCGACGGCGGCTTCGGTGAAAAGATAGCCCGCTACTACGGCAACAGCGATATGCGCGTACTCAATTATGGGTTGAAAAAAGAATTTGTCGACAGATACGACATCTCGGAGCTGCTCCTCGCCAACCGACTTACCGACAAACAAATCACAGAAGACATCATTTCTTTGCTGTAACCGAAAATCCAAATTTTCTCTCGGATAAAACACGACGGGCAACCAAAAGGTTGCCCGTCGTCATTAAGAGGAATGTCTTCAATCGAAACAATAGACTTCGGAAAGAGGTTTCCCGGCTCTGTCTTTGGGAGAAAGCAGCATCTGTTCCTCGGGTATCGGCCATTCGATACCTACTTGCTTATCGTTGAAAATAAGCGATGCTTCGGATTGGGGAGCATATACATTGTCGACCTTGTAAACAAATGTCGCCGTATCGCTCAAAACAAGGAATCCATGAGCGAATCCCCGGGGGATAAAAAGCTGGCGGGCATTCTCGGCCGACAATTCCACGGCAACGTATTTCCCGAATGTAGGAGAAGACTTTCGCAAATCGACGGCTACGTCGAGTACACGTCCTTCGAGTACCCTTACCAGCTTCGCTTGGGAAAATTCTCCTTTTTGAAAATGCAGCCCCCGCAAAACACCATAGGAAGAACGCGACTCGTTATCCTGTACGAAATCGATTTTACCCACATGTTGCTCGAAAAGATCCTGACGATAAGTCTCCATAAAATATCCCCGGGCGTCTCCGAATTTTTTCGGTTCGATGACAAATACGCCCGGAATCGACTGTTCTATAAACTCCATAATTTTCAGATTTTTCATTATTTATCCTCGGCAAACATCGGATCCCATGCCGGCAACAACGTCGGCTTTTGTTTGAGTATATCCAAGATATTCTGAGGAACGTACTTTTTCTCTACCACGAGACGGAACATATACTCATCGAACCAGTCATCGGTCATAATCAAAAAACCTTTGTAACCCGAGGTCGCTCCCCAACTGTTCTCGATCAGCCATTTCTTGGGCATACCTTTCTCGTCGAGATCGACCCCGACCAAAGTCATCGCATGAGACGAACCGCTGGCAAACGTCTGTATACGCTGTTTCTTATCCATACCGAATGTCGTCCCCATCAACGACTCATAATCATAGTTACGCAAATCGAGCGTACCTTTTTTCGAATCGAGAAATTTTGCCACATCACACGAGAAATACATAGCCGTACTGTCCTTGATAGAGGCAATGGCCAACGGTTTTATATCCTCGACGGGAAGATTGATGTAAGTCCAGTTATATCCGTCGTACATATGGCGGTCGTAATCTATCTCATATAATTTATAATACGGCCGAGAAGGATCGTTCATAACCATGACATAACCGCCGGTAAGGTCATCACCGATAAATTCATCATAAAACGATTTGGGCGTATAGGTTTTCGTCTCTATGGGATTTCCCTTCTTATCTTTACGAGTCCAAGTAAACTCTGTCGGCGGCTCACCGAAAGCTAATGCCAACATGCGATATATCGTCGAAAGCATTTCGGTCTTCATTTTATCGATTTCGGCAGGTTTCGCCTTAGCCGGCAATTCCCGTAAACGAAGGCCGTACTCCCGCAATTTCAGTTTTATCAAGAAAGCGATGCGGGCGGTATTGTTGGTACTATACGTCTCATTCATCACCTCGCGGGGTACCACACCGTACTTACCGATAATGTCGGAAACTCCGGTGAACTGTCCGCCATCACTCAACGGATTTTTAAACAACCAAGCAACCTTCTGGTCGTCCATAGGAAGGCTGCGGGTATCGACAACACCCTGCAAGAAAAGATTGGCTTTCTCCAACTGGTCATAGAAAAAGCAATATGCTTGCGAGAACTCACACTCAGGCAAATGGTGCTCGGCCATCATTTTGGCTCGCAACACGTTCAAGCCCGAAAAAAGCCAGCAACGGCCCGATGACTCCTGATCGGTAATCCCTTTGGTCGGGACCCGATGTGAAAAATAACCGTCGACCTCGGCACTTACCTCGGCGTTAGAAGCCAGTTTCTGAATGTCGGTACCGGCCAAGGCATTACGCAAAGCCTTGTCTTCGGCCGTATGTTTGTAACTGTTGCGCAACTCACCGAGCATTTTAGTATCGATGCCGCCTTTGTTCTGAGCCCACCCCGCCGCAGAACCGAATGTCAGAAGCGCGGCAAGAAAAATTTTCGATATTCTCATATTCATGTGCGTTTAGGTTTGTTCTTCGTATTCGACAAAGATACGAAAAGCAACGCGACCACCCCGCATTTTCCATAAAAAAACGTCGCATCATGTAGATGCGACGTTTTTCCAACAATACATTTTCAAACGACTTTCATTCAAAAAATTTATTCTTTCCGCAAAAAGGCCTCATTTCTGCATCGGTAAAACCATAGCGGAAACGGGATCGATCCGGGACACCAGACCGGAAAGGCATTGCATCTTTCCTCGGATCTTCCGGTGTACGAAAAGTTCTCCTCCTCTCCGCTCGTACAAAAGAAAAGAATATTCTCCCGGAGTACCGTCCAAACGGAAAAGCGGTGAATAATGCCGGAGCAAATATAAAAAATCGAGATCGCCCGTTTCATATCCCCGTTCCTCATAATGCAGTAAAGAAACATCTCCTTCGACATTGTGGAAACACAACGCACACGACGGGTGATCTTGTAAATATTCTCCCTGACGTTGTAATTTATCGGAGTCGTCCCACCGTTCATGATCACGGCACACGATTACATAACGGCTGCGTACCTCAGCTCCGGGGCGACCGAATGCTATGTACCGCTCGGGATTGCGACGATAACGGAGGCGATGCGGATAAAAACCTGTATAACGACGACATAATCGTTCTATTTCGTCGGTCGACGAACGATCGATGACAATCACTTCGGTCTCGAACGTCGTACTTTGTTTCATCAACCTATCGAGACACTTCTCGCAATCATACGCCCGCCGGGCTATCAATACGACCGATACCAAAGGGGTTATGTGAGCGGGATAATTCCGGGAAAAATAAGAGAGTCCATTCATAAACATATCATTTAAATGACAAATGCAGGAACAAGCATTTGCCGCTTTTTCGCCAATACACACTGGTAAAGATCAGAAATCGTTTCGGCCTCTCCGAAATCGGCTGCATCGAGTTGTACCCGATACCGTTCCCGAAAAACCGACGAGAGCGTTACCGCCAATATCACATTCCATTCGCGAAGGCTCTTGTAGCGTGTTTCTCCCGACAAGTTACCGGGCGAAGTACAATAAAACAAAGATGCCACGCAACGCACAAATTCTCTTTCTTCCATATCGGTTTCTTTTTTTTGAAAACGATATGAAAGCTATTTTTGTTCAAAGCAAGAAAGCCCGGAACAAAAATATATATTACCGTTTTGTCGGTAAAATAAGCTGATTTATCGAATTTATTGGAGTCGTATCGGAGAAGATACTATTTTTACGACAGAAAAAGGTTTCGTGATTTCGGTTAAATTTTAAATATGCCTTTTTCATCGAACTATTCTATATATTTTGGTTATGCGGCATCTTTTTCGTGAGAAACGGGTGCTGCTTTTTTTAAACCGTATTTATCCCCGCTCGTAAATATCCAATATCTCATGCGGCGAATCGACCAGATAACCGGCACCTGCACATTCGAGTTCCTCCCGCGAACGGAATCCCCATGCCACACCTACCGAAAGAACCCGTGCCGCCGCAGCCGTCTGCATATCGACACCCGAATCACCGACATACACCACCTCATCGGCTTCGACTGACGCTTTCGCCAAGATATCATATACGATTGCGGGATCGGGCTTTACCGGTATCCCTTCCCGCTGACCGAGTACAGAAATAAATTTTATCTTCGGAAAAAAGTGTGCGACCAATTTCTCCGTCGCTTGTTGGTACTTATTCGACGCAACGGCCAACAGCGCTCCTCGCCGCTGTAACTCGGAAAGGAGTTCGGGCATACCGTCATAAGGTCGCGTGCGACATACATTATGGCTGTCGTAATACGGTACGAAAAAAGAACGCATACGGGCAATATGCTCTGCCGAACGTGCATTCTCGGGCAAAGCCCGCTCAAAAAGTTTTGCGATACCGTTCCCTACAAACATGTTATATTCTTCGACCGCATGTTGCGGGTATCCGCATTGTTCCAGTGCGTAATTGGTTGCTTCGGCCAAATCGCCGATGGTATTCAACAATGTCCCGTCCAAATCGAAAATAACCAACCGTTTCATCTCTTTCTTACCTTCATTTTTAATGCCCCGAAATTAGACATTTTTCGAAGTATACCCAAATTATTTTAAGAATGAATAAAACAATCTTGCCTCAAATGTTTTTTATATTTGACGTCGTCAACATAAGATTCGCCTCGGAATAAAAAACAAACAAATTTGTTTTATACTCCTCCCGGCTTTCACTATATTTGTAGAATATAGATACGGTTCGGCACAGTCAAATTCGAAAACGTTGTTTTCATTTGCCCCTGCACTCGCCTTTCGCTATATTTGTAAACTTGATTATTAAACATATTACACGTCTTAAATATTATGAACGAATTATTCAACATTTCCGGTAAAACGGTTGTCATGACCGGTGCAACCGGCGTCTTGGGAAGCTGCATATCCCGATACTTGGCTCATGAAGGCGCCATCATGATCATCATGGGGCGTAACCACGAACACGGGAACTCTTTGGTAAAAGATATAACCGAAGCCGGAGGCACGACACTTTTCCTGCCATGCGACGTACTCGACCGGCCCTCTCTCGAACGCTGCCGGGACACGGTTCTAAAACAATACGGCCGCATCGACGTTCTTATCAATGCCGCCGGCGGCAACATGCCGGGCGCAACGATACCTACCGACAAAACATTTTTCGACATGTCGACCGAGGATTTCAAAAAAGTCGTCGACCTCAATCTGTTGGGAACGGTGTTACCCACCCAAGTATTCGCCGAAGATATGGCCACCCGTAGACAAGGGGTCATCGTCAATTTCAGTTCCGAATCGGCATTACGCCCCCTTACCCGGGTAGTCGGTTATACTTCGGCCAAAGCCGCCGTGCAACAATTCACCAAATACATGGCGGTAGAGATGGCGACCAAATTCGGAGACGGCATTCGCGTAAACGCCATCGCTCCGGGCTTTTTCCTTACCGAACAGAACCGGACCCTGCTTACCAACCCCGATGGTTCCCTGACAGCCCGGGGAAAAGCCATCGTTGCTCATACTCCGTTCGGGCGTTTCGGGACTCCCGATGAGCTGTGCGGTACGATACACTACCTTATCAGCGACGCTTCCCGTTTCGTTTCAGGTGCCGTAGCCGTTGTCGACGGCGGATTCGACTCTTTTTGCCTATAATAAACTTACCTGTCATGATACTTTGCGAACAAACATGGAGATGGTACGGGCCGAATGATCCCGTCAGCCTGCAAGACATACGCCAAGCCGGAGCAACCGGTATCGTAACCGCCTTGCATCAAATTCCCAACGGAGAAGTATGGAGCATCGAGGAGATCGCAAAACGCAAAGATCTCATCGATGCTGCCGGACTGAAATGGTCGGTGGTCGAAAGCGTCCCCGTACACGAGCATATCAAAACCCAAACGGGAGACTTCCAGAAGTACATCGAAAATTACAAAGAGAGCCTCCGTAATCTGGCGCGCTGCGGTATCTACACCGTTACATACAACTTCATGCCGGTACTCGACTGGACACGTACCGACCTCGCCTACACTTTACCCGACGGGTCGAAAGCATTACGTTTCGAACGGGCGGCCTTCGTCGCTTTCGACCTATATATCTTGAAACGTCCCGGTGCCGAAAACGAATATTCCGACGAAGAAAAGACGCTGGCGTACAAACGATATGAACAAATGTCGGAAGAAGAAAAAGATCGGCTCGTGCGGAACATGATTGCGGGACTCCCGGGTTCGGAAGAAAGTTTTACATTACAGCAATTCCAAGAAGCACTCGACCGATACCGCGACATCGACGCCGAGAAACTTCGTTCCCACCTCATCTACTTCTTGCGCGAAATCGCCCCCGTTGCCGATGAAGCTGGAATAAAACTCGTCATTCACCCCGACGACCCTCCCTATCCCATATTAGGATTGCCTCGCATACTCAGTACCGAAGCCGACTTCATGAAACTCGTCGAGGCCGTTCCCAACCCATCGAACGGACTATGCCTATGCACCGGGTCTTTTGGAGTACGCGCCGACAACGACTTGGCCGGAATGATGGAACGTCTAGGCGACCGTATCAATTTCGTACACCTGCGCAGTACCCAACGCGATGCCGAAGGAAACTTCTTCGAAGCCAACCACCTCGAAGGCGATGTGGATATGTACAATGTCATGAAAAATTTCTTACTGCTACAACAACGTCGGGGTATATCGATTCCTATGCGTCCCGATCACGGTCATCAGATGATAGACGACTTGAAAAAGAAAACCAATCCCGGCTATTCCTGCTTAGGCCGTCTACGCGGACTGGCCGAACTGCGCGGCCTCGAAAAAGGTATCGCATGCTCGATGACGCAACCCTAATCTATCGGGACGGAATCCGCTTTTAGCATTCACATGAACCACTTATAAAAACGCCGCGTTTGTAAACGTGGCGTTTTTATAAACCGATATTTTCAATCTAAATATTCAAAGCAAAACATATCATTCTGACGACCGTAGGAAAGAAGAATCTCCGTCCATAAAAACAGTGTGTTAGAGATTCCTCATATTCATTTGGAATGACACTCACGGTCATACTGAGCGTCAGTGAAGCATCTCCTACCATGCAAATAACAAGATGGGATTCCTCGCATACGCTCGGAATGACAAGAGTGTTATTCTGAATGGAACGACAGCAAGGGAAGAATCCGTTACCAAAACACATGTCATTCTGAGGGAATGCAAATCCTGAAAAATCTCACTCCAAGCGATGCAATCTTCAAGGTGTGATGTCATTCTGAACGCAGCGTAAGCGGAGTGAAGAATCCCAAACAAAGAGTAGGAGATTCCACGTCGGCCTACTGGCCTCACTCGGAATGACATTCGGGCTGCTTCCCTTGTGGAGCGATGTCATTCTGAATGGAACAACGTAGAATGAAGAATCTCCGGCAAAGAGAACGTATGGCATGAAATCTCTCACTTTCGTTCGATACGACATAGCTTTCATACTGAAAGGCTTTGACTTGGAGAATGTCATTCTGAGGGAAGTAATCCCGAAGAATCTCCGACTAAACATATATTTATTACGAGATTCCTCACACTCGACCATAACTCTCGGTTCGGAATGACATTTGACAGTCATACTGAGCGATAGAGAAATATCTCTACCTTATTGCTTCTATCGCATTTAATTTCGGAAGAGGAGGTAAAGGCATACCCGCCTTTACCGGGCTACCGGGAACGAAGGAAAAGACAGAAAGAAAAAAGACGATGGTTGTTTAAATACAGCGAGTTCCGCAGCTCATGAGCGAATGAAGCATAAGGTAAAGGAATACATGATAACAGGCAAGTCTCCTTTGCAGTATTACATCTTTGCACAAAGAAAGAAATAACCAAACAACAGAATCAGGAATCAGGACTCAAAATCCAATAACAGTTCGTAGTCTTCCACATCTAACCAACGGCCGAATTTCAGTCCGACTTTTTCGAAATGAGAAACTTTCTTGAATCCCAACTTCTTGTGTAAAGCGATACTTGATTCATTACCACCTGTTATGCAGGCAATCAGCGCCTTGTATCCCCGTCTGCGACACTCTGCGACCAATTCTTTCATCAATAGCGTTCCTATACCTTTTCCCACATAATCCGGCGATAGGTAAACCGTCGTTTCCAACGTATGTTTATAGGCCCCATATTCTTTCCAAAAGTGAGCATAACAATAACCAACCACACTCTCCCCGATCTCACAAACCAAACAAGGGAAGCAACCCGAAATGGCCATAACCCGGCGATTCATCTCTTCTTCGCTCAAAGGGGCCTCCTCAAAAGTCGCCGTACCATGCATGACATATTCGTTATAAATGTCGGCCATAAAATGTATATCCTGCTGTTTTACCGGTCTTATCATACGCTGTATTTTAGCGGCAAATATAAGCAGATTGCACAAATAAATACCCACTTTTCCCCATAAGTCCGTTTCAATCTCTAAACCAAACGATTGAGACATAAAGAAGATAAGGCAAACGATTTTTATAAACAATTACAGGTTTTATTATCGCTCTTTTTCTTATCTTTACCTCGTGAATCATATCCCGAAAATCATTATGCAACCATTTGTACATCTGCACGTTCACTCCCAATATTCTGTACTCGACGGGCAAGCAAGCATACAAGCGCTGGTAGACAAAGCGCACGATGACGGTATGCCGGGAATTGCCCTGACCGACCACGGAAATATGTTCGGTGTGAAGGAATTTTACAACTACATCAAAAAGAAAAACGGTAAACTGAAAAGTGCCATACAGGAAATCGAGCAGAAAATTGCCGCCGTAACCGACGATGACCCCGACAAGGAAAACAAACTGGCAGAGCTGCAAGCCCAACTCGAAAAAGCAAAATCGAAAAAGCCGTTCAAACCCATTATCGGTTGTGAAATGTATGTCGCCCGTAAACGTTTGCACGATAAAAACGGGAAAGAAGATCAAAGCGGATACCACTTGATCGTACTTGCCAAAAACGAGAAAGGGTATCATAACCTCATCAAGCTCGTCTCGAAAGCATGGACAGAGGGTTTCTATATGCGTCCCCGTACCGACCGCGTGGAGCTGGAAAAATACCACGAGGGGCTCATCATCGCATCGGCCTGTCTCGGAGGTGAAATTCCGCAGAAAATCATGCACGGTACACCCGAAGAGGTAGAGGAAGCAATTTTATGGTACAAAAATATTTTCGGAGAAGATTACTACCTCGAAATGCAACGGCATAAAGCCACCGTACCCAACGCCAACCACGAAACATTCGAGAGACAGCAAGAAGTAAACGAGCAATTATTGAAATATGCTCAAAAATTCGGGATAAAGCTCATTTGTACCAACGACGTGCATTTTGTAAATGAGGAACATGCCGACGCCCACGAACGCCTCATTTGCCTCAATACGGGACGCACCATACACGAGAGCAATCCTAACATGGGTTACTCGAAACAGGAATGGTTGAAGACCACCGAAGAAATGAACGGCGTATTCGGCGATGTGCCCGAGGCTCTCGCCAATACGATCGAGATATGCGACAAGGTCGAGACATACAGTATCGACCACGCACCTATCATGCCGACATTTGAAATACCGACCGACTTCGGTACAGAAGAAGAATACCGTAAAAAATATACCGAAAAAGACCTTTTCGACGAATTTACACAAGACGAAAACGGAAACGTCGTACTTTCTCAGGAAGCAGCCGAGAAAAAAATCAAGGTTTTGGGCGGGTATGACAAACTGTACCGGATCAAACTCGAAGCCGACTATCTCAAAAAGCTGGCATACGACGGAGCATACAAGCGATATGGAAATCCGCTCGACAAAGATATAGAAGAGCGTATCATCTTCGAGCTGCACATCATGAAAACGATGGGTTTTCCGGGATACTTCCTCATCGTGCAGGATTTCATCGCCGCAGCCCGTAGCATGGGGGTATCGGTGGGCCCCGGTCGTGGTTCGGCCGCCGGCTCGGCAGTCGCATATTGTCTTGGCATTACACAGATAGACCCTATTAAATACGATTTGCTGTTCGAGCGTTTCCTCAACCCCGACCGTATATCCCTTCCCGATATCGATATAGATTTCGACGATGACGGCCGTGGGGAAGTCTTACGGTGGGTTACCGAGAAATACGGCCATGAGAAAGTAGCCCATATCATCACCTACGGCACGATGGCAACCAAAATGGCCATTAAAGACGTGGCCCGCGTGGAGGAACTCCCCCTCTCCGAATCGATACGTCTCACCAAACTCATTCCCGACCGTCTGCCCGAAGTCAACGGCAAATCGCCTAAAATAAATATTAAAAACTGTATTGCCGCCGTACCCGATCTACGTGTTGCCTGTGAGGATGAACGCACACGCAACACGATGAAATACGCCCAAATGCTCGAAGGCAACGTAAGAGGTACAGGTGTGCATGCCTGCGGGACGATTATATGTCGGGACGATATTACCGATTGGGTTCCCGTAAGCACGGCAGACGATAAAGAAACCGGTGAAAAATTGCTGGTAACCCAATACGAAGGCTCGGTCATCGAAGATACCGGACTTATCAAGATGGACTTCCTCGGATTGAAAACCCTCTCTATCATCAAAGAGGCGTTGGCCAACATCAAACTATCGCAAGGCATCGATATAGACATAGACAATATCGATATCAACGACCCGGCCACTTATAAGCTTTACGGAGAAGGCCGTACGATAGGCACATTCCAATTCGAGTCGCCGGGAATGCAAAAATACTTGCGAGAACTACAACCTTCGACCTTCGAAGACCTCATCGCCATGAACGCCCTCTACCGGCCCGGACCCATGAAGTACATACCGTCGTTTATCGCCCGTAAACACGGAAAAGAAAAAATATCTTACGACATTCCCATCATGGAAAAATACCTGAAAGATACTTACGGCATCACCGTGTATCAAGAACAGGTCATGTTGCTTTCCCGTATGCTGGCCAACTTCACCCGAGGCCAGTCCGACGGATTGCGTAAAGCGATGGGTAAAAAAATCAAGGAAAAACTCGATGAGTTAAAACCGCTCTTTATCAGCGGCGGAGAGAAAAACGGGCACGACCGTAAAATCCTCGAAAAAATTTGGGCCGACTGGGAAGACTTCGCATCATACGCATTCAACAAATCTCACGCGACTTGCTACTCATGGGTCGCCTACCAAACGGCTTATCTCAAAGCCAATTATCCGTCGGAGTACATGGCTGCGGTACTGAGTCGTAACATTTCGGACATCGGAGAAATCACGAAGTTCATGGACGAATGCAAAAGCATGGGTATCAAAGTCCTCAGCCCCGATGTAAACGAAAGTTACTTGAAATTCACCGTAAACAAAGAAGGCAATATCCGTTTCGGACTCGGTGCGGTGAAAGGCGTCGGTGAAAACGCTGTCCGATGCATCATCGAAGAACGAGAAAAAAACGGTCCTTTTACCGACATTTTCGATTTCGTGCAAAGAGTCAACTTGTCGGCCTGTAACCGTAAAAACATCGAATGTATTGCCATGTCAGGAGGATTCGATTGCTTCGGATTGAAACGGGAATGTTACATGTCGGTGAACAGTAAGAACGAAAGTTTCTCCGAAATCCTTGTCCGATACGGGAATAAATACCAAATGGACCAAAACATGCAAAGTAACTCTCTTTTCGGCTCTACCAATGCCGTAGAGGTAGCTCGTCCTGCAATTCCCGATACGGAAGCGTGGTCGGATTTGGAAAAACTGAACAAGGAAAAAGAGTTGATCGGCATCTACTTATCGGCCCACCCGCTCGACAAATATCGCATAGCCTTACAATATGGATGCAACACCCGCATGAAAGAACTGGACGACCTCGAAACGCTCAAAGGTCGCGACCTCTCGATGGGTGGTATCGTCGTGGGCTACCGTGAAGGCATTACCAAAAACAACAAATCGTTCGGGGTAATCAAGGTCGAAGATTACTCCGGTATCGGCGAATTTTTCTTGATGGGCAACGATTATGTGAACTTCCACAAATTCGGAGTTTCCAATCTCTACGTCTATATACGAGGACGCGTCGAACCCCGATTCCGCGACAGCACGATGCTTACCGTAAAAATAAACACGATAGAATTACTGCCGGACGTAAATGACCGGATCATCGAAAATCTGACCATCGTTCTACCCAGCGAATCGGTAGACCGAGCCATGGTCGACATACTTCATGAGAATCTACCCAACGATAATGAAGGAAAAACCAAACTCTATTTCGAGCTTATCGACGAAAGAGATCCCGAACATGCCATCAACTTATTTGCAAGACCTTTCAAAATATCCGATATCGGTGAAATCACAAAATTTCTGATAAACAGTAATATAGAATTTAAAATAAACGGTATCAAATACTTGTCGGATAATCCAGTCGAGGAAGAAGAAAATGAAGAAAAGTAAGGGCGTAGCCATATTACTTGCAGTTCTCTTGGTTTTAGCAGGACTGTCGTATTATGCGTCTATCATCTTATCTTCAACCGGAAAAGGTGAAGATAAGAACATTAAGCTTGGATTGGACCTGGCAGGTGGTGTCAGCATCACATATCAGGTAGAATCTGAGAATCCGACTTCCGAGCAGATGAAGGATACTATTTACAAGCTTCAGAAGCGTGTGGAAGGCTACAGTACAGAAGCATCTGTATATCAGGAAGGTGATGACCGTATCACCGTTGAAATTCCAGGAGTAAAGGATGCCAACAAGATTCTGGACGAACTTGGAAAACCGGGTTCCTTAGAGTTCCGGGATCCGGACGGAAATGTTTACATGACCGGTAATGATGTAAAGGATGCACAGGCTGCAACACAGCAGGACAACCTTGGCAACAAGCAGTATGTGGTCCAGCTTACACTTACGGATGAAGGCGCACAGAAATTTGCAGATGCAACCACTGCCAATGTTGGAAAGGTCTGCCCAATTGTATATGATGATGAGGCAATCAGTACTCCTCGTGTAAAAGAAGCAATTACCGGCGGAAGCGCAGTAATCGATGGAATGAGTTCCTATGAAGAAGCAGAGACTTTAGCTTCTAACATCCGTATCGGTTCTCTTTCCTTAGAGTTATCTGAGTTACAGTCCCAGATAGTAGCAGCACAGCTTGGTACAGAAGCAATTTCAACGGCATTAAAGGCAGCAGCAATCGGTCTTGCCCTGATTGCGGTATTCATGATTGCTTACTACTGGATTTCCGGTGTGGCAGCAACCATAGCACTTGGAATTTATACTACAATGGTAGTTGCAGTTATTTATCTTTTTGAAATTACACTTACCCTTCCGGGTATCGCAGGTATCATCCTTTCCATTGGTATGGCGGTAGATGCAAATGTTATTATCTTCGCCCGTATCAGGGAAGAAATTGCATCCGGCAAGACTGTTTCGACAGCGATTAAGACCGGATTCCAGAAAGCGTTATCTGCAATTTTAGACGGAAATATCACCACCCTGATTGCTGCAGCAGTGCTGGCATTTAAGGGAAGCGGTTTCGTAAAAGGATTTGCTTATACACTGGCAATCGGTATCGTTTTATCTATGTTTACCGCATTAGTTGTAACAAGACTGGTATTACATGGACTGTATGTAATTGGTTTCCGTGATGCAAAATTCTATGGAAGACAGAAAGACCGCCGTCCAATGCATTTTATTGCAAAACGCCACGTATTCTTTATTATTTCAGCAGTAATTATCATTGCCGGATTTGTGGGAATGGGCGTAAACAAAGCCAATGGCAAGGGCGCATTGAACTTAAGCCTTGAATTTGTCGGTGGTACATCTACAACCGTAGATATGGGCAAAGATTATACTCTTGCAGAATTAGATTCTGAAGTAATTCCTCTGATTGAGGATGTGACTGGAGATTCCAGTGTACAGGCTCAGAAGGTAGAAGGAAGTACACAGGTTGTATTTAAGACCAGAAGCCTTGATTTGGACGAAAGGGAGCAGTTAAATACTACATTAGAAGAAAATCTTGGTGTAGATACTTCAACTGTTTCCTCTACCAATATCAGTTCCACTATCAGTGGTGAAATGACAAAAGATGCAGTCTGGGCAGTAGTAATTGCAACAATCTGTATGCTGGTTTATATCTGGTTCCGGTTTAAAGACATTCGTTTTGCAACCTCTGCTATTTTAGCACTGATTCATGATGTACTGGTTATTTTAACCTGTTACTCTCTGCTGCGGCTGTCTGTAGGAAGCACATTTATTGCAGTAATGCTGACAATCATCGGATATTCCATCAATGATACCATCGTTATCTTTGACCGAATCCGTGAGAATATGCATCTGGTAAGAAATGTGGATAAGGAAAGCTTAACCGAAATAGCTGACCGCTCCATTTCCCAGACAATTTCACGAAGCTTAAATACTTCAATTACAACCTTTGTAATGGTATTCCTGCTTTATATCCTTGGAGTTGCATCCATTAAAGATTTCTCACTTCCTCTTATGGTAGGTATTGTGAGCGGAACTTATTCTTCTATCTGTATTGCAACAGAGCTGTGGTTTGTATTCAAAACACGCTTTGCAAAGAAGAATGCATAAGTAACAGAAATGATTTCCCCTCTTCTGATTTGGAAGAGGGGATTTTTACATTTGGGCGTTGTTTAAAAATTAATATCCGGGGATTGCAAAAGGATAGAAGAGATTTGTTACAATAATATTACGTTGATTCGCAGCAGATTATCTTTCGTTATGAAATACCACAGTTCTAAAATGCGTGTTTTTCTTTTGGTTATGAAAACAGTCTTTCCAATGTTTGCCAGAATAGCTACACGGTTCGTCGAAGTACAGATGCCTGATAAGGGCTGTTAGGGGCACTGGGAATTTCGTCTGGCAACGGGCAACGCTGGTACAGGGATGTACCAGCGAGGTGCAATTGAACATGGATGTGAATTTGTGCCGGTTGCCAGATGAAATTATAATTATATCGAAATTCCCAGTGCCCCTTGCAGGCTTTATGTGGCATCTGCTCTCGACGGACAGTGCAGCGATTCTGACAAAGCAAGCGGAAAGACAGTTTACAAGCAAGAAAACCCCGCATTCTAAGAACTGTTGGCATTTCATATCGGATAAAGATAATCCTCTGTGAATCAACGTAATATTTTCCGTGCAAAATCTATCTCTCTTTCGCAATTGCCTGCTATATTTATCGAATATTTGTATAGTCTAAGAAAAAGCACATACAGCTTGCCCGCTCACTTCCTTCATTCCGGTAAATGTGCGGCTGGTCTGTTTCGAATTTGTAGACCTGACTCTTTTCCACCTTCTGGCTGTGGTCATGGCATTCTATGGTCAGCGTGCCGTCAATTAGCGTAATATATTCTCTCGTCCGCTCGCCGTGGCTTCCACTGGTGTATACACCGCCCGGCTCTACGTCAATCCGGTAGATTTCTACGGACTGGGAGTCCTCAAATGGAAAGCAGGTAAAGACCTTATACTGTCCCTCCAGTTCCTTGGTTGGAATCATTTCTTCCGGCTTCACCAGACAGAAATCCACACGGGGAGCTTCAATCAAAGTCTGAAATTCAATCCGCAGTCCGCTTGTAATCTTTCCAAGCACACCCAATGATGGATTTGCCGTTCCCTTTTCAATCTGCGCCAGCATACTCTTACTTACACCGGTCTGCTCTGCCACCTGATCAAGACTCATTCCCTTGGACTGACGCAGTCTCTTTAAATTTTCCGATACATTGTGTGACAGGTAATCCATACATTTTCCTCTCTTTCCATTTGAAACTTCCACTTCAAATTTTTTACATCAAACTTTTCGCACCAAATTTTTATGATATTAACCGATGTTTTTGATAAAGATATCTGTTTTACAATGCCTTGCGGTATAACATTTCTATATCACACTGACGGGATGACCGTGGATTCACTGCAATATTGCCGCTCTTCATGGCATCTGCTGCCATTGCTTCTATTTTCTCTTCGATGGTCTTCCGGCTGATGCTTCCTGTTTTGCCTGCCTGATTGATGGCTTCCGTAAGATTTGCCGGAATTCCGATGGCTTTGCATAAGGAACGGATGGCATCCACTAACATCATCGGTTCAAATTCATCTTCATGGGCCGGAATTTCACTGATGTAGTTATAAATTTTATAATACCTTCCATGGTCAGCTAAGGCATTATACTCCGCTACTACCGGAAGCAATACTGCATTGGCAACTCCGTGTGGCACATCAAAAAATGCACTGACCGGATGGCTCATGGCATGTACATTTCCAAGTCTTGCAAAAGAAAATGCAATTCCAGCAAACAGTGAGCCTACCATCATTGCCTCTGCCGCCTCCACATCGGTGCGGTTTGCCACAAATCTCCGGATATTTTCTCCGATGAGCTCCATTGCTTTTTCTGCCATGGCATCGGAAAATGGAGAAGCCGCAGTTGAAATATACGCCTCTTCTGCATGGATAAATGCATCAATTCCGCAGGCTGCCGCCACACTGGCTGGTGCCGTTGTAATCAGGTCTGCGTCCAGAATAGCATATGCCGGCAGCAGTTCATAAGAAAATACCGTCAGTTTATAGTCTCTGCTGTGGTCAGTAATTACAGAAAATGCTGTTACCTCAGAACCGGTTCCTGCTGTAGTCGGCAGTGCCACCAATGGAATAATTTTGCCCGGCACTTTATGTGCTCCTTCGTATTCGGTAATGCTTCCACCGTATTTTGCTACTACACCGACTGCCTTTGCTACATCCATCGGAGAACCGCCGCCAAAAGCTACGATAAAGTCTGCACCGGAAGCCTGAAATGCTTCTGTCGCTGCTTCCACGGTTGTAACGGAAGGATTTCCTTCGATATCCGTAAAATCATCCACCAAAATTCCTTCGGCTCTTAAAGATTCTGCAGCTTTCTCCACCAGTCCCATCTTCTTAAGATGCGGTCCGGATATGATAAATGCATGCTTTCCACCCATTTTTTTTGCAACTTCCGGAAGTTTTGCCATAGAGCCTCTTCCTACGATAATATTCTGTGGTACTGAAAAATTAAATTCGTTCATAGCTTTTCCTCTCATTTTCTGTCGGTATTTTCAGAACTTACTACTCGACTTTTCTATATTCTGCTTTCTTCACTCTATACATTCCATTATCCTGCCAGCCGCGCCAATACACGGTCGATTGCCACATCGATTACCTGATCCAGCTCCACATCATCTGCCTCCGGCATCAATGTTGCTGCATCTTCATCTGAAATAAGCTGTACCAGACTGCCAAAGGACTCTTTGTATTTCTTTTTACAGATTACAAAGAATACAACTCCAAGCAAGCTCCAGGCTCCAACCATCAACCACTCCGGAAGAATCAGGCTGCCGCCGGTTCCCGGAATGCAGTACATGCATACCATAAATCCTGACATTAAGACTGCCATTACACCCACAAATTTATAACCAGGCACTTTATACGGACGAGGCATATCCGGTTCTTTCTTTCTTAAAATCAGAAATGAAATGGATACCATACAATAGGCAAGACAGCATCCAAAGTTACCTGCATCACAAATCCATACCATCATGACACGTCCCGCAAACGGTGCTAACATCGTAAGAATTCCCATCAGGATTAATGCATTTAACGGGGTCTTATGCTTTGGATGAAGTTTTGCAAAAGTTCTTGGAATCATATAGGATTCTGCCATGGAATATAAAGCACGGGAACCACCAATCATAAAGGAGTTCCAGGAAGTAATGATTCCGCACATTCCACCAACAATAATTACTTTTGCCATAACCGATGTTTTGAACGCTACTGCCATGGCATCTGCAGTTACAAGACCGGTTCCTGTCTGTGATGCTGCAATGGCATCCGGCCTTAATACCAGACCTACTGCAATGATAACCAGCGAGTAAAACAGCACTGCCAGTACAACAGATAATATCAGCATTTTTCCAATTTTCTTCGGTGGAACATTGATTTCCTCTGCCGCCTGTGGGATAACATCAAATCCGATAAAATAAAATGGAGATAACACCGCAACACTGAGTACTGCCTTGATTCCACCTCCGGTTGATGTGCCGGCAAACATCTGTCCGTTAAGATTATCCACACTTCCATTGATGACGGATGCAACAATCAACAAAATCCCTGCTCCACCAATGATAATAGTAAGAATAGTCTGTAAAATAGCTGCTGTTTTGGCTCCAAAAATGTTTATTATCATAATTAAAAATGCAACGATAATTGCTACAATCAGCCAGGAAGCATAGATATCAAATCCAGCTACCGTATAAAGATATCCCTTTAAAAATCCCGGCCAGAGATAGGTCAGAATCGTTGGAAATGCACATGCTTCAAAGCAGGTAACTCCGACATATCCCAGAACGATTGCCCATGTACAGATAAAGGAACCATTTGAGCCCATTGCCCGGTAACTGAACACATGCTCACCACCACACTGTGGCATGGCTGCTGTAAGTTCTGCATAAGTCAATCCCACAAAGAATATCATGATTCCACCAAGAACAAATCCGATAGCTGCTCCAAGAACTCCGCCTTTCTGAATCCAGCCACCGGAGGATACGACCCAGCCCCATCCAATCATGGCACCAAATGCAATGACAAGAATATCCCAGGCATTAAATACTTTATTGAATTCTGTTTTCTTCTGTTCCATATTTACTACCTCCTATTCCTGAAATACTTTTCCGGCTACTTCTTCAATCAACTGTGCAGTTCCATCCACACCCAGCAAATCGCTGTTAATCAGCATATCCCTGTTATGTCTGTCTCCACGATTGCTTCCGGTCAGTGCCATATGTCTTTTGTGATAACGTTTATCTTTTTCCACAATCAGCAATTTTGCATCATCTGCCGAAAGATTGTGGCTTTCCATTACATTCTTTATCCGTATTTCATCCGGTGCATAAATGAAAATGCGTAATATTGGTTTTTGTTCTTTTAAAATATAATCAGCAGAACGTCCTATAATCACACAGGACTCTCTTGCTGCGAGTTTTCGAATAATTGTTTTCTGGACGTGAATTGCACGTTCTGTCAAATCAGCGTATTTGGAGAAAGAGCCCCTGACATCGCCTTCTGCTCCTTTACCGGCAATGGTCACTCCTTCTTCTACCTTTTCCATAATATCTTTGGGAATTCCTACTTCTTTGATAATCTCATCTACCGTTTCACGGTCATAAAACTTGATGCCCAAATCCTGTGCAACCTTTTTCCCAATCTGATTTCCTTTTGCGCCATATTCGCATCCTATTGTAATAACAAGATGTTCCATTTTGCTTCCCTTCCTTAATGTATATACATGCGTTTTTTCTCATCCATACGAACCTGCCACTGGCAGCTTCGTATGGATGCCTGACAACTATCTGCATAAAAAAGACGAGGGCGCACTTATTTTCTGTGACATCCTCGTCTTTTCTATTTCTTATTTTTATCTTTCTGTTATTCTTCCGGTGCCCGGTTTGAAGGACACGGATTCCTAAATTTCTTACTTTTCCAGTGATTTTACCGTTTCTTCAATGATTGCATATGCCTTGTCGCATTCTTCTGCGGATACGATAAGTGGCGGCACCATACGAATGACATGTGCACCGATAGCTGTAATCAGAAGCTTTCTGTCTAAGCAGCCATGTTTTACATCTACACCGGAAATGGTATCATCAAATTCTACACCAACTAATAAGCCCTGATGTCTTACTTCTTTGACATGTGGTAATTTTTCTAATTTTGCTGAGAAATAGTCTCCCATTTTCTTTGCATTTCCGGCTAAGTCATTGTCTAAGAGCTCCCCCACCTCAGCCAAAGCTGCTGCACAGCTGATTGGATGTCCACCAAAGGTTGTTCCGTGAGAACCTGCGGTAAATGCTTTGGCAACTTCTGCTGTTGCACAGATTGCTCCGATCGGCATTCCTCCACCTAAGCCTTTTGCCATGGATACGATGTCTGGTTTGATTCCATAGTTCATATAAGACATCACTGCACCTGTTCGACACCATCCTGTCTGAACTTCATCGATCAAGAGCAACATATCATTTTCATCACAAAATTCTCTTAATCCTTTCATGAATTCCTGTGTTGCTGGATGAACACCACCTTCACCCTGTACTGGCTCGATCATGATCGCGATCGTATTTTCTGTACATGCATCTTTAAATGCCTGAAGGTTATTGTATGGTGCGTATGAGAATCCATAAGTCATTGGTCCAAATCCGACCTGACATCCATTTCCCGGCTGTCCTGTTGCTGACATTGCTCCGAATGTTCTTCCATGGAATCCCATCTTCGCTGTTACGATATGATAATGGTTTGGTCCGTATTTTTCGATTCCGTATTTACGAGCCATCTTGATCATTGCTTCATTTGCCTCTGTACCAGAGTTCTGATAGAAGATCTTATCCATTCCAATCGTTTCACATACTTTTTCAGCAAGCAGTGCCTGAGGAATTGTGTATGGATAATTGAAAGTATGCATGATGTCGCCAACCTGATCTTTGACTGCTGCTACAACCTTTTCATTACAGCTTCCTGCGTTATTTACTGCGATTCCTGCATAGAAATCAAGATATTCCTCACCATTTTCATCGTACATATACATATCTTTTGCTCTCTCTGCAAGGAAATCAAAACGTTCGTATGTCTCGATCATATATTTGTTTACTTTATCTTTAATATCCTGACTTGTTAATCCTGTATCTTTTAATCTCATATCTGCTTCCTCCTCATGATGTTATTAGTTATTTAACTTCTCTGGGCCAGATTTTGTTTATCTTTTTCATTGATAAACCTTTACAAATAGATACTGCAAAAGCATCCATTGAAAGACCTACCCCAATCAAAAAGATTTCAATAAACAAACTCATACCAAATTCCTTTCTTCCTAAAATAAAAGAGGCCCATGCATAAAAAAACTTATGCATGAGTCTCGTTCTTTAAGATTTGCCAGGCTTACGCCATGATGTTGACAAACCGCGTCCTAAGACGTGTACTACTCCCTCATTCAACATCTTGATAGCATCAAAGTCTTTAAGTAAAAGCAAGTTATTTTTTGACTTTTACACTTACAAATTTACAAATAAAGATAATAACGGCCCCAAGAGCTGTCATTAAATAAACAAAAGTGAATAACGCATTTAAACCTATAGTATCTTGTAAAATACCACCTAAAACATTTCCTAAAGTTGACCCTATTCCTGATGTCATAATACCAATCATTGTTTGTCCTGACATTTGATCTTGGGTATCTAGATTATAAGTCACATAGTAAGTAATAACCCCTGTAAATAATCCATAAGAAAGTCCTTGGAACATCATTCCAATAATTAAAACGATAAGATTTGGTGCTAACCCAATGGTATAGTTACGACAAATATAGAAAATAGAAGCCACTAAAATAAGGGTCACACTATTAAATTTCTTCATAAGTTTTGGTACAGTCATCATGACTGGTAATTCACTAAAGGCCATAGCAAACATAGCTACCCCATAAAGTGACGTATTTCCACCTAAGCTTTTAACAATATTAATTAAATAAGTACCGATCGCTGTTGCTCCAGAAAACATAAAGCAAAAACCTAAAAGTAAGAAAAAGAAGATTTTATATTTTTTAATAACAGTAACAACAGAGCCTTCTTCTTGAACTTCTTCTGTTTTTGTCTTTGTAATCTTTGATTCAGGTAAATGATATAAAATAAATAATGTCACTAAGGCAAAGACACAGTAGGCAATTGATAAAATATTAGCTCCTAAAAATGAAACGACTTGTCCAAAAACCAAAGCACTTGTCGCCCACGAAGCTGAACCAATTCCACGCGCAAGTCCAAAGTTAACATATGTTCCTTCATTGATATAATTCATTGCTATCATCGTAAGCATAGGTACTGTTGACATATTTAATGCATACATGATGACATAGAAAATCATAACTAAAAAGGCTGGTATTGGTAAAAAAGCCATCGCAATATATAACAAAACTGTTGTTAACATTAAAAATGTCATTAATTTTTTGATTGTCATGCCTTTAATTTTAGAAATTAAAGATGACATAAATGGTGATAGGAAAATTGTAGCAACACAAGAACCACCTGTTACAATTCCAATTTCCGTATTTGATAAACCTTTTGATTGTAAGAAAACGGCAATGAAACCATTAATACAACATCCAGTAAACCAATAAAATAAATGTAAAAAATTATATTTTGCTTTTAGTGACATATTTCTTCCTCCCTAATCGTAAAATACATTCTAACATATTTTTTTTAAGATGATGCTATTTTCATAATTTGAAAAAGAAAAGAAAGGGTTTTCCCTTTCTAAAGTTTTAAAGCAAGTTGAGTAGATTCAAAGATAGCCTTTTTAGCATCGCCCGCTTTACTTGCATCGCCAATTAAATGAACATGTTCCCCTTTTATTTCTTGATAAAGATCTTGATTTGGTTTAGAACCAAAAGCTAAAACAATCGTATCAAAATGAGAAAGTATTTCTAATTGATTATGTTTTTCATAAACAATACCATCTTAATTAATTTTGATAACTTTATTTTCTAAAGTAAATTCTACATGAAGTTGTTTTAAATGATCTAATAAATTAAATCTTGGTCTTTTAGGAGCAAGTAGTGCTTTGTATCATCAAAACCACTCTAAAACACTTGCTTTATTTTTAGAGTATTAAAAAAACATAGATTAGATTATCTAACCTATGCTTTTAATTAGTCATTACCAATAACTCTTAAATCTTTTGGATAACTATTTAAGACCTTACATCCATCTTTTGTAACGAGTACAAGATCTTCGATTCGAACGCCAAATTCACCTTGTAAATAAACACCTGGTTCAATAGAGAAAGTCATTCCTTCTTGAACTTCTAAATCAAAGTTTTGTGAAACATCACACCATTCATGAACGTCACGTCCAATGAAATGTCCTAAACGGTGGTTAAATTCAACCGTATAACCACCTTCAGCAATGATATCTCTAGCACATTTATCAATATCACAAAGTCTAACACCTGGTTTAATCATTGCTTCTGCTGCTTTTTGTGCTTTTAAAACAAGTTCATAAACTGTTTTTTGTTTTGGTGATACTTCTTTATAGAAAACAGTTCTTGTCATATCACTACAATACCCTTTATATAAACCACCAATATCAATAACAATACTATCTCCCACTTTTAAACGGCTGTCATCTCCACTATGATGGTTGTCAGCACCATTTTTACCATAGGCAACAATTGGTTCAAAGGAATTTCCTACACACCCATGTTTTTGATAAATTCCTTCAAGTTGTTTAGAAACTTCTTCTTCTGTTAAGTCTCCCTTAGCACAAATATTAATGACTTCATCAACAACTAAATCGTTGATTTTTGAAGCTTCTATCATGAGTTGTTGTTCTTTTTCATCTTTGATCATCCTCACACGATCAACACATTCAGATCCTAATTCAAAATGACATTCATCTACTAAAT
>ERZ779885.1420-NODE-1420-length-24339-cov-8.551845_pt1 | contig 24339 bp, 18 predicted proteins | sample MGYA00511554_ERZ779885 | MGnify/ENA primary metagenome ERZ779885 (study PRJEB29588, sample SAMEA2160998) | human gut metagenome | biome: human gut; feature: human-associated habitat; material: faeces | place: Denmark | collected 2008/2010 ... | reverse complement strand
CCGCCGCAGGCTCATCGTCCGCCGCTCCTTGTCGGCCAGAAGACGCACGATGCTGTCCAGACGCATCGTCTGCAGCGAATCCTCCGCAGCGGTCAGCCCCCGCAGCGAGTCGATCAGGCCGCGCACGGTGCGCAGCTCGCGTTTGTAACGGGACTCGTAGGACTGGTATCCGGCGATCATCAGCTGACCGTAACTCTCGGCCTGATAAAGGTGATAGAGCGTCTGTCCCGCGACGCTGCGTTTGGTATGAAGCAGGGAATAGCTGCCGTCGGGAGTCGAAAAACGCACCACCGTCCGGTAGACATAGCCTACCGAAAGGACGCAGACCGCGATCAGGATCGCATATCCCGCGAAAATCTTGGTTTTGACGAATTTCGACTCTTTCATGCCTTCAAAGACAAGGGATGCGGAGCGACATTCGGCGGAAATCTACGTTTGCACACTCCCCGATCGCCGGACCTTTCCGGACAAAGATACGAAAAACCCGCGAATCCGGAATCTCTTTCGTTCCCGAAGCGCAAATCCCCCCCCCTCGAAAACAGACCGGGCCGTACGACATCGTACGGCCCGGTATTTTCAGCGATCGCAGTGCGGACTAATACTTGTACCGAATCCACTTGTAAAGCTCCTTGAACGTCGGCTTTTTGCCGTACATGAAGATACCCACGCGATAGATCTTCGCCGCAAACCACACCATCGCCGTAAACGAGGCGTAGAGGATCACCAGCGAGAGGATTATCTCCCACAGGGGGATGCCGTAAGGGATACGCGCCATCATCACCACGGGCGACGTGAAGGGGATCATCGAGAACCAGAAGGCCATCTGCGAGTTGGGGTCGTTCACGACCGATATCATCACCAGCAGGGCGAGGATGATCGGAATCGTGATCGGCGTCTGCAACTGCTGCGCATCCTGGATGCTGTCCACGGCCGAACCCACCGCGGCGAACATCGCCGAATAGAACAGGTAACCGCCGAAGACGAACAGCAGCAGGTAGGCGAAGATGCGGAGGATAAAGCCGAAGTCCGTAACGGCCGCTATCACCTGCAACATCTCCGGGTTCACGTCGATCGCAGCCGCTGCGCCGGGAACCCCCTGCTGCATGGCCTGCACGCCCTCCATCATTTCGGGCGGCATCATCTGCGCCACCGCAAGCGCCCCTACGACGCACAGCGCGCCCCAGATCAGCACCTGCACGACGGCAACCGACGCCACGCCGAGTATCTTGCCCAGCATCAGGTCGAAGGGCCTCACCGACGAAACCATCACCTCCAGCACGCGGCTGTTTTTCTCCTCGATCACGGACTGCATGACCATCGAACCGTAGATCAGTAGGAACATGTAGAGGATCATGCCCAGCACGAAGCCCGTCCCCGTGGCTACCACCGACGATTTGGCGTGCGCCTCCTCTTCCTGCGACTCGTCGTTGCGGAAAGTCTGCATACCGACGCGGGTCTTCACCTCCTGAAGTATCTGCGACAGGTTTTCGATGTTATACGATTTGAGTTTCTCGGCCTCTATGATATCCTCGATCTGCCCCGTGATGTTGCTTTCGACCGACAGCGACGACGACGAATTGGCATACAGTTTCACGTTGTTGGGGTTGGTGAGGATGTCCGAACCGATGTAGAGCACGCCGAACTTGTCGGTCAGCTCCTTACGCGCGGCCTCGGTCGAAAGGTCGGTGGGCTCGAATATCAGCTCCTTGCCGCTTTGCAGCCTGGGGGCTATCAGCCCGCTCTCGTCGATCACGGCGATATGTTTCTCGTCGCCGCCCGAATACTTCATGATGAGCATCGGGGCGAACATCAGGCCGACCATCAGCAGCGGCATCAGCAGCGTGGTGATGATGAAGGATTTTTTACGGACGCGCTCGTTGAATTCGCGTCCTATGATGATACCTACTTGTGACATGGTTTTACTTGTTTTTATGAGTTTTGTTCCCGAAGAGATTGATTAGCTGCGCCGCGACGAGCAGCCCCACGCAGATGTAGGCCCGCGGCGCAACCCGCTCCCCGGCACAGACGTCGTAAAAGAGGATGCCCAGTGCCGCGACGACGAAGACGGAGCTGACGATCTTGCTGTTCATGGCCGGCTAAAGGTTCCCGCTGACGGCGCGGATGAATATGTCGTTCATCGACGGGATGATCTCCTGGAACGAGCGCAGCTCGACGGCGTCGTTCACGGCGGCGATCACTGCGCGCACCTCCTCGTCGCGCCCGACATGGAGTTTGAGCGTAGCGTATACCGACTTGTCCTGCGAACCTTCGAGTATCTCGCAGCGGCCTTCGACGGCACGGCGCAGCGCCGCCTCATCGCCCCGGTAGGCCACTTCGAAGATGTTTGCCCCGTGCCTGCGGCGTATGTCGTCGACACACCCCGAGAGGATGTTGCGCGACTTGTTGATCAGCGTGATGTGGTCGCAGATCTCCTCCACGGACGACATGTTGTGCGTCGAGAAGATGATCGTGGAGCCCTTGTCGCGCAGAGCGAGGATCTCCTCCTTCAGGAGGTTGGCATTGATCGGGTCGAAGCCCGAGAAAGGCTCGTCGAAGATCAGCAGTTCGGGTTCATGCAGCACCGTGACGATGAACTGCACCTTCTGGGCCATGCCCTTCGAGAGCTCCTCGATCTTCTTGTCCCACCAGTCCTGGATACCGAACTTCACGAACCACTGCTTGAGCCGCACGACGGCTTCGCGGCGCGAAAGCCCTTTCAGGCGTGCGAAGAAAACGGCCTGTTCGCCGACCGTCATCTTCTTGTAAAGGCCGCGTTCCTCGGGCAGGTAACCGATACGGTAAACATCCGCAGGCGTGATCTCGCGGTCACCGAACAACACCCGGCCGCTGTCGGGCGCCGTGATGCGGTTGATGATGCGGATCAGCGTCGTTTTGCCGGCCCCGTTGGGGCCGAGCAACCCGTAGACCGAACCTCGGGGGATTGCGAGCGATACGTCGTCGAGGGCCTTGTGCCCGGCGTATTGCTTGGTGACATGTTCTACTGTGAGTAAATCCATGGTCGCTGAGAGTTATTTTTAGGGTTTGTTCGACGACAAATATAACAACAAATTTTGAATATCAAAAAATATTTATCGTTTTTCGATATAATCAACACAACAACCCGCCCGGCAGGGAAACAAAAAAGCGGCAGGGATTACCCTGCCGCCGGCATATCGATCGGGGCGGAACCCGCCTACCAGATAACCACGCGCTCCTCCTCCGGCATGAACATCTCCCCGTCGGTCATACTGAACGCATCGTAGAAATCCTGCAGGTTACGCAGCGTGGCGTTCACGCGCCATTTTCCCAGCGAGTGTACGTCAAGCTTCGTAAGGCGTGCGATCTCCTCGTCGCGGATATTCTGCGCCCACAGCGTAGCGTAAGCCAGGTAGAACCGCTGGTCGGCGGTGAATCCGTCGATCGGTGCGGGCTCGGTGCCGTTCAGCGAGTTACGGAATGCCGTATGGGAAACGCGCAGGCCGCCCTGGTCGGCGATATTCTCGCCCAGGCAGAGGGCTCCGTTGGCCATAATCGCAGGCTGGCCGTCCTTGGCGGGCAGCACCTCGATCGCGTCGAACTGTTTTACGAGGATGTCGGTCTTGGCCTTGAACGCAGCGGCGTCCTCTTCCGTCCACCAGTTGTTCATGTTGCCGTCCTTGTCGAAGTTGCGGCCCTGGTCGTCGAACCCGTGGGTCATCTCGTGGCCGATCACCACGCCGATGGCGCCGTAGTTCACGGCGTCGTCAGCCTCGGGGTTGTAGAACGGCGGCTGGAGGATGGCTGCCGGGAAGCAGATCTCGTTGGTCGTCGGGTTGTAGTAGGCGTTCACCGTCTGGGGCGACATGTGCCACTCGTCCTTATCGACAGGCTTGCCGAGCTTCGAAATATTGTCGGCCGTATACCAGAGGCTGGCATTCACGATGTTCTCGAAATAGCTCTTCGAGGGGTCGATCGCCAGCGTCGAATAGTCCTTCCACTTGTCCGGGTAACCGATCTTCACCGTGAAGGCCGCCAGTTTTTCCTGAGCCTTGGCCTTCGTGGCGTCCGACATCCAGTCCAGCGCCGCGATATGCTGCCCGAGCGCCGTCTGCAGGTTCTTCACCAGTCCGAGCATACGCTCCTTGTCCTTTGCGGGGAAATATTTGGCGACATACATCTCGCCCACGGCCTCGGAAAGGATGCCGTTGGGCACCGACATGGCTCGCTTCCAGCGGGGTTTCATCTCCTGCTGGCCGGCCATCGCCTTGCCGTAGAAATCGAACGATGCCTGCTGGAAATCGTCGCTCAGGTACGACGCGGCATCGTCCAGGTACTGCGCCGCGAGGTAGTAACGGATATCCTCCAGCGGAGCGTTCTTCATCAGGTCGTTGGCGTTGGCGATCGACGATTTCGTCGTCACGATGATCGTGTCGAAGTCGCCGATGCCCATGGCTTTATAGTAAGCGGGCCAGTCTATGGCATCGTAGGTCTTCTCGAACTCGGCCTTCGCCGTGGGGTTGTACTGTGCCGGTATGTCGCGCAACTCGGTGTTCGACCACGACTTCTCGGCCAGTTTCGTCTCGATGTTCATCACACCGGCCACGGCTTTCTCGATGTCGGCCTCAGGAATGCCTGCAAGACGGAAAAGCTTGCCCAGATACTCCTTGTAGGCCGTCCGGATATTCTCGTTCTCGGGGTCGAGGTAGTAATCGCGGTCGCCCATCATGATACCCGACTGCGAGATATAAAGGGCATTGATATCGCTGTTCATCAAGTCAGCCTGCACACCCACGGAAAAGAAGGGGTTGGCGATCGCCGTGTGGAGTCCGGCAATGGCACCGGTCAGCTGTGCACGGTCGCCGATAGCGAGGATCTCCCCGACGGCGTCCTTCACCGGAGCTGCGCCCTCGGCGTTCAGGCGTACCGAATCGAGCCCCATCTTATAGAGGTCGGAGATCTTCTGCTCGATGCTGCCGGGCTCGGCCTTCATCTTGGTCATCTCCGAGAAAAGCTCGTTGATACGCTTCTCGTTGTTGTCACGCAGGATATCGAACGAACCGTAGCGCGAATATTCCGGTTTGAGGGGGTTGTTTTTCTGCCAGCCGCCCGTGGCGTACTCGTAGAAGTCGGCGTTCGGGGCTACCGAAAGGTCGAAGTTGGCCAGGTCGATGGCCGGGGTTTTGGATGTATTCTGACAACTTGCCATACAAGCTATTGTTGCAGCGAAAAGAATGATTTTTTTCATTGTGTTCGGGTTTTTTAGTGACGACAGGGGTGTCCGACCATGCCGGAACACCCCTTGTCTTTATTTCGGATCTGGATCGGAATGTCGGCTTATTTGCGGATCGCCGCCACACCCGGAAGCACCTTGCCTTCCATGTATTCGAGCAGGGCGCCGCCGCCGGTCGAAACATACGAAACCTTGTCCGCCAGGCCGAACTTGTTGATGCACGCCACCGAATCGCCGCCGCCGATGAGCGAGTAGGCACCCTTCGAGGTAGCCTCGGCGATAGCCTCGGCCACGGCGCGCGAACCGGTTGCGAACTTGTCAATCTCGAACACGCCCACGGGGCCGTTCCAGAGGATCGTCTTGCACTTGAGGATCTCCTCGCGGAACACCTTCTTGCCTTCCTCGGCGATGTCGACGCCTTCCCAGCCGTCGGGAATATTGTTGGCGGGAGCCACATCGGTGTTGGCATCGGCCGAGAATGCGTCGGCGATCAGCGCGTCGGGCGACATCACGACCTTCACACCCTTCTGCTTGGCTTTGGCCAGGATATCGAGTGCCGTCTGGAACTGGTCGGGCTCACAAATCGAATTGCCGACCTTACCGCCCTCCGCAGCCGCGAAGGTATAGGTCATACCGCCGCCCAGGATGAGGACGTCCACCTTCTCCAGGAGATTCTCGATGATGGTGATCTTGGTCGAGACCTTCGAACCGCCCAGGATGGCGCAGAACGGGCGCTGCGGGTTGAGCATAATGCCGTCGATGGCCTTCAGCTCGTTCTCCATCACATAGCCGAACATCTTGTCGTTGGGGAAATAATCGGCGATCAGCGCCGTCGAAGCGTGTGCGCGGTGCGCCGTACCGAACGCATCGTTGATGTAGCAATCGGCATACGAAGCGAGCCGCTTGACGAACTCTTTCTGCGGGCCCTCTTTGAGCGCCTTCTTGGCAGCCTTCTTCTCCTCGTCGGTAGCGTCTTCGGCCAGGCCGCGGGGCTTGCCCTCCTCCTCGGCATAGAAACGCAGGTTTTCGAGCAGCATCACCTCGCCGGGCTTGAGGTTTGCAGCCATCTCGGCGGCCTTCTCGCCCATGCAGTCGCCGGCAAACATCACCTTCACGCCCAGGCGTTTCTCGATGGCGGGGACGATCTGCTCCAGCGAGAACTTGGGATCGGGATTCTTCTTGGGACGCCCCAGGTGCGACATCAGGATGACCGAGCCGCCCTTTTCGAGCACCTTCTTGATGGTGGGGATCGCCGCACGGATGCGGGTATCGTCCGTTACCTCGCCCTTCTCGTTGAGGGGCACGTTGAAATCCACGCGGATGATCGCGCGCTTGCCTTTGAAATCGTAATTGTCGATTGCGAACATAGCTCTTTGATTTTGAATTATTTTGTTGAATTGATCTTTCAAATACGCATTACCGGGGCAAATTTATGAAAATAATTTAAAAAAGTGTTATTCCGATAACAGAAAAAATAATGCGCCCGGCGCCACGGCACGCTAATAGAACGTCCCCTTGGGCGCGAAGATCGCGTACCCGAAATTGAACGTCAGGTACATGTTCTTCCAGTTGCGCAGGTCGTATTTGGTCAGGGCCAGGCTGACCGGGCCGATCGGCGTATGGTAGACCAGCGACGCCTCGGCGATATAGTGCCAGCGCTTATCTTCCACCGGGCCCGACACCCCGGGTACGAAACTGCGTTTCTCGCGGAACATGGCGTAGAAACCCGTGCGCAGGAAGAAGTTGGGCATCAGGTCGAAAGCCGGCATCACGCCGCCCGCCGCGAACCGCTTGCCCCGGAAGTCGGGCATGTAAATCATCTGCGCGTGAGGCACCGGCTCGTAAGCCGGCATCGACATCACCGTGGCCCCCTCGGTCGTGAACTCGGGATGGTTCGTGATCACGCCGTCGACGTTCAGCCCCAGCGAAAACCAGCTGCAGCCCGGCATGTCGAAATACTTGTCCCACGTAAGCCGCGCCCCGACCCACTGGCGGGACGTCCGCGACAGGAACTTTTCGGCATCGAACGGCTCGTATTTATCGCGCCCCGTGACGAAGATGCCCGACAGTTTCAGGTCGGAACCCCGGCGGGGATAGAGGAACTTGTCGAGCGTATTACGCGCCAGCTCGGCCTTGATCCCGAAGAACGAATAGCGCGAATGGTCGGTATCGTCGGCGAAAAGCTCGTCGGAATCGTACCGGTAATTGACATGCCCGCCGTTGGCGCGGATCAGGAAGACGCCGCGGTGGGCGAGGGGCATTCCGGCGGCCACCGAGAAGAAACTTTCGCTGTTCTTGACCTGCCGCGTGTTGTCGATTTTGGTGATGTTGCCGAATGAACCGTGGCGGAAATTCCGCACGGCGAAATTGTAGGAGTAATCCAGGAACACGGGTTTCCACATGTAGAAATCCGTGCGCCCTCCGATCGTACCCCACGTATAGATCGGCCCGAGGTAGAGGTCGGCGCCCAACTGCTGCCCCACACGGCCGATCGTCTGGTAATTGACGCCGATGTAGGCCTGGTTGAAAGCCGTCGAGGAGACGTTGCCGCCGATCGTGATCTTGAAGTTGGGTTTGGTATGGAACTTTGCCCGGAACGAATAGCGCTCCGTCACGGTGTCGTATGCCACGTGCGGGAAATCCATCGTGAAATCGCCGTCCGCAAGCACCGCGTAGAGGTTGTCGCGCAATTCGGAAAAACCCATCGGGCGCTGGCGCCCGGGGGTTCGGCGGTCTACCTTCACGAAGTCGCGGATATAGGCCTCGGGCGCCGAGGAGAGCCCTTCGAGCTTATAGTCGTTGAAGACCAGCGGCGGGCATTTGGCGCGGAACTCCTCGCGCCGCTCGGCATAGCGCCGGGGTGACCAGCGTTCGGAAACCCGCTCCAGGATCTGCGGCATGACGGCCATCGCATCTTCATAACCGGCATCCATCACGGCCACGGCGCTGTCGAAATCGAGCATGTTGACATCCACGGCACGGCGAACCGTGACGCTGCGCCCTTTGGGCAGGTCGTAATCCGTATCGTGCATCGCCAGCATGAAAGCCTGGTCGAGGATGTTGATGTCCTCGCCCGGCGGGGTATTGCCCGCCGTGCAGATACTGCCCACGATCAGGTCGGGACGGAACCCCACGTCGAGCGGACGCCACGGGAAGTTGTCGTAAATACCGCCGTCGTAGAGCAGCATCGAATCGACTTTCATCGGTTTGAACACCAGCGGGATGGACATCGACGAGCGCACGGCTTCGCACAGGTCGCCGTTGCGCATCACCACCGGCTCGCGGGCGTTCATATCGCTCGACACGCAGAGGAAAGGCACCATCAGACGGTCGAAGTCGCCGCCGGCAGCCGCCGAGGCCGGCGCGAACAGCTCCGTAAGCGCCATCTCGATCGGCGTCGAAGAAATCAGGTTCGTCACACGGAAACGCTTGCCCGAATTACCCAGGTTCAGGCGCACGCTGATAAACGACGGGTTGTGGCCGATCTGCCGGTAGTAGGGGGTATAGCGGGGGTCGATACGCCCCGACACCCACTCCTTGACCACGCCCGAAGCGACAATCTCCCGCATCTGGGCAGGGGAGTAGCCCGCGGCATACATGGCCGCGATGATCGAGCCCATCGAGGTGCCCGCCACGTAATCGATCGGCACGCCGTTCTCCTCGAGGGCTTCGAGCACGCCTATATGGTAGAGTCCCTTTGCGCCGCCGCCGCTCATCACGACGCCCACCGAGCGGGGACGTGCAGTCCCGTCGTCGGGGTTCTGCGCCCCGGCGACCGTCGCAGCGAGCAACAGCACCGAGATAAATGAGAGGGTTTTACGCAACATATCTCAATTTTTTTATAACTTTGCACGTTATACTTAACGTAATAAGACGGGTAAAAATACGGAAAAAGCGTAAACAATCAAAATATGACCGACAAAATCAATGAACTTCTCCGACGTGTCGAAGAGTTCAAACCGAAGGCAGCGGCCGAGATCGAGGAGTTCCGCATCAAAGTCCTCGGCAAGAAGGGCGAACTGAACGCCCTGATGGAAGAGTTCAAGACGGTGGCCCCGGAGCTCAAGCGCGAAATGGGGCAGCAGCTCAACAAACTCAAGGTCACGGCCCTCGACCGCATAAACGCCCTGCGCGAGCAACTTCAGGACGCAATCGCCGACGACGGCGCTGCGACCGAAGACATGACCCGTCCCGGTTCGGCCGAGCAGTTGGGGTCGCGCCACCCGATCTCGATCGTCAAGAACCAGATCGTCGAGGTCTTCTCGCGGCTGGGCTACACCGTCGCCGACGGGCCCGAGATCGAGGATGACTGGCACGTTTTCTCGGCGCTCAACTTCCCGCCCGAACATCCGGCGCGCGACATGCAGGACACGTTCTTCATCGAAAAGGATCCCGACATCCTGCTGCGCACGCATACCTCGTCGATCCAGGTACGCACCATGGAGCGCCAGAAACCGCCCATCCGCGTCATCTGCCCCGGCCGCGTGTTCCGCAACGAAGCCATTTCGTACCGCGCGCACTGCATCTTCCACCAGATCGAGGGCCTCTACATTGACGAAGGGGTGTCGTTCGCCGACATGAAACAGTCGCTGCTCTACTTCGCCAAGGAGGTTTTCGGCGAGCAGGCCGTCATCCGCATGCGCCCGTCGTATTTCCCCTTCACCGAACCTTCGGCCGAGGTCGACGTATCGTGCAACCTCTGCGGGGGCAAGGGCTGCCCGGTGTGCAAGGGTACCGGCTGGCTCGAAATCATGGGCTGCGGCATGGTAGACCCCAACGTACTCCAGGCAAACGGCATAGACCCCGAAAAATACTCGGGCTTCGCCTTCGGCATGGGTATTGAACGCATCGCAATGCTCAAATACGGCGTGAAAGACCTGCGCCTCTATTTCGAGAACGACGTGCGTTTCCTCCACCAGTTCGACACGGCACTCTAAAACACCGGGCCCATGAAACGTCTGACAGCGATCACGGTACTGTGCGTGCTCTTCCTTTCGGCCTTCGCCGCCGGGAAAGGCCCCGCCGGCGTGCCCGGCTATCCCGATTCGCTGCGCAGCGTATGGCTGTATACCGAAGGCATCAAACAGAATGCCATTGCCCGAGACACCGTCCGGGCGCGGGAATTCTTCGCCGAGGCCATCCGCAACGACTCGACCTTCGCACCGGCTTATTACGAAATGGCCGCCAACGGCATGTATTCCACGCCCGACGAGGCGGTGGATCTGGCACGCACGGCCTTCCGGCTCGACACCGCCAACAAGTGGTACCACCAGTTCCTCGGGCAGGCACTCATCTATGCCCGCCGTTACGACGAGGCGCTGGCCGTCTACCGCCGCCTGCGCAGCGACGAGCCGCAGAACCCCGACAACTACCGGATTCTGGCCGCCCTCTACGAGCAGGCGCAGCAGCCCTTCTCGGCCATCGCCACGCTCGACTCGGCCGAAGTGCGCTTCGGCCGCATCCCGGTGCTGAGCACCATGAAACGGCAGCTGCTGGTCGCTACGCGCCAGATGGACAAGGCCGTCGAAGAGGCCGAGGCCATGGTCGAAGCGGTGCCTTACGAGGCCGAACACCACGTCGTGCTGGCCGACCTCTACGGCATTCTGGGCAAGGATTCGCTGGCCAAGGCCGAATACGACCGGGCATTGCAGATCGACTCGACCGACGTGGGAACGCTCATGTCGCTGGCCGATTTCTACAACGGCCGCCACGATTACCGGGCGGTGCTGGACGTTACGCAGCGGCTTTTCGAGTCGGACAAGATGCCGCTCGACACGAAGATCAAACGTTTCGGGATCTTCACCTCCGACATGCGTTTCTACCGCGAATATTACCCCCAGCTCAATACGCTGGCCTCGACGCTTGCCGTCCGCTACCCGCAGGACAGGCGCGTCGTGGAACTTTATGCCAAACACCTGATCGCCTCGGGCGAGCTGGAACAGGCGCTCGCGCTCTACAAACTCCACCTCGACGACCAGCCGCCCGTCGAGGAGTATTTCCGTTCGGTGATAGACATCGAGAGCTATCTTCAGCATCCCGATTCGGTGAACCGCTATATCGGGCGCGCCCTGGAGCTCTTTCCCGGACAGGTCGATTTCCACCTCTCGAAAGGGCATACGCTGAATTATTCCAAACAATATCCCCAGGCGATCAAAGCCTACAAACAATCGCTGGGCTATGCCCGGACAGATTCGCTGCGCAGCGTGATCTGGGGATTTATCGGCGACACCTGGCACCAGAAAGCCACCGCCGGCGAACAGGACATCGACGACAATTTCGCCCGGGCTGTCCGAAAAGGTTCGTTCCGGGCGGATATGAAGCAGTGCTACAAAGCCTACGACCACAGCCTGCGCTACGATCCGGATAACGCCATGGTACTCAACAACTACGCCTATTTCCTCTCGCTCGAAGGGCGTGAACTCGAAAAGGCGCTCACGATGTCGAGCCGCGCCATCGCCCTCACGGACAACAACCCCACCTACCTGGACACCCATGCCTGGGTGCTCTTCAAGCTGGGACGCACGGCCGAGGCCAAGAAGGTGATGCAGCAGGCCATCGCCCTCGACGGGCAGGAGAGTGCGGCGCTGCTGGTTCATTACGGGGATATCCTGCATGCCATGGGCGAACAGTTCATGGCCGAAATATACTGGCGCAAGGGACTCGAAAAGGGCTACGACGCCGACCAGATCACCCGCCGCATGGAACAGGGCAAAGCCGAAAAAGAGTGACCGTGATGAAGCCCGCCCGCATACTGACCCTCCTTTTCCTGTTCGCCGCCTTTACCGCTGCGGCGCAGGGGGGCCGCGATGCCATCGAAGAGCAGAAACGGGTCATCGCCGCCCTGGAAAAGAGGATTGCCGACGAGGAACGCGCGATCTCGAAGATACAGGAAGGCCGCGCCGCCACCGAGGAACGGGTTCGCCGCCTGGCGCGCCAGCTCGACTCCCGCAACCAACTGCTCGAAGAGACCGAGAAGCAGGCGCGCCTGCTTCGCAAGGAGATATCCCGTACGGACAGCGTCGCCGGCGATCTCAGCTCGGCCCTGGAGCGCAACCGCACGCAGTATGCCGAGATGGTACGCGAGGCCTACCGCAACTATAAGCACAACAATTACCTGACCTACATTTTTTCGTCGCGCGACTTCACCGACGTCGCGAAAAAGATCACCAACCTGCGTGAAGTGGCTTCGATGCGCGAACGCAAACTGCACGACATCGCCGCACTTTCGGAACAGGTCGCCCACGAGAAGGCGCAGCTCGACCGCCGCAAACGCTCGTTGGACTCGGTGACGCAGAACCTCACCGCCCAGAAACAGAAGCTCCAGCGCGATTCGCGCAACGCCCGGGCCAATATTCGCCAGATGTCGCAAAAGGAGAAACAGGCCCTGCAACGCAAACTGTCGCAGGAACAGCAGCTCGACGTGGCCATCAGCGAGCTGCGCAAACTCACCAAAGGCAATACCGAGGGTGCGTCGTTCTCGACCAAGACCACGGGGCTGAGGCTTCCCGTCACGGCCGGTTCCGTAAAACGCTACAAGGAAAACATGGCCGAGATCTCCGGCCCCAAGGGTGCGCACGTCATTTCGATCTACGACGGAAAGGTCGTCGAAATCAAGCGCAACCGCATCACGAACAAATACGACGTTTTCGTGGCTCACGGCGAATATATAACCTCCTATGCCAACATGGGGTCGATATGCGTTGAAAAGGGCCAGAAAGTGGCAAGAAACGAACAGTTGGGCACCATCGGCTCGTCGGTCAACATCATGACGATGGAAACCGAGTACAAACTGGTATTCGGCATCTACCCGCCGAACCCCGGCGAGAAGCTCCGCGCCGAAAACTGTTTCAAACGGTAAACCCCGGCGATAAACACCGAACCGGGAACCCTTCCGAACGATAAACACCGACAATAAATACCGGATCGGGAATCCTTCCGAACGGTAACCCCGGACACGCCACGCCGAAAAACCGTTTCGGGCGAAGGATAAATCCCATCAAATATTTTTGGCAACGGCGGGCAGAAATCCCGCTCTAAACCTGGCCAGCTCTCCCGTCGACCTTTTCCGGATCAAAAAAACCTTTTCCGCAGCCCTGTATCTGGCCAGAACGGAATACAACAGCGGGATCCCGCAAAAACAGGATCCCGCTTACCAATTATTCCGGAAAGTCGTCAGACCTCCGGCGAATCGAGGATAATCACCGGGTCGCCTATGTTGGCGGGGATTTCGACCCAAAACCAGTTCAGGTCGCCCGGTTTATCGGCCGCATCCACGCCCACGACATAGTAGAAGAGCTTGTCCCCGGCCTTGAACCCGGCGCCGTTGTTATTGAACTTGTGCCCGGCCGTGTCCATATAAACGCCCGGCACACCGTCCTCGTAATCCATCAGGATATAACCGATCAGCGTCTTTTCGTCATCATACCCGTCGCCGATGACATTCACCGTCTCGGTACTCGAATAAAAATGCGCACACTTGACATTGGCTTTGTTGGCGACACGCAACGTCCCCTTTCCGCCGACCGTCTCGTAAGAAAACTCGACATCGACCCACGGCGACGTCACGACGACCGGTTCGTCGGCTGTCGTCGTCGAAGCCTTTGCCGGATCCGAATCGGTATATCCGGGGGCGTCTCCGGCCAGCGCAACGACTTCGAGCGTATATTCCGTAGCGGGTTTTAGCCCCGAAAAAGAGACTTCCACGGCATCATACGAAGCGATCTCAGCCACGACGACCTCCTGTCCTCCTTCAGTCGTCAGCAGTTTATAACCGAAAGCCGCAGCATGCTCCACGGCCGTCCACGAGGCCGCGAACGACGTGGGTTTGACGTCCTTGAAGACAATCCCGGGCGAAGCGAGTTTCACAGGCTGCGGATCGGGTTCGGATCCTTTGTCGTCATCACATCCCGAAAACAACGCCACGGCAAAAAAAGCCGCAAGCGCGGTAAGCATTTTGAAGATTTTCATTTTGAGAGATTTTTGGGTTAATACTTCGTGACGAGGCAAATATAACGGTTTTTCCGTATCGTTATTCGCCCCGATATATCAATAAGAAATTGTATATCAGAACAATATGAAACAAAAAACCAGGACATGGCGGCAATGTATCCCCGGGTCGGAAATAAAAGTTACGATCCGTAACTAAAACCGCTCCCTTTCTGAAAAAATATTTTTTTTAATTTTCCGGAATTTCCCTGCGGGGAAGGCAGATGCAGCTTCGGAATGCCACCCGGACACGGACAACGAGAAAAAGCCCGCCGGGACGTTTTCATCTGTATTATTTTTGTACTTTTGCAAAGATTTACAGACTGATTACGGCCTCGGGCCGTCCTTCAAACATGGCAATACGATACTATAACGACGATTGTACCTTCCGGCTGCCGCAGAAACGCCTGACGGCGGCATGGCTGCGCGAAGTGGCCGAAGCGGAAGGGTATACGCTGGGCGATGTGAGCTACATTTTTTGCTCGGCGCAACGGCTCCTGGAGATGAACCGTCAGTGGCTCGGGCACGACTATTTCACCGACGTCATTACGTTCGATTACAGCGACCGCAAAGGCGAACGCATCGTTTCGGGCGACATTTTCATCGACGTCGAGACCGTAGCCGACAATGCCCGGCAATACGGCTGCACGACGCTCCAGGAAATGCGCAGGGTCGTCGTACACGGCGTGCTGCACCTCTGCGGCCAGGGCGACAAGACGCCCCGCACCAACGCGCAGATGCATCGCAAGGAGGATAAATACCTTAAATTCTGGGAGAACCCGGAGAATAATACCTGAATCCATGAAAACACGACTGTTGATTCTTCTTATCGGATTACTGTCCGCCGGCTGCCTGGGACGCAGGACAGCGAATGACAACACGGATAACAACGTTACGGCAGCCTTGCCTGCCGCCGATTCCGCCGTCGCCGAAACGGCCGTCGCCGAAACGGCCGTCGCCCCTGTGTGCGATTCCATCCCCGAAGCAAACCCGGAAGCCCGGAATTTCGAACGGCACGGGCCTTTCGTGGAGAACGACACGACGTTCCTTTACCAATCATCGGTTTACGATCCCGAACACGACCGCACCTCGCATTGCAGGGCATATATCGAAATGAACCGGGAATCGGAGTCCTACCGCCTGCTCGCCTCGTGCACGACACCCGGTTACAACGATTGGAACAGGGATAGTTTCGCGCAATACCTTGAATTACTCAAGGAGCAGCATCCCGAACCGCTCCCGGTCTATTCGCTGCAGGAGTGTCCCCGGGCATGGATTCCGATATGTTCCTACCGGGGCAAGTATTACGTGGACATGCTCTACTGGTATCCGATATGGATCACCGAATCGCTGTTCGTCCGGCAAATGATGGACGGCCCTTTTCCTTCGATCATCGACGCTTTCGAGCGCATCGACCCCACGCACTACTGCTTCCGGACAACGGCGGGTTATCTGGATATACAGCAGGTAGACGTCTACATCGTGGATCCCGTACGCAAAATCGCCGTTTTCGCGTTCAGCGGAGAGGAGCCGGAAAATCCCCGGTACCTCGGTCTTTATGCCCCGCCTGAAACAGTCCGCGAAATGGATCTTATCGAATGGGATTTCACGGAGTCGCCCGACGGAGACGAAATCGATTGGGACGAGCCTGATTACGAGGCCCTGATCGCCGGGAGGAACACCGGCAGCGTCGATCTGCAGACAGAAAACAAACCAGAAGAATGACACTCGACTACGATATAATCGTCATCGGAGGCGGACATGCCGGCTGTGAAGCGGCCTCGGCTGCCGCACGCCTGGGGTCGCGCACGCTGCTGCTCACGATGGACATGTCCAAAATGGCCTCCATGTCGTGCAACCCGGCTGTCGGTGGAGTAGCCAAAGGACAGATAGTCAGAGAGATAGATGCTTTGGGAGGACAGATGGGACGCATTACCGACCTCACCGCGATCCAATTTCGGATGCTCAACCGTTCGAAGGGTGCGGCCATGTGGAGTCCCCGTGCACAATGCGACAAAACCCGTTTCTCGGAGGAGTGGCGCCATACGCTCGAAAACACGCTGAACCTTTACATCTGGCAGGACGCCGCCACCGAACTGCTGTTCGATACCTCTGCACCTAAACCACGCGTGACGGGCGTACGGACACGCATGGGCATCGAATTCGCTTGTAAAGCCGTCATACTTACCGCCGGCACGTTCCTCGACGGGCTGATGCACTGCGGCACATCGCACGCCGAGGGCGGCAGGGCAGGGGACGCCGCTTCGCACGGGATCACGGAATCCCTGCGCGCAATCGGATTCGAAACCGGGCGTATGAAAACCGGGACACCCGCACGCCTCGATGCCCGCACGATCGACTTCGAAATACTCGAACCGCAATACGGAGACGAAAACCCGGCCAAATTCTCCTTTTCACCTGACACACAACCGGTTAAAAACCAACTCCCTTGTTTTTTGGTCTACACGTCGGCCGAGGTGCACGACATCCTGCGCACAGGGTTCGACCGCTCGCCGCTGTTCAACGGGACGATAACGGGAATCGGACCGCGCTACTGCCCGAGCATCGAAGACAAACTGCGTACATTCGCCGACAAAGACCAGCACCAGCTCTTCCTCGAACCCGAAGGACGCAGCACCAACGAATACTACCTCAACGGCTTTTCTTCGTCGCTGCCCTGGGAAATACAGTTGGAAGCACTGCATAAAATCCGGGGATTCGAAGACCTGCACATCTATCGCCCGGGCTATGCCATCGAATACGACTATTTCCCACCCACGCAACTGCACCATTCGCTCGAAACAAAACTCGTTTCCGCCCTTTATTTCGCCGGGCAGGTCAACGGGACGACCGGATACGAAGAGGCCGCAGCCCAGGGGTTGATGGCAGGGATCAATGCACACCGGATGCTGAAAGGGGAGGAGGCCGTCGTATTGCAGCGCGACGAAGCCTATATCGGAGTGCTAATAGACGACCTTGTGACCAAAGGGGTGGACGAGCCCTACCGCATGTTCACCTCGCGTGCGGAATACCGCATCCTGCTCCGGCAGGACAATGCGGACATCCGGCTTACTCCTGTCGGATATAAAATCGGGCTTATTACCCAAAAAACATACGACTATTTCGTCAAAAAAAATACGCTCGTAGAATCGCTTATTTCTTTCACTCGCCAACAGAGCATCAAAGCAGCCGAAATTAACGACTATTTAAAAGCAATAAATTCCGAACCTTTATCGCAGGGAAGGAAGCTTTACGACATACTAATGCGGAATAATGTTTCGTTCGATTCGCTGCAAGCCGTCCTGCCGAAGCTCCGAAAATTCATCGAAACGAACCGGATGGAGGAAGAGGTGATCGAAGAGGCAGAAATCCAAATCAAATATAAAGGGTATATTGAGCGCGAAAAATTCATTGCAGAAAAGCTACATCGGCTCGAAAACATACGAATTCCCGCGGATTTCGACTTTCACTCGATGAATTCCCTGACTATCGAGGCCCGGCAAAAACTATCCCGAATTCGGCCTGAAAACATCGGGCAAGCCTCTCGCATACCCGGAGTTTCTCCCGCAGACGTAAATGTTCTTTTAGTAAAATTCGGAAGATAGGGTAGTGTTCCACGTGGAACATATATACAAAACCCTTAACACAAAAAAACAAAAGAGGCCGCTATAAAGCGGCCTCTTAACAATATGTTCGTATTCTACAAGACAATCGTACACCAATTGTATTTATCCTCAGCTCGTCCGTACTGAATATCCTGCAATCGGGTATATAATTCCAGAGAAATCTTACCAACCTTATCACCATAAGAGTAGGTTTTCTCCGTCTGCATGTCATAGATAGTGCCGATAGGGGAGATCACGGCAGCCGTTCCGCAGCCTCCGCACTCCTCGAAAGAGGCAAGTTCTTCGACCGGAATTTTTCGGTCTTCGACCTCCAGCCCCATATCGCGGGCCAGCTGGCGGAGGCTCATATTGGTGATCGACGGAAGCACCGAAGGGGATTTCGGAGTGATATATTTGCCATCCTTGATGCCGAAGAAATTGCATGCACCGCACTCTTCGATGTATTTATGCTCCGCAGCGTCGAGATACATGATATTCGAATAGCCCATTTTATGCCCTTTTTCACCCGACAAAAGACTGGCCGCATAATTTCCGCCGACCTTCACATCGCCTGTTCCACGTGGAGCAGCACGATCCTGCTCTCGGTCGATGGCAACCAGGATCGGCTTGATTCCCTCCTTGAAATAAGCACCCACAGGCGAACAATAAACAATCAGCAAAGCATCCTTTGCAGGTTTGACTCCCAGGCCGGCCGTCGTTCCGAACATCACCGGACGCAGATAGAGCGAGGCCCCTGTTCCGTAGGGGGGAATATAGGCTTCATTCCGCCGAACGACCTCGACGCAGGCATTAACGACCATTTCGACGGTCGGCAGCGGAAGGCAAAGACGTTCGGCCGAAGACCGGAGGCGGCGGGCATTGTCCTCGACACGGAACAGGCGGACTTTCCCATCGACCCCACGAAAGGCCTTGAGACCCTCGAAAAGTTCGATGCCATAATGCAGGCACGAAGCTGACATGTGCATCTTGATGTACTCGTCGCTCGTAACCTCCATATCACTCCATTTACCATCCGTAAAATAATAACGGACGTTGACGTCGGTCTTGTGATAGTCGAACCCCAAGGCGCTCCAATCTATATTTTCCATTATAGTAAAATTTAAAGGTTTTTCTAAATTATCCCCACAGCAAGTAAACCGGGCAAAAACAAACCTAGAACCGATCCTTTCCTCGCATTATCCTACGATAGCACCGTTATTCGTATTTCCGTCGGGGCCCAGCAGCAGCAGTTTCCCCGAAGCATCTTCGGCCATCAGGATCATGCCCTGCGACACGATCCCTTTCAGTTCGCGGGGAGCGAGGTTTACAAGAACCAGCACCCTGCGCCCGACCAGCTCTTCGGGAGTAAAATATTCCGCTATTCCCGAAACGATCGTCCGCTGGTCGATCCCCGTGTCCACCGTCAATTTCAGCAATTTCTTCGTCTTGGCGACCTTTTCCGCCGCAAGGATCGTAGAAACCCGGATATCCATTTTCTGGAAATCGTCGAATTGTATCGTATCTTTCTGAGGTTCAATATTTTGCGAATTTTCAGCAGCCAGGTTGGCCTCTTTCGTCGCCGCAAGCTTGTCCAACTGGCGCTGGATCACGTCGTCCTCGATCTTCTCGAAGAGCAACGACGCCTCACCGATCTTATGCCCGGCAGCAATCAGATCCATCGCCCCGAGGCGCTCCCATCCGAATTTCTTCACGGCGAGCATCTTCAGGATCTTCGACGCCGAGAAAGGCATGAAAGGCTCAATGGCAATCGCCGTATTGGCCGTAATCTGCAACGCGATGTTGAGAATCGTTTTCACGCGCCCGGGATCGGTCTTGATGACTTTCCACGGCTCGGTGTCCGCCAGATACTTGTTGCCGATACGTGCAATGTTCATGGCATCCTTCAGGGCTTCGCGGAAACGGTAGTTCTCGATATTGGCCTCGAGCGAACCCTTCACGGCAGCTACTTCCGCAACTGTCTGACGGTCATAATCATTCATCTCTCCGCAGGCAGGAACCTCGCCGCCGTAATATTTCTGCGTAAGCACCAGCGCACGGTTGACGAAATTTCCCAGCACAGCGACCAGCTCGTTGTTGTTGCGGGCCTGGAAATCCTTCCATGTAAAGTCGTTATCCTTGGTTTCGGGGGCATTGGCACACAGCACATAGCGCAATACATCCTCCTTTCCGGGGAACTCCTCCAGGTATTCATGCAGCCACACCGCCCAGTTGCGCGAGGTCGAAATCTTATCGCCCTCGAGGTTCAGGAACTCGTTGGCCGGCACGTTCTCAGGCAGTATATAACCCCCGTGCGCCTTGAGCATCGAGGGGAAGACGATGCAGTGGAACACGATATTATCCTTGCCGATGAAATGCACCATCTTGGTGTCTTCCGATTTCCAGTACTTTTCCCAATCGGGCGTAAGGTCTTTCGTGGCGGATATGTAACCGATCGGAGCGTCGAACCACACATAGAGCACCTTCCCTTCGGCACCCTCCACGGGCACGGGGATGCCCCAGTCGAGGTCACGGCTCACGGCACGGGGCTGCAATCCGCCGTCGAGCCAGCTCTTGCACTGTCCGTAAACATTCGTCTTCCACTCCTTATGCCCATCGAGTATCCACTCGCGGAGGAAGCCTTCGTATTGATCCAGCGGGAGATACCAGTGCTTCGTCTCCCTTTTGACCGGAACCGAACCCGACACGGCGCTATGCGGGTCGATCAGCTCGTCGGGCGAGAGGGTAGACCCGCATTTCTCGCACTGGTCGCCGTAGGCACGCTCGTTCCCGCATTTGGGACAAGTGCCGACGATATAACGGTCGGCAAGGAACGTCTGCGCCTCCTCGTCGTAATACTGCATGGAGGTTTTCTCGATGAATTTCCCTTCGTCGTAGAGTTTGCGGAAAAATTCCGATGCGGTCGCGGCATGGGTCGCCGACGATGTCCGCGAATAGATATCGAACGACATTCCCAACCCCTCGAACGACTTTTTGATCAGGTTATGGTAACGATCCACGATCTGCTGCGGGGTCACACCCTCCTTGCGGGCCTTGATGGTGATGGGTACGCCGTGCTCGTCCGATCCGCAGACCGAAATCACGTCGCAGCCCTTCAGCCGCAGGTAACGCGTGTAAATATCCGAAGGTATATAAACTCCCGCCAGATGGCCGATATGCACCGGGCCGTTGGCATAGGGGAGAGCCGATGTAACGAGGTAACGCTTGAACTCTTTTGCCATATTGAGATATACAGTATTACTAATTTCTGTCAAAATTAGTAATTTTTAGGGAAAGAAAAAGCAAAGCCCCATTATTTGTTTACAAACTACAAGGGGGCCCCGCCATAAGAAAACAAAACGGAAACCGCGGGAATGAATCGGCCCGCATTAAGCAGCGGGTAAAAATATGCCCCGGCATAGTCCGGGGCATATTTCTTAATTATCGGCGGTCGGAATCGTTATTCGAACACCAACTCGTCGAGCAGCCATCCTGCGCCCGCGTACTTGTCGATGATGAACAGCACGTAGCGGATGTCGACCGATATCGTGCGCTGCAGATCGGGCTCGAAAGCCACATCGCCCGACATGGCTTCCCAGTTACCGTCGAAAGCCAGCCCGAGCAGTGCGCCCCTGGCATTCATCACCGGTGAACCCGAATTGCCGCCCGTAATATCGCAGTCGGCAAGGAACGCCACCGGAAGCTCGCCCCGGGCATTGGCATAACGGCCGAAATCGCGTGCCGCATAAAGCTCCTTGAGTTTTTCGGGCACGGTGAACTCCGTGGGGTTCTGCGGGTTTTCCTTCTCCATCACGCCCTTGAGCGTCGTATAGTAGTTGTATTCGATGCCGTCGGCAGGCGAATAGGGCAGCACGCGGCCATAGGTGAGCCGCAGCGTGAAGTTGGCATCCGAAGCCCACGCCTTTTTCGGGTTTTGGAGCATTAGCCCCGCCACGTATTTACGGCTTCCCTCGTAATATTTTTCCACGACCGGCTTGCGTGCCTGGGAAAGCGCGTTATACTTCTCCCACACCGATTTTACAAACGGGGCAATGGGGTCGGCAGCATACTTATCGGCCGAAAAAGCACCGATCAGCTCATCGACCTTTTCCTGCGATGTAAATAACGAATTATCGAAAATATAATCCACATAGGCATCCGTATCGCCGTTGAATTCCTTGTCGACGATCTCCGTATAGAACGACGGCAGGTCGGTCATATGCTCGCGGGCGATCTTCAGCATACGCTTGGCCACCTTCCGATCCGTCGGGGCGTTGTAATCCTTATACCAACCGGCCATCGCCTTTCGGGCCGCTTCGGGATCCTTTATCTCCGTCCGCCCGTCGAACATTTTTGCAGGGGTCAGTATTTCGACCGCACGCAGGAAAGCCTCTTCCAGATACTGGCGGTTATCGTCGATGCCGGCCAGCCCCTCGATCGCTTCTCGGATTTTCGGCAGCGCGTCGATATACCCTTCCTCGGGCAGCGTATTCTTCTCGGCCCACGCCTGGAAGGCAGCTTCCTGCTGCTGCTTGCGCTCCTTGACACCCAGTTTGAGGATGCCGCGAGACTTGCCGATCGAATTCTTCCAGTAGTTCGACGACGTGGCGTATTTCGAGGCATACTGAATACGCACCTTGTCGCTGGCAGCCATGTCCTCCTTCAGGATCGCCTGGCGCTCGCCGCGGATAAAGATCCGGTTGGGATTCGAAACGTTCAGCATGTCGTCGATCTCATACGAAGTCATATAACGCTGCGTGGAACCCGGGAACCCCATGATCATGGCGAAATCCCCCTCCTTGTAACCGTCGAGCGAAATCTTGAGGAACTTCTCGGCCTTGTAAGGACGGTTTTCGGGCGAATAATCCGCCGGCCTGTTATTCTGTCCGGCATAGACGCGAAACACCGAGAAATCGCCTGTATGGCGCGGCCACATCCAATTATCGGTGTCTCCGCCGAACTTGCCGATCGACGTAGGGGGCGTTCCCACCAGGCGCACGTCGGTATAGACCTCGATCACGAAGGCGAAATACTGGTTCCCTTCGAAGAAGGGCTTGACCTCGACCACCATGCCGGGGTTGGCCTCCTGCAGCGAAGCGGTCAGGCCGGCGATATTCTCCGAGGTGATCCGTTCGTACTCCTGCTGCCCGGCCGTGGAAGGCACGTTGCCCAGGATATCCGCAGTCACGTCGCTGATCGAACGGATGAAACGCACCTTGAGCCCCGGGGCGGGAATCTCCTCCTGCCGCGACATGGCCCAAAAGCCGTTCTTCAGGTAGTCGTGTTCGACCGACGACAGGGATTGTATCGACCCGTAGCCGCAGTGGTGGTTGGTGAACAGCAGGCCGTCGGGCGAAACGATCTCGCCCGTGCAGCCGCCGCCGAAAATGACGACCGCATCCTTGAGCGAAGATTTATTGATGCTGTAAATATCCTCGGCCGAAAGTTTGCATCCGCGCGCCTTCATGTCCCGGATATTCATTTTCTGCAGATAAGGCAGCATCCACATGCCTTCGTCGGCCACAGCAGTCAGCGACACGCAAGCCGCTGCAATCAGTAAAAACAGTTTCTTCATATATATAAACGATTATTTGATGTTGATCATGTTCAGGATCGAACGCTCGGCCTTGCGGCGCCCCTCTTCGTCGAGGACGATCGCATATCCCGGCTCGCTTTCCATGACCAGATATTTCATGAACGACGCCCTCCTTTCAGAACATGCTGCAGATGGCCGCGAACGATCTCATAGCCGTTCGTCAGAATGAGGAGCATCGCCAGCACATACTTGCGATGGCGCTCCAGCGTTTTGCGTTCCACGCCAGCACCGCGCACAAGCGCCGCCATCGGCAGTTTCTTCGTGCGCAGCAATTCCTCCAACAGGCTCTCATGCGCAGCTGCGTAGCGTACCGCCGCCGTGCAGGCTTCAAGGGTGCGCGTCTGTTTTGGCGACTGTTCCGCCACATCGCTGAAGCTCACGCCGAATTCCGCCATCACTGCTGCCAGCTCGGCGATCTCCTTCTGCGTCGCCGCCAGTCCCGCCGCTTCGGCGAAACGATCGCGCGTATCGGCAACTTCTTCCAGCAGTGGGCGCGCATCGTCGCCCTGCTCCGCGTCGAGAGAAAGCTGGCCCTGATGCCGCGCTTCTCTGCGCTGATGGTCGATGATGCGGCTTTTGATCACCATCGCTGCATACGGCAGAAAGGCGCCGCGCGCTGGATCGTAGCCCAGGATCGCTTCGTGAAAAGCGATCATCGCAATGCTCTGCGCATCGTCCTGATCGCTCACCGGATGGCCAACCTGCTTCGCCGCCTGGGCGCGGATAAACGGCAGATAGTCGCGCAGCAGCGCATCCGCTTTTTCACGATCTTTTTTCGCGGCAGTGACCGCCGCGACGATCTCGTGCTCCTTGTGCACAGCGCTTCCTCCTCTCTGATAGACTACGGCTCCACCTGCAGATAATCGGGGTAGCCGCAGCGATTTTTCACAAATATCTTATGTGAATTATACCGGAAACACACGCAAACAAAAGCAAGATTACGTGAA
>ERZ779885.1419-NODE-1419-length-24366-cov-4.898030_pt1 | contig 24366 bp, 10 predicted proteins | sample MGYA00511554_ERZ779885 | MGnify/ENA primary metagenome ERZ779885 (study PRJEB29588, sample SAMEA2160998) | human gut metagenome | biome: human gut; feature: human-associated habitat; material: faeces | place: Denmark | collected 2008/2010 ... | reverse complement strand
GTAGTACCGGGCGAGCCAATGACAACAACCCACGACAATACGATCGCGAATAATGTATTCCGCAATACGATTACCATTTTGGGCGATGCCGGCGCTATTTACACGCTTGGGGATATGCCCGATACAATTATCAGTGAAAACTATATCGATTCCATCGGAACCCCCGGCACGGATCCGTACCATATCAGAGGCATCCATGTGGATGAGGGAACCAAGCATGTCCTTGGTGAAAGAAATGTGATTGAAATCCCCACTGACCTAACCTGTGTGGACTGCGGAAACTGGGGAAACAAGGGCGATAATGTATGGAATGATAACTATTCCACATCCGCCAGCTACACCACCACCGGAAATATGGAACCAGGCACGGTAGTGACCAACGCCCATACCAGCGAGAAAGGAATCTGGGGACTTGATGTATTCGAGATTCTGGCGAACGCCGGACCGGGCGACGAGTATTTAGCCCGCGTGCCAGAGTCCTTGTATAACATGCAGGATGAACTGCTTTCAACAAAATTTTATGTTGCGCCGGAGCAGGAGCTGGACTTTAAAGTCGACCAGTCCTATCTTCAGAGCGAGATTTGGTTGGCACCGGAAGGTACCCAAGAGTTTACCGAGGGTAATACGATGACCAAAGCGGCAGACGGAAAAATCAAGGCTCCTTCTGAAGCGGGAAATTATAAGCTGTATCTTGTGAACGGCCAAGAAGTATCTCAAGCCTCCAAGGGCGAAATCATTGTTTCCGGAGTAAGCCTAACTGAAAACGTAGAGGAAGGCGGCCGTTATCAGACCAGCCAGCTTAAGCCCTTTAAGGTAGAATTAAAAACCGAGTATCTTTCCAAGGCCTTGCTCAACGGCGAGGAAATCAGCTCCGGTCATAAAATTCCCGAAGAGGGCGAGTATACCTTAACCCTTACCGACCTGACCAATGCGGAATCTACGATTCACTTCAGCACGTATATTACCGACGTAGACAAAACCTTCAGCAAAAACACTGTCAGCAATCCCTCTGAGGAGGTAGCCCTGACGCAGTGCGGCAGCGACGCGACAGCTTGGTTTGTCCCTGAAGGCGAGGAAATATCAGACGCCGCGCAGCTGGCCGAGAGCGATACCATGACCAAATCCGCGGAGATCAATCCTGCCTCTATCCTTGCGCCGAAAGCGTCGGGACGTTATGTGCTGTATCTGGTAAAGGACAGCGCTGTCAGCGAACCGTCCGCGGCTGTCCTGACCGTATCCTCCAGCGAGATTCCGGTCACCGACGGCATGCTGGCCAGATTCAACGCGGACTCCATCGAGGCTGCCGGCGGGGAAAAGATTTCTCAATGGGCTAACGAGGTAGGCGGGCAGACGCTTGTCCAGACTGACGAGAGCAAACAGCCCACCTTGAAAACGACCGAATTAGGCATGAACTATGTGGAATTCGATGGAACCTCAAATCAAATGGCTTTCGACAGCGGTTTGGATTTAAACGGGAAAAGCGAATTGACCATATTGGCGTTCAGCGCCTATACAGGCGAAGACCCCAATAATAGCTGGGGCGATAAGAGCAGTGTTCTGTATTTCGGTGAAACCGCCGGATGGGGATCTATCTATTTGTCATCCTACGGAGGATATGTCGCCGCCCGCTTTGGCAGTGGTCAAACGAATAATTATATTAGATCGTACAGAGAAGAGAAGAATAATGATTTTGTCATGACTGCCATGGTAAAGGACGGCACAACGGAATATTTATACGACGCGGGAAAACTGGTTCTTAAAGATGAAGGAAATCTTGAAAAAACGGCCAATACATCCGATATCATGACGGTAGGCTATACGGCGAGCGGAGCCCCCGGGTATTTCAAAGGCGGCATCTCAGAAATTTTGATTTACGACCGCGCGCTGTCAGAGGAGGAGATTGCCCAGCTGCAGGTGTATATGATGCAGAAGGCTTATCTGAGCGCTCTGAATCCTGCGCTGGACAATGCGTCGGAGATTCTGAATGAAGACGGAGCGGAGGACAAGTACAGCGAGACCAGCTTGAACAACCTCCAAGAGAAGTATAACAAAGCGCTGGAAGTGAAAGCTTCTGTCGTAGAGGGAAATTGTTCTTATGAAGAGGTAAAAACCGCTTATCAGGAATTGGTCAACGCAATTGATGGCCTGAGAGAAGCCATTACCGAAATTCCGGATGAAGACTTAAATCTTTGGCTGAAGGCTGATGAAGGCGTTGAGCTTGGCCAGGATGGAAGAATCAGCGTTTGGAAAGATAATTCAGGCAACGGAAACAACGCGACTATCGCGCAGAATCCTCAAGCTGGGGAAAACTTGACGTCGCCTACACTGGTTGAAGACGGATATAACGGAAAACCGGTCGTCCGCTTTAACGGCACGTCAGACGGTATGCAATTTCCTTTTGACAATCTTGATCAGACCGCGGAAGCCACAGTTGTGATCGTATCTTCCAGCAAATCCGACCGTTCCGATACGATGGGCGGAGACAATATCCCGCTGCTTTATTTCCATGAGTACGGCGCTGGCTGGAGCAAATTTGTCGTAACGCCGACCCAAAGCAATATTAACGCGAGATTTGGCAGCGGAAGCTCCGCGGATAACGGCGGGTTTATGCTGTATGAGCGTCCGGAAAATATTGGCGATAGCTTCAGCACCACGATGGTCGTAAAAAATGGCGCCAGTGAGACTATTTATGTTGGAGACCAGCAAGTAATGAATAGAGACAATGGCGCCGCAGTATTTACAAACGTAAAAGACGATATTGGATACATAGGAAGATATCCGGTAGGAAGCCACTCTGAGAATTGGTACAATCAAAGCGACGTAGCCGAAATTATGATTTATAACCGCGCTTTGGGACTGGCCGAAATTCAGCAGATTAATGCTTATCTGAACGAAAAATACAGTGAGAAACCCGAGGTCACTCTGGAATCCATCACGGTGAGCGGCCCGACCAAGACTGAGTATGAGATCGGCGACGAGCTGGATCTGACTGGACTGGTGGTAACCGCTCATTACAGCGACGGAAACGAGAAGGTATTGTCAGCTGGAGATTATGAGGTGAGCGGGTTCGATTCCTCCACCGCGGGAGAAAAGACCATTACCGTGACCTATCAGGGCAAGACCGCGGCCTTTAAGGTAACCGTGAAGGAAACCGAAAAGCCAGTGGTGACTTTGGAATCCATCACGATTTCCGGCCCGACCAAGACCGAGTATAAGATCGGCGATAAGCTGGATCTGACCGACTTGGTAGTAATTGCGCATTACAGCGACGGCAGCTACCAAGAGGTAACGGACTATGAGGTAAGCGGCTTTGATTCTGCTGCCGCGGGAGAAAAGACCGTTACTGTGACCTATCAGGGCGAGACGGTTTCCTTTAAGATCACTGTGAAAGAGGATACCGCTTCTTCGGAACAGCCCGGAGAATCCGGCAAGCCTGATGATAACCAATCCAGCAGCCAGCCTGACGGCAACCAGAGCGGCAGCGGAAGCCAGGACGATCAGAATATCCAAACCGGAGATTCCATGGCGCCTTATGTCGGCGTTGCTATCGTACTGATCCTGCTCAGCGGCTTAGGCATTGCGATTGCCCTTATTATTAGAAGAAGACGGCTTGGTTAAAATATCCTTTCTTAATAATTCTTTTAGCGATATAGCTCCATAATAAAAGCCCGCCTATTCCGAGGGCATCGGAATAGGCGGGCGAAAAAATAGAAAGGGATGGAAAGATGAAATCGATAAAGAAGGTGCTGGTTAAGACGTGCGCGTGCGCGTTAGCGGGCTTAATGACGCTGAGCTCGCTGCCGGTGTTGTCGGCCCAGGCCGCCGCTTCCGGCACATTAAGCAGCGATTTTGACAGCTTGCCATTGGGCCAGATTGCCGAAACCGGAGACCTGAAATTACTTTCAACAGGCGGCAGCGATAAGACCCAGGCAGTGGAATCGGAGGGAATCCTGATGATGTCGTCCTCGGTACAGGGCCATGTAGGGTTTACCTTAAAAAACGAGCGGTTCCAGCAGTCGGAATTGACTATGGATTTCCGGTTCAACGATACGAACCATATGACGCATGGATATGAGGGCCTGTATGTCAGCCCCTACTGTGTGGAGTACGATAAAACCTTTGCGGCGGTTGTAATTCAGCCCCATATCAGCGCAGTTTATGCACAGGCAAGCTCAGTGAATGCCGGCACAGTAGCATTTGACTTTTCCTCAGATACCTGGTACCGCCTGAAGGTGAAAACAAGCGGTACTAAAATCTCGTATAAAATCTGGAACCGGAATGACCCGGAGCCGGAGGAATGGACGCAGGAGCACAGCTATTCCCTGTCCGGAGACGGCGGGCTGGCGGTGTATACCTATCAGAACAACGCGGAGTCTGCGGTCAGCGTTTCTTTGGATAACATCCAGCTGACGAAAAACGAGGGCGAGACGGTTTTCCAAGAGGACTTCAACGCATCGTCTGAAGGCGCCGCCGGCTTTTTCGACAAGGTCGACCTGATCCAGGATGGGAGCGGGACAGACGATAAAAAGGCCGAGCTGCAAGAGGAAAACGTGGTGCGCCTATCCTCACAGGCGGAGGGCTTCAGCGGTATTCAGTATGTGAATTACAATTACCAGAACAATATCGCGCAGCTGAAGATAAAATTCGCGGAGGACTTTGAGGCGGCAGAACTGACCGACGGCGTTTACGTAGCGCCGGTGGGAACAGGATTAGACGAATACGCCGCGGTCGGTGTTTCCCCAGCGAATGGAGGAACCCTGTCGGTTCGGATCCAGAAGCCAGGAGAAGCCCCTCAGGATACCCAGGGGGGCGCTCCTGTGTCCGTATTGCCAGGCGCTTGGTATCATTTGAAGATCATGACGCTGGAGGGCCAGGACGGCGGAGAGAACCGGATCTGCGCCAAGATTTGGAACGAACAGGAAAAGGAACCCGCGGAGTGGAGCATTGACCATTCCTATTCCGGAACAGTTTCAAGCGGCAGCTTTTCTGTTTTTTCCTATCACAGCGGAAACCAGGCGAATTCAGTGCTGATCGGCGATATCAGCTCGAGCTATTATGCCGGCGGCGCCCTGCCGTCCGGGGATACGAAGCTGTCCTCCATTTCCATCGGCGGAACGCCGCTGGAGGGGTTTGACGGCAATACCTTAGAGTATGAGTACGATGTGCCCCAGGAGAGCATAAACCAGGCGGCGCCGGAAGTGACAGCCCAAGCAGCGGATTCGTCCGCTCAGGTGCGGGTAACCCAGGCATCCTCACTGCCGGGCACGGCGGAAATCACGGTAATCGCTGAAAACGGCGATACCGCGGTATATTCCGTCAATTTCCATTTAGAGGGATGCAAAATCGCGTCGATCGAGGAAAAAGCTATTACGGTCCGCAAGGGCACCAGCCTGGAGGAATCCCCTCATCCCCAGACGGTGAAGGTGACTATGGAATCCGGCACAGAGGTGGATACGCCGGTGCTTTGGAATATGGACGAATACGACCCGGAGAACCCGGCGGAGCAGACCGTGACCGGCGTGCTTGTGCCAGAGGACCAATACGGAATGGAAGTCGCGGCCGGTGACATTCCTACTCTGAAGGTGGCCCAGCGTGAGGTGCAGCAGGAGCTTTTTGTATCTCCGGAGGGCAGCGACAGCAACGCGGGAACTATCGACAGCCCCTTCCTCACCGTAGCGCGCGCCCAGGAAGAGGTGCGCAAGTACAATCAGAATATGACGGGAGACATTCTGGTCTATCTGCGGGAGGGAACCTATGAAATCACGGAGCCTATGCAATTCGGAGTCGAGGACTCGGGAAGCAACGGCTATTATGTGGTATATCAGAACTATCAGGATGAGCTCCCGGTGGTCAGCGGCGGCACGGTATTAGACGCCGAGTGGGAGGAGGACCCGGAGAGGCCCGGGGTGTATAAAACCACTCTGGACCGGGACCGCAAGCTTCGTTATCTTTACGTGAACGGAGAGCCGGCGAAAATCACGGAACATACCGTAGAGGGCCAGGGAACGGTAGGAACCATGACCATTACGGGAGAGGAATCTTGGGCGGAAACGTCCGGAACCACCTGGACGGGCATCAAATTTAAAAAATCCGACGTGGCCGTTTACGCAAATCCTGAAGACGTGGAAATTACACAATCAAAGGTTTTTAATAGAAATACGGTGGGAATCCAGGATATTTATGAGGATGAGAGCGGGGAGTACATTATCTTCGAGCCTCAGCAGCCCTTCGGCGCGATCTTCTCCACTATGGCTTTTGGTTGTAATCTGGTGGGAACCGGAAGCATTACGATCCGGAACACGCTGGAAAACCTGAAGAACCCAGGAGAATTCTATTTTGACCGTGGGGAAAAGACCTTATACTATTATCCGCCCGAGGGAGCCGATATCAATGAAATGGAATTTGTGATTCCGGAGTCGGAAGGCTTCATGAGGATCAACGGTGAGTCTACCAGCGAGCGGGTGGAAAATATTGAGTTCAGCGGGATTCAGTTCAGCTATGATGATTACAACCTGGAGGTCATCGACGATCCGGAAAACGGCCTGCACGCCGTTGGCTACGGCGGCGTACAAAGCCTGGGCCTGTACCGGAAATTCGCAGACCACGGCAACTGGCATCACAGCTGGTATAATATTGTAGATACGCCGTACGCCTCAGTGGATGTGCAGAACGCCCGGGGGATCGTTTTTGAGGGCAACCGTTTCAAGAATATTTCCAGCTCCTGCGGCGTCAGCTATACCAACGATGTGGTTGATTCCACCATACAGGGGAACGCCTTTATCAACGTTGCTGGAAACGCGACGAATATTGGGCATCCCCAGCATGTGTTCATCGGGGAGGATGCCAAGAGCGATAACCAGAGGTTCCCGGTTGGAGTGGAAGGCGTGTGCAAGAACGACCAGGTAGTGTATAACCTGGTGCGGAATGTTTCCTCCGAGTTTTACCAGTGCGACGCCATTATGGCTTTCTTTGTGGAAAACTGCGACTTCTCTCATAACGACGTAGCGGATGTTCCTTACACGACTATGTGCGTCGGCTGGGGCTGGTGGAACTTTAACGGTGAAGCAGAATCGGAGGTTCCCGGGAACCGAACCTTAACGGCAAAGAACAACCGCATTATGTTCAACAAGCTGGGCGATTCCCACACGAAGCTTCCGGGCGACGGCGGAACCCTGTATACCTTAGGCTACCAGCCCAATTCCATTATCGCCTATAATTATATCTACGACGGCCCTCGTTCCATTTATCTGGATGAAGGAACGGAAGGCTTTATGGTCCATGATAATGTGATTCAGGATTCCTGGGATGTTTGGCTGAATATTTGGATGTCAAATGGTAAAATCCGCAATAATACAATCTACAATAACTATACGACGACAGGATCTGTGAATAACCAGTGGCCCCAGAGTAATCCGATCACCGATACCCATGTGGAAACCCTTCCCTGGTCCGACCCGGCGCAGAATATCATCGACCAGGCCGGATTGACGGGCAGCTACGCCGAGCTTTACAAGCTGCTGGAGATTGATACCTCTGGTCTGGAGCAGGCGGTTGAAACAGCGAAGTCCCTGTCGGGAAGCGACTACGACCGGATCAGCTGGAACGAGCTGGAGCAGGCATTGTATGCGGCGGAAGCGTATTTGTCCGGCGGCTCTCTCAGCCAGGGAAGCGTGGACATGATGAGCCGTCGGCTGAATAAAGCCATCGAGGGCTTGAAGGACCGGCAGGAGAACCTGTTCCCCTATGACGCTTCCAATTTCAGCATTACAGAGGACAATGGAAGCCTGGTTTTGGCCTGGGAGGCTCCTGAACAGGCCGTTGACCATTACGTCCTGCTGGGCCTGGGAGACGCTGTGGAGATTTCCGCGGACTGCGGCCGGTATGTGATTGAGGATCCGGAGCCTGGAAAAATATATATTCTCACCTTATGCGCCGTCGACGCGGAGGGCAAATGCTCGGAGGGCGTCACAGGATTTTACAGCACGGGCGATTACAGCGCCGTACCGGAAGAAAGCCTGCTGTGGCTTTCCGCCGGAGACCATGTAACAGTAGATGGGCAGGGAAGAGTTTCCAGCTGGGAAAGCCTGGGAGATTCCGGAATCAGCGCGGAGCAGCCTGAACAAGAAGCCCAGCCGGTTCTGGTGGAGGACGCTTACGGTGGGCAGCCGGTGATCCGTTTTGACGGCGTGGACGATACCATGTCGTTTGATCTGGATCTTGACGGAAAGAGTGCCGTAACCATCATTGCGGTATCCGCATATCAGGGAACAGAGACAGGAACCGGAGACCAAAACTGCCTGGTATATTTTGACGAAGACGGAAGCTGGGGCAAGACGTTTGTTTCGCCGCTGGCGGATGCGATATCCTGGCGTTATGGTTCAGGCCAGGAAAATAACAATAATGTTTACCAGCGCGAAAGCGGCGCGGGCAATGAATTTTCCGTCACCGCAGTAGTGAAGGATTCTGCGGAAGAGTCTCTGTTTGTAGACGGAAAGAAGGTTATGACTCAAACAGGGAAAAACACTGTATTGGCGAATAACGCAGCCGAGGGCCGGCTGTGTTCCTATTATTTTGCCTATGCGGATCATTTCACCCAGTACGACTTGGCGGAGCTGATGATCTTTGACCGAGCGCTGAGCGATGAGGAAATCGGCAATATCCAGGCGTATCTGAATTTGAAATATGAGACGGACCTGGATAAAGTAGCCGGCGGCATTTCCCTGGAAAATCCAGAATATCCGGACAAGGGCTTGAAGCTTCCCGAAATGCCCAGGGGGATAGAGCTTGCCATTGAGTCCAGCGATCCGGAGGGCGTCATCGGAGCGGACGGCTCGATTACCTGGCCGGAACAGGAAACAAAGGTCAATGTGGTATGCAGAGTTACCAATACTTTAACAAAAGAAAGCGTTCTGACAGACAGCTTTGAACTCACGCTGACGCCTGTGGTGAAAGCGGATTTGTCGGCGGCGATAGCGGCGGCGGAAGGCAAACAGGAGGCCGACTATACGCCGGAGACCTGGGAGCCGTTCGCGGAAGCGCTGGAATATGCCAAGGCAGTGCTTGCGGATAAGAACGCAGCGCAGGCTCAGGTAGACGAGGCAATGAAAGCTCTGACCGAGAAAATGGCCGCTTTAGCAGAGACAGCGGGTACCTCTTCCCAGCCGGGAGATTCCAGCTCTAAACCGGACACATCAAGACCCGGGGATACTTCTAATCCTGACGATTCCTCAAGCCAGGGAGGAACTTCTCAAAACGGCCAGAATACGCCGCAAACCGGAGATCAATTCTATCCTGAAGTATTCATCGTTTTGATCGGTGGATGCCTGTTATCTTCTGCGGCATATGTTTTGATAAAACAACGCGGGCATAATTCGTAATTTTCAAAAGAGGTCGAAATTTGGAACTCAAAAATGAGATAATCCAGATTTCGGCCTCTTTTTCTATGTTAAAAGCCAGCGCTTAAGCCATTTTTTAGGTTTATCTTTATAGCACTTTATAGCAATGGGAGGTCAAAAAAGCAAAAACAGAAAAACGGGTTGTAAAAACAATAATTCTTTTTTCGTCATACGCATAGTGAACAAAAACGTACAACTGTGAACGACCGGAAGCTGGTGGTACTGAAACAGTTAAAAAATTAGAGAGGTTAGAATATCAGGAACGAAAATCAGTAAGGCAGTAACCAATAGTAAAAGAAATGAATAAGATGAAAGGAGAATTTGCATAAGAAAGCGGGAAATGTAATGCGTCGTTATTATTGTGGCTGCGATTCAAATATGTCTTGCCCATGCAGATGTGTTCAATATATTGGTCCAAGGGGAGCAACAGGGCCTGCCGGCGCGGCCGGCCCGCAAGGAGCTACCGGTCCCACAGGAGCCACTGGGGCGGCGGGCCCCACAGGGCCTGCGGGACTGGGTATAACCGGCCCGACCGGGCCTGCCGGCGCAGCCGGCCCGCAAGGTGCTACAGGAGCTACCGGCCCGACTGGGGCTACTGGTCCCACAGGAGTAATGGGGCCGACAGGTGCAGCGGGGGAGGCTCCAGATGATATTTTTGCCTCATACGCGGCGGTACAATCGGTATACAATAATGGAGATCTTATCACGCTTTATCCAGCAATAACAGATCCTACCGGCAATATTACCGCTACAGATCTCACTCATATTACTCTTGCCGCAGGCTACTATCTCATTTCATATAAAGTATCTGTAATCTTTCCTACGGCGAATTATATGCAGATTACTCCGTCGTACAATGGAACTCCGCATTTAGATACTGGAATTTATTTTGCTACTAGTACGAACGGATCAAGTGCTTGCGGATCTGCTTTTTTTGTTTTGTACGCTCCGAGCCCAACTGTTTTTACTTTGACTTATTCTGGTTCCGGAAGAGCAACCGGCGGGGATGTCAATCTCACGATACTCAAACTTCAGAGGACAGAATAAGACGGTAAACTAAAATTTTATGAATAAAGCAGCCGTTAGTTTTGGTGAATTAGGAGAAGCGGTTAGGACGGGAGCGTGCAGGGAATGAAAAGGAAACGTCATCCTGGAGAATTTAAGAAAAATAGCGTGCAAAAGGTATTAAAAATGAAATTAAAAAACAGCCTATTATAAATTTTTAAGGCTTTCCAATTATTGCACGGCTCCCATACCATATGAAAAATTTGGCCTTTAGGGAAAACTATCTTAAAATTCTGTTCCAACACAAATAAAGCATTTGAATTGAAATATATTTTTGCGGCTATTGACACAGAATGAAATAACTGTTATACTAAATGAGTATTCATGATAATTGCTTTGTTCTCACAAGTTTGCAGATCATAGTTAGTTTTATGATTGTGCAAATTTGTGAGTTTTTGTTTTATATGGGTACAAATAAATATTTATGGAGGTACCTAAATGAATAATGGTACAGTAAAGTGGTTTAATTCTGAGAAAGGGTTTGGTTTCCTTTCCAATGATAACGGCGGGGAGGATGTATTCGTACATTTTTCCGCAATTGTTGGAGAAGGCTTTAAAAGCTTAGCTGAGGGCCAAAAAGTTACGTTTGATACTGAGACAGATCCGAAAAACAGCAAAAAACTGAGGGCGGTAAACGTTTGTCCTGTATAAAGCAGAAAAAAGGAGGAAGGGTGTTATAACTTTCCTCCTTTCCCTTGTAGTATAAAAGAACCTTCTTGACAGCTTTTTTTAAAATTGCTATACTGTTTTTGTCATCGGAGGGCTTGTGGTCAAAACTGCTAAGCTGGATAAGATGTCGGGGGTGCCTGATGTTTTATCCGGCTTTTTGTTGTATTTAGGAGGTTACAGCTTGTGGGAACAAAACGCACCTTTACAGAAGGAAAAATTTTTTCACCATTGATTTCCTTTGCGTTTCCTGTGCTGATTGCTTTGTTTTTACAGGCAATGTACGGTGCTGTGGATTTATGGGTAGTTGGAAAATTTGGTTCCGCGGCAGATGTGTCCGCAGTGGCTACCGGAGGCCAGGTGACTTATACTGTTACCGTCGTGATCGTGGGGCTTTCTATGGGAATCACCGTTTTAATAGGCCAAAAAATAGGTGAAGGACGGGAAAAGGAGGCCGGTCAGGTCATTGGCAGCGGAATCTGTATGTTTCTGTTAATTTCCATAGCGCTTACCGCGGCAATGCTTTTGTCGGCGGAGCCTTTAGCTCATTTAATGCAGGCGCCTGAGGCAGCCCTCTCACAAACTGCAGATTATTTAAGGATCTGCTTTGCCGGGACGGCCTTCATTGTGGCGTATAATGTTTTGGGCAGTGTGTTCCGGGGAATCGGGGACTCTAAAATGCCGTTGATCACAGTTGCTATCGCCTGCGTCTTTAATATTATCGGAGATTTGATTTTTGTGGCGGTATTTCATATGGGAACTCAGGGCGCCGCCTTGGCCACCGTGATGGCGCAAGCGTTCAGCGTATTGCTGTCAATTTTTATTATCCGTCGGCGGATGCTGCCGTTTTCTCTGTGCAAAAAAGATTTGCGGCCTGAGAAAAAGCATATTCAAAAAATTTTGTCTCTCGGAGCACCGGTAGCCTTTCAGGACCTGCTGGTCAATATTTCTTTCCTGGTTATTATGGCAATTGTCAATTCCATGGGAGTAATCGCTTCGGCTGGAGTGGGTGTGGCGGAAAAGCTCTGTGTATTCATTATGCTGGTGCCCTCGGCCTATATGCAGTCTATGGCTGCGTTTGTGGCCCAGAATGTAGGCGCAAAAAGACTGGATCGGGCGGGAAAGGCACTATTGTATGGTATCTTGTCCTCGCTTGTGGTTGGCTTGGTTATGGCGTATCTTTCTTTTTTCCATGGAAGCGCTTTATCCACGCTGTTTGTGAAGGAAAATGATACAGCGGTGATTATGGCGGCCTCCGATTATCTGCGGGCGTATTCTATCGATTGTATTTTAACTTCATTTTTATTTTGCTTCATCGGCTATTTTAACGGCCGGGGGAAAACGCTTTTTGTTATGATCCAGGGAATTGTAGGCGCCTTTGGGGTGAGAATCCCTGTTTCTTATTTAATGACTTTGACGGACGGCGCTTCTCTATTCCATATCGGCCTGGCCACACCGGCCTCTTCTGTAGTGCAGATTTTGCTGTGCGCCGGATACTTCCTATTGCTGAAGAGACGGCAGAAGAAATTTCTTTTGGAAAATTCAGCGGAATAACACAGGCCTGAACAGAAAAATGCGTGCCTCTTTCCGGGCGTAGGGGGATTTTTCCCTTCAGAGAAAATGCTTTATCACACCCTCTAATTAAGCGGCTTGGCCATTTAATGTGCCGCGGGACAGCATATACGGCAAGGAAAGTATTTCGATAGGCGAAAAATATTTTCGTATGGATAATAATTGATATTTTCCCTTTAAAGGCTTATCATAGAAAAAAACAGAACACGGAAGGAAGATGCTATGTTGCGGCAGGCTGTTTTTGATAGGATTCGCTTAAGTAATTTAGAGCAGAATTTGGGATTGTATGGTATCCATTTATATTGCAATGGAGAGGAAGCTGCCTTTCAGTTCCGCAGCGATGACAGAGTGAATCTTCATTCTGCAAGCAAAACCTTTTTGTCCGTGGCGGTAGGAATCTGCCTGGATGAAAGGAGGCTGGCCCTTTCAGACCGAGCCTTATCCTATTTTCCGGAATTTGCAGAAGACGCTTCCGCCGGCAGTGAGAAGATTACGCTTCGGGATCTCCTGCACATGTCCTCCGGGAAGGAAAATTTTTGGTTTTCCGTACCGCTGGAGCAAAGCTCGGATTGGGCCAGGCAGTTTTGGGCGGACCAAATGAAAAGCAAGCCTGGGACTCATTTTTATTATTCCAATGCGTGCACCTATATTTTAGGACGGGTGGTGGAAAAGGTTACAGGGAAAAACGTCAGGGATTTTCTTGTGCCGCTGCTGTTTGAGCCATTGAAGATTTTTAATCCTCAATGGAATCGCTGCCCTCTGGGGCACCCGCTGTGCGCCACCGGACTCCAGTTGACTACCGGGGAACTGGCAAGATTAGGAAGGCTTTTATTGCAAAAAGGAAGCTGGGAGGGCAAACAGATTGTCAGCGAAGAATATGTGGAACAGCTTCAGCTCGACTGTATTGGAACCGAGAGTGGTTCTGGAGAGCCGGAAAATTCTCAGGGGTACGGCTATCAGGTTTGGCGGTGCGTTTATCCGGGAGCCTACCGCCTAGACGGGAAATACGGCCAATATTCTATTATTGTTCCGGACAAAAATGCGGTAGTCACGGTTACGGCTCACAATGAGAAAAACTGCGGAGATATTATTCGCGCAGTATTCCGTGATGTGGTGGAGGAGCTTTGATACAAAGAGAGTATAGAGAACTCGTGAGGTTCGAGTATCAAAGGGCACAGCGCTGATAACCAGCGCTGTGCCCTTTTTGTGTAGATTCGGACAAAACTAGGAACATCCGCTTATTGCGGCAGCTTTAGCTTTTCTAAGAATATTAAAATACAATTCCGAATAGTTTCATACGATAAAAATTTCAGAGCAGCCAGAAACCGTTACTTACCGCTGTTCTTTTTAAATTCCTCTAGAACCGTCTGCTCCGGATCGTCGGGAGAATGGGCTTCATAAGGAGAGTTGCGAAGAATCTGCTCGGTAGTGAGCCGCTTCTTTCTCAGCCGTGCGGAGGTGTCTCCGCGCAGCAGTGTGTAAATAACGGAGAAAGTGGGGATGCCCAGCAGAATTCCGACCATACCGAACAGGTTTCCGCAGAGAATAATGGCCAGCAGCACCCAGATGCCCGGGAGGCCGATTGAGGTTCCAACCACTCTGGGATAAATAAGATTGCCTTCGATCTGCTGCAAAATCAGGAAAAAAATCAGATAAGTCAGAGTGTGCCAGGGATTTACCAGAAGAAGGATAAAGCCGGCGGTGAACATAGAAATGTAAGGCCCAATGATAGGGATCAGGCTGCAAAGGGCCACAATAGCGCTGATCAGCAGAGCATAGGGAAGCCGGAGAACCGTCATGCCCAGATAGATGAGGAAAAACCAGATACAAGCCTCGGTAAGCTGACCTCTCACAAAATTGGAAAAGATTTTATTTGATAGAATGGCCACGTCAATGGTCCTTTTGGCTACCCGGTTTGGCAGGTAAGCGTACATTACCCGCTTTAGGTTTGTGGTGAGCTTTTCCTTATTTACCAACATATACATACAGAAAATGAAGCTCATGGCCATAATGAAAATACCGTTTGCCACATTGACAGTGATATTAAACACGGAACCCATGAAATTGGTAGTGACCTGAGTGGCCTGGGTCAAAATAGAGGACCAGTCCAGCTTGAGAGCGTTGATTTGCTCCTGAGTGACGTTCCACTTTTCCAAAAGCTTGGTGGTCTCCTGCATCAGCCGGTTGATATAGGAAGGCGCATTGTCAGTGAGCACCTTAACGGAATTTACCAGCTCGGGAACCACAAACAGGATAATACCGCCGATGACCAGAACAAAGGTTAGAAAGGATAAAAATATACATACTCCCCGGCGGATTTTTTTCCAGATTCTTCCGTTCCGTTTGTTCAAAAACGCAAATGCCTTTTCCTCATAGAATTTTAACAGAACGTTCACCACAAAAGCGATGGCAATTCCGATGAAAAAGGGGGCGGCCAGTGAGATGGCACCGGTGATAAACCCCCAAACCCGATCAAAATTAAAGAGGGCAAAAATGAGTGCCACTGTGAAGGTGATGATCAGCAGGATTTTCTTGATAATTTTTCGGAGCAGCTTTTTATTAGCGAAGAATTCTTCTAGTTTCACGTTCATCACATCCTTATACCTCTTTATTATATGGAGGATTGGAAAATAAATCAAATGTTTTCTGGTGAAATTTGGATTCTGTTTTTTCAATTAAAAAATCCCCCTACAAATTGCACTATTGTACAAAAAAATGTCAAATTCGTAAGGTGTTTTGTCGCCTGGATAAATGCTATAATAAAGCAAATCTTGAAAATACAATTTTGTTTATTTGGTTTAGTGATAGGAATTGTTTTAGCCGTATGCCAGCCGCGGGTTTTCAAATGACAGGAGAGGAGGGCTTTGCGGAAGAGAAACAGCGGGACAGCGGCCGATTATGAAAAATGAGGAGGAACTTCTGTTGAAAGAGATTCGAGTAGGTATCATCGGTACTGGTATGATATCCCATACCCACATGCAGAGATATGCAAAAATCCCTAACGCCAAGGTTGTGGCGGCCTGTGACTTGAACCAGGAAAAATTGGACGCCTGGAGAGCGCAATACGGCGTGGAAAGCGGTTATACCGACTACAGGGAGCTTTTAAAGAGAGACGATATTGACGCGGTGGATGTCTGCCTGCACAATAACCTGCATGTTCCTATGGCGCTGGAGGTTTTAAAGGCTGGAAAGCATTGCTACTGTGAAAAGCCAATGGCCGGTTCCTATGCGGATGCCAAGCTTCTTTATGATTTTGCGAAAACCTGTGGAAAGGAATTGTCTATCCATCTGGAAGCGCTGTTCTTTCCTCAGAGCCGGGTAGCAAAGGAAATGGTAGATAACGGAGCATTGGGCAAGGTGTACCATGCCCGTTCCGTAGGTTACCGCCGCAGAATGCGTCCGGGCTTGGATATTACCGGACCAGCTTTGTTCCAGCCGGAGTTTTTGACAGCGGAATACGCCGGACACGGCGCTTTGTATGATATGGGCGTTTATCATATTTCCCAGATCCTGTATATTTTGGGAATCCCGAAGCTGGAGCGGGTTTCTGGTATGACCTATCAGGAAATTGGCGCGGATCCCAGAGCCTTGGAAGGCAAAAAGTTTGAAGTCGAGGAGCTTGGCTTAGGCTTTGCAAAGTATGAAAATGGTTTGACGCTCGACATTCTGGAATCTTGGGCAATCCATATGGATAATATTGGCGACAGCTTTGTCGTCGGCACTAAGGGCGGGCTGCGGCTCCCCTATCAGTTAGAGTATCAGGATCAGGTGCTGAAATATATGAATTTGGTCAACGGACAGACCACAGAGGCGGAGATTCGATTCGACGAGAACGAGGAGATCAACCGTACCATTGATCCGAACCTATTCTATAATGTGAACGATCAGGCACACTGGATTGCTTATCTGAGCGGCCAGATTCCCGAGAGAATTGATACCGCCTGGCTGGCGCTTCAAACTATGCTGGTCAGCGAGGGTATTTTCCTCTCCGGCAAGCTGGGCAGAGAGGTTACTGTGGACGAAATTGAGGCGATGTCTGAGAGCAACGCTATTCGTGTGCAGAAAACCCCCTACGGTTCCTTCCAATATGATTTTTAACAGCATTTAAGCTTTACTCTAAACAGCCTTCGCGGAATGGAAGGACTCTGAAGGATAAAGCGTCAGACCTATGAGGTTTGTTTTAATAAACCGGTATTTTTATGGTTTACTATGGTTTTCTTTTTCGATACAGCTTGTCCCTTATGCGAGGCTGTATCAAGAACATATTAAGCGGCATACAGGCTCCAGCCGAGAGCTGGAGCCTGTCAAAACTAGAATATTACCAATTTGTAGGAGGAAAAGAACTATGAAAATTGCCAACGTATCTTGGGGCTGGACCCCGATCCCGGAGGATACCCCTCACGGAGATTCCCTGATTAAAATTGCGGATCAGATCCGTGAGCTGGGTTTTGAAGCCGTCGACTATTTGGGAACCCCGGAAGCCCTGGATGTATTTTTCAATGAAAAGAGCAGCACCGAGCTGGGAGAGCATTCCAGAAAGATCGGCTTGGAGCCCAATGTTTTTGTATTCCAGGATGCCGTTTGGAATAATCCGGATGAGGCTGTCCGCGCAGACAGCTTAAAGCATTTTGAGAAAGCGGCGCAGACCGCGAAATGGATTGGCTGCAAAATCGTATCCGCCCTGGTTCCCATGCCCTTTGGCGCGACTCCCTGGACCTTTAACCCCATGGCTCCATCCTTGAAGCAAAGCTATCGCTTACCTGCGGATTACTGTTTCCAGAAGGACTGGGATTTGCTGATTGACAGCTACAAGAAAGCCTTGGCTATTGCGAAAAAATATGGCCTGCGGATGTCCATTGAGTGCTTCCCTCATTCTATGATTTCCACCCCTCACGCTATGCTGAAGGTGCTGGAGGATGTGGGTGATGACGATTTCGGCATCCAGCTGGATACCAATCATCTGATCGACCAGCATATCGATCCGGAATGGACTATTTACGTGTTGGGCGGTAAGCGTATCTTCAATGTCCACTGTAAGGATAACGACTCTATTTCCAGAGGAAATATTCCTGCCGGCTGCGGTATTTGTGATTATACTGCCGTTATCCAGGCTTTGAAAAATGTAGGCTACCAGGGCAACCTGGCGGTTGAGCTGGAGTTTACCGACAATCCCCGCCGTTACAATAAGCAAGCGCTGGAGCATCTGAAGCTTTGCGTGGCGGGAGAATATTAAGCTATCGACCTCCCATTTTTTCCCGGGTTGGAATTGCAGTTCCAGCCCGGGTTTTTTTATGCTTCGGGCTGGAAGCTGTCCTGGGACGGCGAAAAGTATCTTCCAGGCTTTTCATGAGCCTGAAAATACGGTATAATAATCTTATGAATAAGCGGGGAAAAGCTTTTGGGTGTTGATTAAGCCTCGAAAGATGCAGGCGGCAGAAAGTGACAGCGTTTTTCTACGATCTTGGCTTTGTCAGGCTCTTGCCTAATGATGTTTTTGGGGAAAAGATGGGGAAAGAAAAATGAAAAGGACGGACATGATTTCCTTGAAAAGAAGGGCTAAAACAGCTATAATAAAAATATTCCCGTTTTATTAAAAGTAAAAGGCTAGCTTTACATGGCTGAAATATAGTCGGCAGAGGAGAAATTTTCGGAAAAGTGTGGTGATAGAGCCGGTGAAAAGTGACGAGGTCATCTTGATCGTGGATGATGTGGAACTGAACAGAGCCATTCTCAGCGAGCTTTTTCAAAAGGAATATAGCATCCTAGAGGCGGAAAACGGCGCCGAAGCCTTAGAACTGCTTGAACAAAACGGCGGCCGCATCAAGGTAATGCTGTTAGACTTGGTGATGCCGGAAATGGATGGCTTTCAGGTGTTGAGCCAGTTGAGAAATAGCCGTTGGTTTCAACAAATTCCAATTGTTTTGATTACCGCTGAAAATAGCGAGAGTACCGCGCTGAAGGGATACACCAGCGGGGTTTCCGATATTATTAATAAGCCCTTTAATCCAGAAATTGTTCACCGCAGGGTGGAAAATATCATCGAGCTTTACAATCATAAGCGCTTTTTGGAAACGAAGCTTCAAGAGCAATACCGGCTTTTGGAGAAGCAGGCGGAAAAGCTGAAAAAAGCTAATACCTTTGTAATTGACACATTAAGCACCGCAGTGGAATTTCGGAGCAGCGAATCGGGATTTCACATTGCCCGAATGCGGAAGATCACAGAGTTTTTGCTGAGGGCGCTGTCAGCCCGGCATGAGCAGTACGATTTTTCGGAAGAGGAGATCAGTATGATCTCAGATGCCGCCGCGTTGCACGATATCGGCAAAATTGCGATTCCGGATGAGGTGCTTCTGAAGCCTGGACGCCTTACGCCGGAGGAATTTGAGATCATGAAAACTCATACCACCAAGGGGTGTGAGATTTTGGAAAGCCTGAATTATGCCCAGGATGAAGAATATTACCGCTATAGCTATGAGATTTGCCGCCATCATCATGAGCGTTGGGATGGGAAAGGCTATCCCGATGGCTTAAAAGGAAACCAGATTCCTATCTGGGCCCAGGTGGTTGCTTTGGCGGACGTTTATGAGGCTCTCACGGGAGAACGGGTTTATAAGCCGGTGTACAGCCATGAGAAGGCTCTTTCCATGATCGTTAACGGTGAGTGCGGACAGTTTAATCCGGAACTGTTAAACTGCTTCTTGGAAGAAATAGATAACCTTTTGATGGAATTAAGGCAGCCGGAAAAGCAGCTGGCGCCGCCTTCTTTGCCGGTATCCTCCAAGCCGGCGGCAAGTCAGTCTGAAACCCTTTCTGAAAGGACGCTGCGGCTTTTAGAGCTGGAACGGCAAAAATATCGGGTGCTGTCTGATTTGTCGGGAGATATTACCTTCGACTACGACGCTCAGACCGATTTGTTGACTTTTTCTGAAAAGTATACTGAAATGTTCGGCGGGAGCTTCCAGATGCAGGATGCCCTCAAAGTGATTGAGAACACAGATAAGATTCTGAAAGAGGATAAACCAATTATATGGAAAGTCCTCAAAGAGCTTACTCCTGAACAGCCCGTTGGAAAAATGGAACTGCGTATGCAGACGCTGGCCGGCGATTTCGAGTGGTTTGAGGTATTGATTAACGCTCTCTGGCGCAATGAAAAGGAGCCTGAATGCGTATCGCTGATCGGGAAAATGACTAATATTAACGACCAGAAGCTGGAAACCTCCCGGCTGAAACGGCAGGCCAGTACGGATTCCTTGACCGGCACCTATAATCGGAAGGCGGCTGTGGAATTGATTTCCGATTATCTGCTTTCTGAGCCAATGCCCCAGGGCGCCCTGTTCTTTATGGACATCGACGATTTTAAATCCTTTAATGACGATTATGGCCATCAGTACGGGGACAAAATTTTGCAGAAGATCGGAGAAAAGCTGAGGGGAGCTTTCCGCGGAACCGATATTGTAGGGAGAATCGGCGGTGACGAATTTATCGTGTTCCTGGAGGAAATCAGTTCCCGTGAGGCAATCATTAGGAAGGCCCGGGAGGTCTGCGGGATGTTTCGGAAAGTCGGGGATGAAATTGGTTCCCCACGGGAAATTACCGGCAGCGTGGGTGTGGCTTGCAGCCCGGATGACGGGCTTTCCTTTGACAGCCTGCTGGCGAAAGCGGATCAAGCGCTGTATCACGCGAAAAAGTGTGGAAAGAACCAGTTTTCCTTTTCCACGGATTTATCAAAGCAATAAGAGCTTATGCTTAAAAATCCCGGAGCGCTTCGCTCCGGGATTTTTGTACGGAAACCGTCGGCCCAGCTGACGGAAGCGCCGCGTAAAAGCTCTCGCTTCAGGTATCGGGCGAAGCGGGCTGCTGAAAGCGGCTTAACGGCACCATATGAGTTTTCATGCTGCGGGGGAGGAGGCTCAGAACAGGCTCAGCGCGTCCTGAGAAATTTTCCCGCAGCAGGTCCTTATGGGGACGAATCAAGCAGGACGTTTCGCCTGGAATTATGACAGCCCATTCTTCTGTGCTCCGGCTAATCAAAATAAGCTTAGCTGCTGCGCCGGATGAGGAGCCTTGCCGGCAGGCCGCGCCTCCCGTTTTAAAAGCTCTTGCGGGATTTCCCCGAGAAAAGGAGAGGGATGATCGGAAGAAAGAAGGATTAGTTCATCCTTTGCACGGGTCATCCCGACATAAAACAGCCGGCGTTCCTCCTCAATGCTTTGCATCCGGCCCTGAGCTTCCAGGGGCAGATTTCCCTGGTTGACGCCGCAAAGGAAAACTACGGGGAATTCCAAGCCCTTAGATCCGTGTAGAGTAGTTAAGGTGACGGCACTGGAAAACCGGTTTTTTTTGCAGCTTCGGGTTAGATCACTTTCCTGACCCAGAATGAGCTGGGCCAGAAGCTCAGAGGTTTTGGAATAAAAAGAAGCGGTGTTAAGAAGTTTTTGTACAGCCGGTTCCTGCTCCAGAGAAAGCTCCAGCGCGGCTGTTTCCAGAAGCTTCGCGGGCTTTTTCTTTTCCAGTAGGGGATATATGCTGCGAAACAGAGGTAAGGAAACTGTCAGAACGCCTACATTTCGGTACTCATTTTCTAAAAGCTCCAGCTTTTTCGGAAGGGAATATCCCTGATAAGAGCTTAAAAAGCGTTGCAGGCTCTCCGACAAATCCTCCGGGCAGCTGAATAAAAGCTTTAAGCACACGGCAAGGGCGGTAAGATCATCCGGCTCGGATAAAAATTGGAAGAAGCAGGTCAATCCCCGCACCTTATCGTGGCGGAGAAAATCCTCACGCCCGGCTACCACATAAGGGATGCTCTCCCTTTGGAGACATTTTTCCAGAAGCTCCGCTTCGTGGTGAGTGCGGTATAAAATAGCGATTTCGGAAAAATCCCGGGAGGTTTCCCGCTGGGAGGAAACGCAGGACTGGGCGTCCAGCATATCGATGCCGCCGACCATGGCGTTGATTTCCTTGGCTATGGCGATACCCTGAGACAGGCCGTTTTCACAGGGGAGAAAGCGGACCGCTCCTTGCGGAGGACGGAAAGCCTCCAGCTCCCGCTTCCCGCCCGGGTTATGAGAAATTACCGGAAGAGCGCAGGACAGAATTTCCGGAGAAGAACGGTAATTGGTTTTCAGCCTGACTGCCTGAAGCTCTGGATATTCCTCCTGAAGCCGTTTAAAGCAGGCTGGGTCGGAACCCCGGAAACCATAAACCGATTGATCCGGATCTCCGATTACAAAAAGCCTGCCGTTTTTTTTACTCCAATACCGCAGCAGCTTGAACTGGACCGCATTGCAGTCCTGAAACTCGTCCACAAGAATCTGTCTGAAGGGCTTAGAGGGAAATGCGTCAGGATCTCTTTCATACTCCCGCAGAACCTCCAGGAGAAGATCGTCAAAGTCTAACAGCTTCCGTTCTGACAGCCGCCGGCAGTATTCCTGGCAGGCGCCTGGATGCTCCAAGGCTTCCTCAGAAAAGCCGTTTTTCCATTTAGAGACCTCCTGCAAAAGCCTTCTGGGGGACAGCTTGAGTCCTAAAAGGCGTAGAACCTGGCTGGCAATGTCAAGAGCTTCGGCTTCACCCGCTAAGGTCACTTTACTCCGCAGTCCTGTAAGAAGCTTAAGGCATAGGGAATGAAAGGTGCCGATATGAACGGCGTTAGCTGCTTTTGCGGGCAAGGCGCATTTTAACCGTTGGCGCAGTTCGCCGGCGGCTTTGTTGGTGAAGGTGACGGCGGTGAGTTCTCCGGGCGGCTCGTGAAGCTGTTCCACAGAATAAATAATTCTAGAAACCAGGGTTTTCGTTTTTCCGGTGCCAGGCCCTGCAATGACCTCTATAATGGGCTCCTGGCTGGTTACTGCCAGAAGCTGCTCAGAATTAAGCTGCTCGATCCGGCTTTGGGGACCTGGGGAGACTTTTTGCTGTGTGGGAGAAGCTATAGGACCGGCTGGGGGGGGCTGCGCGGATTTTGGGGTGGGGCGCCTTACAGGCACGTCGCTGCCGAACAAGCTGGTCTGGCCGCTGATTGCTTCAATTTCTGATTGTTCCAGCAAATGGATTACTCCATAAGCGCCGTCATAGCCAGGCTCCCGGCCGACCTGACCATCCCGCAGACGGCGAATACCCTCCTGGATACACGGTCCGGCTGCTTTTCCGATTTCCTCTAAGGGGGTTTCCCGGAGGATGGAAAATTCAGACCCCAGCCGTTTCAGCATGGCCTCGTACTGAGCCAAAACCTTAACGCTGGCTGGGGAATGGCTGGTAGAGGCGGCGATCACCTCCGGCAGAGGAACCAGGCTTTCAAAAGCTTTGCCGTTAGGCTTGACAAAGCCCTCGGGCCGGTCGGCCAGCTGCTCCACCCGATGCTGCACCCCGATGGTGATTTTTTTGCCGCAGATAGGACATCTGCCTCCATATTGTTCCGTTTCCGAGGGCTTTAAGCATAGATGGCAGTTCCGGTGTCCATCGTAATGATATTTTCCCTCCTCAGGGAAAAATTCAATGGTTCCCAGAAGCCCGTCAGGATTTCTTCCTTGAATGGCGTTGGCTAATTCGGAATAGGAAAGCTCCGTTTCCAGGAGATTGGCTTCCCGGCCCAGCTTAGCGGGAGAATGAGCGTCGGAGTTGGAAATCAGGGTATAGGAGTCTAAGGCGGAGATTCTCCAATTCATCGGCGGGTCGGAGGAGAGCCCGGTTTCTAAGGCGTGAATGTGGGGGGTTAAATCCTCAAAACATTCCTCAATGCTGTCAAATCCGGAAAAAGCACCAAATAGAGAAAAGTGCGGAGTCCAAATATGTGCGGGAATGAATACCGCCTCGGGGGCAGCCTCTAAGGCTGTTTCCAAAAGATCCCGGCTGTCCAGACCTAAAATAGGCCTGCCGTCGGAATGAATGTTACCTATCAGCTCCAAGCGCCGGGAAAGCTCCTCGGCAGCTTCCAGGCTAGGCAGAAGAATCAGATTATGTACCTTGCGGACCTTTCCGTTCTTTTTATAGATTGAACTGATCTCTCCTGTTACCACAAAGCGTACTGATGTGCTTTGCGCGTCGGGGCCCTCTGGAAATTGGAATTCTTTTTTTAGGGTATACAGCCCTGGTTCTGCAGGCTCCAGCTTTTCCCAAAGCTCCTTCCTCCAGGCGGGATGGGTGAAATCGCCGGTCCCAAGTAGAGAGATGCCTTTTTTCCGGGCCCAAAGCTCTAAATATTCAGGAACGCATTCCTTGCTGGTAGCCCTGGAATATTTGGAATGAATATGCAGATCCGCGATATACATGGTCAGCCTCCGATTTAGTGCTTTTCTCTGATACCATTAATCATAGCACCTTTTTAGCTTAATCATCAAGCAGAAAATAAAAAATTGATATGATATCTTTTTATGTCGCGAAAAGAGAGTTTTCCAAAGAAACGAAGCGTGGAATCGATTCCGCAAAGGAGGTGCAAAAACCATCTTATTTTGAATGGAAAACATCTGCGGCGCTCAACGAAAAAGGATACCGTAACGGTATCCTTCCCTATCATCGTGAATTGAGCTTACAAACCAAATTCTTTTGCGTAGGCTACCGGGCCGCGGATAGGCTTTGCGTCATTCCGCAGCTTAGCAATCATAAAATTCTGATCTGGTATACCTAGCGGAAGCTCTGCGCCCAATTGACTGGCAGGGCGGTATCCCATTCTGGG
>ERZ779885.1406-NODE-1406-length-24438-cov-3.194070_pt1 | contig 24438 bp, 45 predicted proteins | sample MGYA00511554_ERZ779885 | MGnify/ENA primary metagenome ERZ779885 (study PRJEB29588, sample SAMEA2160998) | human gut metagenome | biome: human gut; feature: human-associated habitat; material: faeces | place: Denmark | collected 2008/2010 ... | reverse complement strand
TATCGAATTTCTCTTTGTAATTGGGCTCGCCGGTGATCTTTCCGGCTATGTAGATTTTCATTTTTCTTTCCTTCCTCCTTGCTTGCAATTCCTTTCAAAATGCTATGCCCGAATGTTCGCCGCGTTCGGGCAAATCAACCATTTCAGGCCGTTTTATTTCCTGCTCCACAGCCCACGCTATATTCCACAGCGCCGCTACAAGGTGATGTGCTTCCGCGTCGCCCTGTATGTACAGGCTAAGATGCCGTATGCCGCTGTCTATCAAGCTGTGCTGGGGTATTCCTCGATCTACGTTTCTTTCCCCATAGTGGATAGCACCGCGTTCACAGTGTTGTGCAAGGGCGTGTATCGCGCCCCACGGCAGCAAATCATATCTGCCTTTCCCGTCGGCCTTATCTCTCACTGCGCCGGTAAAAAATTCGCGGCGTTCATCCTTTTCGAATTTCACTATCCTCCCACCTTTCGCCGATATCTTCTAAAAAGTGCAGAAATTCATGCGTATCTGCGCAATAATATTGTTTGCCGTTAACGGTAACCGTGTAACTGCCGTCGTGGTTGCTTTTGGCTTCCCAGCCTACGTTTTTGGCCATTATCGTCTACCATACCTTTCATCGAATGGCGAGAAGTTATCCTCGCCCACTATTTCACGGATACGACGATCAAGGACGCTTTTTGCATATACGATCTCGTCGTCGGCCTTGCTGTCTTCTACTACCAAATCAGCGATCTCGTTTGAATATCTTACAAATGCCTCGCCGAATGCCCGTGCACGGCCTGAGCCTAAGCCCAGCACTTCATTAGCGGCCATAAACGCGGCATCTTCCGCAAGCTGCATGCGGTTACGCCCGTAAAGCTGTAGCTGAATGTTCACTTCACGCTGCACGGCCTTTGCAAATGCCGATTGCTTACCCATGCTTAGTCACCACCTTATGGCCTACGTATTCGTCGATACTCAGTCCGAGCGCATCGGCAAGGATTTCTATTGTATCTATCCAGCCACCGCGTAGTGATTTGCGTTCAAGCAGGCTTATCGTGGTTTGGGCTATGCCGGATATTTCGGCCAGCCGCACGATGCTTAACCCTGCATCCAATCGCGCCTTGCGCATATATTCCCCGCGTGTCATTTTTGTCCCTTCCAATCTATGGCTTTCCCTAAGCCAAAACTGATACCCCAAAAGCCCCATATAATGCTAAGGCGGTAAGGGTAACGATATATGCCGTTCTGCTTTTTTATAACGCCAATAGCAGGCAGTATGGCAAACTGATTAGGCATATAGTCTGTGTAGATAAATCTCATTGTCAATTCCTCCCCTTTCTTATCGTCGTTTTAACGCTTTCAATGTCGTCACGGAGTGTAGCCGTCAGCACATCGAAGTTTGCGTTTATGCAGTCCTCGTTGAGCTTCCGCGCCGTCGATATCGTTTGGCATATATCGTCAGCAGCTTCGGTTATGGTGTTCACTGCCTCATCGAGCTTTTCAAGCAGTTTGATGATTGCCGCCGCCGTGTTGTCAATCGGCTCTGCTGGCGGCTCGGGCTGCGGTGCTGCTTCTGCCGCTTTGGGCGTTGCGCTGCGATACCGTACCGCCTCAATAGTCTCCGCGACCTCCTGCGGCAGTTGCGTATCGAGGTATTCGCAAGCCCATGTAATCACCCCGCCGGTTGTCGCACACCGAGAACATTCTATTAACTCGTCCCATTGCTCATTGGCAATGTGCTTTACCACAGTGTACAGTTTGTTGCAGTAGCTCCCGCTCGTGCCGACCGCAAACGCCGCCTGTTCGCCCGTCTTGCCCATCGACATAAGCGCAATTATCTTCTCGTTCGTCGCGTTAGGAATTCGTCTTGCTCCCATTTTTGTCAGTCCTCCTTTTTATTTTTCCCATTGCCTTTTTGTCTACTTTTGTGAATTGATTATTGTTTAAAATGCAAACAAGGCGTTCCTGTATTTCTGCTGCTGTCATTCGCTCACCTCGCTGTTTCGTTCTACGATTTCGGCAATCGTCCGCGCAATGTGCAAACCTACCACTATACCTTTTTCGTATTCGTTGGGGTCTTCTCCCGAAAACCAGTCCATAAAATCCGAAAACCAGTCCATAAAATCCGAAATTTCAATCGAGATGGGCTTATTCGGCTTATGCATCGTTTTCATTTCTACTGTCTCCTTCTCCATTATTCATCCTCCCAAAAAATCCGCTGACCGCATTTTTTGCAGTAGTTTCTATACAGCTTCTTACAGCCTTTTTCTGTGATCTTGTGTCCGCAACTTGCGCACATCAAGGCACACCTTGTTTCTCTCGGCTTTTTCGGTATCTGCTTGTTAATAGCATTGATTGCTAAGTACATTGCCTTTTTGTCTGCTTTTGTGAATTGATTATTATTTAAGATGCAAACAAGGCGTTCTTGTGCTTCCTGCGTTGTCATTCGTCAGGCTCCTTTCTTTTCCCTTCTGTGTCATCTTCAAATCAGATATCCGTGGTGCTTTTTCCTCGCCGCGATGTTGTCGAGCACCTCACGCAGCTCGAAGGCACCTATCGAGCAGTCCCACTCGCTCGCACCGTGCGCGTGTAGGATGCAGTTCTGGCAGCCTCTCTGTGTGCGGCAGTAGTTGGTGAGCACTTGCACCGCCTCCAGCAGTTTCTTATCGCTTATCATCGCTACCGCCTCCATCCATCCTCGCCCCGCAGTTGGGGCAGTAGTCAATAGAAATTACAGTTAAGCAAGTATCCCCTTGCCAGATCGACATTTCTCCTTGCTCTGCATCAACTTCAACAGAATAGCCGTTGTCGCAGTCTTGAGTAAGGATTTTTCGCCCAGAGCAAATAGGACACCGTCCATGCACCACCGGCGCAACATCGGCGGCGGCGATGCTTCCGCATTCGGAAAGCAGCTGCTTTATTTGTTCATAGGTTTCAACAGTCTCAAACCGATCATAATAGCCCGCGACGGGATTGTTGCGTAAGGATATAAGCGCCTCTCTTCTTGGTGTTTCACATATTTCTGAAATGTTGTTGACGTTCTGCAACACAGCAAACGTTTTTTCGTCCATCAATGATTTTTTATGTAATTCAATAAATTCAGCCATTATCATTCCTCCATTCCGAACAGCCGCCGTTGTATTTCCACACACAGCGGTCACATTTTCCGTAGCATGATTTAGTCATCGTCATTCTCCTTTCCGCTAAGCCACGCACGCAGCTTGTGTGCGCACGAAACGCACAGATCGTAGTCGTCGTCGTTTATTTCCATTTTATGCCGCCGCGTTCCTGCGTAGATCACGGAGCTCTTTGGGTTTATCTCCGCGCCGCAGCGGTCACAGGTCAGTTTTGTCGCCATCTTTCCTTGCCTCCAATGCTTTTTCCGCTTCCTCGCGGGTGAGAAATACGGTCTCGCCAATCTCGTCAACCGATACGCCGAAAATAGATTTATCAACAAACCCGGCTACGACATCCCATTTAATGAATGTACAAAACAATTCAACGCAAATTTCCTTTACTCGGTATTCGCTTATGGTTTTTCGATTTGTAACCTCATACACCGTATCGCCCACCTTGCACGGCGACACCACCACACGCCCCGCCTTGTCGGCCTCGGCCAGCTCGCGCAAGCGGGTATAGCTCAGCTGTACCGCCATGCGCTTGAATTCGCTTTTTGTCGGTTCGTGGATATAAATAGGCTCGACAGCAGGCGCACACTTAATGCGCTCAATAACTTTGCGAGCGCCTCGCATTTCTGCGCTCGTTATTTTTTCTCTTGCCGTGTATACCACTGATTGTTCGATGTCATGTAACAGCGCTTCACGGTCTATGTATTCAGCCATTATTAGCACCTCCGTCCATCTTTGCCCCGCAATAGGGGCAATAGTCTAACATCGGGCGATAATCAGGATCGTCGTAATCGTCCGGCAGTTCATGCTTGCAGCGCGAACAACGCCAGCCCCATTCTCTTTCATGGCCTGTAATCGGTGTTCCTATATCTTCGTCAAACCATTCCCACTGTCCATTCTTTATAGGCGCGACGTTGACGGTAGGTATATTGTCCAGTATTTCTATAACGAGTTCATAGCTAAAGCCAGCAATATATTCAATTTCGGATGCTCTTTCGAGTACGTCTGTACCAGCATTCGCAAATGCCTTATATATCGCGTCTCGGTCTATGTATTCAGCCATTGTCAGCACCATCCCATTCTAACGGTTTGCCGCACATCGAACATTTTTCAGCCTTCTGCTCTTCGGCCATCAGCCCCAACCGCCGCTTGCAATTCGGGCAGTACGGTATATGCCACCAGCCGTAACTTCTGCCAAGTTTCCATTTCTTGTCGCGGTAAAAAGGCTTTTTAGGTTCAGCCATCGTCAGCCCTCCTCACAGTAAAATCCGGAAATGTCATCCATACGCCAGCGAACCGTGTCCGAAATAGTGGAGTATAGGTATCCACCTTCCATGTGTACGGACTTCACGCCATATACCTGCGGATTAGTAAAATGCCCAAATTGATTTTTCATGTGTTCTTCAAACTCGTCCTTGAAGATAATAGTTAACCGCATCACTCCACCTCCTGCAACGACTGCACAGCTATTGCTACTGCCTCTGACATCCCATCACTGGGAGGCCACCCATATTTGTCGCACAAGGTAGAGTAGTCTGCATACAACTGCACTAACATAGCAGCAGCTTCTTGTTTTGTCATCTCACTCCACCTCCTGCATCCAGAACTCTCGGCGACAGTCGGAGCAGAGACGGCCAAAAGTCGAGCAACAGCCGTCAGCATCTCTATGAGCCGCGGAAACCTCAAGCGGGCACATTCCCAAATATCCATCTTCGTGAACATATGCCTCCGGGTACTGCTCCAGGAACACGCTCTGCCGTGTCTTGCGCGGGTGTGCGGCAGACCACGCTTCGACAGCTCCAGCAAGACGTTCGGCATCTACGTCACGATACCCACCACACGACTCTCCTTCCATAGGGCGGCCAATACATGCTCCTTTGTAAGCGTTGCACATCCTCTGCCGCTCTCTGATAAATTCAATAGCGTCCATCACATTTCCCTCCATTTCTATCCATTTCTATTTGCACGGACGGTGCAAGTATTTCGGCTTTCGCACGGCGGTAAAAGTTTTTGTCAATTTCAAATCCGTATGACGGTCTGCCGAGATCACGCGCGGCGCGCAATGTAGCGCCTGAGCCGCAGCAAGGGTCTATAACTACATCGCCCTCATCTGTGAAAATCTCAATTAGTTTTTTTAAGACTGCTACCGGCTTTTGCGTCGGGTGTATTTTGGGGATGTCTTTTCCGTCGCGCTGCCATGAAAACCAGTCAAAAACCATATGACCCGTGCCGCGTATCGGCATGCCTGTTTCGGCATCAAGCTGCCTGCCGTTATTGAATTTCGGAAGCTTGTCACGATACAGCACAATTGCGAATTCAGTTGCGCCAACGATCCGCATATTTGCTTTCAGCACTTGCGCCGAATAGTTTTTGCAGAAAAACAACGGAAACGAATTATTAAATCCGTATTTCTTGCCGTAGTCAGCTACCGTCTGCAACTGGTCAAACGCGCAGAATACTATCATCGCCGGGGCTTTGCCTTTTTCCTTCGGTTCAGGCTTTAAAAGGCGGCTGCAAAAGTGCATATATTCAGCGATTTTAAAATAGCCGTCAGAATTGAAAAATGTTTTTTTGGCATATTTGCTTTCGCCGTTTTTATTATCGCCGCCGTTATACCACATCGGATTGCTGCCATAAGCATCCGCGCCGATGTTATACGGAATATCAGCTATAACCAGCTGCGCCTTTGGAATGTTGTATTTGCGGTAATTTTGAAAATTATCGTGGAATATTTCACATTTAATCATCAGTACACCGCCCTAAAATGATTTTTAACGCCATCGCCCGTGAACCACAGATATTCGCTGCCCAGTTCACGCGCGACTTCTGCGCCTTGTTTCTCCGCCGCCCAGCGCTGCATAACATCCAGCGCAACGGCGTAAAGGTTGTCCCACACGGGAAAATCAGCCGAATAGCCGTAAAACTGCCCCGGTTGCGACACAACGCCGATAATGCTGTCAGGGAAACGCGCATCGTCCACGCGGTTAAGCACACACCATACGCACTGTTGCTGATTTAATAGGGTGCAGCCACGAGCCTCGCCGTAAAGCATCTGCGCAAGGGCTATCACGTCGGCCTCGGTAAAGTACATCTCGTACTCAGGCTCTGCCACTTCCACTACGCACAGGCCGTGCGTATCAACCTCGGGCGGTACACCGTCCGCACCGGCCTTGTTGCCCCCTTTGCCAAGGGCAAGCAGTACCATGACTATCAGCGCCAGCAGCGCCGCGCACACCTGAGCTATGATGATCGTGTATTTATTCATCGTTTGCCCTTCTTTTCGCAATTATTTTGCCGTACAATCCGCATTCTTCAAGCGGTACTTCACGCAGCACTTTTGCTTTGCGCGCCCGGACTTTACCGTCGCCATACAGCGGTACAAGCACATCGGATTTTTCGCATTCGCATTCCAAAATCGCAAGATCAGACCAGTTTGCGCCGTAGCTGATTGCCCACGCCTTATGTGCAAGGTGGATACCGGCACCGCAGCTGCTTAGTACGCTATTGGTGAAACCGTTATCGGGCGTAACAATGTCGCCTATGGTGTAAATAAATTTGCAGTCGTAGTCTGCGTGATATGCGCCGTAGTAGAAATGCACGGCTTTATACATTTTGACTGTTGTATCGGTCGCATCCAACCCGTAAAAATCTATATATTCATCAATGTTTGGTGGATTATAAACTATACGGGCATTGCCGTTGAATTCGAGGTTATTATTTCGTGCAGCGTCTACGATTTGGCTGTTTCCCCTCGCCACGACGGAGCTGTTTTCCCTCGCCACGACGGAGCTGTTTCCCCACGCCTCGACGGAGCTGTTTCCCCTCGCCACGACGGAGCTGTTGTCCCACGCCACGACGGAGCTGTTGTCCCACGCCACGACGGAGCTGTTGTCCCACGCCTCGACGGAGCTGTTTTCCCACGCCACGACGGGATATATGAACCGGCGCTTAACTAGCGCACGGTTAAGTGGTGTGCCAAACTTAATTATCACTCTGCCGTTATAGTCCGCGCTTAGAGCATCGAGCTCGGCTTGTGATGTGCATATAATTTCTTTCATCGTTGTTCCCCTTTTTACTTTCCTGTAGATTTCCTTAAGGCTTTCAAGTTGCTGCACGCTGGCCTTTTTGCTGGGGCGCCATGCGACCGCGACCTTCGCGGTCTGGAACTTCTCGCCGCCGAGTGCGTCGGCTGCGTCGGTCTTAAAGCGCTCTGCCTTGCGCTCGATCGCGTCCTTGCGCTCCTTGAGTACCTTGATTTCCTCCGCAATCGCTGCCGCGTCGCTTACGCAGTTTTTGTAAAGCAGCAGCGTGTTTTCAATGATCTCCTCGCGGCTTATGCTAAACTCCGCATACCTTGCCGCGAATGCTTCGGGGTCTGTAAGCTCCCCCGTCTCAGGGTCTACAAACTCGTCGTAGAGCTTGTAGATCGCGTTGTTCACTCAGTAAAGGTTCATTGTTTTCCTCCTTATTTGTTAATCTTTCTTCCGCGATACTAATACCTACGCCCTGCGAGTGTATATGTGGGTGCATTCCCAATTTTCGCTTTCTGGATAGTCTTTCAGCATCCGCTTTCGGGCGTTTTCCTCTGAAACCGCACGATAGCACACCAGACCGCCGTTATCGGTTCTAAATTCAAAACCGTAGAAGTGTTCACCGCGAACGCCGCTGTTCTTCAGCCGCCCCTCACGGATGATAACTTCAACCGTGGTTTCCGCGATTTTTCGCCCTCTCGAATCGCAACCGTCATCAAAGCTTCCGGCGAGGACTTCGCAATCAGAATAGTGATCCTTATACTGCCGGTACGGCATACGCCAGCGAAAATCGCCATCGACAAGGGATGCAATCTGCTCTTCGCGCTTCTTGTTTTCAAGCTCCTGCTTGGTGGGCTGGCGCTCAATCAGTGCCTTGACCCTCACACGCTGTAGAACCGTCTGCCTTGTTCCCTTGTATTCCCCGTGGTCTTTGACCGTGGCGCTGATGCTGATTTTGTCACCTCGGCGAATCCCAATCTCGATGGGGTCACCGTACTGGTTTTTCTCGCCGGTCTTATACGCCAGATATGCGCCGGACTTATAAACGATGGTGTTGCCTTCATCATCCTTCATGGTGTAGATGTAACGGGAAGCGCCGTAGTAGCTGAACTTGTAATCCAGATATTCGAAGATGTTGACCATTGTGACTTCGGCTGTGACCTTGCTTCCAATGGTGCCGATATAGCCGTCCATTGCGTTCACTCCTTATTTATTAATTTTTCTCCTTGCGCACTGCCGGTCTGCTTCATTGGCAAACCACACAAGTGCTGATATTACGCCGCCCACAGTGAGCACCACGCCCATAACGGTTATGAAAAATAAAGCAATCATCATTTTACTTACCTCATTCATCAAAGCCGGGCAAAAGCTGCACGGTATCAAGCAGCAACTCAAGGTCACTGCGGCTAAGACCGGATTTGCGGATAATATTGTTTACCCGCTCGATCGTTTCGGGATCGTCCGTCACATACTCCTGTTTTGATATCGGTGTATCGCGGTAGTAATACTCCGTGCCTGTAGGTACGCTGTACACAAGATGCGAATATGCGTACTCGATAGCCCTTGACGCTACTTCGGACAGTGAACGTCTTGTCTCTTCCGACATCTCGCAGACATGGGCATAAGCAACCATGCTGACGCGGATGCGCGGGTACTGCTTCTGCCCACCAACGCGAGTGCCGTTGTTACGGGGCATTACAAATTTGTCCATTTCTCTTGTCATTTTCTTTTTCTCCTTTACTCTATTGGCTCAAGTTCCAGTACCTTGTCAGAGTACATACTCCAGCCGCCTAAATTCTTTTTGCTGAATTGTGCCTTGTAAAGCCATTCGTTCAACTCGACTTTTTTGATGTAATTGCTGCATCCTCAATATCGTTTTTCGGAATGTGCGTCTCCATATACGCTTTTTGCTGTTCAAATGTGTTTATTTTCTGTGGACAAATCAAGGTAATCGTCGGTATTGTAATGATCAGTGCAACAATTGTTAGTATTGCTGCTATATGACTCATCAAATAAAGCCAATCCGAACAATAGGGACCAGTTTTAATAATGAGATATATGCTTAGGTCTAAAAGCAGTGGCAATAAGATTAACCAATACATTGTCCTTTCCCCTTTCCGCGCATAAACGCAATAAAAGCCTCACGCGGTATTTTTACGCGGTTGCCTACGATGATTACGTCAAAGCCCAGCAGCTCCGGGCGCTGCCTTGCCGCAACGCGGATAAGTTGAGGGTCAGAGTGCAGCACACTTGCCACCTGTGCAGGTGTCAGCGTTGTCGCGTCCATGCGTTCAACTTCTGATAGCGTCATGCGCTTACCTTCCTTTCTCGGTTCCTCGTAACGCATAGTGTCTGTTTTAGACACTTATTCAGCAAAAAAAATTCGATCAACCGTAGTGCTGTCCAAATTGTACTTCAGCTTAATTTTAAATATCTCGCCCTGTTTAAATTCCGTGCCGTTCTCATTTATTTTATTAGACACAGACTGTTCGGAAATGCCGAGATATTCAGCCAACGACGCATTGGTGTCACCATTGAGAGCCATTATGCTTTTTAGAAGTTTTCTGTTCATACGGTTTAAACTCACCTCCTTGTTTCTGTTTGTGTCTATTCAGGACACTTTATCAGTTGAAGCAATGCCTTAACATTTGTGTCTGATTAGGACACCGCCAATATAACACGTTTATTTTTAAATGTCAACAAAAATTTTTCTCATTTCTAAAAAAATATTTGATTTTTAGGAAACAGTAGTGTATTATTAAGACACGAAAGGTGGTGACCTTAATGGACATCGGAAAATTGATAAAAGATGCCCGATTAGCAAAAGGCATGACGCAGGAGGAGCTTGGTAATCTTGTTGGCGTTCAAAAATCCGCTATTGCTAAATATGAAAACGGAAGAGTTGTAAATATAAAGAGAAGCACCTTGCAGTGTTTAGCCAAAGTGCTTGATTTAAAGGGATCTGATTTGATAATCGAGTCTAACCCTAACGAAGCAGCTTCACTAAGTGCAATGGTGCTTTCTGATAGTGATTTGCGTGAAGTAATCGAGCTTTATATAACCTTAACCCCTGAAGATAAGAAAACCTACAAAAGCTTACTTGAGCGATTAGCAAAACAGCAGCCGTGACAGCTCAAGCATGTATTCTAACTGTGCTGTCGAAAGATTAATAAGTCTCTTATTCATTTCAATGATCTTAGGCAGATTCTTAACTTCACATTTTTCGAGTGTTTCGTATAGCTCTTTTAATTCCTCTTTCGCTGTCATTCCCGCTCTCCTTCCGCTTTTTTGCGCTTTCTCTTGTATAGATAAATTTATTCGTTTTCTGTCCGTTTAAGATATTACTACGAATGCGTAAACATTTCAAGTATTGTTATGCACAAACATAAAACATCCTTTTTGTGCAATTTGCGTGGTGGATTATATAGGCAATGTACACAAGCCGAGATTGCTGTTATTAAGCAATCAGCCGAAATTGTTGAAAATTGTGGAATTGTTGGGGTGTAAGTGGTATTATTGTTAATATCCACAAATACATGGATTGATGATTAAAGGGAGGAAAACATGAAGAAATGTAAGTATTGTATGTCGGAAATTGACGATAAGGCGAAAATTTGCCCACACTGCGGTAAGCGTCAAAAGAGAAGCGTTATAAAGACTATTCTCAGCTGCATCTTTCTGCTTTTCGTAGTACTGGTGATAATCGCAATAGCTACCGGCGGTGGTGATAAAGACGAGGCCGGTATCATGACTATGGATAAGTTTAATGCCATTCAGAACGGTATGACCTATGAGGAAGTCGTTGAGATCGTCGGTGGCGAGGGTGAGCTTTCAAACACTGCCGGTGACGGCGAGTATAAAATTGAGCTCTATTCTTGGGATGGTAACGGCAGCGTTGGCTCAAACGCTAATGTTACCTTCACAAACGGTAAAGTCTCCGGCAAGGCTCAGCTGGGATTAGAAGCGTCAGCCAGCAACAAAGAGAGCACCTATGAAACTAAGCGTGGCCTTTTTGAAGATGAAAATCTTAAAGTTACATTTTTAAAGGTATACGAAGATGATAATGCAGAGGGTATGCTTTGTCTGCAATTGAACGTAGAGAACAATTATAAGCAGCGGATCACTGTTATGCTTGAAAACCCTGTCGTAAACGGTTATAACACAACCACTCTCGGTGCAATGCCTATGGAAATTGACTCGGGGGCTCAGAACAAAACGCCGTTTATCTATAATGAGGAAAACGTCAGCATTGATAAGCTGGGCGATCTCAAAAACATTAAATTTAATATTTCTATCTATGACTCCGAGACTATGAGCAATCTGTTCACTTCCGAGCAAATAGTCATTGACTTTGAGAATTGATTTTCAGATCGCCCTGCCCACCGCTGCAACCCGGTAGGCAGGGCCTGTAACAGATATCCCTTGTAAACCTTTTATCTGCTACGGTTATAGCGTAACATCTGTCTTGATAAATGTCCATGCAGAAATAACCGAAATCGATTTCGGGAATTACCCGAAATTTTCGTGAATTTCAAGAATTCATCGTGTAATTCAATAATTTCTCGTGTATTTCAAGAAATTTTAATAGGGGAGATGCTTAATGTGTCAAAAATGGAGGACATGCAATCTTACTTTGACGAGTACCCTGAGGCGCTGCGAAAAGCGAGAGCTTCAAGCAGTCTTACGCTGGCAGAGCTGGCAAGGATAAGCGGCGTGCCCTACAACAGCATTTGTTCCGTCAACTCCGGCACTACGAAGCAGCCGCTGCTTTATTACTCTGCGGCAACCTGTAAAGCCCTCGGCTTATCCTTGGACGAGCTGTTCGGTATAACAAACACAGAGGGCAGCGTTACCCAGCTAAAGCGGATAAACGCATTGGAGGTTAAAGCGGCGTGTCTGGAAAACGACGTTGAGCATCACAAACGCATGAACGCCGTTTACAGGCCGCTGATCTTCTGCCTTGTCGGTGTATGCGCAATTCTGCTGTGCGTGGGCGTGGGGTATATCATATTTGATGTACAGCTAAAGAACATCGGCTTGTTCCGCTCCGGCGGCTTAACTTTGCTGGCCGTGTTCCTGGCTATCGTGGTGCTTGCTGCCGTCGCCCTGATCGCCTTTGCGGTAAAAACCGTAATCCACGATGCCAAAACAGCAAAAAGCCCACAGGACTGATTCTGTGGGCATTATTCGCTATAAAATTATTATCGGCGAATATCTAAGGGGGTTAAAGCGAATAATGAAATGCAAAAAATGCAAAGCCGATATACCGGGCGGTTCAAGATTCTGCAATATGTGCGGCGCACGTGTGGCAGCAGGCCGCAAGCCGAAATCTCGCGGTAATGGTACAGGCAGCGTCTACAAGCGCGGCAGTGGCTGGACTGTGGTAATCGTCGAAGGATATGTGATCGACGAAAACGGCAAAGTGCATCGTAAGACCCGTTCTAAGGCCGGTTTTAAGACGAAAAAAGAAGCTATAGAATATATACCTATCCTTAAACGAGCGCCAGCGTCAAAGGCTAAAAACGCATCATTTACGCAGATGTATGAAGCGTGGTTGCCTACGCACCGTGCCGGTAAAAATACAATAAACTGCTACAAATCAGCGTATAAATACTTTGAAGCTGTTTATCATTTAAACCTGCGCGATATTGAAATAGAAGATTTGCAGGAATGTATCGACGAATGCCCACACGGACGGCGCACAAAAGAAAACATGCGCGCACTATGCGGCCTTATCTACAAATATGCCATACCGCGCCATTATGCCGAGTTGAACTACGGGCAGTATTTGAACGTCGACGGCAAGCACAGCAGTAGACCCGGCCTGCCTGATGATGCGCTGCCGAAGCTGAAAGCGCACGTTAACGACGTGTTCGGCGCGTCCTACGTCATTTGCCAGTGTTACTTAGGCTATCGCCCTACCGAGTTTGTCGCGCTGGATGCATCGCAGTACATCCGCGCTGAACGCGCATTTATAAACGGCATAAAAACCGAAGCCGGTATAGATCGCATCGTTACGATATCGCCGAAAATACAGCCGTACATCGACGCGCTGTTGCCGCCCGGGAAAACGTCCGGCGCGGTGTTCGTCGACAAGGACGGCAAAGCTTTTACCGTAGAACGCTACAGGGCTTTATTTTATAACGTGCTTGAAGCCTGCGGCATAGATAATCCTACACAAGAACGCGACGGAAAAACCTTTTATACATACACGCCGCACAGTTGCCGTCACACGTTTGCTACCCTTATGAAGCGTGTAAAAGGCGCGGATAAAGATAAGCTTGAATTGATCGGGCACACCAGCGACGATATGTTAAGGTATTATCAGGATGTAAATTACACCGATTTGCGCAAAATAACCGATGCTTTGTGAAAAAAACGTGTTGCGCTATTACAGACATATTACAGACAAGGCCATTTTTCAGCAGAAATACAAGGTGCAAATTTAGTAACTTTTCAGGGTAAAACATACCCGTAAACGCAAAAAAGACCCGAAAGTTTACACTTTCGAGCCTTATTTGTTGGTGGAGATAAGCGGGATCGAACCGCTGACCTCTTGAATGCCATTCAAGCGCTCTCCCAGCTGAGCTATACCCCCAGACGCATTGGTTATTTTAACAGACCGAGAGCATATTGTCAACTGAAAATTTAAATTAATTTTGCCCGCTGCCGTAATCGTCGTCGAACATATACGTCACGTCCTCTTTATAGCGGAACTTTTTCTCCTTGCCCTTTATAAGGCGCAGAATGCTTCGGCGATACTCGACGAAAACCAAAAGCCCTGTGAGCAGATATATGTTTCTGACAATCGTATCGTCAACGCTCATGATCGCAACAAGGCACATGACAAGCATTGCCGCAAGAGAGGAAAGCGATATGTATCGCGAGAAGATATACACAACGATAAAGACGATTATGCCGGCAAATGCAACCTCGCCGCTGACGAAGAACGTTCCGACCGCGACGGCAAGCAGGCTGTGCTCACCGTGGAAGCGATAAAGTATCGGAAAATTCGTGCCGAGGACAACGCAGAACAGCGCAAACGCGCTGCCGATCTTCGACTGGTCAACGATGAGCATAAGCAGGCTGCCCAGCAGCACCGGGGCAATGACCTTTATCGCCTCGATCAGCGCAATAACGCCGACACCTTTCCAGCCGTGGCGCTTCAAAAAGCGCGTTATTCCGGCGTTATCGCGGCTGTAATTGAGAACATTCTCGTGAAAATAAATATGCGAGGACAGGATAGGAGTGCTGAGGCTGCCGAAGGAATAAGCAATTATCGCCGTAACGGCAAGCAATAATGGAGTCATTGCTTATCTCCCTTCTGGCGTATGACCATGCGTATCGGAGTACCTTCAAGGCCGAACACGGCGCGGATCTGGTTTTCAATATAGCGCTGATACGAGAAGTGGAACAGCTCGCGGCTGTTGCAGAAAATGACGAAGTTGGGCGGCTTTATGCCGGTCTGCGTCATGTAATATATCTTGAGCCTTCTGCCCTTATCCGTAGGCGGCTGAACGCGCGCCTGGGCATCGGCAAGGACGTCGTTGAGCATGCCGGTCGTTATGCGCATGTTGCTCTGGTCGTTTACGAAATTGACAAGCTCAAATATTCTGTCGGTGCGCTGGCCGGTTTTTGCCGAGATAAACAGCACAGGCACATAGCTCATGAAGCTTAAGTCACGCATTACCTCCTTGCGCATCTTCTCCATTGTGCCGGTCTCTTTCTCAACAAGATCCCACTTGTTGACGACAACTATGCTGGCCTTGCCCGATTCATGCGCAAGACCGGCAATTTTGGTGTCCTGCTCGGTAACGCCCTCGCGCGCATCGATCATTATTATGCACACGTCGGCGCGCTCGATGGCCATTTGCGCGCGCATGACCGAAAACTTCTCGACGCGCTCGTCCACCTTGCTCTTGCGGCGGATGCCGGCAGTGTCGATAAACACATATTTGCCGTATTTATTATCTATCTCGGAGTCAACCGCGTCGCGAGTCGTGCCGGCAACGTTGCTGACTATTACGCGCTGCTCGCCGAGGATATGGTTAACAAGCGAGGATTTGCCGACGTTCGGCTTGCCGATGACGGCGACCTTTATGCGGTCGTCTTCCTCCTCGTCCTCTTCCTCGGGCGGAAAGTACTTCATGCATTCGTCGAGCAGATCGCCTGTGCCGTGGCCGTGGACAGCCGAGACCGCAATGGGATCGCCGAGGCCAAGCTCGTAAAACTCGTATATGGCAGGATCCGTTCTGCCGGTCGAGTCCATTTTGTTGACCGCAAGCACCGTCGGCTTTTTCGAGCGCAGCAGCATGTTGGCAACATCCTTATCCGCCGCCGTCACGCCCGTGCGCACATCGGTGACAAGGACAATGACATCCGCCGAGTTTATCGCGATGTTTGCCTGCTCGCGCATGAACATGAGTATTTCGTTATCCGTTGTCGGCTCAATGCCGCCGGTGTCAACGATGTTGAATTTTCTTCCGAGCCATTCGCACTCGGCATACAGTCTGTCGCGTGTAACGCCGGGCGTATCCTCGACGATAGACAGTCTGCGTCCGCAAAGCTTATTGAAAAGCATGCTCTTTCCAACATTGGGTCTGCCTACTATGGCTATGAGAGGCTTTGACATAAAGCTAACCTCCGTTCTGATTAGTTCTGGTTATATTTATAGTACTGCTGCCGCTCGGGCGAGCGGACTGGTATTTTAACCTCGGGCAGGTTATCGCCGCTGATGGCATCCCAAAGGGCAAACCCGTCCGATTCTATCGGGTATATTTTAACGCCGAGGGCATCTATGGCCTGCTCGAGCGTGATATCGTCGAGAAAATCAAGCTCGTCGCGGCGCAGCATATTCTGTGAAACGAAAAGGCGCTCGCCCAAGTCTTTTCCGCGCAGCTGAGCAATAAGATCCTGCCCCGTTATGAGGCCGGAAACATTCACTCCGCGGCCGAAAAAGTCGTTTTGAACTGCGTAGACCTTACCATTTATATTATCATACTTTTCCGCGGCAATACAAATAAGTTTTTCAAAATACGGCGCCACCGACACTCCGCAGGCTATGGAAAACGGCACTCCGTCCGGCTTTTCCGAAAGGCTGAGCGCACCGCGGAACTCGCGCTCGAGCAGGCGTATCATTCCGACGCCGTTTTCAAGCTGCGTGTGCTCCTCGTAGAAATCATCATCCGGCAGCTCTCGCTGCGCGCAGATATACATTTCGTCCGAGCAGAAGAATATCCTCGTGCCGTACTTTTTTACGCACTCATCACCAAAGGCCGTGACCATATCTATCGTCTCTCCCGAGTGCTCGGGCGTAAACGACTCGAGCGGATACAGACCCTCGCGGTATTTCGTAAGTCCGACCGGGACAATCGACACGCTGTGCACTGCAGGATACATGTCCGCAAGATCCTGCATAGTCTGCATAAGCGCCTTTCCGTCGTTAAGGCCGGGGCAGCAGACGATCTGGCAGTTCATGACTATGCCGCCGCCGGCAAAGCGGCGCATTATATCGACGCATTTACCGGCATTTTTATTGCGCAGAAGCTTCACGCGAAGCTCGGGATCGGTCGCATGAACGGAGATGTTCACAGGGCTTATGTGCAGGTCGATTATGCGCTGTAGCTCGCGCTCGGAAAGATTGGTGAGCGTAATATAGTTTCCAAGCAAAAAGCTCAGGCGCGCGTCATCGTCCTTAAAGTACATCGTCTTGCGCATGCCCTTCGGGAGCTGGTCAATGAAGCAGAACACGCAGTTATTGGCGCAGCTTCGGGGATTATCCATCAGATACTCGGCAAACTCAAGGCCGAGATCGCGCCCCTCGGGCTTTTCGACGCGCACGATGTGCTCGGTTCCGTCCTTGCGGCGAAGCTTAATATGCAGCACTGGCTCATACGAGAAGTATTTATAGTCAAGAACATCATGGATCACGTTTCCGTTTATGCTGACTATCTCATCGCCTATATGCGCCTTGTGCAGCAGCGGACTGTCGTTATCGATTTTTGAAATAACGTCGTTTTTCATACACTTTAATAAGCAAAAGGAGGAAGGGGTACCTGTACCCATTCCTCCTTGAGCTTAGCATTTTAATTACTTCTCATCAACGGTGAGAACCTTGCGGCCGTTGTACATACCGCATGCCTTGCACGCACGGTGGGGCATTTTGAACTCGCCGCAGTTGGGGCACTTTACGATGCCGGGAGCCTCGAGCTTCCAGTGAGACGAACGTCTCTTATCACGTCTCTGTCTTGATACTTTTCCCTTAGGGACTGCCATGGTGACACCTCCTGAATAATAGCTGCATGTCAGCGTAAATATTATTGATCACTATCCAACAGTTGCTGCAAAACAGCAAGTCTTGGATCGACTTCTTTCCCGCACGCGCAGGGGCCAAGGTTTAAATCGGCTCCGCACCGGGAGCAAAGGCCTTTACAATCCTCAGAGCACAGAAACTTCGTTTCCATGTCAAGGACGAAAAGGGTCGAGAGCGTTTCATCGAGATCAAGATTGTCCCCGTCGAGAACAAAGACCTCGGGATCTTCAGACTCTCTGTCGGATATGAAGGCGTGGAGGTCCATCACCTTGCTGCTGTCAAACAGTTTACCACATCTGTCGCAGACGCAAGTCATTTCGGCTGTCAGGGTACCCTCGAGTGTCAGGATACCTGCCTCATTAAACACTCTGCCTTCTGCCGTGGGTGGGGTCTTATACTCCTTGATAGAGTCAAATTCCAATTCCTCCGTGTTCAGCTCGCATTTGAACGGAACACTCTTTCCGGGAACTTCAATTATCTGTCTCAAATCAAGCAGCATAGTGCACCTCTCCACAGTCGCTTGAATATTATAGTGGAATTACCCCGGCTTGTCAACTGAAAAAATTCGATTTTCGGACAAAAACTCGAAAAAACAGGCATATTGCTAAACGGCCAGAAAAATGCTATAATCATTTATCATATTTTAACGGAGAACGGCATGAAAAAGAGTGTAAAAATCCTGATAATCTGCGTACTTATTGCGGCGCTTATCGCCGGCGGAGTTATATATCTCATCTTCCAGACGCGCGACGATGATCTGCTCATCGGCGAAGACCGCGCGCAGCAGATAGCCCTCAACGATGCAGGGCTTGCGGCAAACCAGGTCTCAAGGCTCAAAGCGAGGATCAAGCTCGACGACGGCGTGTGGTGCTACAAGGTCACGTTCCGCACCATCGCGATCGAGTATGAGTACGAGATCGAGGCGTATTCCGGCGCAATACTTGAAAAAGACATGGATGACTGAAAAATATCGGGGTTTCTTTCGAAGCCTCGATATTTTTATATAAACTGCGCAAAAACGCTTGCGCCGATAACGGTGAACACTCCCGACACAGCGATCGACAAGCCGCTCATGGCTCCTTCGATCTCTCCCATCTCCAAAGCTTTTGCAGTTCCAATAGCACTCACGCCCTTGCATTTCCACTATTTTTAAAAGCACTTTATATTTCGCGCGTTTCGTGATATAATCTCAAAAAACATCCTTTCGAAAGGACTTAAAAGCAGCATGAAACGAACATTTGGCATAATAGCGGCGCTTATTCTTGCGCTTTGCCTTTGCGCCTGCACAAAAAGCGGCGAGAGCACGACTCAGCCGACCGAGACGCAGCCTTCATCCACGCAGGATCTTTCCGTATACGAAAAAAGCGAGGGACTTCTCTCGCAGGAGGTATGGTACAACGAAAACGGTCTTAAATTCAGCACTGTCAAGTACGAGTACGACGCTGCCGGCCGTCTTGTAAAGGAAACGACCCTCGGCATAAACGACGCGCCGGTAGGATACAAGGAATACGTTCTCAACGCTGACGGGCTGCCGGAGACAATGATAAACTATATCGCAGACGGCCCGGAGGAATACTCCGAGGAGTACCGCGTTTTGTTTGAGTACAACGACACAGGCCTTAAGATGAAAGAAACGAGCATGATCGGCGACACGGCCGCATCGGTCACGACCTATGCCTACGAGGGCAGCGATCTTGTCAATGAAAAATACTATGAAGGCTCGGAGCTTATAAGCGAAATTGCTTATGAATACGATGAGGCCGGCAGGCTTACAAAGCTTGTGCGCCGCGATATGCTCGAGGACAGCGAGACTTCGGAGACCTGCACCTATTACGAAAACGGACTTCTCGCCTCGCGCGAGGTAAGCGGCAGCGACGGCATTGAAAGCCGCACCGAATACAGCTATGACGAGCACGAAAACGAGCTTTCCGTCAGCATTTACGGCCCGGACGGCAGTGCAATAAGCATCACGAAAAACGAATACGAATATGACGAGCCGGGCAATATAGTCAAATGCACGCGCACTCAGGGTGACGGCGAGCAGAGCACGGTCATTGAATACAGCTGGAGCTACGTCAAAGGCTGACGAATTAACAATTAATTTATATATTCGGGCATTTGCTGTGATAATATGTATTATTGAAATATTATCAATCAGGTGACTTTTCCATGAGAGAAAAATTTGCGCGCTTTATGGCAGGACGCTGCGGAATAGACCAGCTCAACAGATTCCTGTCGATATTGAGCCTTGTGCTCATGATCGTGGCTGTGGTGTTCAACGGAACACGGTTTTCAAGACCCATTTGGCTTATCGCGTTCATCCTGCTCATACTTGTCTACGCGCGTATGCTGTCGAGAAATCTTTATAAGCGCAGCGCCGAAAATACGCGCTATCTTCGGCTGCGCATGAACGTTAGCGGAAAGTTTGAGATGATCAAGGTCCGCTGGACGCAGCGCAAGGACTATAAGTTCTTCACATGCCCCGCTTGCCGCACGACGCTCAGAGTTCCCCGTCACAAGGGGAAAATAAACATCGTCTGCAAGAAATGCGGCAACTCGTTCACGGGCAAGACCTGATATGTTCGGCTTTGTAACGGCGGATCTTGCCGGGCTCAATGAACAACAGCGAAAGCGATATAAAGCCTACTACTGCGGCCTGTGCCGCAGTCTGAGCGAGCGTCACGGCTCGTTTGCGCGCTTTACGCTGACCTACGACATGACGTTTCTGGTCATGGTGCTCAGCGGTCTGTATGAGCCGTTTGACCTGAGCGGCGAGGCTCCCTGCCCTGCGCATCCGCTCGGCAAGCGCGCGTTTTTGCAGTCGGAGATCAGCGACTATGCCGCCGACATGAATGTTGCGCTGGCATACCTCAACTGCCTTGACGATTGGCACGATGAGCTAAACGCCGCAGCACTTGCTTCGGCCGGAGCGCTCAAGCAGTCATATGAAAAGGTATGCGTCGAATATCCGCGCCAGTGCGCCGTCATAAAGCAGTCGATGGCAGAGCTTAAGAAGATCGAGGATCGCAGAGACAGCTCGACCGACGCTGCGGCCTCCACATTTGGCCGGCTTATGGCGGAGCTTTTCGTCATGCGCGAGGATCACTGGCAAAGCGATCTGCGCGCTTTCGGCATGGCGCTCGGGCAATTTGTTTATGTCATGGACGCCTGCATTGATTTAAAAGGCGACAAAAGAGCATATAAGTACAACCCCTTCGTTTACCTGTACGGCAGGCTTGACGAGCAGGAGCGCTTCAAGGCGATACTCGAGCTTCTGCTTGCCGACTGCGTGAGAAGCTTTGAGCGGCTGCCGATAATTCAGGATGCGGACATAATAAAAAATATACTGTGCAGCGGCGTGTGGATAAAATTCAATCAACACTACGGAATAAGCACTAAGTAAGGAGCAGTACCGAATGGCACGGGACCCCTATGAAGTCCTCGGCGTTTCAAGAAATGCAACGGACGAGGAAATAAAAAAAGCTTACAGAGAGCTTGCGAAGAAATATCATCCGGACCGCAACCCCGGCGATGCAGCCGCGGCGGCGAAGATGAACGAGATAAACGCCGCATACGACCAGATCAAAAACGGTCAGACTGGCCCCTCCGGCGGCTATGGCGGAGGATACGGCAGCGGTTACGGCGGCGGCTATGGCGGATTCGGTGGTTTCGGCGGCTACGGCGCGTATGAGCAGCCGCAGGAGCGCGCAGAGTGCCGCGCGGCTGTCAATTACATACGCAACGGCAGATACAACGAAGCTCTCACCGCGCTCTCGCAGGTTCCGCTTTCCGAGCGTGACGGGCGCTGGTACTATCTGAGCGCCGTTGCCAATATGTATCTCGGCAACAAGATAAACGCCCTTGAGGACGCAAAGCGCGCCGTCGAGATTGATCCGGATAACCCGAATTATCGCCAGCTTCTCAACAGGCTGCAAAACAACGGGCAGTATTATCAGGATTACAGCGGAAACTACAACAGCTCCTGCTGCATCTGCGACGACTGCTGCACCTCGTATCTGTGCTGCTCGTGCCTGACCCCGTGGGGCGGCATGTGCTGCTAAACAGAACAGTTTCGGCTGAGGCAAACGCCTCAGCCGTTTTACTATGCAAAAAGCTTTTTTATAGTCTCATCGGTGAAGGCGTCGAGCGCGTCGAAATCTACATACGGATTATACGCGCGCTCAAGCTCGTCGTGATACTCCTTTGCCCGTGCAAGCCAGTGCACCGCCTCGCCTGTAAGCTCGCGCACGAGCTTATCGCGGCGCTTCGTGCTTTTTGCATGGTCTCGGTCTGTATCAGCGCATCGAGCCGCACATGGCGATAAGGCTCTGCTATATCCATTGCCGAGGCGGACACAAATCCCACTCCTCGCTCCGGCAGCAGCAGCGCATCAAATCTATCCGGGCACAGCGGCGATAAGCACGATATGCTTCCCATGCCGCGTTCTTTTGCCTCGGCGTGCAGCTGCTTGAGATAAATATCGGCAAAGCCGCAGCGGTCGTCAAGGAGATATATTCGTTTACATAACTTTTTAATATCGTCTGCAAGCACAAGCTCTCCCTTGCAGCTTATGCATCGCATAAAACAGCGCCGCACCTGTGCTGCGGCACATGCTTCATTTACCCTGCCCAGCTCTCGCTCAGCGGCGCTCTGCGCCCGTTTTCTTACTTTTTGACGCGTTTCTTCGCTTATCAAACCCGGAATCTCGGCATTTGCGACGCTGCCTGCGGCGGCAAGGTAGGCATACGCCGTTTTATACATAGCGCGGTATTTATCCGTCATCTGCGCTATGCGCGGATCGTCTACTCGGCCGCAGAATCGGCCTAAGTTAACATAATCTGAATTGTACGCAAAATTTGCAGGCTCGCATGCGTGCGGCGCTGTTGCATCCACGAACCCGACGTGCAGTTCGGGTATGTACACAGCGTCGAGCGAGTCCGGGTCGCCGGAGCACAGCACGCACTCGGTGTCGGAGCCTTGCTCGGCGGCTGCGCGCGCAACGCGCCTCATAAAGCCGGATTTGCCGCCGCCCGGCCCTGCCTTTATCAGATGCAGAAAGTCGCCCTCGCCGCTGCAAAAGCCGCCGTAAAGCGAGAAGAACCCGTCTGCGGAATTTGCGCCGAGGAAGCAGTTTACATTCAAGTTGCCTCACCTCCCTGCATTTTATGCCGCACGGGATGTTCGCGGTGCCCTAAACAATTGACATTTTTGCAGCGCAATGCTAAAATAATCAGGTATTTGCCGGTGTGGTGGAATGGTAGACACGGCGGACTTAAAATCCTCTGATGCTTGCGTCGTGCCGGTTCGAGTCCGGCCACCGGCACCAAAAAAGCGTCAAGTTTCGCAGAAGCTTGGCGCTTTTTACTTATTCACTATTAACTCTTCACTAAAATCGAGTGGGGCAAAAGGCTGCGGTTCTTTGCGCTTTTTTATCGCCAAAATGCATTTTTATGCACATTGGCGCTTGACAAAGCGCAAAATTTGTGTTTTAATTCATCCTGCAAACATAATATTCGCTTCCGTCACCACCGGGTGATGGATCAAAAGCGCACGGGACTTTTCCGTAGGTACGACGTGGAAACACGTTATAAGGAAGAGCCTCGGGCGTTTTATTGTTTTTTAGGAGGTATAAGGATGAAGATCAAGCCTTTTGAAGTTGAAGAATGGATGAACGCCTATGAAACAGGGGCAAAGTATAACATTGCCGAGACCTGCGTAAATTCCGTCTCAATAGATGAGCTTTTTGAGCTGACAGGAGCTGACAAGCAGGCATTCTTGAGCTCCATGTGCTCGCAGCGCCTGACATACGGTTATATTGAGGGCGCGCCGGAGCTTAAAAGCGGCATCTGCAAGCTTTACAAGACCCTACGTTGAGCCGGGCGACCGCGTTATCAGCATCATGCCGACCTATCAGCAGCTGTACTCCATCCCGGAGTCCTTCGGCGCCGATCTCAAGCTTCTGCACCTGAGCGAGAAAAACGGCTTCCTGCCCGATCTTGACGAGCTGCGTGCTCTTGCCGTTCCCGGAACCAAAATGATCTGCATAAATAATCCCAACAACCCCACCGGCGCACTTATGTCAAAGGATATGCTCATGCAGATAGTCGAGATCGCAAAAAGCGTCGGCGCTTACGTCATGTGCGACGAGGTCTACCGCCACCTGACGCAGGACGACGTGTGGAGCGAGTCGATAGTCGATCTGTACGACAAGGGCATATCCGTCAGCAGCATGTCCAAGGTATTCTCTCTTGCCGGAATACGCCTCGGCTGGATAGCAACCCACGACAAGTCCGTTATAAAAAGTTGCCTCTCGCACAGGGACTATAACCTTGTAAGCTGCGGCATATTCAAGATATGCGGACTTGAAAAAAGCGGAGATGGTGCTATAATACAGGCAAAGATATTTTTGGAGGGGTTTTTATGAAAAAGATCGCAAAGCGCAGCGTTGAGGTCGAGGTTCAGCCCGAGGATATAAGCCCGCTGGAGCTTTTGCAGCCCGGCAAGCTCAATAAGCGCACGGTTATGCACCTTTTACGCAAGGTCGAGGTCAAAAAGGTCGGCATTGCTGCCGGCGGCGCGGCTGTCGTTTTGTCGGCAGTGAGCCTTACGGGGCGCTATACGTTCTATAAAGGCATCGTTTCCGGCGAGCTTAAGCGTCAGCTTGCGCCGGTGAACAAAAAGCTCGACGAGCTGAAGGCTCAGAACGCAGAGCTTAAGGCCGAGGTCGAACGCCTGAACGCGCAGTGCGAGGACGAAAAAGAGAACTGAGCAAAAAACAATATCGGCATAGTCGCATAAACGACTATGCCGTTTTTATATGCCGGAGAGCTTCACTCCTCGTCAGGCTTGTATTCCAATATATCTCCCGGCTGGCAGTTGAGAACATCGCAGATGGCCGCCAGGGTGGAAAAGCGGATGGCGCTGATATGTCCATTCTTCATTTTTGATAAATTCACGTTGGCCACGCCGACTCTTGCCGATAGCTCGTTG
>ERZ779885.1392-NODE-1392-length-24533-cov-10.042528_pt1 | contig 24533 bp, 17 predicted proteins | sample MGYA00511554_ERZ779885 | MGnify/ENA primary metagenome ERZ779885 (study PRJEB29588, sample SAMEA2160998) | human gut metagenome | biome: human gut; feature: human-associated habitat; material: faeces | place: Denmark | collected 2008/2010 ... | reverse complement strand
CGGTTGCTTCGGCAACCATCTGCTACTGCGCCGAGTGCGCATCCTCGTAGCGCGTTTTATTTCATAGGACGCATTTTCCTATGAAATGAAAAAGCGCCGCCCACAAGGGGCAGCGCCATGGTTATTTTATTTTTTCCCGCTCTTTTACAAGCTCCTGATACAGTTCCGAAAGCGTCCAGCCGACATTATAAGGCGTAACGATCGCCTTTAGACCTATCGAAATCCGGTTCTTTTTTAACAGCTCCAGCGCCGGGTCGATCATATCCGCCGTCGTCTGTGCGAACAAAAGCATATCTTCTCCAATTCGCGGCGGCAGGGATAACACGGACAAAGGCGTTTCCCGATATCCGGAAACGCCCGCCAGATAACCGATCTTTTGTCCGGTCTGCATGGCGGCAACGGGCACGAAATCGTAGCCCGCTGACTTTGCCAGCTGTTCCAGTTCTTTTTTCTTCTGCGGATTGCCCGCATCAAAATAAATCAGCTTCATAACTCACCCTTACAGATACTGTTGTAAAAAAGCAGCTGACTGCTCCATAAATGCCACCTGATCTGCGGCATTAAAATGCTCGATCGCAAGATAATCCTCATAACCGCTTTCTTTCAGACGATCCAGAATCTCTTTCATCGGCAGATAGCCCGATCCGACTGCTGCCGCAAGAAGTCCCCGATTGTATCTGTGCTCCCCGGTCAATGCAGGATCAACGTTTCGATCCTTGCAGTGCACATGGACAATATAATCCTTCAGCACTTCATACGCCTGCACGGCGTCCTCGTCGCTGTACGCGAAGTTGCCGGTATCCAGCGTAAATTTCAGCCCCGGAACATTTTCCATAAACCACAGCAGCTGATACATTCTTGCAAACGGCTGTACCGGACCGTCAAAATCCTCCAGCGTCACAAGGATGTTCTTTTCTTTTCCATAAGCAACCAGCTCTTTTAATGCCTGCGCCATGTTCTGGATCGAAGCATTTTCAGACATGTAGGAATCCGTCTGCTCTTTCGACGCAGAAAGTGCGTTGAGTGCAGACGCCTCGTTTTCCGACAGCTCGCCCGGAATAATCAGTACCTTGGACACGCCGAACTCTTCTGCGAGGTCGATCTGCTTTTTTCCCTGCGCTGCATCCGGGTTGTGCCCAAAATCATAGAACGCATTGCTGCAGCTGACCTGCATATGGTTTTTCTCCAGCAGATCTTTGATTTCTTCTTTGTTCTCGCGAAGCAGCGCATCTCCGATTTCAATCCCCCGAATGTTCCAGGATGCGCATTTCTCCATCAGTTCTGCCACACTTTTTCCAGACTGCTTTGCGCCCTCTAAAATGTGCTCATAAAATACAGCTGTTTTCATTTTTTGTTACCCCCTGCTTTTATTCATGACAATAGAATGCTCGCAGAGCGTGCATTCTATTGTTTATAACAACAGAACGTTCGCAGCGCATACATTCTGCTGTTATCTTTTCTCCCCTTTAAAGCCGCTTCCGGCTGCGCGATAGCTTCCCTCGCCGGAAGTTCTTCTTCTGCCGCCGTTTTCCGCCTGCCGTCTGTCCGATCTGCGGCTGTCATTGCCAAAGCGTCTCTGCCTGCCGTCGCGTTCCGAACGGTAGCTGCCATTTTTCTCTCCGAAGCGTCCGCCATTTCTTTGGTCGCGGTCATTGAAACGTCCGCCTCTCTGATCACGGTCGCCGAAACGTCCACCGTTTCGGCTTCCAGATCCATCCCGGCGTCTATCCCCAAATCTCCGCTCTCCATCGCGTCTGACTACTTTAGGCTCTTCTACGATTTCTTCCGGCTCACCGCCAACCTGCTCATACAAAAATGCTGCTGCCAGCTCAATTGCGGAAATGCCGGTTTCTTTTTCAAAGCGCTCTACCGCACGATAGCAGTCCGCGGTATTTGCTTCCTCCATCACCTCGCGGATTTTCTGGAGTACAGATGCTTCCTTATGCTGACGCACTTCTTCTCCGGAGGGAAGCTGCTTTTCTTCCAGTTTTGTCTTGCAGACCCGCTCAATTTCACGGATTCTGAAGGACTCTCTACGGCTTGCCAGCGTAAAGCTCATGCCCTCTTTTCCTGCTCTGCCGGTACGGCCGATACGGTGCACATAATATTCGATATCCTGCGGAACGTCATAATTGATAACGCCATCCACATCGTTTACATCGATTCCTCTCGCCGCAACATCCGTTGCGATCAGCATCTGGAGATTACCGCTTCTGAAACGGTTCATGACCGTATCTCTCTGTGCCTGGCTCAAATCGCCATGCAGCCCTTCTGCCGCGATGCCTCTGTTTTTCAGATTCTCTGCCAGCTCGTCCACCATACTCTTGGTGTTGCAGAAAATCAGTCCTCTTTTCAGGTTATAATATTCAATCAGCCTTGCAGCTGCAGCTTCCTTATCCGATCTGCGGATATAATAAAGATACTGCCGGATTCTTTCTACCGTCAATTCCTTTTTGACAACCTTTACCATTTCCGCATCGGTCTGGAACTGATCGGTGATCTGTAAAATCGGCTCCGGCATCGTTGCGGAAAACAGCGCTGTCTGGTGTTCGCACGGAATCTGTCCCAGAATCGCCTCCATATCTTCCCGAAAGCCCATGTTCAGCATTTCATCTGCTTCATCCAGAACGACCATTTTCAGGTTGTCTAAGCGGATCGTGTGGCGTCTCATATGATCCATCACGCGTCCCGGTGTGCCGACAATGATCTGCACGCCGCCCTTTAACGCCTTGATCTGTCTGTTGATATCCTGCCCTCCATATACGGCAAGCACGCGAATATTGTGCATATATTTTGCAAACTGTCTCAGCTGCTGAGCCGCCTGCATCGCAAGCTCTCTCGTCGGGCAAAGGATCATACCCTGCAGCGATCTGTCCTCTTCGTCAATCTTCTGCAGCATCGGGATTCCAAACGCGGCGGTCTTACCGGTTCCTGTCTGCGCCTGTCCGATCACATCTCTTCCTTCCAGAAAAACCGGAATCGCCTTTTCCTGGATCGGCGTCATATGGACGAAGCCCATCTCCTCCACTGCGCGCAAAATCCGCTCGTCAATTCCTGATTCTTCGTAACGTACCAATAATTCTCCCATTTAATCTCCTTTAATCTCTATCACTACAAAACTCTTCTGAGTTTACGCGCCTTATAGCGGTTTTGTCAATGAAAGATTGAAAATAAACCGGAAAAAAGGATTCATCCCCAGCCTTTGAGAATGAATCCCCTGATCTTCTTTCTATCGAACTTCATCCGTTTCCCGGTACACCGGATACGGGTGTCCGTCTGTCATTTCCATTCCGGGTACGCTGTCAAACGCCGCAGATTCCTTTAGCTCCCGGTCGTAACGCTGCATACCGCCCTGCCGCGACATCTGCTGTCGGCAGTTGCAGTCCTGCGGTCCCGACATAGGTCCGGCAGTTTCGCCGCTTCGCCGCTGCATCCCTGCTGCGTTCTCCCGCTGGCAGTTGCAGCCTGACTGTCCAGTCCAGCCATCATTTTCGCAGCTGCAACCGTACTGCACCCTGTCGCCGTTTCTGCAGCCACAGTCCGTATCCCGCATACGCATATCCTGCTGTCGGTTATCTCCTGCGTCTCTTCTTTCGTTCCAGTTTGCGCAGTCCGCCCGATTCTGACAGCTGCAGCACATCAGCAATACCAGCAAGTAAAAACCGTTCATCGTTTTCCCCTGTTTCAAACAGATCTGATATCACTGTATGCAAACCTTTCTGGCTCTGTGTCTGTCCGCCCGGCTGTACATCAGGAACTATGTCTGTCTGCCCGACGGCCTTTTTTCAAAATCCTGCGAACATAAGCGAACGTCTTTTCCTCGCCCTCTTCTGCCAGCATCGTCAGAAGGTGCTCCAGCTGCCGTCTTGTCTGTATGTGCATAAACGGCGGCTCTTTTGCATTTTTGTAATACGCGAGAGGATCGCTGTCTTTATAGGCGCTTCCCCGGTAGGTTTTGGACGCTGCAATCCGGTCCATCAGCATTTCTGCCACATATTTGCGCGGCATCGGCACCGGAGCCATTCCGCCCTCAATGCTCTGCGTGCTGTAATCCACCCAGTATTCGTAATGATGCCTGTTGCGTCCTTTATGATGCAGCCATGCAGAAGAATACCCAATATCCTCCCGCTCCGCGTTGTTCGGGCTTCGATTTCCCTGATAATATTTTGCTCCGACCCTAAATTCCGTCCAGGAATATTTGGAAAGGTCATGACAGATGCCCTGCCGGTACAAGCCGACCGCAAAGCATCCTTTCATCACCAGATACTTATGATAGGTAATCGTCTTAAAATGCTGTAACGCTTTCACTTTTCTTTTCTTTTCTTTCCTTTCCTGACCGGATTTCCTGTGCTTTCCAGAACCTGGATGCAGCGTCCCGGAACGGTGATGGATTTTGTCAGCGGATCGGCCTGTGTTTCCACCACATCGCCCTGTGTATCCAACACCTTTTCCCAGCGCATGCCTGCCGGAAGATCAGGAAGCGCCAGCCGCTGGGGCTCCCAGTGCATGTTCATAGCGATATAGAAAAAGTCATCCTCCTGTGCACGGTCTTTTGGGGCATAACGACCGCAGTACATCAAACCTGCCTCCCGGTTTAACCGGTCGGCCATCAAGCGCCATGCATCCTTTCCATGATAAGATAAATCCGGATAGCCGCACGCCGCATAGTCCATCAGCGTCAGCTCTCTGCTCTGGTGGAGTACCGGATGCGCTTTCCTCAGCGCAATCAGCTCCTTTGTATAGTCCAGAAAATCCTTATTTTTCTCCGTAAGCTTCCAGTTCAGCCAGCTGATCTCGTTGTCCTGACAGTACGGATTGTTGTTGCCCTCCCGGCTCTGTCCAAACTCGTCCCCGGCTGTCAGCATCGGGGTCCCCTGCGAAAACAGCAAAAGCGCCAGTGCGTTTTTCATCTGCCTTTTGCGCAGCTGCAAAATTGTCCGCTTGCGGGTAGGTCCTTCCACGCCGCAGTTCCAGCTCGCGTTGTAGGGATTTCCGTCCTGATTGTCCTCCCCGTTTGCCTCGTTATGCTTGCGGTCGTAGGAAACCAGATCCGCCAGGGAAAAGCCTTCATAGCTGGTGATATAATTGATCACGCCGTTCTGCACCGGATTGCAGCGCATTCTCCGCAGCGCCTGATGCAGCGTATCCTCGTCTCCCTTTAAAAAGCGACGCATGTCATACTGAAATTCATCCCGGCATTCCGCCAGATTGCGCACGTCCGGAACCTGCCCCACCGGATAAATCTCTTCATACGGAAATCCGTAATAAATCAGCTTCGTATCCGTAAGCATCGGGTCAGCTGCCAGAATTCCCACCGGAATCTGTTCTCCCATCAGATGCACGCCGTCGATATGGTACTCGCACACCCAATATCGGATCACTTCCAGGATCATCTCCCGATTGATTTCTTTCGGAAAATAGAACTGCAGAATTACCTCCATTCCCTCTGCGTGGAACGCACGCACCATTTCCTTGAATTCCAACACAGGATCCTTAACGCTGTATGACGCTTTCGGTGCGAAATAATAGCCTTTTTTAAAGCCCCAGTAATTGATCCGCGGCAGGGTTTCCTCCACAGGATTTCCTTCCTGATCTTTTGCCGGATAAGCCTTCTGCCGCAGCGGCTTTACCGCTTCCAGTTCTGTGAATTCATACACCGGCATCAGCTCCACTGCCGTTACCTGCAGCGATTTTAAATAGGGAATCTTCTCTGCCAGACCAGCGAACGTCCCTTTCGCCGTCACACCGGAAGACGTGTGCTTCGTGAACCCTCTGACATGCAGCTGATAAAAAATGCTGTTCTCATAAGGGATCTGCGGGCGTCTGTCATTCTTCCAGTCAAACGCATCCTCTGTGCTGTCGCTGCGAAGAGATGGGGAAATTTTTTTGCCCCATTTCTCATTGCCGCAGATTCTGCGCGCCTTCGGGTCTGTAATCACCTCTTCGCCACAGTAAAAATTATATTCATACTCCTGCGCATCCAGCCCGATCAGCTTCATGCAGCAGATTTTTCCGATTCGGTCTTCTTCCCGAAATGCCAGCCGTCTGGGCGCACCGCCTCTTCTGGGATACAGAAGGACCCCGCACTCTTTATTGCGTTCCAGCACTGCTGCGAGATTGACGCTGCCATCCGCATTTTCCGTCCACCCCAGCGGATACGGTTTTCCTTTTTCCATTCTGATCTCTTTTGTTTCTTTCACGTTCCTGTTCCCGCCTTCTGACCTTTTTTCAATCCTGTTTCAGTATAGCACAAATAATTCTTGCATGCCACCGCAAGTTACGGTATGATAAGCGTGACAGGCATGTCTGATTATCGCGCGCTCTGACGCGCCTTTTAAGAAAGGATATCATCCATGGGTAAGGAACAGTTTGAAGAAATGGACGAAGAAATGACCGTAGAACTGGAGCTGGATGACGGCACGAATGTAACCTGTGCCATCATTACCATTCTCGAAGTAGAGGGCAAGGATTACATCGTTTTGATGCCGCTTGACGAAAACGGACAGAACGATGACGGAGAGGTTTGGTTCTATCGTTACTCCGAGAACCCCAATGACCCCAACGAAGAGCCTCAGCTGGACTACATCGATGACGATGCAGAGTATGAAAAGGTAGAAGAAGCGTTCGACGAATACCTTGATAGCTGTGAATTCGATGAGCTGGTTACTCTCGACGGAGAAGCAAACGAATAAAAACGAAACCAAAAGAACTGCCGTACCGGAGCTTTTCCATACAGGAAATGTTCCGGACGGCATTTTTTTCATTCCTGACATAGCAATTCTCTGCGGTTTCGTTTCTACCGTTTCGGCTCCTTCCACCCACACTCAGCAAGAAACCGGGACGCAAACCCCTGCGTTTCCTTTGTTCCTTTCGTATACGACAGATACAGCTCTTTTTTCGCCCGTGTCATTCCAACGTAGAACATCCTGCGCTCTTCCTCCAGTGCCGCCTGATTCTTGCTCTTTTTGTGTGGGACGACGCCCTCCATACAGCACGGAAGAAAAACGGCGTCGTATTCCAATCCCTTCGAACCATGCATAGTGACAAGCTCGGTAATTGGGAGTGTTGTGAATGCTGCACCCGTTGTGCCGCTGGCAGCCGTGTCTGCTGCGTCCGCCATGTTCTGATCCATCTGGTCTTCATATGCCGTCATTGCTTCCTCAAGCTCCGTCAGGCTTTGAAATTCCCGCACCTGTTCCTGAAAAAAGTCGGCGGCTTCCAGATCCCGTTCCAGCTTTCCGGCTGCGTGTGCCCGGGTTCCTGCAGGTGCCCTCCCTTGTTCCTGCCGTGATTCTCCCGCCGACGGCGTCTGCCCGGCATTCTCTTTTAACCACGCATCATATCCCATTCCGCGGCGGATATAATGAACTGCCGCATATAAATCCATTTTCGCCAGCCGTGAGATATCCGCTTCCAGACGGTGCAAAATCTCCTGCATATACGGCTTCTGCGCATACGCCCGGCGCAATGCTGAAAATGAAATTTCTGCATCCGGCAGCATCTGGCGAGACAGATAGCGGCATGGGCGGTTCATAATTCTCAGGAAATCCTTCCGTTTCCGCCCCTCCATCGCAAACTGCAAATAAGCGAGTAAGTCCTGACAGACCGGGGTTTCATACGGATTTTTCGGCTTTTCTTTCCAGAGAAAGGGAATCTTTCTGCACTTTAGCGCTGTTGCCAGCCACACTGCATCCGCATTCGTCCGAAAAATCGCCGCACAGCTTTTTCCCTGCCGGAGCGTCTTCCCGATTTCATCTGCGACTGTCTCTGCCTCCTGCCTCCGATCTTGAAAACCGCAGACCAAGACGCTGCGATCCGTGCTTAAGGGCAACCAGCTCGTGCCGAAAGCAGCGGTGGAAATGCCTGATGCGGTGCCGGTTGGAATGGGTAAAGTGCTTTTTTCTCCCTGCATCCGGCGCGCCCCCTGCGTCGCTTCTGGCACAAAGCACACGTCCTGCCTCTCATCCGACGTGCTCTGTCCAGCCACGATCTGCTTCGGAAATCTCTCCCGGTTTTGCCCGATCAGCTTTCCTGCCGTCTCCACAATTCCGGCGCGGCTGCGATAATTGACCGACAGAAAAATCTGCTTTGCTTCCGGAAAATCCTTTAAAAACTGACGCATAATCGCCGGGTCAGAGCCCCGAAAGCCGTAGATCGCCTGATCATCATCTCCAACGACAAACAGATTTCTCTTTCCACCGCAAAGCAGCTTTACTGCTTCATACTGTGCTGCGTTGATATCCTGAAACTCATCCACCAGAAGATAGGAATATTCCCGCTGCCAGCGCGCAAGTTCTGCCGGATTTGTCCGGAACAAATGACAGACCGCCGCCGCAAAATCGTCCAGATCAAGCTTCTTTTCCTGTGCAAGCTGCTTTTGAAACGATACGAAAATCCGCATAAATTCCTGTCTGCTGACGTATTCACTTGTAAAATCAGCTGGAAGCTTCCCGATATTTTTGATAAATCCGATTTCTGAAAGAAGTCCCTGCTCCCATTCCTGGTCCATTTTCCCATCGTTTTGGGCATAAAATTTTTTCGGAAGCGTAAGCAGAGCCGCACGCAGATATTCTCTTTTCTCTTTTTCTTTCAAAATGCTCGACCCATTATAATGACAGGATGTTTTTAAAATGTGAAAAAAGACGGCATGAAATGTGCCGAAGGTGACCGGAAAGAACTGATTGTCCATCCGGGCAAAGAAACGGTCCCGCATCTGCCGGGCTGCCGCTTTTGTGAATGTAATGACTAAAATGTGGGACGGATCTGCATGATGGACTTCGATCAGATACCGTACCCGTTCGACCGTTGTAAAGGTCTTACCGGAACCCGGACCGGCAAGGATCAGCGCCGGTCCGGTATTGTGGGCAATCGCCCGTTGCTGCTGTTTGTTTGCCTGCAAAAAATACTCCTGTTTATGCCTGCTCCAAAAGTTCGATTCCCTTGCGGATTCTGGACAAAGATTCCTCTTTGCCAAGGATTTCCATGATTTCCGTTGCGCCTGCAGGAGTCATCTGCTTACCGGAAACCGCAGTACGAACCGGCCACAGCACATAGCCGTTCTTGCAGCCCTTTTTCTCCACATAGGAAAGCAGAAGCGCATACAGTGCGTCGTTGGTATAGTCCTCCTGCTCTTCCAACAGCGGAAGCAGTTCTTTTAAAACCTCCAGGGCGCTTTCTTTGGTTGTCTTCATCTTCTTATGTACATACATGGCAGGATCATATTCCGGAAGGGTCTCGAAGAAATCTACCATCTCTTCGATTTCAGGAAATACCTCAATTCTTGTCTGAACCATGTCTGCGATCTTATCCAGATCCTGTCCCTTTGTCAGAGCCTTTTCCAGATAGGGCTTTGCATGCTCCATAAAGGTCTCATGATCCATCTTCTTGATATATTCGCCGTTCATCCATTTCAGCTTGGTATAGTCAAATACTGCAGGGGATTTCGACATCCGGTGATAATCAAATTCCTTCACCAGCTCTTCCAGAGAAAAGATCTCATTCTCGCCCTCCGGGCTCCAGCCAAGCAGCGCCACAAAATTGACAACGGCCTCCGTCACAAAGCCCTGATCGATCAGATCCTCGTAGGAGGAATGACCGCAGCGTTTGGAAAGCTTGTGATGCTCCTCGTCTGTGATCAGCGGACAATGAATGTATACCGGCACCTTCCATCCAAAGGCATCATAAAGTCTGTTATACTTCGGAGAAGAGGAAAGATATTCATTTCCGCGTACAACATGGGTAATGCCCATCAAATGGTCATCCACAACGTTTGCAAAGTTATAGGTCGGATAGCCGTCGGATTTGATCAGGATCATATCGTCCAGCTCGGAATTCTCTACCGTGATATCTCCGTAAATCTCATCATGGAAGGTTGTGGTTCCCTCCGTCGGATTGTTCTGACGGATTACATAAGGGACCCCTGCTGCCAGCTTTGCTTCTACCTCTTCTTTAGATAAATGCAGGCAATGCTTGTCGTATACATTGATTTCCTTGCCTGCGACAACCCGGTTTAAGGTTGCCAGACGCTCTTTATCACAGAAGCAGTAATAAGCTTCGCCTTTTGCGATCAGCTGCTTGGCATATTCCAGATAAATTCCGCTTGCCTGACGCTCGCTCTGAACGTAAGGGCCTACGCCGCCGTCTTTATCCGGACCTTCATCATGCACCAGACCGGTCTTTTCCATCGTACGATAAATGATATCTACTGCGCCTTCTACATAACGCTCCTGATCGGTATCCTCAATTCTAAGGATAAAGTCTCCACCTTCGTGTTTTGCCACCAGGTATGCGTACAGTGCCGTACGCAGATTTCCTACATGCATCCGTCCGGTCGGGCTGGGTGCAAAACGGGTTCTGATCTTTGTCACTTTTTCATCCTCCATGAACGAAACCGTCTCTTTTCCCCGAGACGGTTTCTCTTTTTTTGTTTGTTGATCTATGGCTTTCGGAAAAGCTCTGCTGCCTCCGCAAAATTTACTTTGCCTCGTCCATCGCGTTCTGTGGCGGAAGCTTTCTTTCTGCCTCATTCTGGAAGCTGCTCAGTGCTTTTTGTGCCTGCAAAATTGCAACATTGGTACCAGCACCTGCAATACAGCCGCCGGGACACGCCATTCCTTCAATCAGGCAGCCGTTTTTCTTACCCAGCTTTGCAAGCATCAGGATCTTTTTACAGTCTGCGAGACTTTCGACATGCTCAATATGAACGGTTGTATCCGGATAATACTCCTGTACACACTTCTCGATAGCACTTGCCACACCACCTGACGCAGCATACCCACGACCTGCTGAGGTCGCATCCATAATCGGTGTTTCTGCCTCTACCTTTGTAATATCAATTCCCTTTGCTTCAAACATACCGGTAAGCTCTTCAAAGGTAATGACAAAATCCACATCGGAACGAACGGATCTTCTGGAAGCCTCCAGCTTTTTCGCCACACAGGGACCGATAAACACAACCGATGCATCGGGATGCTCTTTTTTGATGACACGTGCAGTCGCTACCATAGGTGTCAGGGCGTTGGAGATTTTATCGATGGTCTCCGGGAAGAATTTCTTTGCCAGCATTGACCAGGAGGGACAGCAGGACGTCAGCAGAAACGGCAGTTCTCCGGTTGCCACTTCTTTCACATAATGCTCTGCTTCTGTTGCAGCTCCGATATCGGCTCCGATGGCGGTTTCATAAACATCTGCAAAGCCAAGCTGCTTTAACGCGGTCTTGATCTTCCCAGGCGTCGCTGCAGGACCAAACTGACCGACAAACGCAGGCGCTACCTGTGCAATGATCTCTCTGCCGGACTCAAGGGCATGGATCAGCTGAAAAATCTGGGATTTATCTGCAATTGCGCCAAAGGGACAGCTTACCATACACTGGCCACAGGTGACGCACTTCTCGCTGTCGATAACCGCTCTGCCGGCCCCATCGCTGCCGATCGCACCCACACCGCAGGCTGCGCTGCAGGGGCGCTGCTGATGGGAAACTGCATCGTAGGGACACACTGATTTACATTTACCGCAGCGAATACATTTGCTCTGATCAATGACCGACTTGCCATTTACGGTGCTGATCGCCCCTCTCGGGCATACAACCTGACACGGATGTGCTACACACCCCATACAACGGTCTGTTACACAATATTCATTTTCAGGGCAGGCATTACATGCCGAGGGAATCACCTGGATCATCGGAGGCTCGTAATATTTTTCGTCAATATTGCTTTCCTCCAGCCCCTGTGTCACATGCACCGGTGCGTCTTCCGGGCGAAGCGACAGCCCCATCGCAAGCCGGATCTGCTCTCTTACTATTTCACGCTCCCGGTAAATGCTTTCCCGATAAATCGGAGTTTCAGGATTCACAATTTTATAGGGTAACGCTTCTACATCATCATTCAGATTGTCAGAATGATATGCAAGCTGCGCGATCTCTTTAAAAATCTCTCTCCGCATTTTTCTGACAGGTGTATCAATTCCTCTCATGACTACCTCCATTGGCACCTTTCCTTTTTACCGTATTTTATTTTTGCACAAACCCTCGGTAAAATCAAGCCCCTTTCGCTTCCCGCACCGCTTCTGTTACCTCCAGCGTAATCTGCTCTCCGCCCGCTTCCATCCATTCTTCCACAAATCTGTCAAATTCATCCAGCTCCTTCACTCCTGTGATGATTTCCAGATATAGCTTCTTTTCCATTTCCTGAAGCTTCGACCATTTCGTCTTCATGGTTTCCGTCTCCCCGGAAAAGACAGTACTGCACACCTCCAGATCCTTATTATCCAGCAGAGCACAGGCACGGATCCTGGATTCATAAGCCGCCCAGGTTTCCGCGTCTGCAGACTGGGAATTTTCCAGATAATCTTTGCATTTTTCATAATAGGCATATTCGAGAACCTGCAGCTCATCCGGATCCTTTTTTCCGGTCAGTGCACCGTTAATATCCTCATAGCAGCGATGCAGCGCATCGCTGTAATCAATATTGATGGAGATCGGCCGCGCCGTGGAATCCACATTGGTCTGAAAATAATAAGCAAGTTCTTCGTTGTATCGTCCTTCTGTACGCATTTTATCGAACATCACGCTTGCCATTTTAAATACGATCTCCGGATGCTCAAAGTCTTTTCGCACCACAACGTATTTGTAGCTCGGATTCTGATCATAATACTGCAGCTTTCCATCCTCTGTCGTCCGGATCAGATAGGGCTCCCATACCGCATCCGGGTTTTTCTCCATCGCTTCCATCAGCGGATTGTTCGGCGCCCACCAGGGACCGAAAAACGAACCGCACTTTCCGTCTACGATCAGTTCCGCAATATTTGCCATCGTACGGAGCATAAAGCTATCATCCAGCAGCTTCTCTTCATACAATTTTCTCACTTCGGCAAGTGCCTCTTTTACCTGCGGCTGCACCGAGCCGTAAACCACTGTGCCGTCCTCCTGCAAAATCCACTGCTTTGGAAATGCACTATAGGATGCAAAAAGTGTATTCAGCTGAAATTCATAACGATATCCTGTTTCTCCGGTCAGATCGGAATGGCACACCAGGCCAATGGTGTTGCCTTCTCCGTTATTTCCGGGATCCTGTTCCACAAATGCCCGTACGATCTCCACAGCCTCCTCCATCGTATCCGGTGCTTCAAGTCCCAGCTCGTCCATCCAGTCCCTGCGCAGCCACAGCAGATTCGGGCCGTCTACAAAGCTCGGCTCCGGAAGCGCCATCAGCCTTCCGTCGATCATCGCAGAATCCAGCGCAGACACCTCGTAGCTGTCATACATCGCCTTTATCCCGTCGCTGGCGCAGTTTTCCAATGCCTCGCTCAGATCAGCAATCATTCCCCCCTCGGCAAGCCGGATCAGAGTCTCCCGATCTTCTATGACCATGACATCCGGAAGCTCTCCCGATGCGATCGCCATATCAACGTTTACCGTATACTGATCCTCCATTGCCTCGAATACATCCTTGTTCTGGATATTTAAGCACTCCCGGAGATATCTCGTATAAACGTTATCTTCATAGGTGTCCCGTTCCGGCATATTGGAACGATTGCCGCCGGTCATCTTTCCGAGGGTATAGGTGATCAGCTCCGGATATTTTCCGTAAGGCGTGTTTTTTGCCTCCTCCCATGCCTGCAACTCTTTCTCCGAGGATTCTCCTGGCCGTGCCATCTCAGTGCCTACGATCTGTCTGCTGCCGCATCCAAAAAGTGCTGTACAGGCTGTCCCTGCCGCCAAAATAGCAGCCAGCCAGCGTTTTCGTCTCATTCTTTAATCCACCCCGCTTTGTTTCAGGATCACAATTCCATAGGCGGGCAATTCCAGCTTGTTATTCTCCAGCTTTTCCTGCTGGTCTCCAACGTTTAAACTGCCCTTTAGAGTATAATTATAACCTTCCGGAAGGGCTTGCTGCAAGTCTATTTCCACAGATTCCGTTGCATTATTACATAAAATTACACTTACCTTTCCTTCCCATTCTGTCAAAAGCACACCGATATCTTCCGGAAGCTCTCCGTCCGGAACACTTATACTTCCCCTCGCGATTTCCGGATTGCTTCTGCGCAACTCGATGGCGTTCTTATAATACTGTAAAATGGACCCCGAATCCTTTTCCTGCTCCTCCGCAGACGGAAACTTCTGCTCCACTGCATCTGCTGTCTGAGGCGCATCCGGTGTCTTAGACAAATCCTGTGCAGACCAGTACATTGGAAGGCGCTTGTTTTCATCCTTTGTTCCGGAGCTCTTCATCCCCAGCTCTTCTCCGTAATAAACAAAGGGACTGCCCGGCATCATCATCATCAACCCTGCCGCAAATTTCATCTGCTCTTCGTTGTTGACGCACTGGGCGCTGATCCTGGTGGTATCGTGATTGCTGATAAACGGTGCATCAATATAATCCGGATTTGCCAGTCTGTCTGCAGTCTGCTGCTTTACCATCCAGGAGAAAAACTGCTGGGGCGTCACTCTTGCCTTGGCAGTCTTTATGATCGCGCCATCCTGCTGTGACGCCGGGAAATTAAATAAGCTGTCGATCCCGCTTTTGTAATATTCCTGCAGCACTCCCTGTCCTTCCCAGACCTCTGCTACCAGATATGCCTCCGGCTTTACACTTTTCACGTAGGTTTCAAACCAGTTTAAAACCTCTATATTCTTTTCTGCGTATCCTGTAAAATATTCCTTCGCCGCATCCAGTCTGAAGCCGTCTGCACCCTTCTCCAGCCAGAAGGAGGCAACCTGCTCCAGCTCTTCTCTGACCGCTTCACTATTCAGATTCAGATCCGGCATACCATCCCAGAAAACCCCCTCATAGTACCAGTCCGAGCTGCCTATCTGATACCAGTTTGGAGTTTGTGCCTGATCCTTTGCAAAATTATAATAGTTCACATACTTGCACTCGTTTTCGTCCGGTTCCTTTTCTCCAAGCTGCTCCAAATAATCACAGGCCTCCAAAAACCACGGATGGCTGCTGGAGGTATGATTGAACACCAGATCCATAATCAACCGGATATTGCGTTTGTGACATTCCTTAAGCAGTGTCTCAAAATCCTCCATCGTTCCAAAGGACGGATCGATCCCGTAATAATCTGTGGCATCATATTTGTGATAGGTCGGTGACGGCATGATCGGTGTAAGCCAGATCCCGGTAAAACCCATATCTTCGATGTAATCCAGCTTTTCTGTGATTCCGCTTAGATCGCCGCATTTGTCTCCGTCACTGTCGCAAAACGAACCGACAAAAATTTCATAATAGCAGCGGTATGCATCATCCGGCTCCCTGACAGTCTCCGTCGTTTTCCCGCATCCTGAGAGCAGCTGACAAAGAAGCACTACGCATAGTATTAAACTCAGTCTCTTTTTCATCCCTATATCCGCCTTTCTGCAGATCTTTGTTTTCAGTAGCAAAACAGGCGAAAACGATATTCGTTTTCGCCTGCTGTAAAACTATTTTCGGCTGTCTGCTGTCAGTCCTTACAAACTGCCATCAGCCCTTAACTGCTCCGGACATACCTTCTGCATAGTATTTCTGCAAATTCAGGAACAGAATAGCGATCGGAATGGAAACGCAAACTGCGCCAGCTGCGAAGCAGGCATACCAATTTACGATATTTTCCTTGGTCAGCATCGTGTACAGACCGATCGCAACCGTATAATATCTCGGATCCGCACCTGCAATTACCTTTGCGAAGATGAAATCCAGCCAGGGAGCCATGAAGGAAGTCATGATCGTGCTTACAATGATCGGTTTCGACAACGGCATAATGATCTTGGAAAAGACATCCCATTTCGTTGCGCCGTCCACGATTGCAGCTTCATCCAGTGCCTTCGGAATCGTATCAAAGAAGCCCTTGGATACGTAAAAGCCCAACCCCGCACCGCCGGAATATACCATAATCAACGCCAGGAAGATCATGGGACCCTTGGTCAGTCCAAAGCCCTTTAAGATATAATAAACGGCGATCATGGACATAAAGCCGGGGAACATACCAAGAATCATGGCAACATTCATATAGGGCTTACGGATCTTAAACCGGAGTCTGGACAGACAATAGGAAATCGCCAAAACAAAGAATGTTGTCAGGATACAGGAACAAATTGCTACAAACAGCGTATTCAAAAACCACTTCGGGAAATTGAACAGTGCAGTATCTGTAAACAGCTTCACATAGTTTGCCATCGTAAACTTTTTAGGCCAGAACGATGTGATATACTGTCCTTTCTGTTCTCTGAAGGATAACAGGACTACCCAGAAAATCGGGAATACCCAGATCACGGAAAGGATCGTCAGAAACAAATGCACAAGCACATTAGTGACTTTCTTTTTAATGCTTGCTGAATTCTGTCTGGTGTTTTTCATGAGAATCCCTCCTCGTTTTTATAGGATCCGGTCCGTCTGTACGTTATCAGAGACAACGTCGCCATCAGGACAAAGGTCAGGATACCGATTACGGCACCCAGGTTATAGTCCTTATTATCAATTGTCAGCTTGTACAGCCAGGTAACGAGCAGATCCGTCTTACCCGCAGTACCGCGGTAATAGGTATCGCAGGCCGGCGCGCCGTTTGTCAACAGGTAAATAACGTTGAAGTTATTGATATTCCCTGTAAAGGTTGTAATCAGATTCGGCGTCATGACAAACATCATGTACGGCATGGTGATCTTAAAGAAGGTAACAAACGCATTTGCGCCGTCCACCCTTGCCGCTTCGTACAGCTCTGCAGGAATATTCTTCAAAATACCGGTTACTGCAAGCAGCGTATAAGGAATGCCGACCCAGAGGTTGATGACAATAACTGTCACTCTCGCCCAGGTCACATTGGTCAAGAACGGCAGCGGTCCTACACCGAACAGTTCCTTTAACAGCAGATTGATTACACCGTGCTCCTGGATCATGGTATTGACTACCAGCAGGGATACAAACTGAGGCACAGCGATGGTCAGTACGAAGATAAAACGCCAGAAGGCTTTGAACTTCGTCCCATCCCGGTTGATGATGATCGCCAGGATAATACCAAAGATATAGTTTAAGAAGGTTGCAAAAATAGCCCAGATGATCGTCCAGCCAAGCACCCTCCAGAAGGTCTCTCCAAGTGCTCCGCCTGCATTTAATACTCTGGCAAAGTTCTGGAAGCCTACCCAGTCAAACAACTTACCTGGCGGCAAATGATCACGGTCATAATTGGTAAATGCCATCAGGATCATGAATACCAGAGGCATTACCGTAAACAATATAATTCCCAGGAACGGGAAAAGCAGGAAGAGCTGATACATCCTGTTATCTTTCAAGTCTTTTAAAATCTGGCCGAAGGTAATCGGCTTCTTTCCTGCTTCCTGTGCTTTCTGCGCAATATAGGAGGAGCGAATTGCAGCTCGCCACAGCAGGATAAATCCAATTGTCACAAAGAACGTAACAACACCATAGAGCAGGCAGAGCTGGGAGTTATCTCCTGTCGCATACTCATAAACCTGTGTCGCTTCATTGAAAACCTTTTTCTGCGTTTCGGTACCCAGCGTAACGAAATTCTGCAGAGCCTTTGCCCCGTAGAAAACCATATAGAGAATATATGCAAGTTCTCCTGTCAGGAACAAAAGTCCCTGTATGATCTGTTTTCTCGCAAGATTGCCCGCGCCCATGATCAGACAGGTCAGTTTTGTAAAAATATCACCTTTTCGAATCGCTTCGGATACCGGTATCACATCCGGAAATTCAGAAGCTTTTTTCTTTTTTCCAAAAGCTGCCATCGTATTCTTCCTTTCCCTCATACAGTTTCAGGCAGACACTGTGTCATCCCCAAATGTCCGTTTCTGAAAGAAAGGCTTCACCGGAAGATCGGGTGAAGCCTTAAAATCAAGCCGGAATCTTACTCCAGAGAGCCGCCTGCATTTACGTTTGCAATGAAGTTGGTCAGCTTATCCTGTGCATTGTCGTGGTTAACCTCACCAGCTACGATTGCTTTGCCGAATGCTTCTGCGTTGCTCCACCAGCCGTTCATCTCAGAAACCAGAGGCTGAGCAACAGAAGTGTTGTTTACAGTGTCGGTAATAGCGTTTAACATTACATCGTCGATACCGGTGGAATCCAGCGGAACTACACCACGAACTTCATAACGGATCTTCTGGCAGTCAGCGTTGCCAAGATATACAGCCAGTGCAACTGCAACGTCCATGTTCTCGCAGGTAGGATTTACACCAATTGCCTTGGAACCTGCATAGGACTTCATTGTGCCTTCATAATCGCCAGCCTTGAAGGAAGGAAGCTGTGCACATGCGAAGTTGTCGCCCAGAGCAGTTTCAATTGCTTCACGATCCCAGGAGCCGCTAAAGAATGCACCCAGCTTACCTTCGGTGAACAGGTTGATTGCCTTACCTGCTTCTTCGTTTGCCTGGTTTGTGAATTTCGGATTTGCAGCAAGGTCAATGAGGTAATTGGTTACTGCAAGACCCTTTTCATCATCGAAATCACAGGGAACAGAGCCGTCTGTACCGTCAGGACCAAACATTGTGCCGCCAACGCCATAGAAGAAGGAAGGAATATACCAAGAGTTGCTCAGCTGGAAGCATACATTGGTCACATCATCTCCCAGATCCTTTGCCAACATAACATCCAGATCCTTAACTTCGTCTTCTGTAAATTTGCTGCTGTCATAGTACATGAACCAGCCGTTGTATGCATAAGGAACACCGTATACACCGCCCTCATAAGTAACAGTGTTTATCATAGATTCGGAGTTGGTCGCCTTAACCTCTTCCAGGTTTTTGCCGCCCAGCTCTGCGATGGCACCAGCCTCTACCAGAATCGGCAGCTGGTCGTTTGCAAACATGTAAACATCTGCTGCTGCATCAACGTCCTTGGTTACTTCGTCTTTTGCAACGTCTTCACCGCATACGCCATATTCATATGTAATGTTCCATTCCGGATGTGCTTCATTAAAAGCATCACACATTGCAGCCAGCATACCCTTGTCATAAGTATCTGTCGGGTTCTGGTCTTCCTGAGGTGCCCAAACCTTCAGGGTAACATCCTTTGTCTCAACAGGAGCTTCTTCTGCTGCATCTGCAGTGTCTGCAGTATCTGCTGCTGCGCTCTCTGCGGGAGCTGCTGTCTGGCTGTCTGTTGTAGCTGCTTTAGATCCGCAACCTGCAAGAGCTGTTGCAGACATTGCTACGCAAAGCGCCAGTGCTGTCACTTTTTTGAATTTCATAGCTTTTTCCTCCTATACACCACACCTTTTCGGTGTTTCGTGTTCATTTGATAACATCATTATAAAGTGCAAAAGAGCAACCGTCTATATCAAAGTTTTAAGAATAATATCATTTTTTTAAGAAATTTGTGATTTTTGTATATTCGTAATCCGTCTTGCAGGGAAGTGAATTGTCATTTTTGTACCTTTGCCGACAACACTTTCTACCTTCATCGCATATTTTTCCCCATAACAGAGGCGGATTCGTTCATCAACATTACGAACTCCATAGCCCTTGGATTCCATTGTCAGGATTTTATCCGCAACCTCCTGCTCCATCCCGACACCGTTATCCTCTACCATAAACCATACACAATTGTCTTCTTTCCATCCCCGGACAGTAATTTTACCTCGTCCGTCTGTTTTTTCTTCGATTCCGTGATGGATCGCATTCTCAACAAGGGGCTGCAGGATCAGATTCAGAGACTCGCACTGCAGGATTTCCGTCTGTGCTTCGATTTCGTAATCAAAATCCCCGTCATGCAGCATGCTTTGAATTTCCAGATAGGCACGGGTATTACTCAGCTCAGTCTCTACCTGTAGCACATTCCGCCCGCGGTTTAAGGCAGTGCGGTAAAAGGTAGACAGGGCCAGTGTCATCCTGCTGATATCCTCTTCTCCTGCCGCCAGTGCCTTCCAGTTGATCAAAGACAGCGTATTATACAGAAAATGCGGATTGATCTGTGCCTGCAGTGCCTTCAGCTCCGCCTCCTTCTGGGTGATCTTGCTGAGATAAACTTCATTGATCAGCGTCCGTATTCGCTTCATCATGCTGCCAAAGCCACGGTAAAGCATCCCAATTTCATCCCGATCATCGCTCTCCATCTGCATATCCATGCTGCCCTCCTGCACCTCCTGCATGAAGTGCGTCAGCCGTTCAATCCTGCTGCTCACCATGCCGGAGGTGATAAAATAAGCAAGCACTGCTGCGAAGATACAGATCAGGATCGTCACTCCCGCCATCACTCCGATCGGCCGCATCGCTTCTCCTGCAAGTCCAACCGGTTGATACAGCCACACCGTCCATCCTGTTGTATTTGACTGCTCACAGAGAATGATATAATCTGTACTGCCCCTATCCCGCTGCTCCAGAAATTCGGAATACGTCAGATCATAGTTCTGATTCTTTCCGGAAAATCTGCTTTCCTCAAAGACCAGCTTACCATCCTGATCTGTAATATAAAGCCCGCATTCTGAGATCAGCGTTTCTGCATACGGCGTAAAAAGCTTCTGATAATCCACATCCATATACAGGATGTTCACGCCCTCTCTGGCACCGGAAAAGGCAAGCTTCCGGGCGGAAAACAGTGTCTCTTCCTGATAATTTGCAAACCAGTTAAGACCCGGGTGCTCCAATGTCTTCTGATACCAATCCGTCTCCTCAATCTCTGACACCGGCGCAACCGTCGTGTCATGCTTGACCATTCCATTATCCGTATAGATCGTGATCTGCTGCATCCCGCCATGAAAATAGCTCGCTGTCCGCAGGATCGGATCCACCTTCTGTGTCAGCTGCTCATACTGCTCGTAGGGTGTCCCATATTCCATGGAAAATACCTCTGCCAGCGTCCGGTCAAAGGCAATATAATCCGACAGGCTGTTATAGCCGTCCAGAGTTCGGTCCATCGACGACACCGACTGCTGCAGATAGGACTGCAGGTTCATTTTTCCCTTATCGTCAATAATACTTCGCATCTGCAGAAAGCTCAGCCAAAACAAAAGCATCACCGGCAAAAAGCAAAACAGGGAATAAAAGATCGCCAGCTTATACCGCAGCTTGATTCCGTTAAACCAATGCAACAGCTTCTTCATCTTGTTCTGCATTCTCTCCTTGATCGCGATATTTCTGCGGCGTCATCCCATAATACTCCCGAAAGCTCTGACAAAAATAGGAAACATTCGGATATCCTACCTTTTCGCTGATGCTCACGATTTTGTCCTTCGTGCCCTCCAGCATCTCGCGTGCTTTTTCCATTCGGCAGATCTTGATAAATTTGCTTAAATTCTGGCCGGTTTCCTTTTTAAAAATCGTACTCAGATAACTGGGAGCCAAAAAAACGCGCTCTGCCAACATTTCGATGCTTATCTCTTCCCCGTAATGCGTATTGATATAGCGCTTGACCTCTTCTACCTCCCGATGAATATTGCCACTGTCCGTCTGGGTCTCTTGCTCCAGAAGCTGAATGTTTTTTTCTATGATCCGCCGGATCTCATCGATATCCGCTGTCCGGTAAAGCATTTCCATTTCTTCATTTAAGTCCCTGTCGTTTTTACCCGGAATCGCTTCATATAAAACCTTCAACAGGCTGGAAAAGACGAATTTCACATAAATCTGGGAAAATCCGACGTTCTGTCGGTAATTGTGGAACAGTCTGTCCACATGCTCGGAAAGGCTTAACATATCCTTCGTTCGAACATCCTGCTGGATCTGCTTGATCAGTGTGTTGTCGTCCAGCTGCACGTCGTCCGCGCATTCCACATCGTATTCCGCCATGAAAATATGGCTGTCCAGACCGTAAAAACGGTTTTCCATCAAAAGCTCCGTCTCCCTGCAGCGCTCCGCCAGCTGACTTCTGTTCTTGAGGCCGGAGGAAACCGCAACGTAACATTTTGCGTCCTTGCCGCTCAGCTCCTCCAAAATTCCAAGCACCCGGCGCGCCGTCTCCTTCCAGTCGTCGCTTTCCGATTTAAATAAAAGGATTCCCTGCTGAGGGCTCACATTCAGATAGTCTGCATTTAAGCCGGCAAGCTTAAGTCCCCCCAGAAGCTGACTGCTCTTATTTTCAAAGAAATCCCCGCTAACCTCCAGAAGCATCAGACGTTTGTAGCTGTTCAGAAAATCCATCGGATAAATTCCGGCTGCGCGTTTTTCAAGCTCTGCCGCGTCCGTCCCGTTAAAAATCGCATTCAGAATATATTCCTTAAACAGGCTGCCTTCTGTCTGCCTGCGGCTCTTTTCCTGTTTGCTCTCTTCCAATACACGTATAATCTTTTTTATCGCGTTCTGAAATTCTGTCGGATTTACCGGCTTCAAAATATATTCCTCTACTCCAAAGCGCATCGCCCTGCGCGCATATTCAAATTCTCCGTAGCCGGAAAAAACCATGGCTTTCATATCCGGATAAAGCCGCGCTGCCTGCTCCACCAGCTCCAGTCCATCCACAAACGGCATACGGATATCCGTCACCAGAATATCGGCGCGGTTACAGGAAAGCCATTCCAGCGCTTCTTTTCCGTTTACGGCCTCTGTAATTTCAAATTTCTGATCCATTTTACCAAGCAGAAGCCGAAGTCCCGTCCGCTCGATTTTTTCATCATCTACTATTAAAATACGATACACGATCCCACTCTCCCCTGCGCAGTTTATGCGCATTTCTGATACATATATCCTTATTGTAACACTATTTTGACAATTTTTACAACTACAAAAAGAAATCCTGTACGATTCGCCCAATTCGACGCACCTGTACAGGAATCTTTTTTCCTCATATTGCTTTGTATTCTGTGTTTAGCGTACCGCTTTCCGGTAGCCCGCTGCCTGCGCCTGCTCCTCGCTGTCGAAAATCACGAGGTTCGGGGAATCCTTCATCTCCTCATACGCCGCCTGTCCGGGACAATGGTAAATTTTCGAGCGCCTGTTCCCATAAATTTTCTGCGCCGAAGGATCTGCCGTCTCTTCCTGCGCAATCCTGCTGCTCGTACCGTCCGCGTAACAGATGGAAATTCCGGGCTGTACATTGTATACAAACACGTTGAAGCATACGCCTTCCCCGTTATTCTCTACCGACCAGCCCTCCATTTTGACGCCGCGCGCAACCAGCTCATCCTGGTAAAACACCGGCGTTACCCGGTACAGGACATGTCCCTTTGTTTCTTTTACATAATCCGCCACCATATTTTCAAACGGCAGCATCCCGGTGACATTCAAATAACGCGTCCCGGTAATCAGATTTTTCTCGTTTGCATTTTCCGCCGTCAGCTGGTAACCGATCAGATGACAACGATTATACAGATATTTTCCATCGATTCCGTCATATTCCGACTTCTGCCAGCCGGTCGGCTTCACCTGGCTGATGCTCTCCCGCTCTTTGGTCGGCATCAAATCCTGCCCGACGTTTGCATAAGCAGTCGTACATCTGCCAAGGCTGTCCAGCTCGCCGTAGGTTTCAAAGGATTTCGTCGAGTAGTCCTTTTTCGTAAAAAGCGGAACGTTGTTGTTTAATTCGATCCAGGCCTTTCCCTGATAGACGGGGATTTCAGTGCCCCAGAAGCCGTCCTCTGGCGTTTCTGCAGCGGATGTGCCGCCGCATTTCTTATCTGACGCTACATCACCGTCATCTCCTGCCTCGTCCCGCGCCCCATCGATTCCTTCCTCCATCCATGCCTTCGCCTGATCCAGCAGCACGTCCCCAGTCTCTTTCAGAACGCTGTAGCCGGTCATCAGCACGGATATCGCCAGCAACACTGTTATGAGCCATTTTCGAAAACCGCTGGAATGCCGTTTGCTCCATTTCTCTTTTTTCATAATCTCTCTTCCTGCTCTTGCCTGAAATTTTCTGTCCTGTCCGCAGGTTCATCTGTTTCCTGTTAAAATTTCGCCCTGTCTTTTTTCCGATAACGTTCCAGATCGATCTCCTCATGCGAATAGCCTGCAAAGGTTTCGATCAGCTCCTTCTCCCAGTCATCCGCCGGAAATTTCAAAAAAACGTCCGCCGGATAAACGCGTTTCCATCGAAAAACGATCCATTCATCGATCATTTCGTTTTCCAAATTAACTGCTTCTTCGATCAGGCAAAAGGCCGCTTCGCCCGGCTGCTGCCAAGGCTCCTTCTGTGCAGCTTCCTCCCGTTCCAGCTCCTCCTGCGCAGACTCCACCTGTTCCGCATCTTTCCCTGCAGGCTCTGCCAGCTCTTCCAGCTTTCCCACAAGATCCTCTGCCACGCAAACTGGCGCATCCTCCGGGAAAATACGCCTGCTGTAAGCGCTCATCCAAAGGGGCTTTCCTTCCGTCATCGAAAGGATTTTCTCTGTCACCACGCGATCACGGCTCTGTCTTCTGCCGTTAAACAGCAAACCGTCCTCCTGATCCAGACATACAATTCCCGTCATCCTTCTTCCTCCCTTTTGTCTCTCCACCTGCAATCCCTCTGTCTTACCCTGCCCTTTTCATTCTCAGGCAGAAAATCCCCTGCATTTTTCCAATCCATACTGATTTCTTACAAATGCCCCTTAGGGCAGAAAGCGTTTTTGCCATTTGAAAAAAGAATGTGCCTTGGCACATTCTCGCGCCGAGGCGCGGTTGCTTCGGCAAC
>ERZ779885.1389-NODE-1389-length-24577-cov-5.535805_pt1 | contig 24577 bp, 19 predicted proteins | sample MGYA00511554_ERZ779885 | MGnify/ENA primary metagenome ERZ779885 (study PRJEB29588, sample SAMEA2160998) | human gut metagenome | biome: human gut; feature: human-associated habitat; material: faeces | place: Denmark | collected 2008/2010 ... | reverse complement strand
ACCAGTGAAAACCGGCTTGCAGCGGTGTTTTTGGCGTCCCAGACACGACTCGAACGTGCGACCCCGGGCTTAGGAGGCTCGTGCTCTATCCAACTGAGCTACTGGGACATATATCAAAAATATTCAATTTTCCCGCCCAAACGGATTCGAACGAACTACCGCTTAGGAGGGGTTTATTATATCCGTTTAACTATAGGGGCAGAGGACGGGCGGGCCCGTTACTGCCTAGTATTGTACAACAACCAGGGGGTGCTTGTCAAATGGAAATTCGGCTCTAGGGCAGCAGGGCGTACAGGTCTGGGAACAGCTCCACGCTGCGCTTGAGAATGCCCTTTAAGTGGGCGATGGTGATGCCGTAGTTGGTAAAGGGCACGCCCGCGTCGGCGGCGGTTTTCCGGCGGTAGTCCATCTCCCGGCCGTTGAGCATGCAGCCCCCGCAGTGGATGACCAGCTGGTAGGGGGACAAATCCTCGGGGAAGTCCCGGCCGGAGGAGTGCTCCAGCCGCAGGTTTTTGCCGGTGTACTCCCCCAGCCACCGGGGGATTTTCACCGTGCCGATGTCCTCGCACTGGCGGTGGTGGGTGCAGCCCTCGCTGATTAAAATGCGGTCGCCGTCTTTAATATGCTTCAGCATGTTTACGCCGCGCACTGCTTCTTTTAAGTCGCCTTTGTAGCGTGCAAATAAAATGGAAAATGATGTCAGTAAAACGTCATTTGGCACCGTTTTGGCAACAAAGCCGAAAACCTGGCTGTCGGTAATGATTATTTTCGGTTTTTCTTTCAGGGCGGCAAGGCAGCTTTCGAGCTGCTTGTCCTGCGTTACAAAAGCCGTTGCCCCTGCGTCCAAAAGCCCGCGTATAACCTGCTGCTGCGGCAGTATAAGCCTGCCTTTTGGTGCGGCGCTGTCTACCGGCACAACCAGTACGGCGGTATCGCCGGGGTTTACAAGGTCGCCTACAAGCTGCTGCGTACTTTTTTTATCCGGCACAAGGGCGGCAAGGGCAGTGCGCAGTTCCGCAATATTTCTGCCGCTGACGGAACTTACGGCCATACATTTTACGCCGAGGATTTTTTCGTAATTTGTCAGGTCTGCTGCGGATTCTGCTTTGGTAAAAACAGCTATAACCGGCAGCTTTTTTTCTGTAATGCGCGCAAGCAGCGCCGTATCTTCCTTATCAGGCCCAAGCGTGCTGTCGATAACGAGAATGGCAATATCGGTTTTGTTAAGTACCTGTACTGCTTTTTGTACACGTTGCGTGCCAAGCTCGCCTTCGTCGTCAATACCCGGGGTATCAATAATCATAACTGGCCCAAGCGGCAAAATTTCCATGGCCTTGTAAACGGGGTCGGTGGTAGTGCCTTTGGTGTCGGATACTATGGCGAGGTTTTGACCTGTAATGGCGTTAATAAGGCTTGATTTGCCGGCGTTGCGTTTGCCGAAAATGCCTATGTGGATGCGTTCCGAGGATGGGGTTGCGTTTAAATCCATAATAAAAGCCTTCTTTCTTATAAAAAAAGCACTGCATGGCGCAGTGCTTTGGTGTTAGTCAACAAGTTCCAGGCGCGGATTCGGCAAATGCCTGCGTCCCTGTTTGGCACATTCTTTGCCGTCTACCATAACGATGTCGGCCGTAAAATTAATGTTGCCGTCAAACAGGCTGCTGCCAACTGCATAAGTGTCAACCGGTACGTCGGCTGCTTCAAATTCGCGGATGCGTGCCGGGTTAAAGCCGCCGGAAACGATAATTTTCACATAATCAAAGCCTTCGGCGTCAAGCGCGCGGCGCACGTTCCATACAAGCTCCTTGCATACGCCGGTGGGGTTAAACATGCCAAGCTGGCCAAGCAGGCTTTTGTCTACCATTGTTCCGCTGGTATCAAGGCGTACGCCTGCAAGGTTTCTGCCAAGTTTGCGGGCAACGGCAAGGGCGGTGTTCACGCAGTCGTTGTCAAAATCTACCAGTGCAATGCGGGCAATTTTCGGGTCAACATATTTGTCAAAGGCTTCGGTTGCGGCAACGGTATTGCCGTTGTACGAAGCAATTAAAGCGTGGGGAATTGTGCCCAGACCTTTACCGCCGCTGGCAAGAGCGTTGGCGTCGGTGGAAAAACCTTTAATGCCGCCGATTTTGGCTGCATAGCCATCGCATTCCTGGGTCTGCCAGGTATCGTAGCGCGCGGGAAAGAACAGCACGGGCTTGCCGTTTGCAGCTTCTACCGTGCGGCGCACGTTGGTGGCAATGCGGCTTTGGCGTGCCAGAATGCCGAGGTAAACAGTTTCCAGATGGGCAAAGTCGGCAAGGTCACCTTCAATGGTCATCAGGGTTTCCCAGGGCTTAACTTCGTCGCCGTCATGCAGGGCATGGATGGTGATGTTTTCGGGATTATGTGCGCAGGTTTTAATCAGCGCTATAGTTTCGTCAATGCCGCATACAACGACATTTTCGCGGGTAAACACCTGCATCATAACGCGCGGGTGGTGGTTATCGCCGTTTAAAATTTCTTCGGTACGCAGAAAATAGGCGTCCGAATAATAACCGGATTTAATTTTTTCAACCGGGAAATGAAAATGTTCAACAGGTAAACGTTTTTGCATAATAGCCTCCATTTAAAATTACAAATATAAAATTATGGTTAATTTCTTTACTAATTGTTATTTATGATATATGATTTTGATAACAGGTTCAAGTTTTTTTACAAAATTTTTTCAAGAGGTTCGTTAAATGGCTGCATCAGCATGCAAATATACAATACTCCTGCTTTCGGCTCCGCTTGGCAGCGGCCATAAAATGGCGGCCGAAGCGCTGGAGGAGGCGTTTAAAAAACACGGCAACGTTAAAGTGGTCAACGGCAGTGCTTTCGATTTCTTTCCGAAGTGGCTGGGCAACATTATTTTGGGCGGCTACATCGGCATTTTAAAGCACATTCCGAAGCTGTACGATATAGCGTACCACTGGAGCAACACCGGCAATAATTCTTTCTGGCTGCGCGATTTTTTAAACCTGCTGCTTTCTTATCTGGCGCAGGGGTTCATTAAAAAAACTTCGCCGGATGCGGTAATAGTAACGCACCCTACGCCGGCGGGGGTTATGGCGCAGTACAAAAAACGCTGTGCACCCGGGCTTTGGCTTGGTGCGGTAATAACCGATTTTAACTTTCACCACTGGTGGATTTATAAAGGGCTGGATGTTTATTTTACGGCGGACGAATCAATTCAGCCGCCGCCGGAACTCGGCATACCTGCCGTTGTCACTGGCATACCTGTGCGCAGTGCCTTCAGCGCGCCTTTTGAGCGCGAAAAGTGGCGCAAAAGGCTCGGCTATGCAGCCGATGATACCTTATGCCTTGTAATGGGCGGGGGAGACGGGCTTTTGCCGATGCCGGAGCTTTTGCGCGCGCTTACGGAATGCCGCGATATTAAAGGCTTAAAAATAGCCGCCGTAACCGGGCATAACAGGAATTTGGCCGAAAAGCTGAAAAAAATGGCGCTGCCCGGCGTAATGGTGCTCGATTTTATAGCAGAACTGCCCCAGCTTCTGCGCAGCGCCGATATTGTAATAAGCAAGGCCGGCGGGCTTACCGCGGCAGAAACCCTTGCTATCGGCACCGAATTTATTTTATATGACCCATTGCCGGGGCAGGAGGTGCGCAACGCCGGTTACCTGTGCGAAAAATGCGAAGCAAAAATTGCCGCAACGCCGCAGGAGGTTTGCGGTTTTGTAAAAAAATATGCGGAGCTTGGCACGGAAGAAAAAAACAGCCTGCGGCGCAGGCGCAGGGCGGCTTACGGCAAACCCTACGCTGCAGACGCAGTGGCAGATTTTGTACTGAAAACGCTTGACGGGCTTGACCATAACTGATTTAGCAATTATAATGAAGTGAATTTGCGGATACAATACAGTATGGAGTGTGCTGCTTGGATAAATACTATTTTGCCGCGCTGTTTGCAGCCTTTGGCTCGCGCAGCGCAGAAATTGCAGAAGCGGCGGCTAAGTTTAAAAGTCCTGCTGAAGCATATATGGCTCCGCCGGAAGCATGGGCGGAAGCCGGAATTGATGAAAAAACCGTTAATAAATTTATTACCAAAAGGGATTTTAATTATCCCGCCTGGCTGAAAGATTTTTGTTTGAATAACGGCGTAACAATTGTAACGCCGGAAGACGATGCTTACCCTTACAGCTTAAAGCAAATCGCATCGCCCCCGCAGGTGCTGTACGTTAAGGGCAGCCTGCCCGATTTACGCGGCAGCATCGGCATTGTCGGTTCGCGCGAGGCTTCCGGCTACGGCCTTAAGGCTGCCGATGCTTTTGCGGCAGACCTTGCCGCGGCAGGCGTTGTTATTGTAAGCGGCGGCGCAAAAGGCATAGACACGGCTGCACACAGGGGCGCACTGGCGGCAGGCGGCATAACCGTTGCCGTTTTGGGCTGCGGCATTGACATTGCCTACCCGGCAGCCAATAAAAATTTATTTGCACAAATTTGTGAACGCGGCGCGCTTGTTACGGAATACCCTCCCGGAACACCGCCTGCTGCGTATAATTTTCCGGCGCGCAACCGCATAATTAACGGCATGACGCACGGCATACTTGTGGCGGAAGCCGCTAAAAAAAGCGGCGCCATGATTACCGCCGAATATGCGCTTGAAGAAGGGCATGAAGTTTATTGCGTGCCCGGCAGCATTTTTCTGCCAACGAGCATTGGCTGCCACAGCCTTATAAAAAGCGGTGCGCAGCTTGTAGACAGGCCGGAAGACATACTTGAAAGCCTCAAACTGGCAAGCTTCCCTCAGCAGCCGGCGTTGTTCGGCAGCGGGAACGGGGAAGATGAACTTGATGATAACGCAAAAGCGGTTTTAAAAATTTTAAGTTTTGAACCGCTTTCGCTTGAAGAAATACTTGAAAAAAGCGGCCTTGGGCTGGCGGAAGCCGGCATGGGGCTTTTGGATTTGGAGATGCGCGGCAAGGTGGCGCAAACCGCCGCCCGCAGTTATTACCTGCTTTAGGAGGACGTTTAATGGCTAAAAACCTGGTTATTGTGGAATCTCCCGCCAAATCAAAAACAATAGAAAAATTTCTGGGGCGCAATTATACTGTGCGCGCTTCTATGGGGCACCTGCGCGATTTGCCGAAAAGCATTTTCGGCGTGGATGTTGAAAACGGATTTCAGCCCAAGTACATTAATATCCGCGGCAAGGGCGAACTGATTAAGGAATTGAAAACAGCAGCCAAAAAGGCTGATAAAGTTTATATCGCAACTGACCCTGACCGCGAAGGCGAAGCTATCGGCTGGCATCTGGCATATATTTTGGGGCTTGACCCTGAAAGCAGCTGCCGCATTGAGTTTCATGAAATTACGCCGGGTGCGGTAAAAGAAGCGCTGAAGCACCCGCGCAAGATTGACCTTGACATGGTTGACGCCCAGCAGACTCGCCGCATTATCGACCGCATTGTGGGCTACCAGTTAAGCCCGCTTTTATGGCGCAAAATACGCAAAGGGCTCAGTGCCGGGCGCGTGCAAACCGTAGCCGTAAAAATTATCTGCGACAGGGAAAAGGAAATTGCCAATTTTGTGCCGCAGGAATACTGGACTATTACGGCACGCCTGCGCGAGAATGACAAAGCGCCTATTTTTGACGCTGACGTTATTAAATTTAACGGCAAGAAGCTTGAAATAAATAATGCGGAAGAAGCTGCCAAAACGGAAGCGGCGCTGAAAGAAGCAGCCTACGTTGTTGAAAAGGCAGACAAAAAAGAACGCAAACGCAACCCGCTGCCGCCGTACACTACCAGCAGCCTGCAGCAGGACGCCGTTAAAAAACTGAACTTTTCCACCAAAAAAACCATGCTGCTGGCACAGCAGCTTTATGAAGGCGTAAATGTCGGCAAGGGCGGCGCCGTCGGCCTTATTACTTATATGAGAACCGACTCCGTGCGCCTTTCGGATGTGGCTACGGCCGAGCTGCGCAGCTTTATAGGCAGCACCTACGGCGCGGAATATGTACCGGCAGGCGTTAATGTTTACAGCAGCAAAAAGAACGCGCAGGACGCGCATGAAGCAATCCGCCCGACCTCTGTGGAACGCACGCCGGAAGCGGTGGCGCAGTACCTTACCAAAGACCAGCTTAAGCTTTACACCTTAATCTGGAAACGCACCGTTGCCTGCCAGATGAAGGCCGCCGTGTACGACGTTACAACTCTTTTAATCGGCGCGGCAGGCTACCAGCTGCGTGCAGGCGGGGCAGTGCTTAAGTTTGACGGCTTTTTAAAATTAAGCGACAAAAAAGAACTGGCAGGCGAAAAGGAAAAAGAAGTTCCGTATCTGTCGGAACAAACGCCGCTTAAGCTGCATAAACTTATGCCGGCAGAGCAGCACTTTACCGAGCCGCCTCCGCATTTTACCGAAGCAACGCTTGTTAAGGAACTGGAAGAAAAAGGCATAGGCCGCCCGAGTACCTATTCGCCTACCATTCAAACTATCCTTGACCGCGGCTATATCGTTAAGGACGGCAAAAAGCTCGTTTCCACAGAGCTTGGCGAACTGATAGTCAACATGCTGACTACTTATTTTAAAGATATTATCAATATTCCGTTTACGGCAAACCTTGAAACCGAGCTTGACGAAATTGCCGAGCACGAAGCCAATAAGGAAACCGTGCTGGAAAACTTCTACGAGCCTTTTTCTCATCTTCTGCAAAAGGCGGATAAAGAAATAGAAATCGTTGAAGCGCCGGTAGAAGTAAGTGACGTAAAATGCGAAAAATGCGGGCGCATGATGGTATATAAACAGGGCCGCTACGGTAAGTTCCTGGCGTGCCCCGGTTTTCCGGAATGCCGCAATACCAAGCCGATACTGAAAAAAATCGGCGTAAAATGCCCGGACTGCGGCGGTGATATTATCGAGCGCAAAACCAAAGCTCGCAAGGTATTTTACGGCTGCTCCAACTATCCGGAGTGTAAGTTTACCTCCTGGGACAAGCCGACAGAGCAGCATTGCCCCAAATGCGGACATATTTTATATGAAAAAACAGACAGAAACGGCAACAAAAAGTTATTCTGTACAAACGAAAACTGTGAAGATGCTGTAAAAACTTATAAAGGAAAGGCGGCAGCCAATGCAAAAAGTAAATGAGCCGGTACACGTTATCGGCGCAGGGCTGGCCGGGTGCGAGGCTGCATGGCAGCTTGCGCAGCGCGGCGTGCCGGTTATACTGTACGAAAAAAGGCCGCTTAAATCAGACGCGGCACATAAAACCGATAAATTTGCAGAGCTTGTGTGCAGCAATTCGCTGCGCGCAGGCAATATAGAAAACGCCGTCGGGCTTTTAAAAGAAGAAATGCGCCGCCTTGATTCCGTTATTATGGCCTGCGCCGATGAACATAAAGTGCCTGCCGGCGGGGCTTTGGCGGTAGACCGCGAAGGGTTTGCCGAAGCGGTTACGCAGAAGGTTAAAAACCATCCGTTAATTACGGTTAAAAATGAAGAAGTTACAAGCCTTGCGGAACTTGAAGGCGTTGTAATAACAGCTACCGGTCCGCTGACGGACGGCGCTTTGGCAGAAGAAATTGCGCAGCTTGCCGGTGAAGATTATTTTCACTTTTTTGATGCGGCAGCGCCGATAGTAACAGCCGATTCCCTTGATTACAGCAAGGTTTACCGTGCTTCGCGCTACGATAAGGGCGATGCCGATTACTTAAACTGCCCCTTTGAAACCAAAGAGGAATATGTTGCCTTTTGGGAGGCGCTGCGTACGGCGGAACTTGCCCCCGTAAAGGATTTTGAAAAAGAAGTGTTTTTTGAAGCCTGCATGCCTATTGAAGAAATGGCGCGCCGAGGTGAAGACACCATGCGTTTCGGGCCGTTAAAACCGGTTGGGCTGGTAGACAAGCGCACCGGCAAAGAGGCTTATGCCGTTGTGCAGCTGCGGCAGGATGACGCTGCGGCTTCGCTTTATAATATCGTAGGTTTTCAGACTCACCTTAAATGGGGCGAGCAGAAGCGTGTGTTCGGCATGATTCCGGGGCTTGAAAATGCAGAGTTTGTGCGTTACGGCGTAATGCATAAAAATACCTATATTAATTCGCCCAAACTTTTAAATGCCGATTTCAGCCTGCGCACTCAGCCACGCTTATTCTTTGCAGGTCAGTTCACCGGTGTGGAAGGCTATGTTGAATCGGCAGCGTCCGGGCTTATGGCAGGCATCCATGCCGCGCGCAGGGTGTTGGGGCAGCCGCCGGTTGATTTTCCGCCGGAAACGGCGCACGGGGCACTGGCGCATTACATCAGCAGCCCGGAAATTAAAAACTTCCAGCCGATGAATGTTAATTTTGGCTTAATTCCGCCTCTCGGCAAGCGCGTACGCGGCAAAAAGATAAAAAATGCAATGATTGCCGAAAGGGCGCTTGAAGCATTGGCAGAGGTGCAGAAACAATTAAATACCGGGCTTTAAAATGCGGTAAAATATGAGGCAGCGGCTTTAAAACCGCTGCTTTTTGCGTTTTTGTGCGTTACAAAAAATAAAAACAGGAAATAATATTTATTCTTTTATATTAACAGCAGAAAATTTCAACGGCAGAATAAATTTAGAACCTCTTTATGAAATTATGGCACAAAAAAAGAAGCTGCCAACACTTTCAACGAACTCAGAAATGAGCCCGAAGTCTACGCGTCTTGCAACTTCTAATATAAGTATAAGAGATATGCTGCGTGACGTCAAGAATGTCGCCAGCAAGCTATATATCAATGCTGATGGCAGTGAAAATTTTATGTTTCATCAATCTGCGGTATGAATAAAAAAGAGGAGCTGTCGTGCGCTGGCTTACAGCTCCCGCCAACCGTATGCCTGATGGCAACGGTAACCCCGCGATTCCGACAGTCATCCTCTCTATATTTTTATTATACAACAAAGTTTAATGGATGGCAAAGAATATAGCCAATCTGCCAACGAAGGTAACTGCGGCAGTATTTATTGGAATTAAATAAAATTTTGTTACTAATTTGTTACTAATATAGGTAAAAACACAGCGTTTTATATTGCTTTGAAATTTAAATTTATTGAATTTATGCGAATTTTTACTCTTTTCAAAATCGTTAATTTATGATACTATAATTTTACTTTAAAAGAGGGATATTTATGAAAGAAGCAGCAAACGCATATCCGGAAGTGCATAAATTTTTGCAGTACCTTGCAGTTGAAAAAAATACTTCTGCGCTTACGGTAAAAAATTATGCGGCAGATATAGACAGATTTGCCGGATTTTTAAAAACACGTTATCCCGGCGGCTTTAACTGGCAGGAAATAAACGTGCTGGATATCCGTTCCTATCTGGCTGACATGAACGGCAAAAAATATGCGCGCACAACCATTGCCCGCAGAATATCCGCCCTGCGTTCTTTTTATAAATACCTGCAAAGAGAAAACAAGGTAAAGCAGAATCCTTTTGTAAAAGTGCGGACGCCGAAGTTGGAAAAACACCTGCCCGTATTTTTGGAGGAATTTGAAGTTAACGAGCTTTTGGAGCTGCCCGATACAACAGGCGAACTGGGCCTGCGTGACCAGGCAGTGCTGGAACTTTTGTATGCCACCGGCTGCCGTGTTTCGGAGCTGGTAGGGCTTACGCTTGATACGATTGACCTTGGCAATATGTTTGTGCTGCTGCACGGCAAGGGCAACAAAGACAGGCTGGTGCCTATTGGCCATACCTGCCGCGAAGCCGTAGAAAAATATCTTAACAGGGCAAGGCAGGCCTTAATGGCACGCTATAACGCCGCACCGCATGATAAACTGCTGGTTAACCGCCTAGGCGGGCCGCTTACGGACCGCAGCGTACGCCGCATACTTGATAAATATATTAAAAAGCTGGCCTTAAGAAAAAACGTTTCGCCGCATACAATACGGCATACCTTTGCCACTCATTTGCTGGACCACGGTGCGGATTTGAGGGCGGTGCAGGAGCTTTTGGGCCATGCTAATCTGTCAACTACTCAGATTTATACGCATGTAACGACGGAGAGGATTACTTCTGTTTATGAGAAGAATTTCCCGCGCGCGTAGATTGGAGGGGCTATTGTGGAACTTTTAGAAAAAACAAGAAAAATCAACAAATTGCTTCAGCGCGGTGAGAAAGTGGAATTTAATGCCATTGCCCGCCTGCTGAAAGACGTTATAGTGGCCAATGTCTATATTGTCGGCCGTAAGGGCGGCATTAAAGGCTATGCGCTGCTTGACGATTTTGAATGTGATATTATGCGCGAGCAGGTGCTTGATGTAAAGCGTTTTCCTCCGTCTTACCTTAATTTTATAATGGAAACAAGGGAAACTGTTTCCAATATCGGCCATGTAAACGAGGAATGTTCCTTTTTAAAGGGCACCAAATGCTATTTTGGCGACAAGCGTACAACAATTGTGCCTATTTACGGCAACGGCGAGCGTATCGGTACTTTAATTGTTGCCAAGTATGACCGTGAATTTAATGATGAAGATTTGCTGCTGGCCGAATACGCGGCGGCTGTTATCGGCGTTGAAATTCTGCACGAGCGTGCAGCACGCGTGGAAGAAGAAGCCCGCAAAAAAGCCATGGTGCAGATAGCCTTTTCCACACTTTCTTTTTCGGAACTGGAGGCCATTAACAGCATTATGGAAGCGCTTAACGGCACGGAAGGGCTGCTGGTTGCTTCTAAAATTGCCGACAGCGTTGGCATTACGCGTTCCGTTATTGTAAACGCATTAAGAAAGTTTGAAAGCGCCGGTTTGATAGAAACAAAATCCCTCGGCATGAAGGGGACTTATATACGCGTTAAAAACGAGTTTTTACTGGACGAACTGAAAAAAGAACATAAATAACAGCAGTGGTAGTATGCCAAAGGAGGCTGAAAATATGGAAGAAGCAGTTTTGTTTAGTGTTGAAAACCATGTAGCAACCATTACGCTGAACCGCCCGAAAAGCCTGAACTCCATGAATGACAAGCTGATTGACGGTTTGCACGAAGCTCTTGACAGGGCTGAGCAGGATGAAGAAATCCGCTGCGTAGTGCTTACAGGCAGCGGCAAGGCCTTTTGCGCAGGCGGCGACCTGCCGTTTTTGGAAGCATTGCCCGATGCCGGTGCCCGCCGTGCCTTTATTATTAAAGTGGGCGCGGTTGCCAAACGCATTACAACTATTGACAAACCGTTTATTGCCATGGTTAACGGCGTTGCGGCCGGTGCAGGCGTTAATTTGATGCTGGCCTGCGATTTGGTATATGCCGCTGATACTGCCCGTTTTGCGCAGAGCTTTGCCAAGGTTGGCCTGATACCCGACTGCGGCGGCCTGTACTTTTTGCCGAAAGCAGTTGGCGTACGCCGCGCCAAGGAACTGATGTTTACCGCCGATTTGATTGACGCCGCTGCGGCAGAACGCTTCGGCATGCTGAACTATGTATGCACGGCGGAAGAACTGCCGGGCGCAGTTTATAAAATGGCGGCAAGGCTTGCTGAATCGGCACCGCTTTCGCTGGCGCTGATTAAAAAGTATGTTAACAATACGGCCATGAGCCTTGACGATGTGCTTGATACGGAAGCCGTGGCCCAGACGCTCTGCATGGCAACGGAAGACTGCCGCGAAGGCATAGCCGCTTTTAAAGAAAAACGCGCACCGCGTTTTACCGGTAAATAAAATATTTGCAAAAAACGGGGCTGCCTGTTACAGTCCCGTTTTCTTTTTTACAAAAATACGTTATAATAATATTATTGTTTAGTTTGTTTTAGTGGAGGGTTTTATGTTTGATTTTAGTTCGATGATTTATACGGTACCGGCACTTTTAATTGCCATTACCATACATGAGTATGCCCATGCCCTTACGGCAGATGCCATGGGTGACCCTACGCCGCGTTATCTTGGGCGTTTAACCTTTAACCCTCTGGCACATCTTGATATTTTGGGCGCAATAATGCTGGCCTTGTTCCATTTCGGCTGGGCAAAGCCGGTTGCCATTAACCCCAATAATTTCCGCAACAGGCGTGAAGGCATGATAAAAGTAGCCCTGGCAGGGCCTGCGGCTAATTTGTTTTTATGTTTTCTGGCGGCTTTTATTATGCTGCTTATGCGCAAACTTAACATTTTAACGCCGGGCGTCAGCGAGTTTCTTTCCTGGACGCAGCTTTACAACGTATGGTTTGCTTTTTTTAACCTGCTGCCCATACCGCCGATGGATGGTTCACGACTTTTGAATGAATTTTTACCTCCCAGTGCGGCATATAAGTATAATTCTATAGTAGGGCGTTACGGTTTTTATATTCTTATAGCCCTTGTGGCAAGCGGGCTTATCGGTTATATTGTTGCTCCTTTTGCAGCGGCATATATGTCATTTGTATTTAAGGTATTGGGTATATTCTTATAATTATTGAAGGGACTGCGGCAGTTATTGAATGCCGTAAGATGTTAACCTTATGGCAGATTTATCTTTAAAAGTCAGTGATTTTGAAGGCCCGCTGGACCTTTTAATGCACCTTATCGAAAGAGATAAAATAGATATTTACGATATTCCCATAGCGGAAATTACAGAGCAGTACATTGCTTATTTATCCGCCATGGCGGAATTTGACATGGAAATTGCCAGTGAGTTTCTGGTAATGGCGGCAACGCTTCTGCAGATAAAATCGAGAATGCTTTTGCCGAAGCCTGCTCCTGAAACCGACGAGGAAGAAGCAGACCCGCGCACCATGCTGGTGGAGATGCTGATTGAGTACAGGCGTATTAAAGCGTGTGCGGCAAAACTTACCGAAATGAAAACGGCGGCAGAACGTTACGTTTACCGCAGGCCGCTTGCAGAAGGCAGGATAAACCGCAGCATTGCGCAGTATCAGGCTGGCGACTTGGTAAAAAGCCTGCTGGCGCTTTTGGCTGCCGGGCACGAAACAACGGCTTTTATTGAGCGGCAGGAGTTCAGCGTGCAGGAAAAAATGGCAGAAATCGTCAGCCTGCTTAAACGCCGCTTAAACGGAGTGGAATTTAAAGAAGTTTTCAGCAGCACCGGCTCGCGCAGTGAAAAAATAGCCGGATTTTTAGCGCTTTTGGAGCTGCTGAAGCTGAACATTATAAATATAACGCAGACGGAGCCTTTTGCGCCGATATACATATTCCTGCACCGGGAGGGCGAAAACAATGTTTCATGAATATTTGCAGGGCTCTTTAGAGGCTTTGCTGTTTGCGGCAGGCGAGCCGCTTACGGTAGCACAGATTGCCGGTATTATGCAGCTTGACAAGCCGCAGGTGTGGGAACTTTTAACCATGCTTGAAGAAAGTTATAATGAAGAAAACCGCGGTTTATGCCTGCGCAAGGTGGCGGGCGGCTATCAGCTGTGCGCCAAGCCCCAACATTATGCCCTTTTAAAACAGCTGGAGCGCGTGCAGGAAGTAAAATTATCGGCAGCGGCAATGGAAACTTTGGCCATTGTTGCGTTTAAGCAGCCGGTAACGCGCGGCGAAATGGAGGCCATCCGCGGTGTTAAGGTAGATGGCGTTGTAAATACGCTTCTGGAATACGGGCTTATCTGCGAGGCAGGGCGCAAGGAAGCGCTCGGACGCCCTATTCTTTACGCAACGACAGATAAATTTTTGCTTACTTTCGGGCTTAATTCACTGAAGGATTTGCCTGCTTTGCCGGATGAGGACAGCAGCGGGCCTGAACAGATTTCGCTTTTGGACAGCCTGAAAGATACAGACAGCAATACACAAAACGACGGAGTATAATACATGGAAGAACGATTGCAGAAAGTGCTGGCGGCAGCCGGCGTTGCTTCGCGGCGCGAAGCCGAAAAATATATACTTGGCGGCAGAGTGAAGGTTAACGGCAAAGTCGTTAAAGAACTCGGCACCAAGGTTGATGAAAAATGCTTTATTACCGTTGACGGCAAACCCATTAAACGTGAGCGCAAGGCATATTATTTGTTTTACAAGCCGCGCGGAGTGGTAACAACCATGAGCGACCCGCAGGGCAGGCGCACCGTGGCCGATTATGTTAAGGATCTGCCGCAGCGCGTGTTCCCGGTTGGCAGGCTTGATTATAATACGGAAGGGCTTTTGCTTTTAACAAATGACGGTGCGCTGGCGCAGGGGCTGATGCACCCGAGCCGCGAGGTAAACAAAACTTACCGCGTGGGCGTGCCGGGCATTGTGCCGCAGGAAAAGCTCGATTTGCTGCGCCTTGGCGTTAAACTTGATGACGGTATGACGGCGCCTGCCGTTGTAACGCTTCTTGAATATGACCACGAAAGAAATATGACATATTTTGATATTACCATACATGAAGGGCGCAACCGCCAAATCCGCCGTATGTGCGATTATATCGGCTTTCCGGTGCGCAACCTTAAACGCATTAAGTTTGGCACGCTCAGCTTAAAGGGCTTAAGCAAGGGCAAAATGCGCGAACTTAACGAGGACGAGGCAGAAAATTTAAAAAAGGCGGCAAAGCTTAATGGCTAATGTACTTGTTATCGGCGGCGGGGCTGCGGGCCTTTTGGCAGGCATTGCCGCAGCACAGAGCGGCGCACAAACCGTAATTTTAGAAAAAATGCGCCGCCCCGGCAAAAAAATACTTATTACCGGCAAGGGGCGCTGCAATATTACCAATAACTGCGATTTGCAGGAAATTATTAAAAACATACCTGGCAACGGCCGCTTTTTAAACAGTGCGCTGCGCCGTTTTACCAATCAGGATATTGTGCAGCTTCTGGAGGATAACGGCCTGCCTACCAAGGTTGAACGCGGCGGCAGGGTGTTTCCTGTAAGCGACAAGGCTGCTGACGTTGTTGATACTCTTGTTAAAATTTATAAAAACTATGGCGGCAGGCTGCTTACAGACTGCAAAGTAAAAAGCATTACGGCAGAATTCGGCAAAATAACCGGCGCTGTAACTGCCGATGGGCAGAAATTTACGGCCGATGCCGTTATTCTGGCGGCAGGCGGGTCATCTTACCCGGGCACCGGCAGCGACGGCAGCGGCGTGAAACTTGCCAAAGCATTGGGGCATACCATTGTACCGCTGGCGCCAAGCCTGGTTCCGCTTGAAAGCGATTCGCCGTATATTGCAGGCTTGCAGGGCTTAAGCCTGCGCAATATAGAAGGAACCGTTTATGCAGACGGCAAAAAAATAGGCTCGGAGTTCGGTGAAATGCTCTTTACGCATTTCGGCGTATCGGGCCCGATAATACTTTCGCTGAGTAAATGCGTGGCAGAAGCCTTTGCCAAAGGCGCGCAGGAGGTTGAACTTGCCATTGATTTAAAGCCTGCGCTTGATAAGGACAAGCTTGACGCACGCTTGCAGCGCGATTTTACGCAGTACAGCCGCAAGCAAATGCCCAACGGCATGAAGGATTTGCTGCCGCAGAGGCTTATTGCGCCGGTGCTGGACCAGGCGTTTATTGATGAAGAAAAATTTGTCAACCAGCTTTCGCGCGCAGAACGCCGCCGCCTTGTGGATGTTTTGAAAGCATTTACGGTGCCCATTACCGGCACAAGGCCGATAGCGGAAGCCATTGTAACGGCGGGCGGCGTAAGCCTGAAGGAAATAGACCCTAAAACAATGGAATCGAAATTAATAAAAGGGCTGTTTTTTGCAGGCGAAGTAATGGATATCGACGGTTATACGGGCGGCTACAATTTGCAGGCGGCGTTTTCCACTGGTTATGCCGCAGGCACCTTTGCCGCACAAATATAAAAACAGGTGGGGATAAAATGAATTCACAAAAACCGGTAATAGCCATTGACGGCCCGGCCGGTGCCGGAAAAAGCACCATAGCCAAACTGGTCGCGGGCAAACTTGGTTACATTTATATTGATACCGGGGCCATGTACCGCTCCGTAGCGTGGAAGTTTCTGCAAACGGGCAAACCGTTCAGCCCGGAGCTTGTAGAAAAACTGGCGCAGGAAATGGTGATTACTTTTAAGCCCGAAGCAAACGCCAACCGCGTTTTCGTTGACGGCACGGAAGTCACGGAAGCAATCCGTTCTCCGGAAGTAACGGCCGTTGTTTCCAAAGTATCCGCCGTGGGCGGTGTGCGTGCGGAAATGGTAAACCAGCAGCGCCGTATGGGCGAAGCCGGCGGCGTTGTTATGGATGGGCGCGATATTGGCACCGTGGTATTTCCTCATGCACAGGTAAAAATATTTTTAACGGCCAGCGTTAAGGAACGCGCTATGCGCCGCTATAAAGAAATGCTTGCCAAAGGCGAAAAAGTTGATTTGGCAGAACTTGAAAAACAAATCGTTTTCCGCGACAAACAGGACAGCGAACGCGAAATTGCTCCGCTTAAACAGGCTGACGACGCCGAATTTCTTGATACTTCCGACATGACGATAGACGAAGTGGCAGAGCATATTTTAAAAGCAGTACAGGAGAAATAAGATGCTGTATTCATTTTTGGATGTTGTACTGGGAATTTTGTTTAAAATTTTTCTGCGGCTTGAAGTACACGGCGCGGAAAATATTCCCAAAACAGGCCCGCTTGTTATTGCAAGCAACCATTTAAGCCTGCTCGACCCGCCTGTTATAGGCGTTGCTGCACCGCGCAAGGTGCATTTTATGGCCAAGCGCGAACTTTTTGTGCCGGTGCTCGGCTACATTTATAAAACTCTTGGCGCGTTTCCGGTTAACCGCGGCGGCGCGGACAGAGCGGCAATAAAACACGGCATTGAAATTCTGCAAAGCGGCGAGGTGCTGGCGATATTCCCGGAAGGAACGCGCAGTAAAACCGGCCAGCTTGGCAAACTTGAACCCGGCGCACTGATGATGGCAGGCAAAACAAACGCCGTTATTGTGCCGACGGCAGTAAGCGGCACCGATATCAAGCGCTGCGGCAGGCTGTGGCCTAAGGTTGTGGTAAAATTCGGCACGCCGGTGCCTTTTCCGCCGGTTGGCTTAAATAAAGAGGTTTTGCAGGATTTGACAGATAAATTAACGGCAGACATAAAAGCTCTGCAGGGAGTGAAGTAACATGCAGGTGTTTGTGGCAGAGCCTTGCGGCTTTTGCTATGGAGTTAAGCGCGCGGTGGATATGGCGCGCGGCGAGTGCGGCAAAGAAACGCACGCGGCAACTTTGGGGCCGCTTATACATAACCCGCAGCTTACGGCGGAACTGGCAGCAGGAGGAGTAAGCTGCTGTGACAGCCTTGACAACTTTGCAAAAGGCGATACGGTTATTTTCCGTTCGCACGGAGTTGGGCCTGAAGTTTACGCCGCTGCGGAAGAAAAAGGGCTGAATATTATTGATGCAACCTGCCCGCATGTGCGCGCAGCACAGTTAAAAGCAGAAAAATTGGCCGACGAAGGATATTTTGTTATAATTATCGGAGAAAAAAATCATCCTGAAGTAAAAAGTATCTCGGCATGGGCAGGAAAAAATGCTATAATAGTAGAATATAATAAAGATATTGCCGGTATACCCGTTGCAGATAAATATGGAGTTACGATTCAGACTACTTTTGAGCTGGCAAAATTTGAAGAACTGCTTGCCGGAATTCAAAAAGAAAGGCCGGGAGAGTACAAAATAGAAAAAACTATCTGTACGGCAACAAGCGAGCGTCAGAATGCCGCGGGGGAACTTGCGGGAAAAGTTGATGCATTTATTGTTATCGGCGGTAAAAACAGCGCCAACACAAGGCATTTATATGATATTGTGTCTGCACGCTGTAAAATTGCATACCACATCGAAACGGCTGCGGAATTAAAACCGGAAATGTTTCGTGGTTGCACCAAAATTGGCATAACGGCCGGTGCTTCGACGCCGGACCGATTAATCAAGGAGGCTTTATTTGTAATGGAAAACATGGAAAACATGGAATCTTTTGAAAGTATGCTGGAGCAGAGTTGGGAAAACAACGACATTTATCCCGGCAAAATCGTGAAGGCTACTGTTATTCAAAAAGATAAGGATGAAGTTTATGTAGACTTTGGCTATATGAAAGAAGGCGCCATCGCTTACAGCGAATGGGCTGCCGGAGATCCTGAAGAAGTAGCAAAAACAATTAATGTAGGCGACGAAGTTGAAGCTAAGGTTATTCCCGGCACTTCCAAAGATGATTTTGTACGCCTTTCCAAAATCCGCGCCGAACAGGACGCAGCATGGAAAAACGTTCCCGAACTTGCTGAAGGCGAAAAACGCCCGGCAACCGTTAAAGTTCTGCGTGTAATTAAAAACCGCCAGAAAAACATTGTAGGCCTTGCCGTTGCAGTTGAAGGCGTTGAAGGTTTTATGCCCGCATCCCATGTTGAACTGAAACGCGTTGAGGACTTCACTCCGTATATCGGCCAGGAACTGGAAGCAGAAATTATTGAAGTTGACACTGCTAAAAAACGACTGGTAGTTTCCCGCCGCGATTTACTGCGCGCTGAACGCGAAGCAAAAGCACAGGCATGGCGCGAAGCAAAAGCTGCCAGAGCTGCAGAACGCGCAGCAGCACGCGAAGCTGCTGAAGAAGAAGCATACAACAGCGTTGAAGAAGGCCAGGTTGTACCGGGCAAAGTTCTGCGCATTGCTGATTTCGGCCTGTTTGTTGAAGTAGGCAAAGGCCTTGTTGGTCTTGTTCACAATACCGAACTTTCCTGGGACCGCAACGTAAAAGCAAGCGACTTCGAACCCGAAACCGAAGTTACCGTTCTCATTAAGAAAATTGACCGCGAAAACAAACGCGTTGCCCTCAGCATTAAAGCTACTCAGGAAGATCCCTGGGTAACCGAAGCAAACGCACTTCCGGAAGGCGCTATCGTTAAAGGCATTGTAACCCGTTTCCTGCCTTTCGGCGCTATTGTTAAAGTAACCGACAGAGTAGAAGGCCTTGTACACGTATCCGAAATTGCCGATACCCGCGTTGAAAAACCGGAAGACGTTCTTGAAGTTGGCCAGGAAGTTGTTGTTAAAGTTATCAAAAAAGATATGGAACACAAAAAAATCGGCCTGAGCATTGCCAAAGCTGCCAAAGAAAAAGAAAAAGCAGAATACAGTGCTTACCTTAACAACAAACCGGAACTGACTCTTGACCTTTCCGAACAGCTTGAAACTTTAAAATAATTTTACGGTGGTAATTAATGTCGCGTGAACAGAGGAAACTTGACCATATCAAATATGCGCTGAAGCTTGGTGACGGACCGCTCACCAACGGTTTGGAGAATGTACATTTTGTGCATAACTGCCTGCCGGAGCTTAACCCGCAGGATATAGTCCTTTCCTCACAGTTCGGCGGCATTTTCTTTTTATCTCCGTTTTTAATCAACGCCGTTACAGGCGGGGCAGATGCCGTTACGGAAATTAACAGGCGGCTTGCGCGTGCGGCAAAAAAAGCGGGTGCGGCAATAGCGGTAGGCTCGCAGTATGGTTCAGTAAAAAATAAAACCAACTACCAAAGCTACGAGGTTGTGCGCAAGGAATACCCGGACGGCATTGTTTTTGCCAATACCAGCGCGCTGGCCACGCCGGAAGAAGCGCTGGAGGCTGTGCGCATGCTTGACGCCGATGCCTTGCAGATACATTTAAACCCTGCACAGGAACTGATTATGCCCGAAGGCGACAGGGATTTTAAAGGCCTGTTTGCCAATATGCAGCGCATACTTGATAAATGCCCTGTACCCGTAATAGTTAAGGAAACCGGCTGCGGCATGGCGGCACGGCAGGTTAAGCAGTTTTTAAAAGCGGGCTTTACCTGTTTTGATGTCGGCGGTGCAGGCGGTACAAATTTTCCGGCTATTGAGGCGGAACGCTACGGCGGCACGGCGCTTTTAAACGGCTGGGGGCTTAACACAGCCCAATCGCTTTTGGAAGCGGGCGGAGTATGCGGCAGCGAAGGTTATATTGCAGCCTGCGGCGGCATACGCAGCGGTTTGGACGCGGCAAAGGCACTGGCGCTTGGCGCAGATATAGCCGGTATGGCCGGCAATGTGCTGGAAGCGGCTGTAAACAAAGGCGCTGACGCTGCGGCAGAAATAATTTTGCAGGCCGAAGAAGAACTGCGCATGCTGATGCTTTTAACCGGTTCTTCCGATATAAAAAGCCTGAGGGCAAAGCCGCTGTATTTTACAGGCAGCCTGCTTGATTTTATGCAGTGCCGAGGTTGGGAACCTGCGGAAGTTGCCCGCTCAAGAAGATAAAAAATAAAACGGTATAACATTTTGTTATACCGTTTTCTGTATCATAGTTTTATTTAAGATACTTTTATTAAAATTTAGATGTAGTTGCAGCATTTAGGTCCGTAAATTTTGCTCATTATTTAATCGCAAAATTTGCGCAGCTTCGCTGGCACAATTATTGCCATCGTTATCACTCGGCACTAATTGGCGCTCAGCCAATAAAAAAGAAGCCAAATACCAAGGTATCAGGCTTCTTTTATAATCCGTAACAATCAGATAGCGCGGTTAACTTTACCGGAACGCAAGCAACGGGTGCAAACGTTAATACGTTTTACAGAACCGTTTACAACGGCTCTTACTTGCTGAATGTTCGGTTTCCAAGCGCGTTTAGAATGTCTATTGGAATGGCTGACGTTACAACCAGCTTGAATACCTTTGCCGCAAACTTCGCAAATGGATGCCATGAGTCCCACCTCCTTAACGTAATTCCAGCATCAGTTACAAATTTAACAGAAGTATCATACCATAGAATGAAATTAAAAGCAAGTTATTTTTAGATTGGCAGTGTGATTTTATGTGGTGGCAGGAGCCAATTACAAAATTAAAGGGTATCGGGCCTAAAAAAGCGGCAGATTTTGCCAATTTAAACATTTTTACCATTGGCGATTTGCTGAACCGTTACCCCCGTAATTATGTAGACCAGAGCAAAGTTAAAACAATAGCGGAGCTTACAGCAGACGGAGAAAAGCAGCTGTTTTGCGCTGAGGTTTACCATGTGGCGGACAGAATATCGGCAAGGCGCATGCGTTATACGCTGGTAACGCTTAAAGACGCTACCGGCTTTGCGGAGCTGTATATGTTCGCGCATCAGCGTTTTCAGACGCGCAATTTTAAGCCGGGTACGCAGCTTTTGGTGGACGGCAAGGTGCAGCCCGGGCGCGGCGCAAAAATGATTACGGATGCTTACGTGCAGATTTTAAAAGACGGCGAAAGCGCTTCTGCACCCGGCATTTTGCCGGTGTATGCTTTAAGCGGCGCTCTGACGCAGCAGAATGTGCGTACAGCCGTTAAAACGGCTCTGGCCATGGCAGAAGACTATCTGCCGGAATCGCTGCCGCAGGAGATAATTAACGCCAAAAAATTGCCTCCGCGTTTTGAAGCCGTTAAAAACATTCATTTTCCCGTAAATTTTGCGGAACTTGCCCGAGCACGTACCCGTTTTATTTTTGAAGAACTGTTTTTATTGCAGTGCGGGCTTTTGTATTACCGCAGCAGGGTAAAAAGCACGCGCAGCGGCATAAAAATGGCGCCTGACGGCACGCTTTTGCAAAAAGTGCTGGCGCAGCTGCCTTTTAAACTTACGGAAGCGCAGCAAAAAGCATGGCAGGATATAAGCCTTGATATGCAGGATAAAAAGCCCATGCACAGGCTTTTGCAGGGCGACGTTGGCAGCGGCAAAACCGTTGTATCGGCACTGGCACTTGGCAAGGCTGCGGAAAACGGGTATCAGGCCTGCATTATGGTGCCGACGGAAATTCTGGCTCAGCAGCATTACGAAACTTTGCAGGCATTTCTGGAGCCTGCCGGTATCAGCTGCGGGCTGTTAACCAGCAGCGTTAAAGGCGTGCGCCGCCGTGAACTTTTGGAAAACCTTGCAGCAGGCAATTTGCAGGTGCTTGTAGGCACGCATGCTTTAATACAGGATGACGTTATTTTCGATAAACTCGTGCTCGTCGTTACGGATGAACAGCACCGCTTCGGCGTTGAGCAGCGCGCCAAACTGGCAAATAAATCGGCCTACGAGCCGGATGTTCTGGTTATGACGGCAACGCCGATACCGCGCACGCTGGCGCTGACGGTGTACGGTGATTTGGACGTTTCGGTAATGAAGGGCATGCCGCCGGGAAGAAAGAGCATAAAAACGCTGTGCTACACCGGCGACAAGCGGCGCGAGGTTTATGCAGGCATGGTGCGGCAGATTAACGCCGGGCATCAGGCATATATCGTCTGTGCGGTTATAGAACCGGGTGAAATGCCGGGCGTGCGCGCGGCAGCGGAAGTTTATGAAGAATTGCAGCGCACTTTTTTAAAGGATATACCCTGTGCACTGCTGCATGGCAAAATGAAGCCTGCCGAAAAAGAAGCGGTGATGGAAGATTTTGCCGCCGGTAAAATAAAAGCGCTTATCAGCACTACGGTTATAGAAGTTGGCGTTAACGTGCCAAATGCCACGCTGATGATTATTGAAAACGCCGACCGTTTCGGCCTTGCCCAGCTGCACCAGCTGCGCGGGCGCGTAGGGCGAGGTGAGGCGCAGTCTTTCTGCGTGCTGCTGACTGATTCGGAGAGCCCGGAAACCCTGGCGCGCCTTAACGTGCTGCATACATCAAACGATGGTTTTTACCTTGCCGAGCAGGATTTAAAACTGCGCGGTGCAGGGCAGCTTTTTGGCCTGCGGCAGCATGGCTTGCCTGATTTATATATTGCTGATATACTTCAAGATACAGATGTTTTGATAGAAGCGCGCTCCCTTGCCAAAAAAACGCTGGCAGACGCAGGACAGACGGCAGAAATTACCAAAGTTCTGGACGCGCAGTTTGACGAACGTTTTAAACGTATATTCAATTCGTAACGGAGGCCCCAATGCCGGAAGAAAAATGGTATCAAAACCCGGAAAAAGCTTCACAGGCGGCTGCGGTAATTATGTTAGCCCTGGCCGCTTTGTTAACGTGGCTGTTTGCCGGTGAAGAAGTAAAAAAAATGTTTGCCCTGGCCGTCAGCGGCGATGTGGAAGCGCTGGCAGCGTATTTCCGCTCTTTTGGGGCGTGGGCAATGCTTATCAGCTTCCTGCTTGATGTATTAATCAATGCGGGCAGCATTTTCCCATCCATCTTTATTTCTACCGCCAACGGGCTTATTTTCGGTTTGCCGCTGGGCATTTTAATTTCGTGGCTGGCAGAAACAACCGGTGTTGTTATCAGCTTCTGGCTGATGCGTTATCTGTTCCGCAGTGCAGCAGAGAAGATGATTGCCAAAAGCCCGATGCTGATGAAAATTGACGATTTGAGCGGGCGCAAAGGGCTGCAATGGATGGCGGCGGCAAGAATGCTGCCATATTTTCCGTCCGGAATTTTAACGGCGATTGGCGCGGTAAGCAAAATTTCCACGCGTGATTACATTATTGCCAACCTTATAGGCAAGTTTCCTTCAACGGCGCTGGAGGTTGTTATCGGGCACGATATTGTTAATTTTCAGCAGCACAGCGAACGCCTTGCCGTGCTGGTAACGGTGGCAATACTTATTTTTGCCGCTTACAAATATTACTTCAAAAAATAATTGTTTTCTTTTAGCACTCTGTTGTGTTTTCTTTGACTGTAAGGTATAATTAAACCAGCAGTTATTTTAAAGAAGATTCAAAAGGAGGCAGCTATGAGCAAACACCAATTTACGGATATCCGCGTTGCCATCGAGCCGGATAATCCTTCCATCCAGCGTCTGGAGTTTAAGTGCATTAAATGCGGAAACTGCAAAACCGTCTGCACCGATTATATCGGCGTATGCGGAACTTATGACCTTAAGGCAACGGGTGATAAGCCTATCTGCATTAACTGCGGGCAGTGCGCCAATGTTTGCCCGGCAGACAGCATTACCGAAAAAATAGAAGCGTATCAGGTAATGGCAGAAATCCGTGATGAGGATAAAATTGTTATTTTCAGCACTTCGCCTTCCGTGCGTATTGCTTTGGGCGAAGAATTCGGCATGCCCGACGGCAGCTTTGTTGAAGGCAAAATGGTTGCGCTTTTGCGCAGGCTTGGCGCAGATTATGTGCTTGATACCAACTTTGCCGCCGATATGACGATTGTGGAAGAAGCAAGCGAGCTTTTACAGCGCATTACCGAAGGTAATAAGCCGCTGCCGCAGTTTACCAGCTGCTGCCCGGCGTGGGTTAAATTTGCAGAAACCTATTATCCCGAAATGCTGCCGCATATTTCCAGTGCCAAAAGCCCTATCGGCATGCAGGGGCCAACCATTAAAACCTATTTTGCCAAAAAGATGGGCATTGACCCGCGCAAAATTGTTAACGTGGCAGTTACGCCCTGCACCGCCAAAAAGTTTGAAATCCGCCGCGGCGAGATGAATGCGGCCGGGCGTTACCTTGGCATTGAAGATATGCGTGATATGGACTACGTTATTACCACGCGCGAACTGGCAATGCTTGCCAAAGACGAAGGCATTGATTTTGCCGCGCTGGAGGATTCTGCCTATGATGATTTAATGGGGCAGGCGAGCGGCGCAGGCGTTATTTTCGGCAACACCGGCGGCGTTATGGAAGCGGCAATCCGCACGGCTTACTGCTACGCAACTGGCAAGGACGCACCGCAGGCTTTGTACGATTTGCAGCCTGTGCGCGGTATGGACGGCATCCGCGAGGCGGAAGTTGATATTGAAGGCACCAAAGTTAAAGTGGCTGTTGTTTACGGCA